>Ga0209060_10000424_pt1 | contig 81532 bp, 72 predicted proteins | sample Coa_R1_8_FD_187155 | JGI IMG/M metagenome (GOLD analysis project Ga0209060, IMG submission 187155) | Surface soil microbial communities from Centralia Pennsylvania, which are recovering from an underground coalmine fire - Coalmine... | ecosystem: Environmental > Terrestrial > Soil >... | reverse complement strand
GCTGCTGGCGGCGCGGCGGGGGAAGAAGCGGATCGGCCGCGCCGAGTTCGACGAGGCGATCGAGCGGGTGATCGCCGGCCCGCAGCGCAAGAGCCGCATCCTGGGGCCGAAGGAGCGGGAACTGACGGCCTACCACGAGGGCGGGCACGCGCTGTTGGGCAAGCTGCTGCCCCAGGCCACCCCGCCGCACAAGGTGACGATCCTGCCGCGCGGCGTGGCGTTGGGGTACACGTTGCCCGCGCTCGACGACGAGAAATACCGTCTGACGCGCACGGAGATCCTGGCGAACATCACGGCGATGCTGGGCGGCCGGGTGGCGGAGGAGATCAGGTTCGGGGAGATCACGACCGGGGCGGCCAACGACTTCGAGCAGGCGACCGAGCTGGCGCGGAAGATGGTCACGGAGTTCGGGATGTCCGACAAGCTCGGCCCGCTCACGCTCGGGACCAAGCACGGCCCGGTGTTTCTGGGGCGGGACCTCGTGGAGCACCGCAATTACTCCGACGAGATCGCCTACGAGATCGATAAGGAAGTCCGGCGCATCATCGATGAGTGCTACGGCCGGGCGCGGCAGGTCCTCACCGACCACCAACCGCACCTCCGCCGGATCGCCGAGGCGTTGCTCGATCGAGAGACGCTGGAAGGCGACGAGCTCGACGCCGTGATCGCCGGACGGCCGCTCCCGCCTCAGCTGCGCGAGAACGTCCCGGCCCCGGCGGGCCGCACGTCGCCGGCACCCGCGCCGGCTCCCCAGGAACGCGGGCGGTCACAGACCGCGTTTCGGCCGCGGCCCACGGGCTAGACCGGCGGCGAGGCGATCCCACATCTCGGCCGGCGTCCGCTCGAGCGGCGTCTCGGTTGAACCGGCGAGGATCAGACATGAGCCCGCCCGGCCGGGTGACGCCTCCGGCCGCGACCCTGGGCGCGGTAGAGATGCCGCAGTTCATCCACGCTCGTGGCACCTTGCGGTGCTTTGTCGTCGCGAAACCGCCCCGTGAACCTCGGAAAGCGCACCGCGAGACCGGCGTCGGCTCGCGCCCTGCCCCACCCCGCCGTGTGCAGCGGCGACAGGGTCAGGCCTCCCCCGATGATCTCGAGCACCATCTCGGGCTGAAACCACACGTCGGGCTCGATCTTTGACTCCACCTGCGGCGGCCGACGGATCTCTGTACCGCGGCCACGTTCCCGTGCGCACGGCGCCGCCGCGAGGCCGCGCCGGCCCACTAGGACACCCTCGGGCTCCGCCAGACGGCCATCGTTTTACGTGCGCCAGATCCTTACGAACGCGTGCGCGCCCGTGTGCCGCAAGCCCGCCGCGCCGACGGCCGCGAATCCCGCTTGACGTGCCCCTCGCCCGACCGCACGCTAGAAGGCGGATGTAGTCTCGCGTGTCCTGCGTTTGCGGCGAGGAGGGAACGCACCGATGACGATCTGGCAGACGACCGCGCTCGGCGCGGTGGCGGGGTTTACGATCTACCTTGGAATCCCCGTCGCCGGTCTCGGCCGGCAGCCGAAGTCGTTCCAGAACGTCCTCAATGCATTTGCGCTCGGCATCCTGCTGTTCCTCATCTGGGACGTGCTCTCGAAGGCGCAGGAGCCGATCGGGGCCGCGATGCGTGCGGGCATGCGGTCCGGTCACTGGGGGCTGTTCCTGTCGCTCGTCCTCATGCTTGCTGTGGGCCTGGTCGTCGGCGTCGTCGGTTTGGTAACCTTCCACGATGCGATGCTCCGGCGCACGTCCGCCGCTCCCCGGCCCGGACACGCCCTCACGCTCATGATCGCGACCGGACTGGGACTGCACAATTTTTCCGAGGGCCTGGCGATCGGGCAGGCCGCCGCCACGGGAGCCATCGGGTTCGCGGTCATCCTCATCATCGGGTTTGGACTCCACAACGTGACGGAGGGATTTGCGGTGGCGTCGCCGCTCGCCGCGGCGGGGGAAGCGACCTCGTGGCCGTTCCTCGGCCTCGCCGGCCTGATCGGCGGCGGGCCGACGTTCGTCGGGACGCTCATCGGCTACCGCGCGACCTCGCCCATGGCGTTCGTCCTCTTCCTCGCCCTCGCGGCGGGCGCGCTCTTTTACATCGTCGGGGAAATGTTTGCCGTCGGCCGACGCTTCCGCGCGCCGGTCAGCGCCGCGTGGGCGCTCGTGATCGGATTCCTCTTCGCCTACGGCACAGACTTACTCCTGACCGTCGGCGGAGCCTGAGAGCCGGTAAACGCGTGCCGCGTTGGCACCGAAGACCTTCCCGTGCGCCTCAGGCGGGAGATCGGCGAGCGCGTGACGGAGCGCCGCGAGGACGTCGGCATAGGTTCCGGCGAGCAGGCATACGGGCCAGTCCGAGCCGAAGAGGAGCCGGTCCTCACCGAACCATGCCACGGCCGAGCGGACGCAGTCCCCGAGGTCGTCCGGCCGCCACGTCCGCCAGTCGGCTTCGGTAATGAGCCCCGAGAGCTTGCACACCACGTTGGGGCACGCAGCCAGCGGCGCCATCGCGTCGCGCCACGGCCCGAGCTCGCGCGTGCGCAGCGGAGGCTTCGCGAGATGGTCCACCACGAGGCGCAATCCCGGAAAGTCGCGCGCGATCTCGTGGGCGGCCGGGAGTTCTCGCGTCCTGACGAGCAGGTCGTAGACCAGACCCTCGGCCTCGACCGCGCGGAGCCCGCGGCGCACGTCGACCCGCAGGAGCCAGCCCGGATCCGGCTCATCGTGGACCTGGTGCCGGATCCCGACGAGCCGGCCGCCGCCCGGCGCGGACCGGAGCGTGCGCAGCTGATCCGGGACGTCCGTCGCCGTGAGATCGATCCAGGCGACGACCCCCGCGATGAACTCGGTTCGGGACGCGATGCGGAGGAACTCCGCGGATTCGTCCAGGCTCGCGCGTGTCTGGACGAGCACCGTGCGTCCGACCCCGCACGCGCGCAACAAGGGCTGGAGATCCTCCGGCCCAAACCGGCGGCGGACCGGCTCGAACTCGCCCGTCATCCAGGGGTAGTCCGCCGACGCCGGATCCCAGAAGTGGTGGTGAGCGTCGATCATGCCGCCCCTGCGGGTACCGGCACCTCGTCCGCAAGGAGCCGCGCCCTTCGCAGGTCGTCCCAGCACGAGGCCGGAATGCGATGGCGAAACATCCGCACGTTGTCCGCGACCTCCGCCGCGGACCGGCACCCCACGAGCACGGCCGCCACCGCCGGATGGCCCAGCGGAAACTGCACGGCCGCGGCGCGCAGCGGGACGCCGTGCGACGCGCACACCGCCTCCAGCCGGCGCGCCTTGGCCAGCGTCGCCGGGGGGGCGGGCACGTAGTTGAAGGTGGCGCCCGGGCTGGGTGAGGCGAGCACGCCGCTGTTGTAGACGCCGGCCGCGATCACCGCGATACCCCGCGCCACGCACGCGGGCAGGAGTTCAGGGAGCGCCTCCTGGTCCAACAGCGTATAGCGTCCCGCCACCAGGAAGCAGTCGACGTCCGCGTCGCGCGCGAACCGCAGCAGTATGCCGGCCTGGTTCATGCCCACGCCGACGGCCCCGATCGTCCCCTCGCTGCGGAGCCGCGCCACCGCACGGTACGCGCCATGGAGCGCCGCCTCGTAGTGATCGTCCGGATCGTGAATGTGCAGAATGTCGACCCGGTCGAGCCCGAGCCGATCGAGGCTCTCCTCGAACGACCGCAGCGCGCCGTCGTACGTGAAGTCGAAAACCGGATTGAATGGCAGGGCGCCCGGATAGAGCGGCCGGCCATCGGGGAACTGGGTCTCGTCGCTCGGCGCGCCGGCGCGGAGGAGGCGCCCGACTTTTGTCGCCACCACGACCTCCCCGCGCGGATACCGGCGCAGCACGCTGCCCAGCCGCTGCTCGGCGAGCCCGTGACCGTACAGTGGCGCCGTATCGTACAGCCGGAGTCCTTCGGTGTGGGCGCGTTCGACTGTGGCCCGGGCCTCGGCATCGGCGACCGGCGTAAACAACCCCCCGATCGGCGCCGTCCCGAGCCCCAAACGGGTCACGTGGAGGCCGGACTTACCGAGACGCACCCGCTCCGCCGGATCCACCGATCCCTACCGGCGCCTCCCGACGCGCCTCATCCCCCGACCGGGCTCTCCAGGCCGCCGCCGGCATCGAGGGGCCGGTCCGAATTCGCCGGGGCCGCGCGGCCGCCCGTGACGATGAGTTCCAGGATCTCGTCCTCCGTGGCGTCACGCACGCGCCGGGTGGCGACGCGGCGGCCCTGCTTGAGGACGGCGACGCGGTCGCCGATCGCGAACACCTCCTGGAGGCGGTGGCTGATCAGGATCACGCCCACGCCGTGCTGCTTGAGGTCCGCGACCAAGCGGAGCACCTCGTGGGTGGCACCGGGTGACAGGTTGGCCGTCGGCTCGTCCAGGATGAGGACCGCCGGGTTGAAGGACAGCGCCCGCGCGATGGCCACGCTCTGCCGGCGGCCGCCGGAGAGGTGCCTAACCTGCACCGTCACCGAGGGCACGTCGATGCGCAGCCGCTCGAGCATCGCTTCCGCGGCGCGGTGCATGGCGCGGCGATCCACGAGGACACCGGCACGGACCGGCCACCGCCCCAGGAAGATGTTCTGCGCGATGTCGAGGTTGTTGCACAGGGCGAAGTCCTGATACACCATCTCGATCCCGCGCACCCGCGCCTCGGCCGGCGACGTAAACCGCACCGGCGCCCCGCGAAACAGGATCTGCCCGCCGTCGGGCGAGATCGCGCCGGACAAGACCTTCATCAGCGTCGACTTGCCGGCGGCGTTGTCGCCGACGAGCCCCAGAACTTCGCCGGGCAAGAGGTCGAGATCGACCCCGCGGAGCGCGTGGACCGCCCCGAAGTGCTTCTCGATGGCCCGCATCTCCACGACCGCCGACGTCATCGCCGGTGCTCCACGGAGGGCCGGGCCGGCTCCTCGCCGCCCCGGCCGGCGCCGCTTACCCGCTCACTTGAGGAACTGGCCCACGTTCGCCTTGGTCACGATGTCGAGACCCGTGTGCCACGGATCCCGCGGCTTCGTCTTCCTCGTCACGTAGTTGTAGAGCGCCCGGATGCTATCGACTCCCATCTCATACGGGCGCTGGCCCACCAAGGCGCTGACGTACCCACCGTGGAGCAACTGTAGCTCCTGCTGCAGCGTGTCGAACGATACCACGACGAACTTGCCTGAAGCCATGGCCGTCGCCTTCGGCTTGAGCGCCTGCTTATATGCCTCGGGCGCAAACAGCGGCCAGCCGCCGACGGCGACGATGCCGCTCAGGTCGGGATGCGCGGTGAGGTTTTGCTCGATGAGCTGGACCGACCGGTTCACGTCGTCGTTGCAGGGGAACGGCGAACCGGACACTTCGGTGAACTTGCTCGCGGCGCCCGCAGCCTTGAGTCCGTCGCGGACGCCCTTGATGCGCTCGTTCAGGTTCTCCGCGCCGAGGCCGCCTGTGATAATGGCGTACTTCCCGCCGCCCGGCAACGCCTTGGCGAACTGTTTGCCCAGCGCCACCCCGCCGGCGTAGTTGTCGGTGCCGATGAAGGCGAGCCGCTTCGATCCCGGCGCCGCGTCCGAGTCGAACGTCACGACGGCGATCCCCGCGCCCATCGCTTGGTCGATGATGGGCACGGCCGCCTTACCGTCCACCGGCGCGATCGCCATCCCGTCAACATGCCGCTGAATGAGACTCTCCAGCACCTGCGTCTGCGGCTGAATCTCGGTCACCGTCGGTCCCGTGTAGTCGCAGGTGACGCCGAGCTTCTTCGCCTCGTCCTCGCATCCCCGGCGGACGTCGTTGTAGAACGGGTTGTTGATGGCTTTTGGCACGATGGCGAAGACGAGCGCTTTGGCGCCCTGGGCGGGAGCCGCCCCAAGCCAGGGGCCCGCGAGCGCGACTGCCAGGACGACCGATGCAACGACACGCCATGCGCGCATACCGATCCCTCCCCTTTTGTTCTGGTGTCCTCAAGTGCTTCCTACGCGAGCCCCGACTGCCGCGTTCCACCGGCTCAATCCCGCGCCAGACGAATGCGCAGTCGATCGAGGAGCACCGCCACGATAATGGTGCTCCCGATCACGACCTCCTGCCAGAACGCCGGCACGCCCGTGAGCACCATCGCGTTCAACAGCACGCCGATCAGGGCGGCGCCGGCAAACAACCCGAGCACGGAGCCCTGCCCGCCGAGCAGGCTCACGCCGCCGATGACGGCCGCGGCGATGACGTTGAGCTCCTCACCTTGCCCGGTGGTCGCGTCCCCGACCGAGAGCCGCGCCGCGAGGAGAATCCCGGTGAGGGCGGCGAGCGCGCCGCTGATCATGTACGCCGCGAGGCGCACCCGCGTGACGCGGATGCCGCTCAGGTGGCTGGCCTCGTCGTTCCCGCCGACCGAGTAGAGATCGTAGCCAAACGGCGTGTGCGTGAGGACCGCCCAGCCCACGAGCACCACGAGCGCCATGTACACGACCGGGTTCGGCACGGGACCGACGTAGCCCGCGCCGAGCGCGATGAAGGCGGGACTGGCGGGCCCGAGCGACGACAGGGGGTATCCCTGGGTGATGACCAGCGCGAGCCCGTGCGCGATCGACAGCACGCCCAGCGTGGGAATCAACGGCGTCATTTTGGCTTTGGTCACCAGGAGGCCGTTCGTGGCGCCGCATGCCCAGCCCGCGGCGACCCCCAGCCCGAGGACCGGGAGCAGCCCCAGGTTCATGCCGAGCAACTTGGTGGCAACGACGCCGCCGAGTCCCATCACGGACCCGACCGACAGATCGATGCCGCCGCCTCCGCCGATGATGACGATCGCCTCGCCCACGCCCGCCGCGGCGATGAACGAGAAATTGCGCGCCACCTCAAAGAGGTTGTCGGGCGAGAGAAAGCGCGGCGTCGCGATCGACACCGCCACCACCACGAGCAGCAGCGCCGCGTAGATCGCCGCTTCATACGATTGCATGACGCGACCGCCCCACCCGCGCCGAGGAGCGACGCCGGCCTCCGCAACGGCCGAACGGGCATGTTCCACCGTCACGCGCGCACGCGCCTCCCGCAACACGCCCCCGCCACTCGTTCGGGGCTGCGTCCGGAGACTCCTAGTCGCTCGGCGACGCCGCCGCGCGTGCGGGAGCAGGGGTTCCGCCGCCGCAGCGTCGAAGCGCGCTCGCAACGCCGCGCGTCGCGGCCGCCGGGCATCAGGAGGGTGAAGACGGCGTGTTCTTGGACGGCATTCGTTCCGCCCGCGCCGCCGGCCCGGTGACCGCGGCGGGGTGGGGTCGCGGGCGCCTCGTGATGATCCGGTGAACGGCGCGCGGGCCGTCCTCGACATGCTCCGGTCGGCCGGGGTGGAACACGTCTTCGGCAACCCCGGGACCACCGAACTGCCGCTTCTCGACGAGTTAGTCGGCTTCGAAGGCCTCCGTTACCACCTGGCACTCCAGGAAAGCGTCGCGGTGGGCATGGCCGATGGGTACGCGCAGGCATCGGGCCGCCCCGGCGTGCTCATCCTGCACACGACCGGCGGCGTCGCGAACGCCGTCGGCCTTCTTTACAACGCCGCCCGGGCCGGCACGCCGCTGCTCGTGCTCAGCGGCCAGCAGGACACGCGCTTGGCGCTCCAAGAGCCGTTCCTGTATTCGGACATGGTGCGGTGGGTCCGGCCGCTCGTCAAGTGGGCGTCCGAGGTTACCCATGTGGAGGACCTGGGACGCGCGCTCCGGCGTGCCCTCAGCGAGGCACTGGCGCCGCCGACGGGGCCCGTGTTTGTCGCCGTGCCGCTCGACGTGCTGCGCTCAAACGGCGCGCAGGCGGAGGACATCACGCCTCGCCTCCCGATGCGCGTGGCACCGGATGCGGCGGCCATCGCGGCGGTGGCCCGCGCGGTGCGCGCCGCGCGAAGCCCGCTCATCGTCGCGGGCGACCGTGTGGCGCACGCCGGCGCCGAGGCCGCGTTGCTCGCGCTCGCCGAGACCACGGGCTGGCCGGTCGCGCTGGAGCCGTTTCCAACGCGCTTCATCTTTCCTCAAGACCATCCGCAGGCCCAGGGCCCCCTGCCGCGCTTCGCCGCCGCCGTGCGCGCGCGCCTGGCTTCCCACGATACCGTGCTCGCCGTGGGCCTGACGCCGTTCGAGCACTTTCTCTACGATGGCGAGCACCCCGTTCCGGCAACGACGCGCCTCGTTCACCTCGATCTGGCTCCGGGCTACATCGGCCGCAACCATCCGGTGGTTGCCGGCGCCTTCGGAGATCTCGGGCTCGCGCTCACGACGCTGCGCGAGGCGCTGGGTAGGGTCGGCCGCCCCGCACCGCCCCGGGCCGATGCGCGGGGTGCGGCGGCCTCGCCGGGCGCCCCCGAGCCCTCCACGCCCGTGGTCGATGCCATCGCCGCCGTGCTCCGCCCCGACGACATCGTGGTGGAGGAGGCGATTTCCGCGCGGATCGCGGTGCTCGAGCGGATCCCCCGCCGCAGGCCCGGGACCTACTTCGGGCAGAAGGGCGGCACCATCGGCTGGGGGCTCCCGGCAGGCATGGGCGTGCGACTCGCCCGGCCGGCCCAGCGCGTCCTCGCGGTCGTGGGCGACGGCAGCCTGCTCATGGCGGCGCAAGGCCTGTGGACGGCGGCGCGGGACGGCCTCCGCGTCGCGCTCATCGTGCTCAACAACGGCGGCTACGGCATCCTCAAACAGGGCCTCGCCACGCTCGGCGGGCGCGCGGCAGAGTATCGTGTCTATCCGGGAGTGGATGTCACGGGCGTGGACCTGGTCGGCCTGGCCCGCGCCCTCGGAGCAGACGGCGAACGCGTCGACGTGACCCGCACGGCGGCCGGCTCCGCCGTCACCGCCGCGCTGCGCCGCGCGCTCGAAGCCGGAGGCCCGTACGTCGTCGATGCGGTGCTCGACGAACCCGCCCGGTCGAGAGCTTAGCGGCTCCGAGCGGCTGTGCACCCACGCAGCGAGCAAGAACCCGTTCGGGCGGTGTCACGCCCCGCGCCTACGCGGAGCTCGAGTGCGGCCCGAGCGCGCGAAGCCCAGTCACGGGGTCTGTGCCGACGCGGCGCGTACGGCGTCCGCGGCGGCCCGCAACACCGCGCCGGAGCAGACCAGCTCCAGCGCCGCCGCGAAGTCGCTGCTGAGAACGCGATCGTCGTCGAGGCGCGGCACGCGCTCCCGCACCGCGCGGTGGGCGGCCCTCGTCCCGACGCCAAGATTGCCCGTCCCGAAGTCGACTCCCTGGCACGCCGCCACGAGCTCGATCGCCAGCACCTGCTGGCTGTTGCGCAGCACCTGGAGCGACTTCCTCGCCGCGTGCGCCCCCATGCTGACGTGGTCCTCCTGGTTCGCCGACGTGGGGATGCTGTCCACGCTGGCCGGATGGGCCAGCACCTTGTTCTCCGAAACGAGTGCCGCGGCGGTGTACTGGGCCAGCATATACCCGGACCGTACGCCGCCGCCCGGCGTCAGAAACGCGGGAAGGCCGGACAGATAGGGATTGACGAGGCGTTCGATCCGGCGTTCACTGATGCTGGCCAGCTCCGCGACCGCTGCGGTGGCGTAGTCCAGCGCGAGCGCCAGCGGCTCCCCGTGAAAGTTGCCGCCGGAGATGACAACGCCGTCGTCGGGAAAGATCAGTGGATTGTCGGTCGCGCTGTTGATCTCGATCGCGAGCACGGCACGGAGGTGCGCGAGTGCCTGCCGCACGGCCCCATGGACCTGCGGCATGCACCGGAGGGAGTACGCGTCCTGCACGCGCTGGTAGTCACGTTGCACGATCCGCGAGCTGCCCCCCAGCAATGCGCGAAGGTGCCGCGCGCTCTCGACCTGGCCGGGATGGGGACGCGCCGCCTGCAAGCGCTCCGCAAACGCGTCATCGGTGCTCCGGAGCGCCTCGAGCGACAGCGCGCCCGCGACATCGGCGAGGTTCGCCAGGCGCTCCGCGTCGAGGAGAAACAGCGTGCCGAGCGCGCTCATGAACTGGGTCCCGTTGATGAGCGCGAGGCCTTCCTTGGCCTGCGGGGCCAGGGGCTCGATGCCGGCCCGGCGCATCGCGGCACCTCCCGGCAGCCGCGTGCCGCCGAGCATCGCTTCCCCCTCGCCGATCATGACGAGCGCCAGGTGCGCGAGGGGGGCCAGATCCCCGCTCGCGCCGAGCGATCCCTGCTCCGGGATCACGGGGTGCACGCCCTTGGCCAGCATCTGCAACAAGGTCTCGATGACGGCGGGCCGCACGCCGGAGTATCCGCAGGCGAGCGCGTTGGCCCGCAGCAGCATCATCGCGCGCACCGCGACATCCGGCACGGGGTTGCCCACGCCGGCGGCGTGCGAGCGCAGGATGTTGCGCTGCAGGTGCTCGACGTGATCCGCGGGGATCGTGACTGTGCGCAGCTCGCCGACGCCCGTGGAGATGCCGTACACGGGGCGCCCTGTCTCCACGATCGAGCTCACCACCGCGCGCGAGCGTTCCACCGCGCGCCGGGCGGAAGACGCAAGCGCGGCCGGCGCGCCGAGTGACACGGCCTCCACCTGCTCCAGCGTTAGATTGCGGCCGTCGATCTCCACCATGCCGGCGCCTCCGCATGCAAAAAGGGCCACGTCGTCCCGACGCGGCCCTCTCCCGTCTTCTCGCTCTGAGCCTACCGGTGCTTTAGATCGCGTCCTCGCGTTCTCCTGCCGCCTTACGCCGACGCGTGGACGATGCCCAACCCGACCACCTCGTGCTCCATGCCCTTGACCGGCTGGCCGATGGTCCCGTACAGGGCCACCGCGATCCACGTCGTGCGGTCGCCGGGCCCCCGCGGTCCCTTGACCAGGGAGAACCGAAGCCCGACGGTCCGGAGCAGCGTGCCCAGCGCGATCTGGCCGCGCCCGACGCCGTGCAGCGCTTCAAGCGTCGCGTGGTAGAGGGCGTGCTCCTCCGCGTACTCCGTGCCGATCAACTGCTCCCGCCGCGCGGCCGTCTCAACCGCGGCGATGATCTTATGCACGTCCATGGTCCCGACCTGGCCGAGCACGACCCGATACGCCGGCGCTCCCGCGACGACCGTCTGCGGATTGTCGGTCAGGACGGCCAGGAGCGCGACGCGGCCGAGCGTGTCGGTCCGTGCCGGCACCGCCGTGACGTTGGGCATGAGATCGTGCTCCTTTGCGGACCGGGCCAGCGTGTCCGGCGTTACTTCCGCCCGTCTCCCACGCCTCGATGATATCACTCGACGACGTCGCCATCGCGAGCCGGCGCAGAAGGCGCATCGCGTCCTGGTGATGCTCCTGACCGTCGGGCCGACGAATCTTCCTGGACCACGTGAGCGCGATCACGGTGAGTGCCCTTGGAGTCATGGCGAAGCTGGCATTTTACCCCGGCACGCCGCGTTTCATCGTAAAAATACCCGTAAGTCGAGCAAGGTACAGTCCACGGGCCCGCTCGGCCTAAGCGGCCGTACCGTCCGGCGGCCATAGTTGTGATTGCGGAGCTACTTGCCGGCGTGCTGCGCAGCAGCGAAATCCGAGCGATTCGTCCACATCGTCACCGCCGGCATGGCGACGAGAAGGAAAAGGCCGAGCCGCGGTGCCACGGGCGCCGCGGCGATCGAGACCACACAAACGGCTACGGGCAGCAACGGCCTCCATTTTCCGTAGCGGATGAGGTCAGCTTCCAAGGTCGGAGGCACCAGGTGCGCGCGTCCGGTCGCGTAGTGCCATTGGGCGTACAGGCTGAGCAACGTCGCCAACGCGGTCCCGCCGTAGGACATGATCGCCACCGGACGATCCGGGTACACGCTCGCGAGGTGGGTCGTGAACGGCAGGAACGCGATGAACATGAGGAAACACAGGTTGACCCACAGAAATGCCCGGTCGACGCTGACGATGAATCTGAGCAACGACCGATGCGCCACCCAGTATCCGGCGAGCATGCTAAAGCTCACCACATACGTGAGGAAACTGGGCCAGAGCGCAGAGAGCGCATGCACGAGCGCCGATTCGGGCGCCGCCCTGGGCAGGAGTGGCACCGGGATATCCAGGACGAGGAGCGTCATCGCGAACGCGAAGACGTTTGGGCTCAAGCCCGAGACGCTGTCCTTTTCGAACCGGTTCACCGGCGCCTCCTCCGGACGCGATCCTCCTATCGCGAGGATACGCGGCCCGGGACCGCGCGCGTGCGCCGCATCGACGCGGCGCGATTGATGAGCGCCCGAGCCAGCACATACGGCAGGGCCATCACCGCGATACCGACAAGCACCGCCGCGCCCGGATACACAGTTCGAAACATCAGGAATTGGGCAACTGCATCGATGACGACGGCCACGATGATCGGCTTGCCCAGGGTTGCGAGTCCGCGCGAGATCTGCCGCGCGCGGCCCTCGGGATGAAAGATCAAGCCCCACACATACGGCGGCCTGCCGGCCTTCGCGTCGAGGACGCCGTCACGAGCCCCGAGCACCAGAGCCACGAGTGGCTGGAGGATGAATCGAAACGACAGCGGGCCCGTGAGACGCATCACCAAGTCCTGCGCGAGCTGGCCGAACGAATGGTAGATCTGCATGCGCACCCCTCCCGTCGACTCCGTCCGTCAAGCCAGGAGCAAGATGATCGCGTAGGCCGTCGCCCCCAGCAAAAACCACAGGAAGCGGCCCTGACCTGTCCGAGGGAGCTCGTCGTTCATGCTGGTCATGACTACGCCACCCGCCACGAACGCAAAGAAGCGCGACATCGTGAGCGCGGACAATGGCGCCGCGACACCCGCGAGCCAGCCGGCGACGAGGCTGGCGGCCAAGATCCACCACCCGCCGTGATCGTACCGGCGTTCGTGTTTCTCAACGAGGCCGTGTGCGATCGTCGAGAGGTGAAGCGCCATCGCGACCCCATACAGCACAAGCGACACGGCTCCTCTCGTGGCGCGCTCGACCAGCAAATACCCGATCAGCCAGCTGTACAAGGCGTAGCCGCCGAGATGGAACCAGTAGACGGTGCCGCGCGCCTCTCGGTCCGCCGTGGGGGTGCCGGCGGGGCGTGCCGCCAGCACGAAATGGTCGAGCCCGTAAAAGAACACAAACCCGATGAGGGCGGCGATATAGATGCGTTGCTCGGCGAACAGCAGGCCGGGTCCCGCAGATCGGACGAAGCCTTGTTGTTGGGCGTTGAGTTCCGGCAATAGATCGACGAACACATACGCGACCGACACGCCCGCCGCGAGAGAAAGCCATCGCCGCGGCCTTCTCATCTGGTGCTGGTACAACGGCCGTCCGGAGGCATAAACGGCGCAACACACAAGAGCGCCGATAAGCGCTCCGGCGTCCGGCAGTTGCTGGGCGCTCACGGGCGCGCTCCGGTCGCCGGGCGGCGGCCTCGATCGGCATGCGACCGCAACTCGCGCCCCTGGCGCGTCCGCCGGAAGCGTTCGTCGGCCCTCGTCACGGCAGGGCGCGGAAGCCCGCGCTATGACTCTCCATACCCCGCGCAACCTGTCCCGAGCCGCCGACCTGAATCATCGTGCCAGCGGCGCGCCGCCCTCAGGGGACCATGACGGTTGCAGCTTCCAGGGTGCTCTCGGTGATCACGGCGCCCTCCGGCACCACCACGTGCCCTCCCTTGACGAGGCCCCCCCCGAGAAGTCCGATCGGGCCGAGGACAATCGCCCCCGCGGTGCTGGCTGCCGCGGCGCCCACGCGAGAGTTGATCTCGTTTGGCACGATCACCGCATCGTGGATCGCTATCGGTTTCTTGTCCACCGCCATGACGGCGAGATGACCCAACGTGGCCCTGGAGGGCTGTCCAAACGCCCCGTGGTTCTGCGCGTACGTGACAACCCCGGTCAGCGGGGCCCCCTTCTTGATGACGGCGTGGCGATCCACGATGACGTCGGCGACGACCTTGAGCCGCACCTTCTCTCCGACTTTCACCGTGCCGGTATCGACCGGGTCCACGAACTCCAAACCGACCTTGGTCCCAGCTGGGACATGGACTGCGGTTGCCGCGGCCGCGCCTGTGAACTGTAGCGCGAACAGAACGGTGGTAATCACGCATATCCGAGCCTGGATTCCAGTGTACTTGTTCACGGGGCCCCCTCCTGTCGCGCCTCGACTCCGCACAAGGTCCGCGGGGCGGATCCAGTGTCGGGCTCGGCCGCACGCCGCAGATCGCCGCGCGACGATGACCGTCCCGACCCCTTGAGCGTAGGTGACCTGTTTGCAGAGGTCGACCAACTAGGGTGGCATAGGTGGTTGATATTTAGGCGGCGCCTACGGGGGGTGCCGAGGGGCGCCGATGCCCTCCCGCTTTGCGCGGTGTGGCGGCGTCGCTGTGCCGCGGGGCCCATATGCCAGGGTTACACGAGTCCCGAGATCCCCCCGAACACCCCCAGGACCGCGACCGCGGCCGAGATGCCGATGACGGCCCAAAGGTACCAGCCTCGGAGACGGAGAGATTGGGGGAGCACGCTCATTGCCAGTGCCAGCAAGAACCCGATCACGAGCGGCAGGAGGAACGCGTTGATCACCTGCGCCGCGATCGTAAGCCACACAAGGTTGGGCACCTGCCAGACCAACACGGCCACACCGCCAACGCAGGCCGCATACAGGCCGTAGAACCACACCGCCTCGAACGGCCGGCGCTCCAGCGACCGCCGGTACCCCGTGGCCTCGCCCGCCCCCCAGGCGAGCGCCAGCGAGGACACGATGGCGGCCACCATGGAAGCGCCGAGCACTCCGGCGCTGAAAACGAGCCGCCCCACCCTGATGCCAAGGACGGGCGACAGCACACGACTGATGTCGCCGATGCTGTGCAGTGTCGCTGGGCCGCCGGCGGTCAGCGACACCGATGCCGTTGCTACGAGTACCGCCCCCGTCAGGAGTTGGGTGAGAATCGCGCCCACTGCCGTATCCCATCGGGCGGGCGCGTAATCCGCAGGCCGCAGGTTCTTGTCAACGACGGCCGACTGCTGGTAGAACACCATCCACGGGTTGAAGGTGGCGCCGACAATGGCCGCCGCCAGGTATCTGAACGCCCGGTTGTCGACCGGCAGATGCGTCACATCCCTTGCCAAGCCCTGGAGGCTCGGGTGGGCGGCCCAGGCTACCGCGAAAAAGGCGAGTTCAAACAGCCCGATGACGACGGCCGTCCGCTCGACTCGCCGGTAAGAACCGGTGGCGACGACGGTCAGCAAGACGCCGGCAGCGGCGGGCAGCGTGAGATCGCGCGGCACGCCGTAGAGTTCCCCGACGCCCGCCACGGCGGTGAATTCGGTGATCAGTGAGCCGACCGTCGCCACCGCGAGTCCCGCTATCGACAGGCAGGCCCAACCGGCACCAAACCGTTCCCGGATCAACTCCCCGTGCCCGCGACCGGTGTAGATGCCCAAGCGTACCGTCAGTTCCTGCACCATGTACAGTAGCGGGACGAGGGCCACGATCAATGGAAGGAGCCGATAACCCCATTGGGCTCCACCCTGCGCCGCGGTTACGACGTTGCCGGCGTCGGTGTCCGCCAGCATGACCAACAGGCCCGGCCCCCAGGCGGCGACCAATCGGAGTGCGGGGTTCATTATCGCAAACCGTGCGGTCGCCAACGTTCGGCGCTGGCCGGTTGACGTAATACGGACCAACCGCGCTCACGATCGGGCGTGCGGCGGCTGGTGCGTCGACCCGCCGGGGCCATGCCGCCACGGGGGAGCGCCCGCGCGCGGCGACGACGCGCCGATCACCAGTGGAAAACCACCCCGAGCATTGGTCCATCCAGCGTTGTGTTCTGGATCACGTTGCCCGACGGCGTATCCACGTACAGGTGTCGGTACGTGAGGGCGACGTCTCCCCAGGAAAAGGCGTACCCGATCCCAGCCATTGCTTGCCAGGTCGAAAAACCGCCGGTCCCTACATCGAAGAAGTAGGGTACGAACCATCTGCTCGTCCCGAGCTGCAAATTGCCCTTGATGCCCGCGACCCCGGCCAGTAGTTCCTGGCTGCGGCCGAGGCTCCCGGATTGCGGGAACAAGTCACGCGGTCCCGTGAGGGACCAGTTGACGCTTGCGGAGATGTTAATGTACTGCCCGCCACCAAACACGTCCAGGGTGCTCATGTCCTTGTGCACGACCGTGTAGCCGACGGCCAGGGTTGCGATGAGGCTCGAAAATGAGGCGCTCGTGTTTGTGTTGAATGATGGACTGATCTGGATGGGGCCGCGGCCAAAGTCGACCGTCGTCACGGACGACTTTTGCGTCGCGGCGCTGATGTCGATCACATCGGTGAAAAGCGACCAATTACTCTTTCGCGCCTCGAAGTAGCCTAAGAACGCGAAGTTGAGATTGCTGAGATAGCTGCTGGGACCAAGCGTGACGGCCACGGTTGTCCCCGGGGGCGGGGTTGCGCCGAGGAGTCCTCCGAGACTGCTGCTGCGTGTGCCCGGTGCCTGCAGGTTCAACGTGCCATTGATGGTGGGAAGCCACACGTACGGCGCGAGCGTGAAGTGCCAACGACCGTCGTACATATCGACCGCGGCTCCCGCAGGCATCGAGACCGAGGGCACCAGGCAACCTACGAGCACGAGCGACATCGCGACCGCCAAGCCGATCCGCATTTGCGCCCCCTTTTTGTGCAACGTTACTCGTAGGGACGTCGACGTTCCCGCTCCGCACGGCAGGTGCGCCGCGTTCCCGCCCAGCACCTCCCAGTGGCCCACACGAGGCTGGCGGTGCTTCCGTGCCATACGAGGACTCAAACGTAACTCCAGGATACGTCACACGGGAGCGCCGGGCGCCCCCCTAAAGTAGTATGACCGGTTGATTTTGAGACAGTACCACGCGGGCACGCGCCGCTTCAGTCCAGGTTCAGGGTCTGCGCACGGAGGATGGCCTGGATGCGGTTTTGCACACGGAACTCTCCCAGGATGTGATGCATGTGCCGTTTGACGGTGCCGGTGGTAATGTGAGCGAGGGATCTCCAGGTTCGAGGCGCCCGAGACAGCCAGCCGGAGGACTTCGTGCTCCCGCCCCGTCAAAAGTCAACCAACCGTGTATCCACGGGAGAAGTCGATACCGTCCCCGGGAGGAAGATTCAACCCCCTGTGTCACTTTGGATGGTCGATCTCCACCCCGCGTCTCGATAACATTTGTTGCAGCCGCGGTCCGCGACGCACGGCAGCTCCCGCCCCGACGGTGGCGGGCACGGGTACACCGGACGCCGCCGGGCGAATGCGCTGTTGGTCGTCGGACACAGGGGCTATGCACCTGTGACCACGAGTCGGGGGAGGGTCGGCGTGTGCGACCGCGGCGATGCCAGGTCGGCCCGCTACGTGATCCGCGTCCGGGGCGTGCTCTCACCGGACTGGTCCGCGTGGTTCGCGGGATTTGCGATCGACCACGACGCGGACGGGAATACCATCCTCTCCGGCGAGGTGATGGATGAATCCGCCTTTTACGGCCTCATCAGCCGGGCGCGCGATCTGGGGCTGACCATCGTGTCGGTCGAGCGACAGGAGCAGCCGGGGGTGCCTCCGTCCCGCGATGGTGGGCACGCCCCGCATACAGGCCAATGACGTATTTCGGGAGGACGCAACGATGAACTACGTGGTGCGCGTGCGACGTTTGATTGCTGGGGCTCTCATTCTGGGAATGGCTTTGGGAGGGCTCGCCCTCCGGCCGGCTCCCGCGCGGGCGGCGGCCGGGCAGAAGCCCACGGTCGTGCGCCAGCAGCTGGTGACCGTGACCGCTACGGTCGTAGCCGTCGACCTTCGCCAGCGTGTGGTCACGCTGCGGGGTCCCGGCGGCAACACCGTCGCCGTCTGGGTGGACCCCAGCGTCAAGAGCCTGAGCGCGATCAAGGCGGGCGACCGTGTGGCCGTACGGTATTACCAGTCCCTGGTGATTCAAACCAGAAAAGCAGCCCCGGGAGAGAAGCTGGCCGCCCGCGGAATGGGCGCCACCATGGTGACCGATGAGCGGGGGCAGACGCCGGCCGCGACGGCCACGCACCAAGTCCAGGTCACCGCGCGGGTGATGGCACTCGACAAACCCAACGGCCTCATCACCCTCAAGGGTCCGCAGGGCAACATGCGGACGTTCCAGATACAGAACCCGGCGTTGTTGACCCACGTGACAGTCGGTGACTTGATCGTCTTCACGTACACGGCGGCGCGGGCCGTCTCCATCGTCAAAGCGTAGCGCCGAGAGCACCCGATGAGGTGTGTCCGCATCGCCCTGCCGGCGGCGCGGCGGTGCTGGAGGAGGGCCGGATGAGCGGGATCTCGCACTCGGCAACCCGCGCGCGCGACGAGGGCAGGCCTTCCGAGCCGGGCGCGGCCGCTGCGCCTCAGCCGGACATGGTGTGGGTTCCGGGGGGCACGTTCCGCATGGGGTCGCAGGACTTCTACCCCGAAGAGGCGCCGGTTCACCGCGTCACGGTGGACGGCTTCTGGATCGATCGACACCCGGTGACGAATGCACAGTTTGCCCGCTTCGTGGAGGCGACCCGGTACGTCACATTTGCCGAGCGCCCGCCCAAGGCTGAAGACTATCCCGGCGCGCGCCCCGAGCTGCTCGTCCCCGGATCTCTCGTCTTCCAGAAACCGCCTCGGCCCGTCGACCTGAGCAACTATGAAAACTGGTGGGCGTACGTGCCGGGGACCGACTGGCGTCACCCGGAGGGACCGGAAAGTTCGCTCCACGGGAGGTGGGCCCATCCCGTCGTCCACGTCGCCTATGAAGACGCCAAAGCGTACGCCGCGTGGGCGGGGAAGACGCTGCCGACGGAGGCGGAGTGGGAGTTCGCGGCGCGAGGTGGTCTCGATGGCGCGGCCTATTGCTGGGGCGACGAATTCGCGCCGGCGGGCACGATGATGGCCAACACGTGGCAGGGAGAGTTTCCCTGGGAGAACCTGCGTGCCGACGGGTTCGAGGGAACCTCGCCGGTCGGGGCATTTCCTCCGAACGGCTATGGGCTGTACGACATGGCGGGGAACGTGTGGGAGTGGACCGCGGACTGGTACCTACCCAAGCACCCTGAGGAGGCGCGGAAGGCCTGCTGCGTCCCGGTGAATCCTCGGGGAGGGCGGAAGGAGCAGAGCTACGATCCCGGCCAGCCGCAGATCGCGATCCCCCGCAAGGTGCTCAAGGGCGGGTCGCATCTCTGTGCACCGAACTACTGTCTTCGCTACAGGCCGGCTGCGCGCTTCCCGGAGCCGATCGACACCTCCACGTGCCACGTTGGGTTCCGTTGCATTGTTCGCACGGCAAAAGCCTCGGCGGCCGGCGGGCGCGGCGAGCACGCGGCGGGGCCGGCCGCCCGATCGGCGTAACCTACCGCGGAGACTACGCGAAGCGACGGAAAGAGCGGCGCGCCATGCCATCCCAGGGCGGCGTTGCATCAACAATAGTATGGGGGCAATGATGAGCCGACAATACATCGACAGCAAAACGTCCTTTCCACCACTACCGGGCGCGCGGGACACGCTGCCGTTCCCCCCCACGCCGTCCGCCAGCATCGCCGGCCGCACCCTGCAGGAGTCGGTTTACAAGCGGCGGGTTGAGCCGCGCCGCCTGCCTGCCGATGCGCCAAACATCCTCATCATATTGATCGACGATGCCGGCCCGGCTCTCCCGTCCACGTTTGGCGGCGAGGTTTCCACCCCGGCGTTGGACCGCGTCGCGAAGACCGGCATCACCTACAACCGCTTCCACACGACGGCGATGTGTTCGCCGACGCGGGCGTCGCTCCTGACCGGACGGAACCATCACCGGGTCGGCAACGGGCAGATCGCGGAGCTCGCGAACGACTGGGACGGCTACGCCGGCAGGATTCCGAAGTCTAGCGCCACCGTCGCCGAGGTGCTGCGACATTACGGCTACAGCACCGCGGCGTTTGGCAAATGGCACAACACCCCGGCCGAGGAGACGACCGCCGCCGGCCCCTATGACTACTGGCCCGCAGGGCACGGGTTCGAATACTTCTACGGATTTCTCGCCGGCGAAGCCTCGCAGTACGAGCCGCACCTCGTTCGCAACACCACCGTCGTGCTGCCGCCCAAGACCCCCGCGCAAGGCTATCATCTCAGCGAGGATCTAGCGGATGATGCCATCGGCTGGCTGCGCAAGCACAAGGCCTTCGAGCCGGACAAGCCGTTCTTCATGTACTGGGCCAGCGGCGCGATCCATGCGCCGCATCACGTACGCAAGGAATGGGTCGATAAGTACCGGGGCAAGTTCGATGATGGGTGGGACAAATACCGCGAGCGCGTGTTCAAGCGCGCCCAGGCCCTGGGCTGGATCCCTGAGGACGCGCAGCTGACCGCGCGGCACGAATCGATGGCCTCGTGGGACAGCATCCCCGAGGATGAGAAGCCCTTCCAGCGGCGCTTGATGGAAGTCGCGGCCGGCTTTGCCGAACACGTGGATGCCCAGGTGGGCCGGTTGGTCGAGGAAGTTGAGCGGCTGGGGTACGGGGACAACACCCTCATCTTCTACATTTGGGGCGATAACGGGTCCTCGGCGGAAGGCCAGAACGGCACCATCAGCGAGTTGCTCGCCCAGAACGGGATTCCCACGACGGTGGCGATGCACATCAAGGCGCTCAACGAACTCGGCGGCCTCGACGTGCTCGGTTCACCGAAAACCGACAACCAGTATCACGCCGGCTGGGCGTGGGCCGGCAGCACGCCCTACAAAGGGACCAAGCTCCTCGCCTCCCATTTCGGGGGGACGCGCAACCCGATGGCCGTGCGCTGGCCCGCGAGGCTCAAGCCGGACCCAACGCCGCGTGCGCAATTCCACCACACAAACGACGTGGCCCCGACCATTTACGAGGTGCTCGGCATCCCGGCGCCCCGGATGGTGAACGGTTATCCCCAGGACCCGATCGACGGCGTGAGCCTCGCCTACACCTTCGGCGACGCGCACGCGAAAGGGCGCCTCCTCACCCAGTATTTTGAGGTCATGGCCAGCCGCGCCATCTACCACGACGGCTGGATCGCGTCCGCCTTTGGCCCGCGCATCCCGTGGGTGCCCGGACTGCCGCCAGACATTCAGGAGTGGACGCCCGACAAGGACAAGTGGGAGCTGTACAACCTCGAGAGCGACTGGTCGCAGGCCGACGACCTCGCCGACAGGATGCCGGAGAAGCTCGCACAGATGAAAGAGATCTTCGCCATCGAGGCCGCGAAGAACAAGGTGCTCCCGATCGGCGGCGGCCTGTGGGTCCCCGTCTTCCATCCCGAGTTGCGGGTCTCGACTCCCTACCAGGAGTGGAGGTTTTCGGGCGGCATCACCCGCATGCCGGAGTACTGCGCGCCGGCCCTGGGCAATAAACCCAATCTCGTCACGATCGAGGCCGAGGTCCCGGCCAACGCGAACGGGGTGCTCTACGCGCTCGGCGGGTTCTCGGCGGGCCTCACCTGCTACGTGAAAGACGGCGTGCTCTGCTACGAATACAACCTGTTCGAGATCATGCGGACCGCGATTCGTGCGAAGGACAAGCTCCCGACCGGCAAGGTGAAGATCGAAGTCCAGACCGCGTATGCCGTGCGCAAACCCGCCGGCCCGCTCGACGTCACGTTGAACGTGAACGGCAAACCGGTCGCGGAAGGGCGGGTGCCGGTCAGCGCGCCGCTTCTTTTCACTGCCAACGAGTGCCTCGACATCGGCACCGACCTCGGGTCGCCCGTGTCGCCGGACTATTACGATCAGGCGCCCTTTGCCTTCAACGGTCGGATCGAGAACGTGCACGTGAAGTATACACTCTAAGACCGGAGGTCAGGAGAGCCCTTGGCGAGGCTGGAACGCGGCTGAACATCGTTGTCTTGCCCGAAGATGTTGGCGGGTCGCGCGCGGCAATGCCTTGACGGGCCGCATGAAGGGCGTGCAGATTGCGATTGCTGCAGCGGCCGAGAGTGTCGACCATCTGGTCGCCCCGGAGGACGCCCTGCGCATCGCGATGGCTCGACAGTAGGCGACGCTAGAAGGACGCGCGCGATTTGAGTGCGCTGCTCCCCGCATGCCCCGGAGGAGCGGGTGGGCGCGTCCGCCTCGCGGCTCGCGTCCCCACCGGCGGTCCGATGCCGGTCGGGGCGTCCCGTAACTGAGGCGGGCGAGGTGCCGAACGCTGCAGACCGTGCTCGCCAGCGCCGACCGTGAGCGAGCGGCCAACCGCCCAATCACTAGTGGCCATTGACCTCTCCCTCGTCCGGGGAGGACCGACGCACCGGTATGCGCACGGCTGATAATCCGCTCCCTGGCCGACATGGCGAACAGTTTCGCCGTGGTCCGCAACATGCGTATCGTCCCCTTCGGGCCGTCGTTCCCCCTGAGCATCGTGGGCGGGGCAGTAGCGCCGATGCTGCCCTGCTGCTGACCGAGCATCCACCTCAGGCGCTCGTGAGACACTTAGCAGGATCCTTGCTTGGACTATGAACGGCCGATGCTGGCTATGGGCTCCGGCATGTGTGAGGGAGGAGGCGTATGAACACCGAGCACGTCGACATTATAGGCGGCGAACTGTCGAAGGAGCGAACTCGCCTCGCGTCCGAACGCACCTTGATGGCGTGGATCCGGACGAGCCTTGCCATGATCAGTTTTGGGTTTGGTATCGACAAGGTCGTCGAGACCCTGAGATCTTCCGAGTACAGCTTCGTGGTGTCCCTGGAGTCGGGCGTCCGATGGTTTGGCATTGGCGTGATCCTGCTCGGCATCTATGCGATGTGGGCGTCCCTGGCAGAGTATCGACGCAAGGTGCAGGCGATCGCAACGGGCGAGTTTGTGTTCGAGGTAGGTCACTCGGTGGCTTCCGCTGTCGGCAAGTGGCTGATCGTGCTCGGGCTGTTCGCGTTCTTCAACCTGCTCTGGACGGCCCTTCGATAGGTGCACGGTCGCGCTCCGCCGGCAGCACGCCTCAAAGATGGAGACGGGGGCGAGCATGCAAACGGATACGAACATGCAGCGCATGCGCCGCGCAGCCGCGCTCGCGATCGGCGCGTCGATCTTGTTGGTCGCCGCTGCAGGGGCGATGGGTGGGCCGTTCACGGCCGGGGGACTGCGGGTGTTCGGGCCGGTGGCGCCTGCGCAGCTGGTTCCGACTGAGGACGCAGGCAACGCCGTTGCTGCCTTTGCGCCGGAGGCGAGTCCTCCGCTACCCATGCCGCCTGGCACCGCACCGAAACGTCCGGCGATCTCGATCGCCGGCTTGCCTGCAGCTCACCTCGCGATACCGAGGCGCGGCATTACGCCCCTCGGTGCCTCCATCGTCGCCGACTCCGGCTCAACGGGGCCGGGAAGCGCATGGACGGCGACGCCGCGTGTGGGGCAGACCGTTGCCGGCGCGGTATCCTGGGCGCCGCCGGCGACACGCACCGGTTCCCTGACGCTGCCGGCCGATCCGCCCGCTGGCGACAAGCTGCGGCTGTTCGTCGGCGACGGCGGGAGTCTCTTGGCCCAGGGCCCCTCACCGGGTCAAGCTCCCGCCGCGCCAAACGAGGAGGCGCGCGAGGCCGACTTGGCCAGGCAGCTTGCGAACCCGATCTCCAGCCTCATCAGCGTGCCGTTTCAGCAGAACATCGAGTTCGGCATCGGCCCTGCAAACGCGGGCTGGCATGATGTGATGAACATCCAACCGGTTGTTCCGTTCGGCATCAGCGAAAAGTGGAACCTGATTGCCCGCATGATCATGCCGGTCGTCTATCAAGACGAGATCTTCCCCGGTGCGGGAAGCCAGTTCGGGATCGGCGATACGACATTTCAATTTTTCTTCTCACCTAAGGCCCCCACGCAGAGTGGAGTTATTTGGGGAGCCGGTCCGTTGTTCTTCATCCCGTCCGGAGCGTATCTCTTGTCGACGAGCACGTGGGGAGCAGGCGTCGACGCGGTCGCGCTGCGGCAGGTCCCCAAGCCGTACATGGGGGGTGGCGTGCTCACCTACGGTGCGCTCGCGACCCAGTTGTGGCCGGTCTCGGGCTCGGCCCCAATCAACTCTCTGCTTCTGCAGCCGTTCGTGTCGTACAGTCTAAAAAGCAGCCTCAGCTTCACGTTGCAGAGCCAGGCTACCTACAACTGGACCCAGAGCCAGTGGACGATCCCCTTGATCGCGTCGGTGGGCAAGATCTACCGCTTCGGGGGACAATTGACGCAGCTGTCTTTCGGCCTCAAGTACTATCCTGTGCGGCCCGTCACCGCACCGCGATGGGGGGTCCAGGTCAACGTCACGCTGCTCTTCCCCAGGAAATAGGCGCGGCGCGGGATGGCGTGCTCTGAGGCTCCGCTCGGCGTCACCCGCCGTGCCGTTTTCACGTATCCGGCGAACACCGCACTCGCAGTACGCTTCACCGGCCCGCTTCCTCGAGCCCGACCACGTTCCTTGCCGGGTGCCTGGCTGCGCAGCCTAAGACGAGGGTTCTTCCTTGTTATCTCGGGAGGGACTGAGACAGGCTGATAAGATTTTGCGGGGCGACGCGGATGAGGCCGCCACGTGGGCTGTCAATGTCGGCGATGAGCAGGAGTGCGATGGAGACGACCACCGGCAAAACAAGAAGCAGACCGGTTTTGGGTTCGGCGCCGCGCACGCCATACCCCACCAACACGTTGCAGCAGATGGCAATCGCGATCATTAAGCCCCACGCCGACCTTGGAATGCGATTCCACCACGCCGCTTGCGTGTATCCCTGCGAGTTCAACACGTCGTTCATGCCTGAAACGGCGAGGGTGATCACGGGTGACGGTTGCGCCAGCGCCGGACCCTGCACGGCGGACCACATCTCCCCCTGCAACCGGGCAGTGTCCGCATTGATTTGCCGAAGCCGGAGCTCATCCCGGGTGGTGTAGAATAAGATGCGCAAATCGAGATATTGTTTGAGCTGGGCACGCAGACTCGCCACGTCCGCCGCAGGCAGGAGCCCCGCCCGAACATACTCCGTGCCGATCGCGTTGGCTTCTTCTTCCTCGTAGTGTTTGCGCAGATCATAGCGGCTGGTGGCCATCGAGAAACTGAATCCGATGATGAGACCGAGCAGTGTCAACGTAGCCGCTTGCACCATGCCGAAATACTCGCGGTCACCGTCCTTGAGGATCCACCGCCTGTGCACGAGTACCCCGAGCTGTGCCGAGAGCCACAGTACGATCAACGAAAGCACGGCGAACACAAGCGGATAGTCCACCATTAGCGGAAGTCGCCCGTGTTATCGCGATTGCCCACTAGTGAAGGCGGAATGCCACGGTCACAAATGCAAAGATGCCGACGAGGACCAAAAGCATCGTGAGCGCGAGGAGAGGAGTTTTCCCCTGGCTCTCCCGGAAGCCTGCGATCGGTTTGAATTGATTCTCCCATAGGTAGTTGGAGATCTGATGATACTCCCACGCCGCGATGACAAGCGCCGCGATGCCGCCCCCAATCAGCGCCAAGCCGAGAATTTGGGGGGCGTGCGGCTGGACGGGTGCGACGCCCGGCGTGCGGTTGAAGTTCTGAAGAAACTGGAAGATCGTAAAGCCAAACCCGATCAGTGCGGTACCCGTTCGCACCCACGACATCAGCGTGCGCTCAAGACTCATGCGCGTACGCACCCACGAAAAGTGGGTTTCGACTTTGGCCTCGACTTCAAACCTCTCGGGACCCGTAGGCGAGTGATGATCCATCACGCTACCTTTCCTCGACCACCTTCTTCGCGGGCTCCCCCGCGTTCGATGCTGTGCCTCCCTGGTCCGCCGCGCACAACATCTCGCCGGGGCCACCGAATGCCTCATGAGGGAGACCCCTAATTTCCTTCGGTTTCGTCTGCCTGCCTCTGGACGGCTTCATCCTAATGGCCGCCGAGAGCGAGGTCCACCCACCAAAGTTGCATAGCCGGTTGATTCTTACAACCCGAGGGTGCTCCGCTTTACGCGTCCGGCCACTCCGCCTCGGCAATGAACGGCATGCCCCATCGATCGCACGCCTCCGCAATCCGCGAGGCGTAGGAAATCATGGCGGGCTCGTTCTCGCCCCCGAGCGCCACGTACGCGACGACGGCGTCGGCACCCGCGCGCAGCGCCCACTCGACGGAGTTCACCGGGGTGACCACGGCTCCGCCGGGTCGGTCGGGTGGGTCGCCTGCAGCCCCTCCGGGAGGAATGCCGATGCGAAAATGGAAATCTGCCGGAAATTGTCGCCGAAAAGTTTATGTGGTTTCTGTTTCACACACAGGAACATCGGTTTCTCGCCCGCCCACTTGGGCGCTGGTCGTCCCGGCCTCGGTGAGATCGGGCTGTGACCGACCCCGCGCTGTTTGCAATCGCACCGCCGGTCGAGCCGATGCTGTCGGCTACGGCCAAGGCGCTTCCGGCGGACGGCAACTGGATCTATGAGCCAAAGTGGGACGGCTTTCGCGCGCTGGTCTTTCGGAGCCCCGCGGACGTCTTCATCCAGAGCCGAGACCTACGCCCGCTCGACCGGTACTTTCCCGAACTGCACGAGGCGTTTCTGTCACAACTCCCGGCCGGGTGCGTCCTGGACGGCGAGATCGTCATCGCCACGCCGCACGGACTCGACTTCGTGGCGCTGCAGCTGCGGCTCCACCCCGCCGCTTCGCGCGTCGCGATGCTGGCTAAGACCTCCCCCGCGGCGTTCGTCGCCTTCGACCTGCTGGCCGCCGGCGGCCGCGACCTCCGGGAAACCCCGCAGGCCGAGCGGCGCCACCGGTTGGAAGGCCTGCTGCGCGACGCCGCGTCGCCCATCTACGTCACGCCGGCGACACGCGACCGCGCCACGGCCCTCACATGGCTGCGGGAGTTCGAGGGCGCCGGACTCGACGGCGTTGTCGCCAAAGCGGAGGACGGCATCTACCGGCCCGGCAAGCGGACGATGATCAAGGTGAAGCACGTCCGCACCGCCGACTGCGTTGTCGCAGGGTTCCGGTGGCACAAGAGCGGCCGTGACGCGATCGGCTCGCTGCTCCTCGGGCTGTACGATGGCCAGGGCACGCTCCATCACGTAGGCGTGACCTCGGCATTCCCAATGGCGACCCGCCGCGAGCTGGCCCGGGAACTCACGCCGCTCCGGCGCAACGCGCTTGAAGGCCACCCCTGGCGCGACTGGGCCGATCCGGACGCGGGGGAGTTCGCCCGCATGCCCGGTGGACAGAGCCGCTGGAGCGCCGGCAAAGATCTCTCGTGGGAGCCGCTGCGAATCGAGCGTGTCTGCGAGGCCAAGTACGATCATCTCCAGGGCCGCCGGTTTCGCCACGCCGCGTTGTTCGTGCGATGGCGGCCCGACAAACGGCCCCCAGACTGCCGGTACGATCAGCTGGAGACCACGATCCCGTACGAACTCCAAAGGGTCTTCGGGCAACACGGCCGCGAAGCTTAAGCGCGCCCGGGCACCGTGTCACCCGCGCCTGCTCGAACGCGCCGGGACGGCCGGCACGTCGTCCGGATCCGGCGGCTCCGGTCCGGGCCGCAACGCCTCCGGCACGTGCCGGAGGTTCACGCGAACGCGCGTCCAGGTGCTCGACCGCCCGCGCATCGCATCGACCAACACATCGTCGGGCGCGAGGTAGCCCGCGGCCTCGGGATAGCGTGCCCGCCACCGTGCCAACCCGGCGAGCGCGTCCTCCTTCCGGTGCGCCCTCGCGATTTCGATCAGCGGGTACATCGGCGTGCGGCGGCGGGATGGCTGCGCGCGCGGCGCCTCCCCCGCGCGCTTGCGGTAGTGCGGCGGCCACGGCGCGTCGCCGAGGCCCTGGTACTCGTGGCGCGCCGATAGTTCGAGCAAAGGGTCGAGCGAGCCCGGGGACCCGTCGATGCCCGCGTGCCGGTCACCCACGTCCGCGAAGCGCCCGGGCATCGTGGCGAGGGTGAACTCCCGCGGATCGCACGCCGCGACCTCGTCCCAGTCAAGCGGTGCCGAGACGCGCGCGTCGTCGGTCGGCCGCACAGAGTAGGCTGCGGCGACTGTGCGGTCTTTCGCGTTCTGGTTGTAGTCGACGAAGACGCCATGCCGCTCCTCTTTCCACCACTTGCTCGTCGCGAGCGCCGGCGCACGCGTCTCCACCTCGCGCGCCAGCGCAAGCGCCGCGCGCCGCACCTCGTCGAAGGTCCAACGCGGCTGGAGCCGCACAAGGATGTGCATGCCGCGCCCGCCGGAGGTCTTGGGCCATCCGGAGAGCCCGAAGTCGTGCAGCGCGCCTCTCACCACGGCGGCGGCCTCGCGGACGTCGCGCCACTCCACCCCGGGGCCGGGATCGAGATCAATGCGGAGCTCGTCAGGATGGTCGAGGTCTTCGGCCCGCACCGGATGCGGGTGCAGTTCGAGGCAGGCGAGGTTCGCCATCCATGCGAGTGAAGCGGCGTCCCGCGGCACGACCTCTTCGGCGCCGCGGCCCGACGGGAACCGCATCGCGACGACTTCCACCCAGTCCGGCCTGACCCGCGGCGCGCGCTTCTGGTAGAAGAACTCGGCGCCGACGCCGTTGGGATAGCGGACGAGCATGTTCGGCCGCCCGCCGGCGGCGCGAAGCGCCCCGGGGGCGACCGCGAGGTAGTACTGCGCTAGGTCGAGCTTCGTGTAGCCGCGCGCCGGAAAGAGCACCTTCCGGGGGTTGGAGATGGCCACGGTGCGTCCGGCCACATCGATTTCTTCCCGTTCCTGGGCGATCATAGTTCATCAAGCGTTCAGAATCGTCATGCGTTCTCCCTACATGTTCTTCCATCTGCTCCGGTCAAGCTGTAGCCCACGACCACGAACTCGGGCCTTGGTCAAGTGTCAGAGTCCCTGTTCCCAGCCGACCGTAAGGTTCCCGCAGAAGTGATACCACCGCGCCCGCGGCGCCGGGGCGGCGTCGCCGGTATCAAGCCCTTGCTGCGACTTTCGAGCTCGACGCAAGGCCTGCTCGAGGCCGCACTTCACGCTCAACGGTGCCCCGAAGCTCGTCTTGTGCAACCTCGAGGTCGTAGAGCGCTTGTGCGTTCAGCCAAAAGCGCGCGCTGGTATTAAGGTAACGCCCCAGGCGCAAGGCGGTGTCTGGAGTAATGCCTCGACGCTCGTGCACGATTTCTGCGATGCGAGTCACAGGGACACGGAGATCGAGGGCCAGCTTGTTCATACTGATGCCGAGCGGCACCATGAAATCCTCGCGCAGGATTTCGCCAGGATGAATCGGCGGCAGCCTTCTAGACTTGGTCATACGCCCCTCCTAATGGTAGTCCACGATCTCAACGTCATAAGCGTCGCCATCTCGCCACACAAAGCAGATGCGCCACTGATCGTTGATGCGAATGCTGTGCTGCCCTTCTCGGTCGCCTTTGAGTGCTTCCAAGCGATTGCCCGGAGGCGACGCTAGATCACGCAGTTCCGTGGCAATATCCAGTTGTCGAAGTTTCCGCTGTGCCACCCGCTCCCAACCTCGAAACCGCCTGACATGTTCCCTTGCGTGGAGCCGTTCTGTCTCCTTCGACTGGAAGGATTTGATCACGATCAAATCATATAACGCTATACGTTAAACGTCAAGCATTAAACTCGGGTGATGTCCAGGGCACATCTCAATGGGTAACTGACAGCAGCCATCCGGCGAACAATTGGCAAACCCGCGGAACAGCTTATGGGGGAAATGTTGGGGGAAGCGTTTGGGTCAATAATCCCAGAGGCCCAGCTACTCAGGCAAGATCGAGACGGGGGGAGTGAGAATGGTGGCGGAGGGGTGTGGGAATCGAACCCACCGCGAGCCCGAAGGACCCGCCGACGGTTTTGAAGACCGTGAGACCCACCAGGACCCATGCCCCTCCCCTCTCGTTACATGTTACTACATCGTGCCGTGAGTTCCGTTTTCCCAGCGCGCACCCCGGACTAGGAGGTCGTCTGATCAGGGCGGACCGTCCGGCGGCGGCGGAGGCGTCGTGACAAGCACGAGGACGCGCGCCGGAGTGAGCGGAATGCGCCGGCAGAACGCGCGCCACGGCGCAAGTGCTTCGTCGACAGCTGCGCATATGGCAGGGCGACCGGAATGATACCGCCCTCTCCGGCGCCCTTCACCCCCAACGGGTTAGGTGCGGCGGCTGACGCCCGCGCGCAGGAGTCAACGCGCCCGACCAGTTCGCGGAGGTATGGGCCGTCCGGCGACCGGACGCCAATCGACATCGCGGCCCGCTCCAGAATGATGTTCACCGCCTGGCCGCCGTCCGTGATGATCCCATGGATGCGGGCGTCCGGCCGTATCTGCTGGCGCAGCGCGCCGATCCCGTTGAACGTCAGCAGCACGGCGTCGAGCGCGTTGACGCCCTTCCAGGGCCCCGATGCGGTGTCGTCATGCCTCCCTTCGAGTCTCGCCCGCGGTGCCGCAAAAGGCCCCGATCGTGTGCGCGAGAACTTTCGCACAGTCCACAATCGATGGAATCTCGACGTACTCGACCGCCGAATGACCGCCGGTGCCGGAAGGACCGTAGATGACCGTCGGGATTCCCGCCGCGGCGAGCAGCGCCGCGTCGGTCCAGCCCGCTCCGCCCACGTGCTCCGGCCGCGCCCCTAGGACGGTCTCGGCGGCCGCGTCCACCACGCGGACGATCTCGGCGTTCGGATCGACCTCCATCGGCTCCCGCGCGCCGATCAGCTCGACGGTGCCGCGGAACGATGGATCCTGCCGCGCACACCCGGCCAGGATTTCTTCAAGTTCTGCCCGCGCCGTCGCGTCGGTCTCGCCGGGCAGCGTCCGCCGCTCGATCTGCAAGGTGCAGCTCGGCGGGTAGGTACTCAGTCCCTCACCGCCTTCGATCAGCGCCGCATGGACGGAAGCCCGGCCAAGAAGCGGGTACTCCCGCAGCGGCAACACTTCTTTCTCGAGGTGCTCGAGGGCGGCCAACACGCGTCCCATGTGGAAGATCGCATCGACTCCCGCCCGGAAGTCGCTGCCGTGCGCCGCGCGTCCCTCGGTACGGATCTTCGCCCAAACAAACCCCTTGTGCGTAATCTGAAGACGGAGGCGAGACGGTTCCGTGATGATCGCGGCGTCGGCCCGGTAGGCTCTAGCCACCGCCTCGGTGCCCACGCTCAGGTACTCTTCGTCCGCGACGAACGTGAGAATGACATCGCCGAGCGGCCGCATGCCGGAGGCACGCACCGCTGCCGCGGCGGCGAGCATCGCGGCGAGGCCGGCCTTCATGTCGTTGCTGCCGCGCCCGTAGAGCCTGTCGCCCTCGACGCGCGGCTCGAACGGCGCCTCCATCCCCGCGTCGCCGACAGTATCGGTGTGGCCGTTGATCATCAGGCTGTGCCCGCGCTTCGGGTCGGCGCCCGGCAGCACGGCAATGACGTTCGGCCGTCCGGGAGCCGCCATCTCGATCTTCGCCTTCATCCCGAGCGTCTGGCAAACTTCGGCGAGATACCGCGCGGTCTCAGCCTCGCCGGCTGCGCCCGGAACCAGGTCGGGATTGACCGACGGAATGCGGACGAGCGCCTCGAGGTGCCGAACGATGAAATCGCGGTCCACAAACGCTGCGGGATCCCGCGCCTCGGCCGCTTTGCCCATCACGACGCTCCTCCTTTACCCACCGAACGGTTTGTCGCCGGACCGGTCTCACCACCGGCTTTCGGCCTTGCGGAGGTCCTGGGCAGACTATACAATCCAGGGGCCCGAAGGCCGCCTGCATGATCGGCTTGTTGTTGATCGCCTTCATGAAGGCCGCCCGCATCTTTTTGTTGGTGAACATCCTCGATTTCTAGGGACCCGTCCCGATCCGCTCCTGCACGGGCTTGTCGCCGTACTTCTCCACCACGGCCTTCGGCATGATGGCGTCGCGCCTCGCTCATAGGCGCAGGTAGCTCACGTGATCCGCCCCTCCGTTCGCGGTATCTGAAGCAGCGCGCCGAGCTCGTTCATGTCCCTCAGGCGGTCGACACCGTACACGGTCTCCATGAGCCGGGACGCGGCAACGCGGGGCATGCGCGTCGTCGCCAGGTTCATGAACTTGCCTTCCAGCTCGGCCTTCGTCATCGGGTTCTCGCGCCGTCCTTTGGCCCAGTCCACGCGCGCTGTCAGCGTGCGCCCGTCGCGCGTCGTGACCTCGACGACCGCGGGAGCCTGGGCGGGCCACGCGTCCATGGCGGGATCGCCGACGAGCCGCGTGCGCGCCGACAGGTCGCGGATGCGGGGGTCGGCGCGCCGGTCTTGGAGGATGTCCCCCGGTTCGATCTTCCCGTGCACGGCCGCTACCGCCATGACGTACTGTGCGCAGTGCGACTTCAGCGGGTTGTTGTCGATCACCGGGGCCCGGTCCGCCTTGACCCGGTGGACGATCGAGGCAATGTCGTCGGCGCTGATGCGGTGCTCGTCCATGAGCGTCAGCAGTGCGTCCACGCCCGTATGCGTGTCACCACAGCACGGATGACGTTTGTAGCCGCCGGCGCGCATGATCCACAGCGATTCTCCCAACCCCTCCACTAACCGTTCCGGGTGCATCTCGCCGGCATACGCGTCGTAGATGCTGTATTTGCCGCCGTCGAAGATCGCCGGAGGCCCGCCGACACCCATCCCCGCCAGCAGCGCCGCGGTGACGCCGCCCCGCGCGGCCATTCCGATGCCGAGCGGGCGCGAGTGCTCGGTCGGATCATCCACCCAGGTCATGAGTCCCGAGGCATTCGTGCCGGCGAGGCCGAAGGCGTTGGCGAACTGGGCTTGGTTGAGTCGCAGCAGGTACCCCGCCGCCGCAGCAGCGCCGAAATACCCGAATGTCGCCGATGGGTGAAATGAGTGCGGATACGAGTGTCCCGTGCGGCAGGCTTCGCCCGCGCGGCTGCACATCTCATACCCCAACGCCAGCGCCGCCAGGAACGCCTTCCCGTCCGCGTGCTCTCGCTCCGCGACGGCGAGCGCCGCCGGCACGAGGACGGCCGGCGCGTGCTGCCGGGCCACGCTCGCGCCTTCGATGTCCGCGGCGTAGCCTGCGGTGCCGTTCGCGAGCGCGGCGCTCTCGCACGGCACCTTGAAGTCGCGGCCGATCACCGTCGACTCCGGCGCGCCGCCCGTCCGGAGCGCGAGGTCTCCTGCGAGCCACGACGCGCCGTACTGCGGCGACGACCCCAGCAGGAGCGCCCCGACCGTATCCAGGATGATCATCTTCGCTTCCTCGACCGCGGCCGGAGGCAGGTCCGTGTAGGTAAACCGGGCTGCATAGGAGGTCAGCACCGCCGTGTAATTCATCGCTCGATCCCTCCCCTCAGGATTCCATGGCAAGACAGCGCGCGATCCGGCCGCAGTCGTCCAACGCCTCAAGACCGGCGATCAGCGCCGCGATCTCGTCCGCTCTTTGCTCGGACACCACACCGCGGACCAGCGTCCGGAACTTCGCCCTGAGGTCGGCGTCGCTGAGCGCGTTCTCCGGGTCGCCGGTCGGATAGTGCACGGTTTCCGTGAACTCGCGTCCGTCACGGGTGCGGACCGTGGTGATCCCGGACCACTGCTCGGGGAACCGCCTCTCCAGCTCCTCGTCGCCGAGCACGCACACGCGCTCGGACAGCGCGGCGATGCGGGGATCCTCCGCCCGCCGCCCGTCGAGCTGGTCTACCTCGACCCGCCCGTCGTACGCGGCCGTCGCGAGCACATACTGCGCATTGTGCGACGGCAGCTCGTTCTTGTCGATGATGTCCGCCATGGACGTCGCCACCCTGGTCACGACCGCGGCGATGTCGTCGCCCGTCAGCCCGTGTTGACGCATGATCGCGAAGAGCCCGTCGAGCGGTGCGTGAATCTGACGGCAGGCCGCGTATTTCTTGAGGCTGGTCCGCGTGATCTCGAACCGTTCCCCGAGCGCGTCCGTGAGGGTCGAGGCCGGCACGCTCTCCAGGCCGCTGAACGCCCGGAACAGGTTGTGCTTGCCCTCCAGAATGTGCGGCGGTCCCGTAAACCCGAGTTGGGCCAGGGTGGCGGCGGTCACACCGTTCCGCGACGCGATCCCGATCTGGAACGCCTTGCTCAACTGCGACGGTTCCGTGACCCACGCCAGCAGCCCCGACGCCTGGCACCCGGCAAGCCCGAACGCCTGCACCATCGCGGGCGGCAGGAGCCGCAGCATCCGGCCGGCCGCGGCCGCCGCGCCGAAGTTCCCGTCGATCGACGACGGGTGAAACGATCGCGCGTACAGGCGAACCGGGTCGAGCGCGATGCCGATCCGCCCTTCCACGTCGTACGCGGCGACCAGCGCGGCGATGAACTCGGGGCCGCTCGCGTGCTGCGCCTCCGCGATGCCGAGTGCGGCCGGGACGACGACATTGGCCACGTGGGCGTTGGCGGGATTGTAGTTGTCGTCGAGCTCCAGGCAGTGCGACATGGTCGCGTTGGCAAACGCCGCCGCCGCAGGCGACACCCGCATCGGCGTCGCGGCGACGGTGCAGGGGCCGGATTCGCCGAGACCCTCCGTGTATCGCGTCACGATGCGCCCGGCGGGATACCGGGCGCCGCCGAGCAGCGTGCCGAGGGTGTCGAAGAGCAGGTCCTTCACCCTCGCCACCACGTTCGCCGGCAGGTCCTCATAGCGCAGGCTGCTCGCGTACGTCGCAAGGGTTTCGGTCACGAACGACTCGGACATGAGACCATCCTCCTGTTCAGATGACGCCGGCCAGTTCACCGTACAGGCGGGCCGTGAACTTGATCCCCGCGTAGTAGTCCTCGACGCGGATGCTCTCGTCCGGCGCGTGAAACTGCGATTCCGCGGAGCCCATGCCCGCGTTAATGAGCGGGATGCCGAGCGGGTCCGCGAGCTCGTGGTAGGGGGCGCCGATCCAGGGTGCGACCGGGTAGATCGCGGGCGCGCGCCCGTAGACTTCCCGGCCGGTCCGCGCGATCGCGTCCACCATCGGATGCACAAGCGGCACTTTGCCCGGATAGCGCTCGCTCAGGGGGCGGAGCGTGATCCCGCCGAATCCGTGCGCGTCCAGGTGGCGGCGGAGCAGACGCTCCATCTTTGCCGGATCCTGATGGGGCACGAGCCCGAACCGGACCACGCCCACCGCTCGGCGCGGCATCCCCCGGCTCCCGTCGAACGTGCGCCCGGCGCCCAGGCCCGAGATCTCCAGCGTCGGCTCGAACAGGAGGCGCCGGATCGCATCGCGGCCGTCCACTCCCAGCGTGAGCCGCCCCAGCCCGAGGCGCCGCTTGAGGGCCTCCGCGTCGAAGCGTAGGTCGTCCAGGAGCCGCAGCTCGGCCTCCGTCGGCCCGAGCGCATCGTCGTAGAAACCGTCGATCATCACGCGCTCGTCGGGACCCTTCATGCCGGCGAACGCCCGGACGATGTCCCAGGCGGGGTTGGGCACCACCGATGTCAGACTGCTGTGGAACGTCTGCCTCGCGCCGGCCCGTTCCATTTCGAACAGGATGCGGCCCCGGCAGCCGAGGCTGATCGTGGGCCGTCCCAGGTCATCCCGGCCACCGCCCTCGCCGAGCGCGGCGTCGGCTCTCAGGAGGTCGCGGTTGGCCAGGACGGTGTCGCGCAGGTGCGGACTGCCCAACTCCTCTTCGCCGTCGAGCACGAACTTGATCGTGAGCGGCAGGGTGCCCCCGTGGACGGCGCGGCACGTGTCGACCGCGCACAGCCGCGCCGCCAGCTCGCCCTTGTTGTCGCTGGCCCCGCGGGCAATGAGCCGCCCGTCGACAATCTCGGCCGCAAATGGGGGCGACGTCCACGCGTCGAGCGGTTCCGCCGGCACGACGTCGTAGTGGTTGTACAGGAGCAGCGTGCGGGCGGATGCCCCGGGGAGCGTGCCAATGATGAGCGGCGGGGCGCCGGTCGGCTGGCGGAGCTGCACCTGGGCGCCGAGCTCGCGGAGCAGCGACGTGAGGTACCCGACCGCCTCCGGTACGGCCTGGTTGTGCGCCGTCACGCTCGGGATCCGGCACAACCTCCGGAGCGTCTCCAGATAGCGGTCCCGGTGGTGATCGACGTGGACGTCGAGTGCCGTCATAGCCGCAACCTCGGGTCGAGCGCGTCGTGCAGCCCGTCCCCGAACAAGTTGACCGCGAGCACCGTGAGCGCGATCGCGAGCCCCGGGAACGTGCTGATCCACCACGCATTCTGGAGATTATCGCGGCCCTGCGCCAGGATGAGGCCCCACTCGGGCGTCGGGGGTTGCGCGCCCATCCCGAGGAAGCTCAGCGTCGCGGCGGTGAGAATGGACACGCCGACGTTGAGGGTCCCGAGGATGAGTGCCGGGCCGTAGATGTTGGGCAAAATATGCCGTACCGCCACGCGGGCTTGGCTGCACCCGGCGGCGCGCGCGGCGTCGACGTAGACGTTCTCGCGCGCCGACAGCACGCACCCGCGGATAAACCGGGTGAACCGCGGCACGCCGGCGACGCCGACCGCCAGCACCACGTTCGACAGCGCCGAACCGAGCGCGGCCGCGATCGCGAGCGCGAACAAGAGCGTCGGCACGGCCAGCATCACGTCGACCCCGCGCATGATCAGCGCGTCGACCCAGCCGCCCCGGTATCCGCTGAGCAGGCCGAAGACCACGCCGGCGACGAGCGTCAAGGCGCTCGCGGCGAGACCGACCGACAGCGAGATGCGCGCCCCGGCCAGCACGCGGCTAAACACGTCCCGGCCAATCTCGTCCGTTCCCATCCAGTGGCCCGCGCTCGGCGGGGCAAACACGTCCTCGGGCGACGGCCGCATCGGCGGGTACGGGCTCACGAGCGGGGCGAGACACGCCGCGGCGGCGAGGACCGCCAGCAGAGACGCGCCGAATGCGGCCTTCCGGTTGCGCCGGAAGCGCCGCGCGATCTCCGCCGCCCGCGACGAGGGGCGCGCGGCCGGACGGGCAACGGCGGGCGCGGCGAGCATGCTAGCCGTACGATGCCTGCGCGTCGCGGATGCGCGGGTCGAGGTAGCAGTAGGACACGTCCACCAACGCATTCGCGAGCACGTAGCCGCAGGCCGCAACCAGCAGCGCCGCCTGCAGCGCCGGGTAGTCGCGGTACGTGATCGAGTCAACAATCAGGCGGCCCAGCCCCGGCCGGGCGAAGACCGTCTCCACCACCACGGTGCCCGACAAGAGATTGCCCAACTCGACCCCGATGATCGTCACCACGGGGATGAGCGAGTTGCGGAGCGCGTGGCGCAGCACGACGGCATGCGGCGGGAGACCCTTCGCGCGCGCCGTCACAACGTACTCGAGCTGGAGAGTCTGCACCAGGCTCGACCGCGCGAGCCGGCTAATCACGCCGGTGCTGTACAGGCCCAGCGTCACCGCCGGCATGATCAGCTGCTGCCAACTCGTCCCTGTCGTCACGGGCAGCCAGCCGAGCGACAGGGAGAAGACGAAGATGAGCATGAGCCCGAGCCAGAAGCTCGGAATCGACACGCCCGAGAGCGCTGCGATAGTGCTGAGGTTGTCGATCCATCCGTGCGGACGCAGCGCGGCCAGGGTCCCCAGGGCAATGCCGAGGACGACGGCAATACCGAGCCCCACGAGCGCCAGTTCCAACGTCGCCGGCAAAAAGCTTCGAATGAGCCGGCTCACGGGCTCGCCGTAGCGAATGGAGCGGCCGAGGCGTCCTCGCAACAAGGCGCCCAGTTCGTCTGCGTACTGGCGCCACAGCGGCCGGTCGAGGCCGTACTCGTGCCGCAGAGACTCGAGCTGGGATTCCGACGCGCTGCCCTCGGAGATCAGGAGGGCCGGGTCCGAGGGCAGCACGTGGAGCACGAAGAACACGAGCGTGTAGACGCCCAGCAGCGCCGGAACGGTCGCCAGCACGCGCCGGCCCAGAAATCTTAGCACGGCATTCCCTCAGCGCGGGCGCGCCCGCCCGCTACGCCTCAAGCCATGCGTCTTGAAAGTACGGGTACCAGGATCGCGCGTCCATGTGGAAGTTCTTGACCCGGGCGTCGGTCACCCACACGAACAGCGTGATGTAGATCGGCACGACGTAGGCCTGCTCGAGAATGCGGCGCGTCGCCCGCGACACGAGCGCCTGGCGCGCCTTCCGGTCCAGCGTCACGTCCTGCCGCGCCAGCAGCTCGTCCAGCTCCGGGTCTTTGTTCATCGCCCACGCGAAGCTGCCGACGTTCTTCGACGCGAACAGATCGACGAGATAATGCGGATCGCTGGCCTCGAACTCCCGGTTGATCAGATGGTAGAGGCCCTTGCTGCCGGCCACGGTCCGGTCGGCCGGCGTCCCCTGGATCAGGCGGGTCGAAAACCCGACGTCCTGCAGCATCGTCAGCATCAGCTGCTTGTAATTTTCGGTCATGAATCCGCTCGTGAACACGTCGACGTGCAGCGGGGCGCCGTTCTTCGTGCGCACGCCGTTCGGCCCGGGTTTCCAGTCCGCCCCGTCCAGCAGCTGTTGCGCCTTCTGCGGATCGAAGGTATAGAGATGGTCCAGGGCCGGGTCGTAGCCGAAGCTCGTCGGGCCGATGAGGTTCCACGTCGGGCGCGCGAACCCGGGATAGAAAACCTTGACGATCGTGTCCTTGCTGACCGCGTAGTTGATCGCCTGGCGCACGGCGAGTTCGTTCGTCGGCGGCTTCTGCGTGTTGATGAAGTTGAACCACGTGGTCCCGGGCGACACGCCGCGGTACAGGGCGAAGTGGGAATCCTTCTGCCAGTCCCGCAGGCGCAACGGACCCGGCCACGCCTCGACACGCAGTTCCTGGCGGCCATTCATCAATGCGTCGCGGGTGCTCTGCTCCGGCACGAACTTGAACGTGAGCCGGTCCAGGTAAGGCGGGCCCGCGTTCGTCTTGCCGGGGAAGGTCGTGCCCCAGCGATAGTTCGGGTTGCGCGCTAACGTGACATGCGTGTCGCGCGCCCATTCGACGAACACGAACGGCCCGGCGCCTACCAGGTGGTCCTGGAAATCCTCGCCGTACTTCTTCACCGCGGCGGGCGACGGAATCCCGAGATACCCCTGGCTCAGCGAGTCGAAGATCGGCGCGAACGGCTCCTTGAGGCGCAGCTGCACCGTCGAATCGTCGATGATTACCGTCGAGTCGTAGGGGCCGAGCAGCGACTTGGCGTACTGCGACTTCGTCGCGGGGTCCACGCAGCGGTCGAAGTGCGCCTTGACCGCCGCCGCGTTGAACTCGGTGCCGTCGTGGAACCTGACGTCGCGCCGCAGCCGGAAGGTGATCGACCTCCCGTCGTTGGCGACGGTCCATGACGTCGCGAGTCCCGGGTAGATATTGAGGTCGTTCCCCAGGTAAACCAGCGAGTCAAAGACCATCTGGGTCACCATAGTCTCGGGCGGTCCCCAGTACACCGCCGGGTCGAGCTTGTCCAGTGTACGGTAGAGACCGACCGTGAGCTCGCCGCCCGGGCGCGGCGACGTCGACGCGGCCGCCGCGGCTGCGGCCGGGGGCACCCGCGATGCCTCCCCGAGGCCCGCCAACGAAAGCGCCACGCCGGCTCGCATGGCGTGCTTCACCAACGCACGGCGCGTCATTCGTGCTGCCACGTGATGGAACGTCATCCCAACCTCCCCCTTCACCCTACAGCGCCCGGGTCCGCCGTGTCCGAGGCTTCGCAGAGGCGTTCCGTGCCCAATACCGGTCCAAGTCGTGAATGAGATTTCTGAGATGACGATCCATGGCACGGCGCGCCGCTTGCGGGTTGTGACGCCTGATGCCGTCGAGGATCGCTTTGTGATCCATGGCGAGTTGTGCCCCCACGGCCGCCCGCATCGAGGTGACGATGACGTTGTAGCGCCGGTTGTGGCGCACCAGCGAGATGAACGAGGCGAGAACGGCATTCCCGGAGGCCCGTCCGATCTCCTGATGAAAAGCCGCGTCTTCGGCCGCCCCGAGCCCACCATCCTTGATGCGCTCGATCTCGCGCGCGAGAATGTCCTCCATCCGCGCAACGGCTTGGCGAGAAGCATGCACCGCCGCCATGGCGGCGGCTTCGGTCTCGACGACGCGCCTCGCAGCGAGGAGCGCCAACAGATGCTGCTTGTCGCTGCGCTTCAGAGTCTCGAGCAGGGCCTCCCCAGACGTCCGAAAATGGGCGTCCGACTGCCACTGCTTGAGGACGTGGCGACCGTGCCCCGTGATGATGCGCCCCTCGACGCTGACCTTGCGAAGGGCCCCGGCAAATTCGAGGTCCCGTAGTTTGCGGCCGATCGTGGGCGTGCTGATGACCACCCCCTGCTGCCGCAGCAAGAGCGTGAGCGTACCCTGCCCAATCGGCCCGTTGCTCTCTGAAACGAGGCGCAGGATTTCCCGGTCCAAACGGACAGCGTTCAGCGAATCATGATTTCCTGTTCTGTTGTTAATCACTGATGATCATCAGCCTTCGGCACAGGGCTCCGGCGATCCTCCTCACAGACGCCGCACGGAGACTTCGGAAGACGTATCGCCTGGCTATTCCTGCGCGGGCTTGGGGACCGCTCGCGAGAGCCGGCGGTCCCGCGCCGCGCGGGCCCGGCGTCCGGCGACGGCGTAGGGATCGGCGAGATCGCGTACGGCGTCGCCCACGAGGTTGAGAGACAGGACCGTCAGCACGATCGCGACGCCGGGAAAGACGACGAACCACGGTGCCGTCTCGATGTAGATGTGGGCGTCGTCCAGCATGTTGCCCCAGGTCGGCGTCGGGGGTCGGACGCCCAACCCGAGGAACGACAACGCCGCGTCCGCGAGGATTGCCTCCGCGAACACGAACGTGGACTGCACGATCAGCGGCGTGAGGGCGTTGCGCAGGATGTGCACGGTGAGGATCCGGCGGTCGCCCTCGCCCAGCGCGACCGCGGCCTCGACGAACGCCCGCTGCTTGAGCGTGAGCGTGGACGCGCGGACGATGCGGGCGGTTCGCGGAAAGTAGACGAGGGCGATCGCGATGATCTCGTTGCGCGCGCCGACGCCGAGGGCGGCCACGAGCGCGATGGCCAGCAGAATCGCGGGGAACGACATGAGGCCGTCGAGGACCCGCATCGCCGGGCCGTCGATGCGGCGGTAGTAGCCGGCGGCGAGGCCGGCGAGCGTGCCGGCCGCGGTGCTGACCACCATCACGCCGAGCCCGATGAGGAGAGACACGCGGGCGCTGTAGACGACCCGGCTGAGGACGTCCCGGCCGAAGTTGTCGGTGCCGAACGGGTGCGCAAGACTCGGCGGCGCGAGCCGCGCACTCATATCGAACCGGTCGGGCGCCGGCAACGCGAGCACCGGCGCCAGGACCGCCGCGAGGACGATCACGGCGAGCACCGCGACCGCAGCCGCGGCGATCGGCCGGCGGCGGACGAGGGCGCGGAGGAAGTGCTCCATCAGTACGTAATCCGCGGGTCGAGGGCCGCGTACAGGAGATCGACGGCGAGGTTGACGATGACGTAGACGAGCGCCACGAGCAGAACCACGCCTTCGATCACCGGGTAGTCGCGCCGGCTGATCGACTGCACCGCCAGGTTGCCGATGCCGGGCAGCACGAACACGGTCTCCACGATAACGGCCCCGGACAGGAGGTTGGCGAGGCTCGTCCCCACCACCGTGACGGTGGGGATGAGCGCGTTGCGGAACGCGTGGCGCGCCAGCACGCGCGGCTCGCGCACGCCCTTGCTGCGGGCGGTCCGGATGTAGTCCTCGGCCAGCACGTCGATCGTCGAATCGCGGGCCATCCGGGCGATCAGGCCGGCCTGCGTGAACGCCAGGGCGGCCGCGGGCAGGACGAGGCTCCCGAGCCACGGGCCGACGCCGTGCGCCGGCGAGACGTAGCCGGCGACCGGAAACAGGCGCAGGGCGACCGCGAACAGCGCGATCAGGTTGAGCCCGGTCCAGAACGACGGAATCGAGACGCCGAGCAGCACCAGCATCATGAAGATCTGATCGTAGCGGGTGTCGCGCTTCCACGCCGCGAGGATGCCGGACGGGATCGCCACCGCGAGCGCGAGCGCCTCCGCCAGGGCGGTCAGACTCGCCGTGGGGCTCAGGTGGTCCCAGATCGCGCGGGTGACCGTCTGGCGGAGGAAGATCGAGTCGCCGAGATCGCCGTGCACCACGCGCCCGAACCACACGACGAACTGCACGTACAACGGCCGGTCCAGGCCGAGCGCCGCGCGCAGCTGTGCGACCTGCGTGTCGGTCGCTTCCGGGCCCAGGATCACGGACGCCGGATCGCCGGGGATGAGGTGGATCAGCAGAAAGACCGTGACGCCGACGATGAGCAGCACCGGCACCAGGGCCAGGACGCGCCCGGCCGCGTACCGCGCCATCCCCTACTGCGCGCGCGTTCCGGCCGCGGCGCGGGCCCGCCCGGCGCGCCGGCTGCGCCCCGCGGGGCGTCTCAGCGCGTCACCCACGTGTTCCAGAACCGCACGTCGAAGTAGCTCGTGTAACCCTGCAGGCGATCGTTGTAGACTTCCAGCCCGTACTGGTTGCCGAGCTTGGCCACCGGCACCTCGTTGTAGAACACCGTCTGAATCTCGTCCATGATCTTGTGGCGCTCGGCCTGCGCCGTGACCGGCGTCCGGCTCCACTCCTCCAGCACCTTGTCCAGGGCGGCGCTCTGGTACCAGCCGGGCCACTTCGGGCCGAAGAAGATGATCCCGGTCGGATCGATCGACGGGGAGAAGCCGGTGATGAAGATATCGAAGAACTGCGGCTTGGTGCGGCGGCTCAGCAGCGTGGGCCAGTCGTACACCTGCGAGTCGACGTTGAACCCCACGGCCTGCAGCTCCGGCGCCAGCACCTGCCCGGCGTTGTTCATCCACGTGTAATCCTTGGTGTACATGAGCACGATCTTCTGGCCCGTGTAGCCCGCCTCGCGCATCAGCGCCCGCGCCTTGTCGAGATTCTGGTGGTTGTAGATCTCCGCTCCGGCGGTGCTGTAGACGCCGCGCTGCTCGGGGAAGAACAGGCCCGGATCGAGCGCCCAGAACTCCTTGGGTCCGACCGCCGCGGCCATCAGGTCGGCGGGCTTGATCGCGTACTGGACGGCCTGGCGCAGCCGGACGTCGGTGAACGGGCCGCGCGCCTTGTTGAAGACGATCCCCGGCCAGCTGAAGACGTGCACGATATCGGCCGTCAGGCGCCGGTCGGCCTTCACCTTCGGATACAGGTCCGCGGGAAGCGCCAGGGCGAAGTCGTATTGCCCGGTCGACACGCCCGACAGGCGCACCTGCGGATCCGTCACGGGATAGAAGTGGACCTCGTCCGCGTACGCGACTTTGCGGCCCGTCAGGCCGCCCCAGTTCTCCGTCCGCGAGGCGTAGGCTGGGTTACGGGCGAGCACGATGATCTGGCCCGGCGTCCACTGCTTGAAGATGTACGGGCCGGTGCCGACCAGTTCGCGCACCGGCTGCGCGCCCGCCCGCTCCGCGATGGCCTTCGGCATGACGATCGCGGACTGCTTGGGGTCGCCCAGGCTCGTGATCAGCGGCGCGAACGGCGAGGACAGGTTGATTTCGACGGTGCTCTGGTCGGGGGCGCGGATGTCCTTGACGTGCTTGAACGTCTCCCGGCCGCCGCTGCTCAGTTTGCCCCAGCGCTCGAGCGACGCGATGACGTCGCCGGCCGTCATCGGCTGGCCGTCGTGGAACTTGACGCCTTTGCGCAGCCTGATTGTGTAGCGGAGACCGTCCGGGCTCGCGGCGAAACCCTCCGCCAGCAGCGGCCGCACCTGGTACTGCTGATCGATGGCAAACAGCCCTTCGAACACGTGCCACGCGACGAGGCGCGTCGCCGTGGCGGTCGACGTCATCCAGTCGAACGTATTGGGTTCGGCGTCCGTCGCGACTTTGATGATGCCGCCCGACCGCGTCTGAGCGGTTACGCCGGTCGACAACGGCCACAACAGGGCCGAAATCACGCAGACCGCAAGAATCCGAAGAACGATCCCTCTGCCCATCGCCGGCATTCCCTCCCCGGGCCCTGCCTTGAACACTCCCGTGCCCAGGCGCTATTTCGCGCTGAACGGCGGTGTGCCCCCTCTGGGATCGGGTAGGGAACAGGAAACTCTCAATTGAGCGGCGTGCCCGCTCAGGCGTGGCCGGCGGCGTAATCGTGGAGGAGGCGTTCGAGCGTCCGGGCTTTGGCCGTCAGCTCGTCGCTCTCGAACCGCCGGTATTCGAACAGTCCCGGGAGTTCGCGGTAGAGCTCGGGCAGGCCCAGGATCCCCTCGACCTGCCCGCCGGCGTGGGATACACAGGGCGCCACGGCCGCGCACTCACGGCATCACCGCGCCGCCGAGCGTGAAGCGCCGAGGCGTCGCACCGGCGCGATGCTAGCCTGCGGTGGTGCCCAGCGCGGCCATGAACCGGTCTTTGATGAAGATCGGGCGACGTGGAACGCGGGCAAATGAGGTCGCCTGCTCGACCTTGGCCAGGATGAACCAGGGCCCGGGGTCCCGGAGCGCACGCCCGAGCGCGGCGGCAAAGTCATCCACCGTCGTGACGGTGGCGGTATGGGCCAGCCCGGCGCCGCGGGCGACGGCCTCCAGGTCGGCGCAGCGTCCCGAGTGCGTCGCCTGCCCGCCGGTCGTCTCGTAGGTCTCGTTGTCGAGCACAACCAGAATGAGGTTCGCCGGCCGATACGCCGCCACCGTGGCGAGGCAGCCGAGGCTCATCAGCATCGAGCCGTCACCGTCGAGCACGACGACGCGGCGCGCCGGCTGCGCCATCGCGATCCCGAGGCCGACGGACGACGTCGACCCCATCGCGCCCCACATGTAGAAGTTTTCCGGCCGGTCCGACGCCTCGTACAGGTCGTACGTGTTGCGCCCAAGGTTCGAGACCACGGCCGCGTCGCCGAGCAGCGGAACGATGCGCCGGATCGCGTCGAGCCGGTTCATCGGAGCGTCTTGCCCCCGGTCAGCCGCGTCGTGAGCACCACGGCCACAGGCATCATCGTCGCAAATGCCAGTTCCGCGGCGCCCGCGAGGACCGGCGCGATCTCGGCCTCCGGCGTGAGCGGGAACGTCTGGATGCCGAGCGCGTCGAGCACTCGAGGTACGGCGTGCCCGAGCGGCACCTGGGCGGGATTGAACTCGCCGAGGCCGCCGCGCTCGCTCACGATGAGCAGCATCGGAATTTGATACGGGACGACGAACGATCCCAGGGCGTTCATCGAGTTGCCGATCCCGCTCGTCTGGAGCACGACCGCACCCCGTTTGCCCCCGAGGTACGCGCCGGCCACGGTGGCGACGGCCTCCTCCTCCCGCGTGCAGCACACGACCGTGCACGCCGGCTCGGCCTCGAGCCGCCGGAGCAGATGGCCGCTCACCTCGTCGGGGACGTAGCCGAACATGTGGACGCGGTGGTCGAGGAGCACGTCCGCGACGAGGGTGCTCCATCGGTGCAGGATCGGGTCGGTCTCGGTCGGGCCCGCGTGCGTCTTCGCCATGCGGTCACTCCATCCTGAGGGCCATCGTTCGGCGCGGTGACGCCCGGCCGGTCGCGGCCGGACACTGGTGTCCACGGGAGGCGCCGGCACTGTAGCTTCGCCGGGGCTCGGCGCGCCGCCTGCGCTCCGAGCCTACTCCCCCGCCGGTTTGACGAGGACGCGCTTGTCGCCGGTCCGTCGGGTGACGCGGCGCGCGTCGAGCAGCTCGAGCGCCGCGAGCACATACTTGCGGCTGCTGCCGAGCAGGTCGCGCAGCACTGCCACGGTGAGCTCGCCGTGCCGCTCGAGATGCGCCACCGCCTGCGCCTCGATCTCGGCAACCCCGTCACGATGAAACACGATCCCGCCCGCCTCGACGAGTGTCCCGTCGTCGAGGAGCGCCTGAAACATCCGGTCCGCGGCGCCCCGGTCGACCGCGTGCGCGAGAACCTCCTCCGGCGCCGGCGGCGCGAATCGCCCGTGGCGGTAGGCGGCGGCGATCGCTTCCGCGGCGGCGGCCTCCTCGCGGCTCCGGGCCGGCGCAAACGCGGCAAGGCGGACGAGCGCAGGCTCCGCGACGATCGCGCCGGACTCTGCGAGCTCATCCAGCACGACGCCGTACAGGCGGTCGTCGCCACTTGGGAACGCGCGGCGCTTGAGCTCCTCGCGGGGCATCCCAGCGCGCCACGGGACGGCGGCATGATGCGCCGTAAGGGTCGCGACGACCGCCCGGCGGAGTTGCTCCACCGTCTCCGCGGAGAAGACCCGCCCGCGGATCCCGTAGACGTCGCCCGCGCCCCGCAGCGTGTCCAGGAGTTCGCCGGCACGCGCCACGGTGATGTCGAGCGATCGCGCAAGCTCCTCGACGGTGGCACCGGCGCGGCCGGCGCGCGCAAGCGCCTCGCGCATGCGGGCGTCCATGCCGGCGGATGCCGCGGAGACGAGCGCTTCCGCCGCGGCGACGCCGCGGCGGCGCACGGGCGCATCCACCGTGATGATCTCGCCGCCGCCCACGGTCGTCATCGGCGAGTACCGGCGGATGACAAACGGGTCGCCGCGGGCGGCCACCGTGCTCCGCTCCAGCCGAAGCTGCGCGGCCGCCTCCCCGCCGGGCGGCAGCGTGTCGCAATCGAGGAGGCGCACGCGGCCGATCACCTCGTCGGCGCCGAGATACAGGCGAACCCGTTCATGGTGCCGGAGCGGCGAGACGTCGGGCAGGAGTCGCAGCCGGACGTCCACGACAGCGGATGGGCGGTACGCGCCGGGCGCCGCCAGCACGTCGCCCCGGGCAACCTCATCCTTGCCGACGCCCACGAGGTTCAGCGCGGCCCGTTGCCCGGCGGTGGCTTCCGTCACGATCTCGCCGTGACTCTGCACCTGCCGCACCCGCACCTCCCGGCCCGAGGGCAGGAGCGCCAGCACGTCGCCCGTGCGAATCTGCCCCGACCACAGCGTGCCTGTCACGACGGTCCCGAAGCCCGCCATCGTGAAGCTCCGGTCCACCGGCAGGCGCGCCGGCGCGTCCGCGTTGGCCCGGGACGCTGTGGCAAGCCCCTGGCCGATGGCCGCGACCAGCGCCGGCAGCCCGGCGCCCGTCCGGGACGATACTTCCACGAGCGGCGCCTGTTCCAGGAACGTCCCGCGGACTACGCCCTGGATCTCGTCCTTGACGAGGGCCAGCCACTCCGCGTCCGTCACCAGGTCCATCTTCGTGAGCGCGACAACGCCGCAGGTCACCCGCAGGAACCGCAGGATGTCCAGGTGCTCACGTGTCTGCGGCATGATGCCCTCGTCGGCCGCCACAACCAGCAGCACGAGGTCGATGCCGGTGGCGCCGGCGAGCATCGTGCGGATGAGCCGCTCGTGCCCGGGCACGTCGACGATCCCGACCCGCACGCCGCCCGGCAGGTCGAAGTGGGCAAACCCAAGGTCGATCGTCATGCCCCGGCGCTGCTCCTCCGCCAGCCGGTCCGGGTCGGTCCCGGTCAGGGCGCGCACGAGCGCGCTCTTGCCGTGATCGATGTGGCCCGCCGTTCCCACGACGGCATAACGCGTCACGGGGGAGCGGACGGGCGCGTGCCGGCGCGCGGGCATCGGCGGCGGGGCCTACCCGGACGCGGCGCCGGCGTGGTCGCGTGCGGCCCCCTCGAGGGCCTCGGCGACTACCGGCTCGTCCTCCGGGGCGAGCGTCCTCAGGTCGAGCAGCAGCCGTCCGTCCGCGATGCGCGCAAACACCGGCGGCCGGTGGTGGCGCAGCCGGCGCTCCCACGCGTCCACGGACCCGTGATGCGGCCGCACCGACACGGCCCACGACGCCAGCTCGACCCCCGGCAGCGCTCCACCTCCTGCTTCGGTCACGGTGGCGTACAGGTCCAGCGAGGCCGCACCGTTGACCGCTGCCCGAAGGCGCTCAAGGAGCGACCCCGCGGCGCGCTCCAGGGTGTCGGCAGAACGGCTCAGCATCTCGAGCACCGGGATCTCGCTCCACGCGCGGTCGGGGTCGCGGTACACCCGAAGTGTGGCCTCCAGCGCGGCGAGCCCCAGCTTCCCAATACGCACCGCGCGCGCGAGCGGATGCGCCCGGATCTTCGCGATCGCGCCCGCGCGTCCTAACAGCAGGCCGGCCTGCGGTCCGCCGAGGAGCTTGTCGCCGCTCGCCGTGACGATGTCCACGCCGGACGCGACGGCCGTCTGCAGGGTCGGCGCGGCGGCCAGATCTGCCTGGCCGGAGGCGCAGCGGACCCGTGCCCCCAACTCCTCGAGCGCGCCGCTGCCCATATCAAACAAGACCGGCACCCCGGCGCGCTGCCCGAGCGCAGCGAGATCCTGCGGCGGCACCTCGCGGACGAACCCGCGCATCGAGAAGTTGCTGCGGTGCACCTTGACGAGGAGCGCGGTGGAGGGCGTGAGCGCCGCCTCGTAGTCGCTGAGATAGGTCTTGTTGGTCGTCCCCACCTCGACGAGCCGGCACCCGCTTGCCGCCATCACGTCCGGCATGCGAAAGCTCCCGCCGATCTCGACGAGCTCGCCGCGGGACACGAGCGCGTCTCGCCCGGATGCCAGCGCGGCCAGGGCGACCAGCACGGCCGCGGCGTTGTTGTTGACCACGAACGCCGCCTCCGCGCCCGTGAGCTCGCGCAGCAACTCCGTGACGTGGGCCTGTCGCGACCCCCGGGCGCCCGTGGCGCGGTCGATCTCCAGCACGGCGTACCCGGATGCGGCGGCGACCGCCCGCCGCGCGTCCTGGCACAGCGGCGCGCGGCCGAGATTCGTGTGGATCACGATCCCGGTCGCGTTCACGGCACGGTCGAGGCTCGGCGCCGAGCGCTCCTCGAGCAGCGCCCGCGCGTCCGCGAGCAGCGCATCCAGGCTGACCGCCTCCGCCGGCACGCGGCCGTCCGCGAGGCGCCGGCGGGCGCGCTCAACCGCGTCCCGGACGCAGGCTACGACGAGGCGGCGCGGATGCTGCGCCGCCGCCCCCGAGGCATCGAGACCCTGGAGCAGCCGCTCCACGGAAGGGATCCGCCGAAAGGATGGGCGCTCGGGGTTGCCGCGCATCGGGGGAGCCGCGGGGAGCGGTTACTTCAGCAGGAGGCCGAGACCGGCGCCCACCACGATCACCGCGGCGATGACCCACACGACGCGCGTGAGATCATACGACACCCGCTGCCGGAGTTCTTGATCGGTCTCCCGCACGGGAAGCGCGCGCGCGGCCCGGGCCGGGGCGCGCAGCCGCGCACCGCAGGCGCGGCACAGGATTTTGCCTTCGGGGTTCTCCGTTCCGCACTTGGGACACCGCATGCTCATCCTCCGGGTCGGGCGCTTACCTCATCTTGATTCAGATCTTCATCTTCACACGTCTTCATAATATAGAGAAGGCGGCGCGTCGTCCTCCGGACGGCTCTTGTGGCCGCGTCGCGCCAGCGACACCGCTAATGGGCGTGCCGTGCCCGAAGCGCTTCGCAGCGGGCTCGGAGCTCGGTCACCGTTTCGGGCGGAACAGGCACGCTGCCGATGGGAACCCGCGTCGCCATTCCCCCACCATGGTAATCCGTGCCGCCGGTCGCAACAAGCCCATAGCGCCGCGCCACATCGAGATAGCGTGCCACCATCTCCTCGCTGTGGTCGGGATAGAAGACTTCGATCCCGGCCAACCCGTGGGCTACGAGTTGCGGCACGCGGTCGATGATGGGACCGCTCTGCGGCCAGCCGGGGTGCGCGAGCACCGGCACGCCTCCCGCGTCCAAGACCCGTTCCACGGCGTCCTCGGGCGTGAGCTTTGGCCGGGGCGCGTAGGCGGGTCCCGTGCGCCCCAGGTACCGCTCAAACGCCTCCTGCACCGTCGCCACGCGGCCCGCCTCGACCAGCGCGCGGGCGATGTGCGGGCGGCCGACCGGGGCGCCGGCGGCGATCGCCTGCACGCGTTCCCACGCGACCGGGGCGCCGAGTTCGCGGAGGCGGCTGACCATCGCCTCGGCGCGGGCCAGCCGCCCGTCGCGCATCTCGCGCAAGAACGCTTGGAACGATGCGCGCCCGTAGTCCACGAAATAGCCCAGCACGTGCACCTCATGCGGCCCGACGTCGGTGTTGATCTCCACGCCGGGGAGCACGTCGACGCCGCACCGATGCCCCGCCTCGATCGCATCGGCGATGCCGTTCGTCGTGTCGTGGTCCGTGAGCGCGAGCGTCGCGACGCCGCGATCCCTCGCTTCCTTGACCACGCGCGCCGGGGCAAGCAGCCCGTCCGAGGCCGTGCTGTGAACGTGGAGATCGATGCGCAGTGACTGCTCCTAGCGGGGCACGCGGGGGGAAACGATGAGCTTGATCGCGGTGCGGTCCTCACCATCGATCTGGACATCCGCGAACGCGGGGACGCACACGAGGTCCATGCCGGCCGGCGCGACGTAGCCCCGCGCGATCGCGATCGCCTTCACCGCCTGGTTGATCGCGGCCGCACCAATCGCCTGCAACTCCGCCGTGCCCTTTTCGCGAACGACGCCGGCCAGCGCCCCGGCCACGGCGGTCGGGTTCGACTTGGCGGCTACTTTGAGCACGTCCATTGGCGCGATGCCTCCTCGACGGAGTCGTCGATTTTTTGGCGATTTCGGCCCCGATGCCTCAGGCGGACTGCTCCCATTCGAGGGGGCACGGCAGAATCCTGCACCCTCGTTCGTCCGAATGAGACCGCATTATCGCTCGAGACGGCCTAGGCCAATCACGCGCTGGACGCGCTCGATGCCCTGGGCTCGTCCGGTGCCAGGATCAGCCTCCACCAGCACGCCGCAGAACTGCGCCGGCCCGGGCGCGACGTCGAACCGGGAGGGCAGCAACGTCAAGAATCGGCGCAGCACGTCCTCGCGGCCCATCCCGATGATGGAATCCCGCGGTCCGGTCATGCCCACGTCCGTGATGAACGCGGTCCCCGTCTCAAGCATCCGCTCGTCGGCGGTCTGCACGTGCGTGTGGGTCCCGATCACGGCGGTCACGCGGCCGTCCAGGTACCATCCGAGGGCCACCTTCTCGGACGTAGCTTCGGCGTGAAAGTCCACGATGACGACCGCGGCCTCGTCCCGCAGCCGCCGCGCCTCCTCGCGGCCCACCTCGAACGGCGACAGCAGCGGCTGCATGAACACGCGTCCTTCGAGATTGAGGACCCCGACGGCCGCGGTCCCCCCGCCGGCGAGGCGAAACACCCCCGCACCGCGCCCCGGAGTCCCGGGCGGGTAGTTCGCCGGCCGGAGCAGTCGAGGGTCGCTGTCCAGCAGGGCCCCGCTCTCCCGCGTCTGCCACGTGTGGTTGCCGCCGGTGACCACGTCCACGCCCGCCCGCACGAGCTCCTCGAACGTCTCGCGGGTAATGCCGAACCCCCCGGCAGAGTTTTCGCCGTTGGCGATGACAAAATCGACGCGCAGGTCCCGGCGCAAACCGGGCAGGAGCGCCGCGACGGCCCGCCGTCCCGGCTTGCCGACCACGTCGCCGATGAAGAGTATCCGCACCGCTGCACGCTCCCGCCGGAGGACATGCGCGGGGGGACGGGCCGGCCGCCCGTCCCCCACCCGCTCGCGCTCGCCCTACTTCGCGTACTCGATCGCCCGCGTCTCCCGAAGCACGGTCACCTTGATTTGTCCGGGATACTCCAGCTCGTTCTCGATCTTCTTCGCCATCTCCCGCGCCAGAATGGTCGCGCTCGAGTCGTCGATCTCCTGGGGCTTGACCAGGACGCGAATCTCGCGACCCGCCTGAATCGCGTACGCCCGTTCCACCCCCGTAAACGACGTCGCGATGCGCTCCAGATTTTCAAGCCGCTTGACGTACATCTCCACCGTTTCCTTGCGGGCGCCGGGCCGCGAGGCCGAGATGGCGTCGGCGGCCGCCACCACGATGGCCTCCACGTACTCCGCGGCAGCGTCGCCGTGGTGGTACGCGATCGCGTTCAGCACCTGGGGCGGCTCGTGGTACCGGCGCGCCAGATCCATGCCGATGGTGCTGTGCGTCCCCTCGACCTCGTGGGTCAGCGCCTTCCCGATGTCGTGCAGCAACCCGGCACGCCGGGCGATCTCCGCGTCCGCCTCGAGCTGGGTCGCCATCAGCCCGGCGAGGAGCGCCACCTCGATGGAGTGCTGCAGAAGGTTCTGGCCGTAGCTGAACCGGAAGTTGAGGCGGCCCAACAGTTTGAGCTCCTCCGGATGCAGCCCGTGCACCCCGGCCTCGAACCCCGCCCGCTCGCCCGCGTCGCGGATCCGCGCGTCGAGATCGCGCTGGGCCTTTTCGACCATCTCCTCGATGCGGGCCGGATGGATGCGGCCGTCCGTGAGCAGCTTCTCGAGGGCCATCTTGGCGACCTCGCGCCGGACGGGATCGAAAGAGGACAGCGTGACCGATTCGGGGGTATCGTCGATGATGAAATCGACCCCGGTGAGGCTCTCGAGGGAGCGGATATTGCGTCCCTCGCGGCCGATGATCCGGCCCTTCATCTCGTCGTTCGGCAGCGGGATGACCGACACCGTCACGTCGGCCGTGTGGTCCGCCGCACAACGCTGGATGGCGAGGGCGAGAATCTCGCGCGCCCGCCGTTCCGCCTCTTCGCGAACTTCCGCTTCAACCTTCCGGGCCGCCTGAAGCGCGTCGTGCCGCGCCTCGATTTCGACCCGTTGGAGGAGTTCCTGCTTGGCCTGCTCTTCCGTCAGATTGCCGATCCGTTCCAACTCTGCGCGGGCTGCTTGATACGATTCCTGCGCCGCGTCCTTGACCTTGGCTACCTCCTGCTCACGATGCGCGAGGGTCTGATCACGTTTTTCGAGCGTCTCGAGCTTGCGCTCCAAGTTCTCTTCCCGCTGAATCAGCCGCCGTTCCAGGCGTTGTACCTCACCCCGCTGCTCCCGAATCTCGCGTTCGGCGTCCCGCTTGATGCGAAACGCCTCGTCCTTGGCCTCCAGGAGTGCTTCTCGCTTCCGTGCCTCCGCCTCTCTGTGTGCCTCGGCTTTCGCTTCTTCCAGGATCCGCCGGGCTGCTGCTTCAGCCGTGCCGATCTTCGCCTCGCCGGCGAACTTGCGCAGAAAGTATCCAAGGAGGAAGACCGCTACGCCCGCGAGCACATACGTCAAGGCGCTCGTGGTGGTCACCCCCTTTTTTGGCTATGCCGTTCTATGCCTGCGTCCTCGTATGCCTCCGTCCCGGCCCGGTCCCCGGGCCGCTATACTGGGATGCGTTCGATGGATGCGCTAGATAACAAATTGTCACTATATTTTAACGTGCGTACACAACGGGGGTCAAGAAACGGCTCACATAAGATCCGCGCGACGGGCTTCGGCGTATTCTAGGATGTGCGAGGCGGTCGCCTTGACATCGCAGAGAGGCGGTTGCTAGCGTGAGCCGAAGGGGTGGACAGATGTCGGGATCGGCACGAAATCAGGTCACCGCCGCCGGAACCGGGGACGCGCCCCAGGGCCCGGCGGGAGCGGCTGCATCCGGCGGGCGTTCCGGACGGTCGCGCTGGCTGTACATAGCGCTTGCCGTGGTCGTCGCGGCCGCGACCGCGGCCACGGCGGCGGCGGTCCGGGCTCGCCTGTCCGGGCCTCCGCTCGTCGGCGCGGTGATGAATCCGCCGGTGGCTGCGTACGATTTCACGCTGCCCGACCAGGACGGCCGGCCGGTATCATTGGCGGCCCTTCGCGGGAAAGTCGTGGTGCTGACATTTCTCTACGCGCACTGCCCGGACGTCTGCCCGCTGATCGCGGATGCCCTCCACAAAGCCTACCAGGCGCTCGATCCCGCGAGCGCCGCCCGCACCGCGTTTGTGGCCGTCAGCGTCGACCCGAACGGGGATACGCCGGGGGCCGTGCGCTCCTTTGTCGCGGGCCATCACCTCGCGGGTGAGCTGGCCTATCTCCGGGGGTCGTTCGCGCAACTCCGCCCGGTGTGGGCGCACTATTACGTCGGCAGCGACGCCAAGGAGGTCAACCCGGCGGCGGCGAGCGCCGCGGCGCCCGCGCCCAACCAGGTTGGGCACACGGCCATCGTCTACCTGATCGATCCCCAGGGTAAGATCGTCGTCTTTCTTCCTTCAAACCTCGACCCCAAGGACCTCGTGGCCGATATCCGGGCGCTGGCCCGCCCGTAGCGCCTTACCGTGCCGGGACGGCGGCCGGCTGGTCCAGCACCGTGAGATGGTCCGCGTGGGCGTCGTAGGCGGTGCGGCACGTGAAGAGGAAGATCTGGCGATGCCGCGCCAAATCCGCGAGGAAGTCCATCGCCGCGGCTTGACGGTCCTCGTCGTAGGCTAAAAGGGGATCGTCGAGGAATAGCGGACATCGTCCCTCGCACAGCAGCTCCACGAGCCCCAAGCGCAGCGCGAGATAGCACTGGTCGACACCGCCGCTTCCGATCTCCTTGGCCGAGACGTCGGCCCATTCTTTGGGGGGCCCCGCCCACACCCGCGGGGCGAGCGTCTGTTCGTCTACGGAGATGCGGGCATAGGCGCCGCCTGACAGCCGCCGCACATACTCGCTGGCCCGCTCCTCCAGCATCGCCCGGCCGGGCACGATCGTCTGGCCGCGGGCTTCGGCGAGCACGTCACGGGTCAGGGTCAGCACCCGCACCTGCCGCTCCGCGCGGGCATATCGGGCGCGTATGTCCGCCAGCTCTTCCTCCACCCGGGCGAGCTCCTCATGGGGCGACCTCCCCGAGAGCCGTCCGTCGAGCGTGTGCAGCGCGGCCCGCTGGTGCTCGAGCTCCCGTTGCCGTCGCTCCGCGTCCACGGCGAGGCGCTGAAATGCGACGGCGTCGAGCCGCCGCAGTGCCAGGTCCGGCCCGTCCCGCCTCGCCTCGGTCGCGGCGAGGTCCACCACGACCCGCTGGTACTCGTCGGCGATCGCGGCGCGGGTACGGGCGCCCAGCAGCGACTCCAGCACGGCCCGGGCCGTCTCCCGCCGGCGGCGCGCCGCCGCCACGCGCTCCTGCCGCTCGGCGGCCTCGTCCACAGAGCCGGCCCCGAGCGTTTGGAGATCCCGTCGCAGCGCCTCTTCGGCCTGTTCGGCGTCTCGCCGGCGGGCCGCGACGCGCTCGGCTTCCTCGGCGCGCCGCTTCGCGGCCAGCTCAGCGTGAAGCGCGGCGGCCTCGGCGCGACTCCGCGTCGCGATCGCGAGCGCGGCCAGGAGGATCGCCGCGAGCATCGCGCCCAGCCCGAGACCGGTATGGTGGCCGATCAGGAACGCCACGCTCACGAGACCGGCGGCCGCGGCCAGTCCCGCCGGCATCCATGCGGCGCGGCGCTCGCGGCCGCTCATCTCGGCCGGGACCGGACGGGTCTCCTCTCCCTGCGCCGAGGCGATCTCGCGGCGCAACAACTCCGCGCGGAGGGCGGCCGTCCGCACGGCCTCGATGGCCTCCGGCGTGACGTCCGGCAGTTCGAGCGCCGGGTCCCGGCCCGCGGCCTCGAGGTCCCCCGCCGCGGCGTCGATCCGCCCGGTCAGCTCCCGCAGCTCCGCGACCCGCCCCCGCTGCGCCTCCACCCGGCGATCCAGCTCCAGGAGATCGCGGTTGGCCTGCACGAGCGCCGCGTCCTCCTTGACCTGTTGCTCGAGCCGCGCAACGCGTTCCGCGATCTTCGTCCGATCCGCCGCGGCCTGCTCGATCGCGGCGACTTCCGATGCGAGCCGCTGCGCCTCCGCCGTCAGGAATCGCAGACGCTCCTCGTCGCGCTTGAGAGGCCCCGGCGTGCCCGAGGGCCGGCGGAGCCCCAGTTCCATCTTACGGACGCGCTCGTCCAGCAGCCGGAGCACGCGCGCCGCGTCCTCGTCGCCGCCGGTCATGATGGCCGACAGGCGGGTACCGATGGTGTCCTTTTCCTTTTGGACCTGCGCCAGCTCCCATTGTCCGATGTGCGCGGTGGCGCGGAACAACGCGAGCGTGGGGACGCCGAGCAATACGCCGATCTGCCGTTCCACCTCTTTCGCGTTGTCCACGGGCCGCCGCCCGTCCGTGAGACACACCTTCCGGGACGCAAAGTCCTTGTGGAGCGTGTAGCGGCGGTCCCCGGCCTCGAACTCCAGGGTGATCTCACCGGGTCCGTCGTCGCACCCCCACGGGCTCAACGATCGGGCCTCCGACGGCCGGATCGGGTAGAGCGCCGCTGAAAACGCAAGGTGCAGGGTCGACTTGCCGGCGTCGTTCCGGCCGCGAATGACGTTGAGGCCGGGTCCGAATTCCAGGGTCTCGTCCGCGAGCCTGCGGAACCGGTGCACCCGCATGCGCCGAATGATCATCCCAGGATCTCCGTCCGGCCCTCGAGGAGGGCCACGCCGTACGCGAGCGCGTCTTCGGCGATCGCCCGCTCCTCGCCGTCGCGGGCGGCGAGGAGCTCGTGCATCTGCCGCACGAAGCGGCCGAGCACCGTGTTCGCCGGGTACTGCGTGGGGTCGACGGCCTCCCGCCGCAGATGCGAGGCGTCGCGGATCTCCAACCGGAAAAACTCCGCGGCGAGGTCGTCACGCAGCGCGTCCGCCAGCACGCGGTCGGACAACCCGACGAGCCCCGTCAGCGTCACCACCAGCGCGAGATCCCGGTCGGCGCGGTCGCCGATCAACCGCGCCACCGCATCCGGACCGCCCGCGGTCGCGAGATCGACCGTGATGGCGGCAGCGCGCCGCCGGCCCACGCGCCGCGGCGCCACGTCGACGTCACCCGGCCCTCGGACCGTGACGAGGCACACGTTGCCCGAGTCCGGCTCGTCCAGACCGATCATCTCGGGCGCCCCGCTGTACCAGGCGGCGACCCCGCCGGCAGAAACGTTTTGCGTCGAGTGCCAGTCGCCCAAGGCAAGGTAGTCCAAGCCGCTGGCGCCGATTTCCTCCGGGGTAATCAGACCGAACTTAGTCTCGAAATCCGGGCGCTGCACGCTCCCGTGGAACACGCCGACGACGTGGCGTGTCGGTCGGGCCCCGGCCGGCACCATCGCCGGCGTCGTCGCGTCGTCCCCGTCCGCGACCACGGCGCCGCCGGCGAGAAACGCGGCGAGCGGGCTCTCGGTGGAAAGCCGGTCCTGGACGGACCGGCCGATCACCGTGAGGTGGCGCTCGGAAAAGACCCGCGCCTGCGGTACCGCACCGAAGACGGTCACGTGCGGGCACTCGCTGGCGAGCCGCTGCCAGATCCCGGTACTCCCTGCCCCGAGCGGGTCGTGGTTACCGGCGATGGCGCACACGGGGATGCCCGCCTCGCCGAGGCGCCCGAGCTGTTCCCGGGCAAACGCGGCCATGAGGCGTGCCGCGGCCACGGAGTCGAACAGATCACCCGCGACGAGCACGGCGTCGACGCGCTCCTGGATCGCGAGCCCGGCCACGTTCGCCAGCGTGCGCTGCAACTGCCGCCGCTGGTCGCCGCCGCGTTCCCCGAGCATCTTGAAGGTCGCCCCAAGATGCACGTCCGACGTGTGCAGAAGCCGGACGCTCATTCGGGCGCCGCGGTGAACGGGCAAATCTGGTTGAATGCGCAGTACGGACACGCCCGGTACGGATCGGGAGTGGCGATGAACCGTTGTGCGCGTATCCCGCTGGCGGCTTCCAGGATCATCGCGCGCACTGCGGCGACATCCGCCGCCGTCTTGCGGGCCTGGCCGACCACCACGTCACGCCCCAGGAAATGCAGCTCCACACGGTCGGGAAGCCGTCCAAACACGGCCTCATAGGCGAGCGCATAGATCGAGAGCTGCTCACTGTCCTTGGCGCGGCGGTCCGCGTCCTGCTGCGTGCGCACGTCGGTGCTCTTGAAGTCGATGATTACGACCTCGCCGGCGCGCACGTCGACGCGGTCCCAGCGGCCGCGCAGCAGGTTACCCTGCACCGAGAACCGGAACTCGCGCTCCACAAACGTGGGCACCGTGCCGCCGGCCTGCTGGTGCTCGAAGAAGCGCCGCAGGGCGCCGCGGCCGGCCTCCATCCGCTGGTCCTCGTGCTCCCGGCTCAGAAACCCCTCGTTGACCCACGCGCGCTCGAAATGCGCGATCAGGTCCTCGGCCGTCACGGGCTGATGCCGGGCGCGTCGGCGATTATATTCCTGCACGGCCTCGTGCAGGGCGGCACCGTAGGCCACGCGGTGATCGCGGAGCACCGGCACGCGGAGCACGTGGATGTACCGGTACTTGTACGGGCAGGTCAGGTAATCGTCGATCTGCCGGAACGACAGCTGCAGCACCGTGTCGTCGCCGAGCGGGATCAACGTGAGCGGCACCGGCTCGACGGCCGGTGCGTGGCGCTCCACCGCCTGCACGGTCGACGCGTGCACGGTCTCGGGGACCACGCGAGGCACGTCGAGGGCCTCCAGGACAAAACGGCTTACCTTGCGCGGCCGCACGCCACCGTAGTCGGTGGCGCTTGTCAGGAACAGCTCGCGCTTGGCGCGCGTCATGCCGACGTAGCACAGGCGCCGCTCTTCCTGGACGTGGAAATCGCCGCTGGGCAGCATGTCCTTCATCAGCGTATCCGGCAACGGCAAGGGGTCGCGCCGGGCGCGCGAGGGGAATTTGTCGGTGACGAGGCTCACGAGGAAGACGACGGGAAACTCGAGCCCCTTGGCCTTGTGCACCGTGAGGACCCGGACCGCGTCGGCTTCGCCGTCCATCTCCGCGGTCGGCGGATCGTCGCCCGCGTCGATGAGCAGGTCCAGGTAGCCGATGAAGGCCGGCACCCGGTCCAGGGGGGCCACGTCGCCGAACCGCGCGACCAGGTCGAAGAACTTGGCGATGTTTGCGACCTTGTGCTCGTCCTCGGGGCGCCCGGACGATGCGAGCCGGCGCACGAACCCCGTGCGGTTGATCACGTACTCATAGAGCACACGACCCGTCGGAAACCGGGGCGCCAGCCGCGCCATCTCCTCCAGGTCGTCCAGGAGGCGGGCGACCACCTCGCGGCCCTGCGTCGAGATCTCGAGATCCTCGATGCGGCCGAGGTAGCGGTACACGTGGTGCAACGACCGCCTCCGGCGGCTCGCATAACCCATGCACGCGGCCAAGTCCGCCGCCGGGACGTCGTAGAGCGGCGACGCGCTCAAGTGGTAGAGCGACACGCTGTCGTCCGGATGGGCGAGGACGCGAAGGAAGGAGGTGAGCAATCGGATCTCTTCGCGGTCGTAGAGGCCGCGGGTGCCGGAGAACTGAAACGGGATCCCGCGCATGTTGAGGGCGCGGAGGAATGGATCGGCGTCCCTGTTCGCACGCACGAGGATCGCCACGTCACGATACTGCCACGCGCCCGCGCCGACGCGGTCGGCGATGCGGTCCGCGACGCCATCGGCCTCGGCGCCGAGGGATTCGTAGTGCACATGACGCGGCAGCACGCCCGGTCCGGCGACGGCTTCCAGGCGCTTGTCCAGGCCGGCGCGCACCTCGAGCCGGTCAGGATCATTGTGGCGAACGAGACGGTAGGCGGCGTCCAGGATGAACTGCGTCGACCGGTAGTTTCGGGTGAGGACGACCGTCCGCGCGCCGGCGTACATCTCCGTGAAAAACGTGATGTTGCTGTAGGACGCGCCCCGAAAGCGGTAGATCGCTTGATCATCGTCCGCGACGGCGGCGAGGTTGCGGCGCGCGCCGGCGAGGAGCTTGACCAACTCGAACTGCGCATAGTTCGTGTCCTGGAACTCGTCGACGAGAATCTGGTGGAACTGCTCCTGGTAGCCGTGCAAGACGTCCGGATGCTCGCGGAGCAGGCGCAACGTCAGGACGATGAGATCACCGAAATCGAGGCGCCCTTCCTTGGCGAGCAGTTCTTGGTAGGTGCGATACGCGGCGGCGAGCTCGCGCTGCTGCCGAGCCTGGTCCGCCAGCACCGGATCGTCCGGCTGCGCAGCCGCGTCCGCCGCCAGGCGGTCCGCGTAGGCCGCGTACTCCTCGGGGGAGATGTCTTCGTCCTTCGCCCGGCTGATGAGCGACACCAGGGCATCCACGTAGCGGGCCGGATCCCCCAGCGGACGGAAGTGGTCCAGCGGAAACTCGAAGAGCCGCTCGCGGATGAAGATGACCTGCTCCGCGCGGCTGAGCACGCGGAAATCCGGGGGCAGACCAAGATGCAGCGCGTGGTCCCGCAGCACCCGGTCGCCGAACGCGTGGAACGTGCTGATCCAGGCCTGCGTGAACCCGTACGGAACGAGGCGGTCCACCCGCTCTTCCATTTCGGCCGCGGCCCGATCGGTAAAGGTCAGCGCCAGCACCTGTTCCGGCCGCACCCGACGGGTCGCGATCAAGTAGCCGATGCGACGGGTGATCACGGTGGTCTTACCCGTACCGGCCCCGGCCACGATCAACAGCGGGCCGTCCGCGTGCGTCACGGCGTCGCGCTGCTCGGCGGTCAACCCCTCCAGCGCCGCGTCGGCGGCCGACGCCTGCCGCAGGAGCAGCGCCTCCAGCGCGGCTGCGGGCTCGTCCTCCGCCGGTTCCACATCGGAGTCGGGGACGGGCGTGGCCGCCGTGCGCGCGCCGACCAGGTCGAGGTCGAGCTGGTCCCCGCCCGCGTGGGACTCCCGGCGATTAGCCATCGGGCGCGTCCGCCGCGGCCCGGTGAGCCGCACCCAGGACGCGGGTGATCGTGTGAGGCGAGAAGCCGCGCCGCTCGAGGAATCCCGCCAGGCGGCGCGTCCGAACGTCGGCGGGCAGGTGACGATACGCGGGACGGCGCCGTTCGATCAGAGCCCGCGCGTTGCGTTCTTCGGTCACGGAATAATCTTCTTCGCCGTATGCCTCTCGGATTGCCCGCTCGATGAGCGGGATCGCGACACCTTTTTCGCGTAGCTCACGCCGCAGCCGCGCCACACCATAGGCGCGCGCCCCCGCGCGGGTGGCCACCCATCCGCGGGCAAAGGCCAGATCGTCCAGGTAGCCACCGCCGGTGAGATCTGCAACGACGGCGCGGACGTTCGCGTCCGGCACCCCGCGCCGGCGCAGTTGGAGGCTAAGCTCAAAGGTGCTCCGGGACCGCACGGCCAACAGCCGGAGTGCCGTCTCCCTCGCCCGCTCCAGCGGGCTCTGCCGCACCCGCCGCTCAACCGGGCCGGCAGACACACCATCGCCCGCGAGGATACCGTGGCGCGACAGTCCCTCATCATCGCGCGGACCTGTGCGACCGTCAACCGACACGGCACCGCGCCGGGCCGACGATTGGCGGTGGCGCAACCCCCGGGAGCGTGTGAACGAGGCCCGACCCGATCGGATACTCACGAGGACCGGCCTCTCACCGCCGAGGCAGGCCCGAGTCCTGGGCTCCGGGGACGGCCTTCTCGCGGGTGCTGACTGAGAGCGCAGCCCTGAGCGAGGCGACGCTCATCAGCGCTGCGCCCGAACGGGAACCCCCTTGGCCGCCGAGGGCGCGTGCCCGTCGCGGGCCGCCGGCTTCACATCACCGTTGGTCGAGATGTCGGCCGCGGGGATAGTTGCCGCTGCCCCGCCGCGCGTCATCCCCAGTTTCTCCCGTGCCCGCGTGGCAATCTCCGCGGCCAATTCGGGATTGGATTCCAGAAACTCCCGGGCGTTGTCGCGCCCCTGCCCAAGCTTCATGTCTTTGTAGGCAAACCAGGTCCCCGTTCGCGTCACGATGCCCTGCGCCGTAGCGACGTCGAGCAAGCTACCCGCCCGGCTGATGCCGCGGGGAAAGATAATATCTACTTCCGCTTCGCGGAAGGGCGCCGCGAGCTTGTTCTTCACCACCTTGACCCGTACGCGCTGGCCGAGGACCTGATCGCCGGATTTGATCGACTCGATGCGACGGATCTCTATCCGCACCGACGCATAGAACTTGAGCGCCCGGCCACCCGTCGTGACCTCCGGATTGCCGTACATGACGCCCACTTTCTCCCGGAGCTGGTTGATGAAGATGACGGTCGTGCGAGACTTGCTGATCGCGCCGACGAGCTTACGGAGGGCTTGAGACATGAGCCGGGCCTGCAGCCCGACGTGGGCATCGCCCATCTCGCCTTCCAGTTCGGCGCGGGGCACGAGCGCCGCGACGGAGTCGACGACGACGACGTCGATCGCACCGGAGCGGACGAGCATCTCCGCGATCTCGAGCGCCTGCTCGCCGGAATCGGGTTGCGAGATGAGAAGACTGTCGATATCCACGCCCACGGTCCGCGCGTACTCCGGGTTGAGCGCGTGCTCCGCGTCGATGAAGGCGGCGACACCGCCGTCGCGCTGCGCTTCGGCAATCACGTGGTAACCAAGCGTCGTCTTGCCGGACGACTCCGGGCCGTAGATCTCGACCACGCGGCCGCGCGGCACCCCGCCCACGCCGAGGGCGGCGTCAATGGCCAGCGCACCGGTGGAAATGACCTCCGCGGTGAGTTTGGCCTGATGCTCGCCAAGCTTCATGATCGAACCCTTGCCAAACTGCTTCTCGATCTGGGTCAGGGCGAGATCCAGGGCGCGCTGCCGCTCGTTCATGCTGCATGTCCTCCTGGTAAGATGAGGCGGTTTTGTGTGGTTAAGTTGTGGCCACTGTACCAAACATATGTTCGTTTGTCAAGCGACCACGTGGATTCCACGGCTCAACTGCATCGATGTCGGCACACCACTCCATCGACTTAGCGTGATGCTTTCCGGAGGGCTTCGCGATACAGGAAAGTTGACCTGCTCTCAATGAGCGCCCCGACGATGTCGACGAAATTTACTACGCACATGTCGACCGACGCGAGGGATAGATCCGCGGATCGAGCCGGTGTATTCCTACTGCACGAATGTGGCCAGGTGAGGATGTGGCCTCGTGAGCGCATTGTCAGCCGTGTGACGACGGCCCGCCGCGAAACGCGGCTCGGTACACTTCCTCGTATCTTGCTCCCGACGTGTGCAGCATGCTCTCCATCACGACGATCGCGTCCACGCGCTGAGTGCCGATGACCGGAGCCTCGGATCCCGTGAGGCGGCCGGCGTAGGGCCGCAAATCGGGCGGCGGCCCGCCCGCACGCACGCGCGCGACCGTCACGTGCGGGTGAAATCGCTGCGGCTCGCGGGGAAACCGCTGCTTTGCGAGCGCCGCATCAAGCGCTTCGGCGAGCGCCCGCAACCCGTCTGCGCCGGCGCCGACGCCGGCCCAAACGACGCGGGGCGTCCGCCAGGACGGGAACGCGCCACCCCCCGCGAAGGTCACGGAAAACGGAATAAAGGGTTCCGCCGCGGCCTGCGCGGCCCGGATGGCGCGATTGAGCTCGGCAGCCGTCATGCCGCCCAAAAAGCGCAGCGTGATGTGGAGCATATCGGGGCGCACCCAACGCAGCGCATCGTGGCCGCCCACGGCTCCGTGGATCGCGGCGACCACACCCTCGTGCAGGCCGCGGGCCAAGGGCACCGCCAGGAAGATGCGCCGCCTGGGCCCCGCGCGGCGAGCATCGACGTTCGAATTGGACGCGTTCATGCCTTCGCGCCGTCCCGAGGTGCCGCGCGACCGCCGCAGGCGCTGCCCGGACCTCGGAGCCTGAACGATTCTGCGCCGGGACGCCTCCGGCGTGCCGTCAGCGGAGCAGGTGCAGCCGGATCATGTCGAGCGCGGACTGGCTCGCCAGATACTGGATCCCGGTCCGCCCGGGCTCGGTGCCGAAACGAAACTCGCGGACGTCGGTCCCCTCGGCGTGCGCGAGCACCAGGAACACCAAGCCTACCGGCTTCGCCTCCGTCCCCCCCGTCGGCCCCGCGACGCCGGTGACCGCGATCGCGAGATCGGTGCCCGCGCCGGCCCGCACGCCTTCGGCCATCGCGCGCGCGACCTCCGCGCTCACGGCGCCGTAACGCTCGATCAAGGACCCCGGCACGCCGAGCCAGCGCGTCTTCGCCGCGTTGCTGTACGTGATCACCCCACCGTCGAGGTAACTGGACGCGCCGGGCGTGCGCGTCAGCCGGTGGCCCAGGAGACCGCCGGTACAGGACTCCGCGACCGCGAGCGTCACCCGGCGTTCCGCCAGCAGTCGCGCCACCACCTCGTCGAGCGGCGCGTCCCCGACCGCGTAGATCGCCTGACCGAGGCGATCCCGGATCGCCCGCTCCGCGTCGTCAAGGAGCGGTTCCACGAGCGCCTCGGTCCCCCTGGCCGTGAGCCGGACATGGCACTCTCCGGTGTGCGCGTAGGGGGCGATGGTGGGGTTGGTGCTCGCGCGCATGAGATCGCGCAGGCGCTCTTCCACGAGGGATTCGCCCAGGCCGACGATGCGGACGATCCGTGATCGGATGACCTCGCCGCCCGCCAGGCCGCGCCCCCGCAGATACGGCACGACATGGTCTTCCAGCATGCCCTTCATCTCACGGGGCACACCGGGCGTAAACACCAGCGTCTTGCCCTCGTGCTCGACGATCACGCCGGGGGCGCTCCCCCGGGTGTTCGGCACCATGCGGGCTCCCCGCGGCAGCATCGCCTGCTTGACCTGCTGTGCCGTGAGCGGGCGGTTGCGCCGGCGGAAGAAGTCCTGAACGTGCGCCCAGGCTTCCTCGTGCCGTTCCAGCGGAAGGCCGAGCAGTTCCGCGACCGCGGCGACCGTCAGGTCGTCATCCGTGGGTCCCAATCCTCCCGTCGAGACGACGAGGTCCACGCGGCGCAGCGCGTCGGCGAACACCTCCTGCACACGCGCCACGTTGTCGCCCACGGTGGAGCGGTAGTACACGGCGATGCCCAGCGTCGCCAGCAGCGTGCAGATGTACTGCGCGTTGGTGTCGACGATCTGACCAAGCAGGTGCTCGGTGCCGACCGAGACGACCTCCGCCCTCGTCACGGGGCCGTCCCAGTGTACGTTTCGTCCACCACGTCACCGGGGTTGCCGAGCCGGCCCACCGGCCGCCCGTTGACCGTCAAGCTCACCGCGCTCGCGTTACCGATGCGCACGCTCAACTGCCGCTTTGCCTGCCAGACCTGTTGGTCTCCGGCGCTGAGGAATCCCTCGAACACGGTGATCCCGTCGGCGACCGCCCGCACCCAGGACCGATCGGTGGCAATTGCGGCCACCGTGACCGGGCCCGCCGTCGCGGGCCCGCCCTGGGGTGCGGCCGCCGCCTGTTGACCGGCGTTTGCCGGGGGTGGCGCCCCCGCGGTCCCGGGCGGCGGGGTCGCGGGCGGCGAAGTCCCGGGCGACGACGGGGCAGCGGGCGAGGGCGGCCCGCTACCCGGAGATGCCTGCGGCGTCGGAGTCGGTGGCGACGAGGTCGCGGGCGATGACGCGGCTCCGCCGGTCGCCGGGCGCGCCGCCCCAGATGGCCCGCCGGCAGGTGCTCCTCCGGGGACGGACGGGGACCCCGGCGTAGGCGACGCGATGCCGGGGGCCGGCGCGTGCCCCGGAGCCGGCACCGCGCTCCCACTCGTGGAGGCCGCCCCAGGCCGCGACACAGCGGGGTTCTGAGGCGCGGCTTGAGATCCGGCCGGCGCCTCACTCTGGACCGGTTCCTGGGTCTCCGCGAACTGACGCACCTGACTCAGGAAAATATACGCGACGACGATGACCCCGCAGACGAGGACGAGCGACGCTCCGATCGCAAACGTGCGCAGAGGGGACCGTCGTGTCACCGGGGTGATGCGGACATCCGACGGTGAGGCGCGCACCGTTACGCTGGCGGTCGGCACGACGGGGCACAGCAACGCGATCTCGTCCGCCGGCAGATCGAGATACGCCGCGTAGCTACGCAGAAAGCCCCGGACATACGTCGGGCCGGGGAGCCGGTCGAACGCTTCCTCCTCAAGGGCTTCCAGATACCGCCGGCGGATCCGGGTCCCCGCCTCGACATCGTCGAGCGACAGGCCGCGGGCGACCCGGGCAGTCCGCAGTCTCTCGCCGACCCCGAGCATATCCATCACGCCAGGCGTGTTCTTGGGCTCGAAATGAGTTTCCTGCGGTCGCGGGCCCGCCACCGGCGAGCCGCGCGCGACAGCGCGACCAGTGCGGGACGCGCACATATCCCGTACCGTTAGCTCTCCTCTGCCTCGACCGCCCCGCGCCGCGCCACCCCCTCTCGCAGCACCCGCTCCAAGTCGTCTACGCCGACGAGCACATCGCGGGGACTGCTCCCCTGGGACGGCCCGACGATCCCCTTTTCTTCCAACTGATCGACCAGGCGCGCCGCCCGCACGTATCCGATGCGCATCTTCCGCTGCAACAGCGACACCGATCCGTACCCCGACCGGACCACCAGGCGCGCGGCGTCGACCAGCAGCGCATCATCGCCCGACGGCTCGTCGGAGCCCGTGGACTCCGCCGCCCGCACGAGGGATTCCACGTACGCCGGTTCCCCCTGCGCGCGCCAGAAGCTCACGAGGCGCTCGGTCTCGGCGTCGCTGATGAACGCGCCCTGCACCCGGAGGGGACGCGCGGCGCCGATCGGCGCGAACAGCATGTCGCCTTTGCCCAGCAACTTCTCCGCACCCGGATGATCGAGGATGGTCCGGCTGTCCACGAGAGAGCTCACCGCAAACGCGATGCGCGACGGAATGTTGGCCTTGATGAGGCCCGTGATCACGTCCACCGACGGCCGCTGCGTGGCCACGAGCAGGTGGATGCCGGTGGCACGCGTCATCTGCGCAAGCCGGCAGATGATTTCTTCGAAGTCTGCCGGCGCGACCATCATCAGGTCGGCGAGTTCATCGATGATGATGAGGATGTAGGCGAGCGGGCGATCCGGGTGCTGTGCGTTGAAGGACTGGATGTTCCGCACGCCGTCGGCCGCAAACATCTCATACCGGCTCTCCATCTCCTGGATGGCCCAGCGCAGCTTCGCCGCGGCCTCGCGCGGGCCGGTCACCACCGGGCTCAGGAGATGCGGAATGCCGTTGTAGTTTGTGAGCTCCACGCGCTTCGGATCGATCATCAGGAACCGGGCCTGCTCCGGCGTCGACCGAAACAGGATGCTCGCGATCATGCCGTTCAGCATGACGCTCTTGCCGGCGCCGGTCGCGCCGGCAATCAAGAGGTGCGGCATCGAGACGAGGTCCGTGACCACGGGCGCGCCCGCGGTGCCTTTGCCGATAGCCACCGCGAGCGGGGAGCGTTGCGCGCGAAACTCGTCGCTCGCCAGCACCTCGCGCAGATGGACCAGGCTCGCCCGCTCGTTCGGCAGCTCCACCCCGATCGCCGACTTGCCGGGGATCGGCGCCTCGAGCCGGACGCTGCTCGCGGCGAGCGCCAGGGCGATGTCGTTCTGCAGGCTCGTGATGCGCTGCACCTTCACGCCGGGCGCCGGCTGCAACTCGTACCGCGTGACCACAGGGCCGGTCTCCCAGCGGACCACGCGCGCCTCGACGGCAAAACTCGCGAGCGTCCGCTCGAGGTGTCGCGCGACCTCCTCCGGATCGACTTTGCCGGTTTTGCCTTTGCCGGACTGAAAGGCATCGAGGAGCAACAGGTCCGGCAGCGTGTACGCGCGCGGCGGAGGCTCCGGAAAGGGCAGCGCCTCTTGGGCGACCGCCGTCCGCCGTCGCCGGGATCCGCCGGACGAGGCCGCCCCGCTCGCGCCGCGGCCCGGTACCGGCTCCGCGGCGGCGCCCGGTTGCGGCTCGCCCGCGTCGCCCGTGGACACGTCGTCCGCCGCCGGGCCGGCAGGTACATCGCTCTTATCTTCGGGAGCACCGACGCCGGCGATGCCGGCGCCGTCCGGCTGGTCCATCTCGTCGTCGGTCATGTCGTCCGCGTATGGTGCGAGCCGGCGCGCCGCCGCGGGCGTCTCCGCGTCGAAGCGATCGTGCACCGCGACGGGTGCACCGCCCGCGGACGCAAGCAGGGGGTCGAGCGCGGGCGAGCCCGCCCGGGTTCGGTGGCCCGGCATCGCGGCGCGCGCGCGCTCGGCGGCATGCGCAAGCGCCGTCCCCACGGCTTGGGCGCCGGCGTGGATGGCCCGGCGGCACGCCGGACCCGCCCACCGCAGGGCCGCCAGGCTCAGCGCGGCTGCCGCCGTCCCGAGCGTGCGGAGCCCCGCGATGACCCACGCGCGCAGCGTGGTCAGGACCTGCCACAGCGCGTGGAACACGTTGGTGAACGAGGTGCCCGAGATCAGCATGAGCGCCAACCCGGCGCCGAGCAGCGTAGCGGTCCACAGCCCGGGCTCCCCGACCGCCCGCCGGAGGAGGACCTCGAGCGCGGCGCCGACATAGCCGCCGCCCTTGCGTCCAACGGCCGCCGTCCACTCCTCGCCGGCAGGATACCGCAGGTGCAGCGCGACCAACGCCACGATGTAGCCGAGCAGCACACCGGTGAGGCGCGCGCTGAGGCGCAGGCAGCGGCGCACGAAGAAGATGAGGCCGAGCAGCCCGAGAAAGACGGGGACGCACGCGACGCCGGCACCGAAGCCCTGGCCGAGGCGGGCCGCGATCCAGCGCGGCGCCGCGGCGCTCTGGTGAGGGACGAGGCTGACGCCGCTGAGGACGGCCAGCGCAATCAGCGCGGCCCCGACGGTCTGCGCGCCTCTACCGCGGGACGCCCTGCGCCTGGCCACTGCACGCTCCACTAGGACGATGCGATGCCGTCATCGCGAGTTCGTCTCCTGCTCCGATGAATCGATCCGCTGCGATGTCTGCTTCGATTATACGTCTATACTTCGACCAGCATCGGCAGGATCATGGGCTGACGCCGTGTCTGCTCGAACAAATACTTCGCCAGGGCCTCCCGTATCGCCGTCCGCACCGCGCTCCAATCGGGCGTGCCGCGCTGCCGGGACCGGGCGACCGCGTCTTTGATGCGCCGCTTGGACTCGTCGATCAACTCCCCGGACTCGCGCATGTAGACGAAGCCGCGCGACACGATGTCGGGCTCCATCAACAACTCGCCCGACTGCCGGTCCAGGGCCACGAGCGCGATCAGCATACCGTCACGGGCGAGCTGGCGGCGGTCCCGCAGCACGATCGCCCCGACGCCGCCGAGGCCGTCCACGAGCACTTCACCCGCGTCCACGGCGCCCACCCGGGCAATGCGCCCGTCACCCACTCCAACGATGTGCCCATTCTCCGCTAGGAGGCTACGCTCCTCCGGCACTCCGACGCTGCTCGCCAGGCGCCGGTTCAAGACGAGATGACGGTATTCGCCATGCACGGGCAGGAAGAAGCGCGGCCGGAGCAGCGTGAGCATCAGCTTCAGCTCTTCCTGGCAGGCGTGCCCCGACGCGTGCACCCCCGCGCCGTGGACCACCTCCGCGCCCTGCCGGTACAGGTGGTTGATGGTGCGCGCCACCATGCCCTCGTTGCCGGGGATCGGCGAGGCTGAGAAGATGACCGTGTCGCCGGCCTTGATGCTCAGCGTCCGGTGCTGCCCGGTCGCCATCCGACTCAGCGCGGACAGGGGTTCACCCTGGCTGCCCGTGGTAAGGATCGTCGCGTGCCGGTCGGCCAGATGCCGCACCTGATCGAGCGGCACCAGGGTGCCGCGGGGCACCTTGAGGGCGTGGAGCTCGGAGGCAATGGCAACCGTGTCCACCATGCTCCGGCCCGCGATGGCGACCTTGCGGCCGTGACGGGCGGCAGTTTCCAGGACTTGCTGGATGCGGTGCACGTTGCTGGCGAACGTCGTCACGAGCACCCGGCCGCGGGCGCGCGCAAACACGTCGTCGAGCGCGCCGCCCACGGTGCGCTCGGACGGCGCGTAGCCGGGACGTTCGACGTTGGTGGAGTCCATCAGCAGTACCGTCACGCCGGCCTCACCGATCTCGGCGAGCCGGGAAAAGTCCGCCGGCTGCCCGTCGATCGATGTCGGGTCGAACTTGAAATCGCCCGTGCAGACGACCACGCCGTTGGGCGTGCGCACGACGACCGCGCACGACTGAGGAATGTTGTGGTTCACGTGGACGAGCTCGACCTCAAACGGCCCGACCCGCACGCGCTGCCGCGGCTGCACCGGCACCGCAGTCATCTTGGGCGCCTGCGGCATCTCCTCCACCCGCCGGCGTGCGAGCCCGAGCGTCAGGGGAGTGCCGTAGACGGGCGCGGAGCGCGTCTGCAGGAGGTACGGCAGGCTGCCGACATGATCCTCATGACCGTGCGTGAGCACGACCCCGTGGAGCGTGCCCCCGGACGCCAAAGACCGGTAGTCGGGAATCACGAGGTCGATCCCAAGCATCTCCTCGTCCGGGAACGCCAGGCCGGCGTCCACGACGAGCATATCGGCGCCCACGCGGAGCACCGTGCTGTTCTTGCCGATCTCGCCGAGCCCGCCCAGCGGGATGATCTCGAGGCCGGGGGTGGTCCGCCTGGGGCCGCCGGGGCGCGGCGCGGCGCGGCTCCGACGGCGGCGGCTCCCTCGCGGCGGCGCAGCCGCGGTCCCCGAGGATGCGGGCGGCCCCGGCGGGCCCGCCCGATCGGATGCCGTCACCGCGGCGGCGCCTCGTCCATGAGCCGCCGCAATGCCGCGGCGTCCCGGAACAAGACCGGTCGCGCCCCCGGATTGCGAAGCGCATAGGACGGGTGGTACAGAGGGAAAATGGTAAGCGCCCCGCGGTGCTGGGGACGTCCGTGGACACCTGCGATGCGCGCCCCCGGCAGCATCACCTCGAGCGAGTGGCGGCCGAGGGTGACGACGATCCGCGGGCGAATCAGCGCGAGCTGCGCGCGCAGCCACGGCAGACACGCCGCCACTTCCGCCGGCGCCGGCGGCCGATCGCGCCGCGGGGTGGTCGGGGTCGCCGCCCGATCCTTGATCACGTTGGTGATGTAGACGTCGGCCCGCGTCACCCCTGCGTGCGCCAGCAGCTCGTCCAGCAGTTGTCCCGCCCGGCCGACAAACGGCCTGCCCGTCTCGTCTTCCTGCCGGCCGGGCCCCTCGCCGATGATGACGATCGATGCCGCCGGGTTGCCCTCACCGGGAACGCCTCTGGTGCGCGTGCGCCACAACGGACATCGCCGGCACCGGCGGATGCGTGCGTGCAGGGCTTCCAGCCGGTCGCCGGCGCTGGATCGGCCGCCGCTCAGGCCGCCACCGGCGTCAGCGCGAGCTGCTTGAGCACCGCCGCGATCTGCTCCCGCTCCGCTGTGGTCGCCTCGACGAGCGGCAGGCGCAGCCCACCCGCGTCGAAACCGGTCAGCTGCAAGGCCGCTTTGACCGGCGTTGGGTTCGATGTGATGAACAGCACCTTGAACAACGGCAGCAACCGCAGGTGCACCTCTGTCGCCCGGCGGACGTTGCCCGCGAAGAAGACATCGATCATCTCGCCGATCTCCCGGGCGGCGACGTGCGCCGCGACGCTCACGACGCCGCTCCCGCCGACCGCGAGCAACGGCAGCGTCAGGCTGTCATCCCCGCTGTAGAGCTTGAACTCCGGCGGCGTGAGCCTGCGAATCTGCGACATCTGATCGAGATTGCCGCTCGCTTCCTTGATCGCGACGATGTTCCGCACCTGGGCGAGGCGCGCCACCGTGGCGGGTTCGCAGTTCACGGCCGTCCGGCCCTGGATGTTGTAGAGCATCACCGGAAGCCGCGTACTGTCCGCGACCGCCTTGAAGTGCTGGTAGAGACCTTCCTGGGACGGCTTGTTGTAGTACGGGTTGACGAGCAGCACGCCGTCGCACCCGATGCGCTCGGCCTCGTGCGTCAGGTGGATGCTGTGCGCGGTGTTGTACGTGCCGGTGCCCGCGATCACGGCGGCCCGGGCGCCCACGGCCTCCTGGACGGTCCGAAAGAGACGGACCTTTTCCTCGTCGCTCAGCGTCGGCGACTCGCCGGTCGTGCCGCAGACGACGAGCCCGTCGGATCCCGAGTCGACGAGCCGCTTTGCGAGCGTCGCCGCCTTTTCGTAGTCCACCGCAAGGTTGGCATCCATGGGCGTGACCATTGCGGTGATTACCCGACCGAACTCGACCATCCCCGTCACCTCCTCGGCTCGCATCGCGTCATCTCGCGCATGTGCACCAAGACGTTCAGGGCTCACGCCACCGGCTCCTGCACCGGCGGCACAGATTCGTCATCCCCCGCGCATCGCCGACAGCAGGCCGTCCCGCACGACCGCCTCCGCGATCTGCACCGCGTTCAGCGCGGCCCCTTTGCGGAGGTTGTCCGCCACGGCGAAGAACGCGAGCATGCCGGCGCCGTCCGTGCGGATCCGGCCGACCACGCACGGGTCGCGGCCGGACGCGGCGAGCGCCGTGGGGTAGCGCCCGGCGGCCGGATCGTCCACCACCTCGACTCCGGGCGCGGCCGCCAGGATCGCCCGCGCCTCCTCCGCGCCGATCCCGCGGGAAAACTCCGCGTGCACCGCGACGCCGTGCGCCCGGAGCGTGGGGACCCGCACGCAGGTGACGCCCACGACGACATCCGGGGCGTCCAGCATCTTGCGCAGCTCCGCCCCAATCTTGACCTCCTCGCTCGTGTGCGCGCCGCGGAACGAACCCACCGCGGGGATGACGTTCATCGCGATCGCGTGCCGGAACGCGGTACCGCCCGGCGCGGCGGGGGCGGCCGCGGAGGTCGCCGCGCCCCGCACCTCCGACCACAGTTGCGACACGCCCGCCTGCCCCGCGCCCGAGACCGACTGGTACGAGCACGCGATGAGACGGCGAAGACCCGCGGCCCGATGCAGGGGCGCAAGGGGCACAGCGATCGTGGCCGTCGTGCAGTTCGGGCTGGCGATGATCCGTCGCGGCGCCCGCTGCAGCGCCTCCCGGTTGACCTCCGGAATGACAAGCGGCACGTCCGGCGCCGTGCGGAACGCCGCCGAGTTGTCGATCACGAGCACCCCACGGCCGGCCGCCACCGGCACCCAGGCGTCCGCAACCTCATCGGGCGTGTCGAAGATCGCGATGTCCACGTCGTCGAACGCGGCCGCCGCAACAGGCGCCACAGTCACCTCACCGATGCGCAGTCCGGCGGACCGCGGCGACGCAAGGGCGCGGAGCCGCGCCACCGGGAACCTGCGTGCCGCGAGGATCTCCAGCACTTCGCGTCCGACCGCGCCTGTTGCGCCCACGACCGCTACCGTGTACCCGTCCATGACGCCCCCTCTACAGCTCCAGCACGTGTTCCAGGCCTTCCACGAGGTCGGACAACGTTCCCACACGCTCGATCGCGAGCATCAGGCCGGGCATAAAGGACTCCTCGCTCAAGGAATCATGACGCAGCCGCAGCGTCTCCCCCGGCCCGCCAAACAGCACCTCTTGATGCGCCATGAGACCCGGGAGCCGCACGCTGTGGACACGGACGCCCGCCACCAGGCCGCCCCGTACGCCGGCCACGAGCTCCGTCTCGGTCACCGCCGGCCGGGGCGTCCCCGCGCGGGCGGCCGCGACGAGGTGCGCCGTCCGCGCCGCCGTGCCGGACGGCGCATCCCGCTTGCGATCGTGGTGCAGCTCGGTGATTTCCACGTGCGGGAAAAACCTGGCCGCCCGCCGGGCAAACTCCATCATCAAGATCGCGCCCAAGGCAAAATTCGGCGCGAGGAGCACGCCCACGCGCTCGGCGCGACACCGTTCGCGCAGCCGGCCCACGTCGGCCGCGGGCAGCCCCGTCGCACCGATCACGGCCGGCACGCGGTGATCGAGCGCGGCCTCGGCGTGCTCCGCCGCGGCTTCCCCGCGGCTCAGGTCGACGAGCACGGTCGGTCGTCCCTCCAGAAACACCTCCGCGAGCTCGGCCACGATCGGCACGCCGAGCGTGCCCACGCCGGCGACAACGCCGGCGTCCTGCCCGACGGACGCCGCGCGGCCGAGCGCGCCGACCAGCAGCATGTCGTCCCGACGGGCGATCGTGCGGACCGCCGCCCGCCCCATGCGGCCGGCGGCCCCTGCCACCGCGACCCTATGGACGCTCATGACGCTCCACCTCCGCCCGCACCGCGTCGGCCAGACCCGCGTGGTCCTCGAACGGACCAATCGCGGCGAGCGACGCGAGCCCCGGCACGAACAAGTCGGCCGCGACGCGATGCACGTCGTCGGCACTCACCGCCTCGACCTTGGCGACGATCTCATCCAGCGTGAACTGCCGGCCGAAGTACTGCTCCGACCTGGCGAGCTTGCTCATCCGGCTGCCGGGAGTCTCGAGATCGAGCATGAGGCTGCCCTTCAGCGACTCCTTCGCCCGCGCGAGAACCTCCGCGGTGATGCCGTCGCGGGCCCAGGCCAGGTTGTCCAGGACCAGCCGCACGACCTCGCACGCGGCCGCGGGGCTCGTCCCGCAGTACACGACGAACGCCCCCGCGTCCCGGTACGCGGCATGGTAGGTGGACACGGCATAGGCCAGCCCGCGCTCCTCGCGGATCTCGTGGAACAGACGCCCGCTCATTCCGCCGCCGAGCAGGGTGTCCAGGACGGCGAGAGCGTACCGGTCGCCGTGGGCCTCCCGGTAGCCCGGCACGCCGACGCACAAGTGCACCTGCTCGATGTCCTTGTGCCGGAGCGTGACGGCGGTGCGGGGCTGCGGCGCGGACAGGTCGACGGGCACCCGATGCCCAGACCAGCCTCCGAACCAGCGGTCGACGAGCGCCACGATCGCGTCGTGGTCGAGCCGCCCCGCCGCGGCGACGATCGCGGCGTCCGGCCGGGAGTGGGCGTCCATGAACCGCATGAGTTCGGTCCGGCCGATGCCCTGCACCGTCTCCCGCAGGCCCGCGACCGGCCGCCCCAAGGGATGATCCGGCCACAGCGACGCCGCGAACACGTCGTGCACGAGGTCGTCCGGCGCGTCCTCGTACATGTGGATCTCTTCCAGGATCACCTGCCGCTCCCGTTCGAGCGCGTCCGGATCAAAGGCGGGGTGCAGCAACATGTCGGAGAGCACCGCCATCGCCTCGTCCAGGTGATCGCTCAGCACGCGTAGGTAGTAGCAGGTGTGCTCCTTGTCCGTGAACGCGTTCAGGTGGCCGCCGATCGCGTCCATCGCCTGGGCAATCGCGAGGGCCGACCGGGAGCGCGTCCCCTTGAACAAGGCGTGCTCGATGAAATGGCACATGCCGAGTTGAGCGGGATCCTCATACCGCGAGCCGACGTCGATCCAGACGCCGAGCGAGGCCGTGCGCACGTTGTCCATGGGCTCGGTCAGCACGACCAACCCGCTCGGCAGCGCCGTCCGCCGATAAATCACCTGATCAACCGCCATCGCTCACCGTGTCCCTACAGAATCGTCGTGCATCGAGCTGGTCTCCCGCCACCGCGTGCGCGCGATAATCGAAAAGCCCCCTCGCGGAGGCTTCTCTCACGCAAGAGCGCGCGCCCGGGTTACGATCGCGGCTTTCGATGCGGCCGGTGCCCGCGCTCGCCTCGCGGACCGCGGTCGTACCGCGCCGGCCGTGCCGTTCCCGTGGGCGCATCCGACGGCGGCGCCGCTTCGCCCTCCGGCGCCGGCTCGCCGTCCGGGATCAACCCGCGCCGGGTCAGGTTGACGCGACCGAGGTTGTCGATCTCCTTGACCCTGACCTCGATCTCGTCCCCGACCTTGACCACGTCCTCCACCCGGCCGACCCGGTGATTGGACAGCTCCGAGATGTGGACGAGCCCCTCCTTGCCGGGGAAAATCTCCACAAATGCCCCAAAGTTCATCAACCGGGTGACTTTGCCCTTGTAGACTTCGCCCGGCTTCGCCTCCTTGACGATGTCTTCGATCATCCGCTGCGCGCGCGCCGCGGCCTCGGCATTCGCCGAGGCGATCAGGACCCGGCCGTCTTGCTCGATGTCGATCTTGACGCCCGTCTCCGCGGTAATCTTGTTGATGACTTTGCCGCCGGGGCCGATGACCTCGCGAATGCGGTCCGGGTTGATGTAGATCGTGTAGATCCGCGGCGCATAGGGAGACATCTCGGGACGCGGCGCCGGGATCGTGCGCTCGATCAGATCGATGATGGCCATCCGTGCGTCGCGGGCCTGGCCCAACGCCCGCTCGAACAGCGCCCGCGAGAGGCCCTTGATCTTGATGTCCATCTGCAGCGCCGTGACGCCGTCCCGCGTCCCGGCCACCTTGAAGTCCATGTCCCCCATCGCGTCTTCGATCCCCTGGATATCGGTGAGGATCGCCGCCCGGCCCTCCCCGTCACCGCCCGTGATCAGCCCCATGGCGATCCCGCCGACCGGCTTCGCAATGGGCACGCCCGCGTCCATGAGCGCGAGCGTGCTCCCGCACACCGACGCCATCGACGTGGACCCGTTGCTCTCGAGGACCAGCGACACGAGCCGGAGCGTATACGGGAATGTCTCCTCGGGGGGAATCATTGGCTCGAGCGCCCGCTCGGCGAGCGCACCGTGACCGATGTCGCGCCGTCCCGGCGAGCGCAGCGGCCGCGTTTCGCCGACGCTGTAGGGAGGGAAGTCATAGTGATGTAGGTACCGCTTTCGGTCTCGCAGGCTGAGATCGTCGATGATCTGCTCGTCCTCGCCGGTACCGAGCGTACACGTCGTCAGGACCTGCGTTTGGCCTCGGACAAACAGCCCCGAGCCGTGTACCCGCGGGAGGAGGCCGATGCGGGCGCTGAGCGGCCGGATCTGCGTCGGATTCCGTCCGTCGGTCCGGACGCCGTCGTCGAGGATCATGCGTCGGACTTCCGTCTTCGTCAGCGAATCGACGCAGTCGCCGATGGCCCGGGCCTGACCGGGGAACCGTTCGGCGAGCTCGCCCTGGACCGCGCTCGCGACGTCCGCGAGCGCGCTCTCCCTCGCCAGCTTGTCGGGGTTGCGCAACGCGGTCGCCAACCGGGGCCCGACCACCTCCCGCACCGCCGCCGTGAGCTCCGCCGGCGGCACCGCGAGCACCGGCGTGATCTTGGAACGGCCGGCCTGCCGGACCAGCTCGTCGATACCCTCCGCGATGCGGCGGATCTCGGCGTGTGCCAGATCGAACGCCTCGAGCAGGACCTCTTCAGGGACTTCTCGCGCCCCCGCCTCGACCATCGTGATCGCATCGCGAGTCCCGGCCACCACGAGGTCCAGGGCCGTCGCCTTCTGGTCGACGAGTTGCTGGGATGGGTTAACGACAAGCCGGCCGTCGATGAGCCCGATCCGCACCGCCGCGACCGGGCCGTCCCACGGGATCGGCGAGATCGCAAGCGCCGCGCCCGCGCCGGTCACGGCCAGCACGTCGGGCGCGTTCTCCTGGTCGGTGCTGAGCACCGTGGCGATCACCTGCACATCGTTACGGAACCCCTTCGGAAACAGCGGCCGGAGCGGCCGGTCGATCAACCGGGACGTCAAGATTGCCCGCTCGCCGGGCCGCCCCTCGCGTTTGAAGAAACCGCCTGGGATCTTCCCGGCGGCGAACATCTTTTCTTCGTAGTCGCAGGTCAGCGGAAAAAAGTCGATCCCTTCGCGGGGGCTGGTTGACATCGTCGCCGTGACCAAGACCATGGTGTCCCCGCTGCGGACAACAACTGCGCCGCTGGCCTGTTTGGCGAGCTCACCTGTCTCGATCGACAGCGGCCGCCCGGCGACCTCGACCTCAACCCGTCCGATTCGCGCTTCTACGCTCATTCGCTTTCCTTCCTCCTCATCCGCCGGCGATGGTCATGGCTCGGCGCCCCAGGGCATCCCTGGGACCGGGCACGATACGCCTGCCAAGCAGTCGCGGCGCAGGCAGCCGGGGCCCTGTGGCACGCTGGCTGCGCCGGCTGCATCCGGGGGCTGCGCGATTATCGGCGGAGGCCGAGCCGTTCCACGAGCGCCCGGTAGCGCACCATGTCGTGACGGCTCAGGTACGTCAACAGACGCCGACGCTGCCCCACCATCTGTAGCAGACCGCGGCGGGAATGAAAGTCTTTCTTGTGAAGCTTGAGATGTTCGCTCAAATGGGTGATCCGGTCGGTCAACCTGACGATCTGGACTTCGGGGGATCCGGTGTCGTTGGGATGCCTCCGAAACTCAGCTGCCACACCCTGCGCCGTTTGCGCTCCTTCGCTGCCCACGTGCTCCACCTCCTCACGACCACTCGTCGCGCCCGGCCGGGACGCCGCCGGAGCTACGGTCGTCCCCGCCGCACGGTGCCTTCACGATGTCATTACATGCCATGACCACAGCCTCATTATAACATGCGCCTTGCGGGCACACGGGTAGTGCGTCATCGCATTACTTAGGCAAGGGCTGGTGCCGGACGAGCCTGTCCTCCGCTCCACTATGCCTGCGGCGCGAGCCAAAGCGCCCGACGCCTGACCCATGCCGTGCCTTTGCCTAGTCCGCAGCGCACGTAAAGTGATGCCACGCAGCTGTGAGCATCGCGGGCGTCGACCGGAGGCGGCCCAAGCCGCCGGAGGGGTCGAGGCCCTCATTGGATTGGATTCATGGGGGCCGAGACCAACACCACTCCGGCCAGGCCCGCCCGCCCGTCTACCCTCGTCGCACATACGAGATGAGGCAGTAACCCACTCGGTGGCCCGCCCGGCCAGTCGCGATAGCAACGCCGCGGGACGCCGGCCGCGCTCAGCGGACGCGCTCGATGTAGGACCCCGTGCGGGTGTCGACGCGAACGACTTCGCCGGTTTCCACAAACAGCGGTATTTGCACGACCGCCCCCGTCTCCAGGGTCGCCGGCTTGGTGGCACCGCTCACCGTGTCGCCGCGAATCCCCGGCGCGGTCTCGACAATGCGCAGATCTACGGAGTTTGGCAGCTCAGCGCCGATCGGCTTGTCTTCGTGAAAGACCACCGTCACATCCGTGTTCTCGCGCAGGAATCGGACGGCCTCACCGAACAACGCGCGGGGAAGCGGCATCTGCTCGAACGTAGCCTTGTCCATGACGACGTACTCATCGCCGGTCGTGTACAGGTATTGCATCGTTTTCTTCTCCAGATAGACGAGCGGCACGCGCTCCCCGGCGCGAAACGTTCGCTCGGTCGTCGTGCCCGTCTTGGTGTTGCGGACCTTGGCCTTTACATAGGCCGGCCCCCGGCCAACCTTGACGTGCTGGGACTCGATGATGGCGTACAGGTCGCCGTCGAGAAGGACGTGGACGCCGGGACGGAAGTCATTGCTCGAGATCACGCCGCATCACCCACCGGGAGTGTACCGGCCGCCCGACGCCGTTGTCAACCAAGGGCCGGCGCCCGCGACGCGGCCCCGCCGGTCACCATGCGGCGTGCTCAAACGGGCAGCTCGATGAGCTCCTTCGGCGCGTGTGTAAGCACACGGCAGCCGTCCGAGGTCACGACGACGTCGTCCTCGATCCGTACGCCGCCCCACCCCGGCAGGTACACGCCGGGTTCGATCGTCAGCACCATCCCCGATTCCAGCGGAACCTCCATCCGTGGCGACAACGCCGGCCCTTCGTGGATCTCGAGCCCGATCCCATGGCCGAGCCCGTGTCCAAACGCGTCACCATACCCGGCGGCGGCGATAATCTCACGGCTGGCCTGGTCGACCGCCCGGGAGGACGCGCCGGCGCGCACGGCTTCGATCGCGCGGCGCTGCGCCCGCAACACGACCCCGTAGATTTCCCGTTGCCGTTCGTCGGCGGGCCCGAGCACGACCGTCCGTGTGCAGTCGGACGTATACCCGTCGCAGACGGGTCCGAAGTCCAACGTCACGAGGTCGCCGGCCTGCAGGACTCGACCGGTGGCCCGCCCGTGAGGGAGCGCGGAGCGGGGGCCGCTTGCGAACACGAGGTCGAACGAAAGCCGTTCCGCTCCTGCGCGTCGCATGAACGTCTCGAACTCCACGGCCGCGTCGCGCTCCGTCATCCCGGGACGCAGCACGGTGAGGATGTGGGCAAATCCGGCATCCGACAATCTCGCCGCCCGCTCGATCGCGGCGACCTCTTCCTCGTCCTTCACCCAACGCAGGCGGTCTACGTCGGCGAGCGGCACTAACTCCGCCGGCTGCAACTTCTCACGCAGGCGCTCAGCCTGCGCGTACGGCACGAACTCCGCTTCGAAGCCGATCCGGCGCAGCTCGCGTGGCCGAACCGCTTCGGCCAGCGCGCCCGGGAGATCCGTCCCGCCCCGGACGATTTCACACCCGGGCGCCTGCTCGGCGGCCTGCTCGTAGTATCGAAAGTCAACGACCAGGAGCGCTGCGCCCTCGGTCACCAGGCCGATGCCTGCGGAGCCGCTGAACCCGGTAACGTACCGCCGGTTTTCGTCCTTCGAGAGCAACAGGGCGTCGACCCCGGATGTCCCGAGGTACCGGCGGGCTCGGTCGATATGGTCCTTCATCGTCCCCTCCTACGAGCTTGCGCCGCTGCGCGGCCCGTGCGGTCGTCGCGAGTTCGGCGTCGCGTTACTGCACACCGCGCAACATGATCCGCTCCACGAACCGCACCAAGCGGGTCAGCGGAAACTCCTGCCCGCTTTGAGGTCGGACCAGAATCGTGCGCAGGCCGAGCCGGTTCCCTCCCAGCACATCCGTAAACAGCTGATCGCCAATGAGCGCCGTGGCGGCGGCCGTCGTGCCCATGAGCGCGAGCGCCCGGCGCAACGCGCGGCGACGCGGCTTCATGGCGCCGGTCAGCGCCGGCACGCCGAGCGAGTTGGACAGCGCGGCGATGCGGTCTCCACCGTTGTTGCTCACGATGCACAGCGCGAGCCCGGCCGCACGCGCCCGGCGAATCCACGCCAGAAGCATTTGGGGCGCCTCACGGGCGCCCCACGGCACAATCGTGTTGTCGAGATCCAGGATCACGCCGCGGATGCCGCGCGCCGCGAGCCCCTCGATGTCGATATCATAGATGCTGTCGATCCGCAGCGTAGGCCGGAGCCATCGGTGCACGGCCGCGCGTCCCGCCTTGGGTTCGGCCGCCCCGTCCTAGTGAGACGTGGAGCCCGGCCCTTCCGCAGAGCCGCCCTCGTCCTCGGACGACTCTTCCTCGTCCTCTTCGTCGGCCGACTCCTCGTCCGCGTGCGTATCCTCGAAGACCTGCCGGACCCGCTCGAACTCGGCGTCGTCTTCGATCGTCACGAGAGCGTCGTCTTCCATGCGAAAGATAACCGCGGTGTCCGACTCTTCTCCGTCCGCCATGGGCTGGAGGATCGCGTATCGCCGTTCATCGACGTCGAGGACATCCACGATGTTGAACTCATGCTCTGTTCCATCTTCATCAAGGAGGGTGATCACATCCGCGCTCTCAGGCACCGTACGATCCTCCCTGCATCTCGATGCCCGCCACCGGTCCTTATCGGGCCATCGTGCGCGGTCACCTGCGGCGATTCGATCGTCAAGCTCGGTCACAGTTAAGGCGTGATCGCAAATGCAAGAGAGAGGATAGCACTCGATGGACGCGGGTGTCAACGCGACTGATGGGCATTTGCGCGGACGCGCTTCGCGCCGCGACGCGTGCGTATCACGCACCACTCGCTTCGCCGGACCATGACGAGATCATGACGGTCCATAACGTCGCGCTGCGCATTGCGCGCCCGGTCAGGTGATGCCGCGACCAATAGAGAAGCGGCGGTGACATGCACCGCCGCTTCCCGGCGTTCCGGCGTGGCTGTTGTGCGTATGTGTTGCAGCGTCTCCCCCTACGCGCTCCGTGATTCGAGCAACCGCGCCCTAGTGCCCACCATTCCCCTGATCGTGACCACTGCCGCCGTCACTGTCGTCGCCGCTGTTGCCCTTCCCGTTATTGTTGCCGCCACCGTTGTTACCGCCGTTGTTGCCACCGCCGTTATTGCCGCCGCCCTTGTTGCCGCCACCGTTGTTACCGCCGTTGTTGCCACCGCCGTTGTTGCCACCGTTATTGCCGCCACCGTTGTTGCCGCCGCCGTTGTTGCCACCGCCGTTGTTGCCACCGTTATTGCCGCCGCCGTTATTGCCACCCTTGTTGCCGCCACCGTTGCTACCGCCGTTGTTGCCACCGCCGCTGTTGCCGCCCTTGTTGCCGCCGCCGCTATTGCCGCCGCCGCCATTGCCGCCACCGTTGTTGCCGCCGCCGTTATTGCCGCCACCGTTGTTGCCGCCGCCCTTGTTGCCGCCGTTGTTGTTGCCACCCTTGTTGCCGCCACCGTTGTTGCCGCCGCCGTTGTTGC
>Ga0209060_10000422_pt1 | contig 82236 bp, 76 predicted proteins | sample Coa_R1_8_FD_187155 | JGI IMG/M metagenome (GOLD analysis project Ga0209060, IMG submission 187155) | Surface soil microbial communities from Centralia Pennsylvania, which are recovering from an underground coalmine fire - Coalmine... | ecosystem: Environmental > Terrestrial > Soil >... | reverse complement strand
GACTCGCTCGGGATTCCGAGATTGGCTGGCGGCCGATAGCTCAACCCGCCGAACCGCCGTATACGGACCCGTACGTACGGTGGTGTGACAGGGAAAGCGGGCGACCGCCTACCTATGTTAATTGCCTAAAATTTGACGCACTAGTCGGAGACAGCCTTCGAATCGATCAAGCCGCGAATCTCCGCGATGAACTCCGGCACGGCTTGGGCGCCTCGATCGCCGTGCTTGCGATGGCGCACGGCCACCTGCCCGTTTTGCTGCTCACGATCTCCAACGATGAGCATGTAGGGGATCTTCTGCAGTTGGGCTTCGCGAATCTTGAGATTGACCTTCTCACTGCGATCATCGATGGTGGCGCGAATCCCCGAGTCTTCCAATTGCTTGCGGACGGATTGCGCATACTCGATTTGCCGGTCGGTGATGGGCAGAACGATGGCTTGCACGGGCGCCAGCCAGACCGGAAACGCCCCGGCGTAGTGTTCGACCAGGATTCCGAAGAACCGTTCGATGGAACCGTACAGGGCCCGGTGGACCATCAGAGGCTGGTGCGCTTTGCCATCCTCACCGATGTATTCGAGCTCGAAGCGTTTGGGCAGGAAGGAATCGAACTGAACGGTAGAGAGCTGCCACTTTCGTCCGATGGCATCGACGAGCTTGACATCGATTTTCGGCCCATAGAAAGCGGCCTCGTCGGGCATTACCTTGACCTTGATATTGAGCCGATCGGCGGCGCGCTGCAAGGCATTTTGAGCGAGGTTCCATTGATCGGCAGTCCCATCGTAATTGCCGCTGGCGCCCCCATCCCAGGTGGAGAGCTCCGCTTCGTATTCATTGAAGCCGAAGGTCTTCAGGGTATCGGCGGCGAACTGCAAGCAATCCACTACCTCGTTTTCGATCTGCTCAGGCGTGCAGAAGATGTGGGCGTCGTCCTGGGTGAAGCCGCGCACCCGGAACAGCCCGGCCAAAACGCCCGCGCGCTCGTAGCGGTACACGGTTCCGAGCTCGCCCAGACGCACGGGTAAATCACGATAGCTGCGCTGCCGGTCCTTGTAGATCAGAATATGAAACGGGCAATTCATGGGCTTGAGCTGATACTCCGCATCGTCCAGCTCCATGCGCGAAAACATATTCTTGGAGTAGAAATTGGCGTGCCCCGAGGTCTTCCATAGATCGAAGCGGGCGACGTGGGGCGTGTACACGAGCGAATACCCGCGCTTGAGATACTGGTCGCGCATCCAGTCTTCCAACTGTTTGCGGATCATGCCGCCCTTGGGATGGAAGAAGATCAGGCCTGGGCCGGCCAACTCCTGAACGCTGAACAGATCCAGTTCCTTGCCCAGCTTGCGATGGTCGCGTTTCTTGGCTTCTTCAATCTGATTGAGATAAGCCTCCAAATCCTTCTGGGTGAAAAAGGCGGTGCCGTAGATGCGCTGCAGTTGCTTGTTGTGTTCGTTTCCCTTCCAGTACGCGCCGGCGACGGAGAGGAGCTTGAACGCCTTGATCTTGGAGGTATTCGGCACGTGAGGGCCGCGGCAAAAATCGATGAAATGGGGCCCCAGAGTGTACTCGCTGAAGACCTCGCCCGCGCGCTCCTGGATCAATTCGCACTTCATCCATGCGTCGGAATACTTCTTCAGGCCCTCCTGTTTGGGCGTGTAGACGCGTTCGTAGGCAAGGTTGCGCTTCTGGATCTCCCACATTTGCTTCTCGATTTTTTCGAGGTCCTCGGGAGTGAACGGAGTGGCGCGATCGAAATCATAATAGAAGCCGGTATCGATGGGCGGCCCGATGCCGAGCTTGGTTTCGGGATACAACTCCAGTACGGCGGCGGCCAACAAGTGAGCGGTAGAGTGCCGGTACACTTCGAGGGCCTCGGGATCTTTGGGAGTGAGGATCTGCAACGCGGCGTCGTTTTCGAGGGGGCGCGTGAGATCGTATAGCTCTCCGTTGACTTTGGCGACGATGGCGGCTTCCGCCAGCCGGGGACTGATCGATTGCGCGACATCAATCGGACGAGTCCCCGCGGGTACCGGCTGTTTACTGCCGTCCGGCAGGGTAATCTCGATGTGGCTCATATGGAATTTTCAGCGTAGCACGCGGGCAGGTACGAGCCGGGGTCTGCGATTGCTACTACCAGTTGCCCGCAGTAGGATGATAGACGTAGCCGGGGAACACCAATGTTTCGGACCGCCGCGAACCGGAAGCGGGCTTACGCAGCTTTGCTCGCGATTTTGCCGGCACCGGCTGTTTACAGCCAGCAGCCCCGGTTCAAAGTAGCGTCCGTTAAACCGGGCGGGGATATCTTTTCGACGAAACCGCAGCGATCCCCCGGGCGGTTTGCTTGGACAACTCAGATGGCTAACCTGATTGGATATGCGTACGGTTCTCGCGTATCCGGGCAGGGGCTCGGAGTTGTTTACGCCATCAATGCTGTTTTCGAGCCCAAAGTAACGGACGCTGAACTTCGCCTCATGCTACAGTCTCTGCTCGCGGATAGGTTCAACATGCGTTTCCATCGACTGGTCAAAGAAGTCGATGGATAGGCCCTCTCCATCGGAAAACGTGGAACCAAGATAAAAGAATCCGTCGCTGTGGACCGAACCGGCTCTGGCAGTCCCGGCAGAGGTGCGCCGACCTCTCCAAGCAACGAGAGTTATCTCTCCGCGACAATGCCATCGTCCGGCGTTACAGCAATCACGGGCCGGAGGGCATCGCTCGCACAACTTACCGCGATACTTGGGCGCATCTTGGGAATGCCGCTCTGGGACGAAACCGGCCTTCCAGGAGAGTACGGCTTCGCATTTCGTTTTTCCCACGATATAAGCGCTGATTCACAGACGGATGTTCCATCGCTCTCGACCGCGCTAGAAGAGAATCTTGGCCTCACCCTCAAGAAGCAACGCGGCCCGCTTGAAACACTGGTTATTGATCATTTCGAGCAGCCATCCGAGATTTGATGTGCCGGGACTCTCTGAAAGACCTCCCGTCATTTGCAGGCTCTTCGATGACGGCCATACTGAAGTTGTCGCAGATGGCCGGAGAGTTGATCGCGTCCCGGACTTCGCTGTGCTGAGGGGTTGACGTCGATGTACGATGGGCTGTGGGATTTTATCTTTGGTTCGACCGGGACCTGGCTTGGGCGCAGGGGACTTACGAGTACCGGCCTATGGGCACGGCGGTGATTTCAACCTCGGACTTGTTTTCGCGGCGCGATTTCGATCCGAGGCGCGTGCCGGCGCTCACCGGGCAGGCTTGCCTGGCAGGTCATTTTGCATCGCTGGGTCACTTGAACGGACAAATGTGGAAGGAGCGCCAGAGAGGGCGCCGATTGGAAGTTACGAGGCCGGCATCCGGTGAGAGAAAGCCGGCCTCGAAACGACATTCCACTAACTGGCCTGCGAATTAGCGGTGGTAAGCTGAGTGTTGGTCTTGGTCCAGATCCCGCTGACGTTACCGCCCACTCCCAGAAAGAGAGCTGCCGAAGCCAGCGCTACAAAGGCCATCAGCAAGGTGTATTCAATGAGGTCCTGTCCCTGTTCTTCTTGCCACAACGTTTTCAAATGCTTCACTTTTTATCGCTCCTTAACTAAGTTTGTTGCCTCCAGGCGGCAACGAGTCATGGTCGTGACGCGCTGGCCCCGGGTTGCTTCCAGTGGCTTCAGTGTGCCATTTTTTGCAAGTGAGTAATAGACGGTCTGGTACTATGACAGTCCTGAAGAGATCGCTAGAGTGACTGAAGAGATACTTACTAAAGTTTAACTGTCCACTTACTTGCTCCCCTTCGCCCGATAGAAAGCCGCCAGGCAACAGTTCTAACGGGCGGGTCAAGTTCTGTTGAGAGACAGTGAAAGCCTTTAGCATGCTTTGCGGACCCCTATAAACAAGTTAAGCCGGCCGGTCCCGTAACCGCTGATGGATACTTCGAACTCGTAGCTCTCCCACGCGGGGGCTTTCCTCGCGGCATCCGGTCCACCTTCCGAAACGACCACATCCTGTAGCACCAGATGGTCGTCGGATACGTAGTTCACCAACCGAGAGCAGACGTTCAGGACTTCGCGGAAATTCTCCAGCAGTGCCTCGGGAAGTTCGCGGGCCGCGATGGCCTCGTTGGCGCTGCCGAGCGGGAATAACCCGAGCGCGGCGCCGGCAGAAGCTGCGAGGGGAAGGTCACAAACACAGAAGGCCCGGATCTTGCCATCGTCTCCGCGATAGGAACCGTGGACCGATACGGGCGCGGGCGGGGCTTTCGCCAGCGGCTTTCGAACGGTTACGGACCTTGCCAACAGGCCTTCCAGCAGGACCTTCAGTTGGTTCAGGAGCAAGTCGAACTTGGGGACCACCCTGCGCACCGGAGTTTGGGAACCAGTGAGAGTTGTCATGCGGCCGCCACCATTTGCAAGACCTCTTCAAAAGCTTCGTTGGTGAACGGCTTGGAAATCAGGAACATGGCACCCGCTTCCTTGGCCCGCTCGCGAATGGCCGGCGAAGATTCGGAGGTGACGAAGCCTAGCTTCACGCTCATGTTGTTGGCAGTGATCTGCTCCAACAATTCGATACCGGACATCACCGGCATATTCCAGTCGCACAGCACGAGATCGGGCTGGGACGACTGCAACATTTGGAACGCCTCCGCGCCATTGGCCGCCTCCACAACCGATCCCTCGAATCCCGCCTGCCGCAGCGTGCGGGTGATAATCATCCGCATTGCCCTGCTGTCATCAATAATCATGACCTTCATAGCTCAACTCCCAAGTGGTACAAAATGGACCATCATCTTCGAGCCTCCGCGCGCAGCGCCGATGCAATGGTAGGGAGAGGCAGCACGCGATCTACGGCGCCTTTGCGGATGGCTTCTTTCGGCATTCCGAAAACAACACAACTTTCCTGATCCTGCGCGATGGTGCGGGCGCCGGAGCGTTTCATGGCGAGCAGACCGTCAGCGCCATCTACGCCCATGCCCGTCAGCAGCACGCCGATGCCATCCGGACCCGCGGACTCGGCCACGGATTGGAACAAAACATCGACGGACGGCCGCTGAAAACAGACGGGGGGACCATCGCCCAACATGGCGGAATACCCGGCCGCAGTCCTGCGCACGAGCAGATGGCGGTTTCCGGGCGCGAGCAGCGCCTGTCCGGGGAGGACCGGATCGCCGTCCTGCGCCTCCTTCACGCGGATGGGACAGCATTGATCGAGCCGGTGCGCCAACGATGCGGAAAAGACGGCCGGAATGTGCTGCGCGATGAGGATGCCGGGATAATTGGACGGGAGGCCGCGAAGAACCGCCTCCACCGCCTGCACACCTCCCGTGGAAGCTCCCAGGGCCACCACTTTGGAAGGCGAGAAACCAGCGAGATCGGAGGCGTCTTCCGGAGCCGCGCTAAAGCAGCCCGTTTTGACGGTAGACATGGCCGCCGCCATGATCTTGGCGGGCAAATCCCGGCGCAAATCTCCTACGGAATAGGGGCCGCTGGGTTTGGGCAGCACTTCCACTGCGCCCAGGCGGAGCGCTTCCATAGCCGTTTCGGCGCAAACGTTCACCATGGAACTGATCACCACAACCGGCACGGGATGATAGTGCATGAGCTTGCGGAGAAACGTCAGGCCATCCATGCGTGGCATCTTGAGATCGAGGGTTACCACGTCCGGCTTTTCGGCGAGAATTTTGTTGCGCGCCACGTATGGGTCCGGAGCGGTGATAACGGATTCAATGCGCGGATGGGCGGATAGCATTTCGGTCAGTACGGCCCGGACAATCGCCGAATCGTCGACGATCAGCACCTTAATTTTTCTCTCCCCCGGCAACGAGTGCGGCACTCAGGTTTTCCTCCGGGGAGTCGTGGGCGCCGAAAGGCGAAAAGCGCGCAACTGAAACTCGCCAGTGGCGAGGTTGAGGCGAACGGTCCGGGAGGCGGTGCCGCCGAGGGCTTCTCCGTGCAGGCAGAGCCCGGCCTTGTGCAGCGCTTTTTTCATGGCCGCACAGTTCTTCCTGCCGATTCCGAAGTGTTCGCCGTGTTCCAAGAGCTGAGCGCCACCCGCGACGCGCACGATGAAACGCCGTTGATCGCCGCCCAGACGGCAAGCCTGGCGGAGCAAGGTAGAGACGCCGGTATCGGCGAACAGGAAGGGGTTCTGACGAGCCTTGGCGCGGTCCAACGCGGACTCGGGCAACTGAAAATGCAGCAGCCCGCCGACATGCACAGCCGGATCGTAAACGGTAACCGCCACGCAGGAGCCCAACGAATAGGTGACCAGCTCGCAGGCTGGATCATTGCTCACGCGGCATTCGGCGATTCCCACCATGATTGTCTTCATTTCACCTTTGACCACGGTTGCCTCGGCCGTGCTTCCGTTTTTGGTAAACGGCGGGCCGGACGTACTCCAAGGGCGAATCGGCTCCGACCAAGGTCTCGGAGTGGCCGATCAAGAGGTGCCCACCAGGTTCGAGACAGTCTGTCAGCCGGCGGACTGTGGCTAGCTGAGTCTCCCGATCGAAATAAATCATGACGTTCCGGCAGAAGATCGCCGAGAATGCCCCGACTGGCGGAAAATCGTCGATTAAGTTCAGCCGGCGGAAGCTGACGAGAGCGCGAATTTCCGGCTTGATTCGATACCAGCCGCGCATGCGCCCCGATCCTTTCAAAAAATATTTGGCGAGTAGAATCGGGTCCAGGGAGCGCAATTTCGCCGCAGAGTAAATTGCCCGGCTGGCTTTTCGCAAAGCGTTTCGCGAAATGTCTGTCGCCAATATGGAAATAACCGGCGGCCGGGTTTCCTGAAAGGCTTCCAGCAGGGAGATCGCGATGGAATAGGGCTCCTCACCGGTAGCCGCGCCGGCGCTCCAAATGCGGATTTGCGGCGCGCGGTGGAGGCGCGGAACAATCTCCTTGCGCAGGAAATCGAAATGCGCCGGCTCGCGCATGAAGCCGGTGAAGCTGGTGGTCAAGCGATCGATCATGGCGCACAGCGCTTCTCCCGATTTGTCCTCAACCACGCGGCGGTAATATTCGGAAAAGGACCGGCATTCCAGGTCCTGGACGTTGCGCGCCAGGCGCGACCATACCATGAGCCGCTTGGCCTCGGGCAGTTCCAACCCGCAGGAGCGACGCGCCAGGGCGGCGATCAACTCAAATTCTTTTCGGGTGAGCGGGGCGACATCGGTGGCGCGCGGGGCGGCCGCCGGGGCCGCCTCATGCACAGTCATTGCACAGCCCGTCCATATCCAGAATTAGCCCCACTTGGCCATCGCCCAGAATCGCGCTTCCGGCAATCCCGGCGATGTTCTTCAACATCATTCCCATGCTCTTGATGACCACTTCCTGTTTGCCCATCAAGCGGTCCACGAGCAAACAAAATCGCTTGCCGGCGTTTTCCGAAACGATCAGGATGCCTTCCTGCGCGTCTTCGGATTTGGGCGCCACGCGGAAACGCCGATACAAACGGACGATGGGAAGAAGCGAATCGCGCACCAGCGCCATTTCACCGCGGGATTGCACGGAGGAGATCATCTCGGGCGTAGGGCGCAACACCTCCTGAACGGCGAAAATCGGCACCACATAGCGCTCGCAACCCACGCCTACAACCAGCCCTTCGATGATTGCCAGGGTCAGAGGCAATTTCAGGGTGAAGGTGGTTCCGCTGCCCGGCTTCGACTCGGTGACAATGCGGCCCCGCAACTTCTCGATGTGCTTGCGGACGACGTCCATGCCGACGCCGCGCCCGGAAACGTCCGTGATCTTGCCGGCGGTAGAGAATCCCGGCTGAAAGATGAGCTGGAAGACCTCGGCATCGCTGAGGACCGCTCCTTCGGCGATCATGCTTCTTTCGGTGGCGCGGGCAACGACCTTTTCCCGGTCGATGCCGCGCCCGTCGTCCGAAACTTCGATGACAATGTGACCACCACGATGGTACGCCTTGAGGCCGATGCGGGCGATCTTGGGCTTACCGGCGGCAGCGCGCTGCTCAGGCGATTCGATTCCGTGGTCGACGGAGTTGCGGATCATGTGCATCAAGGGATCGGCCAACTCTTCGATAATGGTGCGGTCGAGTTCGGTATCTTCCCCGGTGGTCTCCAATTCGACGAGTTTTCCGGCCTTCCGGGCCACGTCGCGGACCAGGCGCGCCATGCGCCGGAACAGGCGGCCCACCGGAATCATGCGCATAGACATCGCCGTTTTTTGAATTTCGGCGGTGATGCGGTTCAATTGGGCAAGGTTGCGCACCAGGTGGGAGTTGCCGCTCTTCACCAGCAACGGATCGTGCCGGAGGAGAGACTGCGCAATCACCATCTCGCCCACCATGTCGACCAGGTAATCGAGTTTGGAGGTGTGGACGCGCACGATAGCATCCGAGCCGCCGGCATCGGAAGCCGCTGCGCTTTCGGCGGCAGCGCCGCTTTCGGCCGCGGCATTGGCGGGCGCGGCGGGCGCCGGCTCCTCGGGGCTGGTTCGCGCCATTACCGCTTGAATATGATTCGCAATCGGACCGATGGGCGGTTCGGGAGAGGACTCTCCCTTCTGGAGAATGGCTTGGAGCCTTCCGACGGACCGCTTGAGATAATCCACGCCCTCCAAAACGACATCGACCACGCGCGAATCGAAAGCCAGAGTGCCGTTGCGCGCCAGATCGAGCAGGCTTTCGATTTCGTGCGCCAACTGTTGGAGCAGGGGCAATTCCAGAAAGCCGGCCAATCCCTTGACCGTGTGGAAGCTCCGAAAAACAGCCTGCAAGGCGGCGGTATTGGAAGCATCCTGCTCCAGCAGGAGCAAGTTGTTTTCAATCGAGACTACATGCTCCCCGGCTTCGGAAATGAACTCCGTGATCAGTTCGGGATCTTGCGCGAGACTGGCCGCGGGCTTGGGGGCACTCGGTTTTTTTTCCTCTGCCATGGCTGGGGCCTAAGAGTGGAGATCAAGTGCGGCTTAGAACTCCTTGAAATCGGTGTCCAGCGGGAAGCTATCACTGGGAGGCGTGACGGCGGCAGCGTGGCCGTTCACCCTTCGTCTCGCGAGGATGCCTTCGCCGCTTGCAGTGGCAGCTTTGGTCCGGGCTTCCGATATCATCGTGGGCCGCGGAAGCGCTCGCATCGCCAGCCCGCGGTTCATATCCATCTGGGAACCATCGACCATCACGCGTAATTCGCGGACCAAGGTCTCCATAGTCTTGGCCTGGGCGGACAGCTCTTCACTGGCGGAGGCGCTTTCTTCGGCGCTGGCGGCGGTCTTTTGGGTCATCGCTTCCATGCGCGAGATGGATTTGGCGATGAGTTGGATACCGCGAGCCTGCTCCTGACTGCCCAGGCTGACTTCATCGACCAGGGTTCGAACCTTGGTGGCGCTTTGCGTGATCGCCTGAATGGCGCTTTCCATCTGCTTGAGCTTGCCGCTTCCGCCGGTGGACTTGGCGATGGATTCTTCAATCAGGTCGGCGGTGTCCTTAGCCGCCTGAGCGCAACGCTGCGCGAGGTTCCGGACCTCATCCGCAACCACGGCAAACCCCATACCGGCTTCGCCCGCGCGGGCCGCTTCCACCGCGGCGTTTAAGGCCAGGATATTGGTTTGGAACGCAATCTCGTCAATGACCTTGATGATTTTGGAAATGCGGTCGCTCGAGGCGTTAATGTCGCGCATGGAGGTGACCATTTCGGCCAGAGTTCGATTGGCCTCCGCCACACAAGCATCCACCTGCGCCATGAGTTCGGCCACCTGCCGCGAATTTTCCGCGTTCCTCTGGGTCATCGAGGTGATTTCTTCACTGGACGCGGCTGTTTCTTCCAAGGAGGCCGCCTGTTCCGAGGCACCCTGAGCCAGAGATTGGCTGGCCGACGATACTTCGGTAGCCGCTACGGCCACCTGATCCGAGCCTTCCGCCATCTGGGTGGCCACGAAGCGCAGCTTGGCGTTAATCCCCTGGATCACTCGAAATACCGGCACCGCCGCGGCGATTCCCAGGCCCGCCAGGAAGACCAGAACCCACCAACTCGTCGAGCTCTTAGAGGTGGCATCGCGGGCCACGCCCGCCAAACGCTCGCTCTCGGTTTGCACCAAGCGGTCGCATTCGGCAGTGATGACCAGCAGCTTGGGCAGCACGCGGTCATCGAAGACTTTCTGGACCTGGTCAAACTGCTGGTGTTCGAGATACTGAAGCACTTCTTCATGGGCCTGGCGGACGCTGCGGAACTCGTCCTGCAATCGCGAGATGGCAGTGCGGTCCTCGTCGGTTTCCAAGGTCGGCTCCAGACTCCGGAAGAGGCTGTCGGACTTAGCGATGGCATCCTGAATCTGGGACTTCTGCTGCTGCACGGCGGCCGGCTGCTGCAGAATAGCGCCGAGCACAATGCCGCGCTCCTGGGCCAGGAGGCTGCTGGCAACGGTATTCAACTCTCCCACCAGGGTCCGTTTCTTGGTGGTCACATTGATGATGTGATCGGCCGTTTTGCTGAGGTCGCGTACCGTAAAGCAGGCCGCTATGCCCGACAGTATCGCCACTCCCAGCACCGCTCCCATGCAGGCCAGGAGTTTCGTGCCCATTTTCATGTTGGAATGCATTTCGATTTCTCCCTTAAGCCGGCGCGAGCGGCGCCGGTAATGCCGCTCGCCAGCGGCAGAGCGTATTACATCTTGAACGCAAACGAGAGGGCCGCCAAGGCCTTGGCAGGTTTTCCATCGGCCTTAAAGGGCGCAAACTTCCAGTGTTTGACAGCCGTCTTGACGCACTGAAACAGCACCGGGTTGCCCGATACGGACGTAACGTCATCGACGACGCCCTCCTCGTTGATACTGACTTCCACTTTGACCTCGCCCTCGAGTTTCAGTTGTTTGGCTACTATGGAATACTCGGGGTCGGTCCGATTGGTAGCTGCCCGCAACGCCTCTTCCTTGGATATATGGATAGGGTCATCCGCTAAGGCCGGAATGGCCAGCGCTACCACAAAAACCGCAAGGGCACTGCTCCGTATAAACCACGCGTTCATTTCCTAGTTCCTTCCTTCTAGTTCATTGCAGCCGTTTGCGAAATCGTTTTGGCCTCGTCGGGCGTGAGGATCTCGGTAATATCCAGCAGAATTTTGACGTGGCCCCGGACTTTGGCTATGCCGAGAACGTGGTAAACGGTCACTTCCCGGCCGAAATCGGGCGCCGGCTCGATATCCGCAGCCCCAATCGTCAGCACTTCGGAAACCCCATCGACTACGACTCCGGTCAACAGGGGCCCCCCCGCGGTTTCGATTTGCACCACCATAATGCAGGTGCATTGGGTCTGCTCTACGGGAGGCAATCCCAGCTTGCAACGCAGATCCAACACTGGAATCACCTTGCCTCGAAGGTTGATCACGCCCTTTACGTAGCCGGGCGTGTGGGGAACCGCGGTGATTTCCTGGATGCCGATGATCTCGCGCACCTTCATCACCTCGATCCCAAACTCTTCGGGGCCAAGGTGAAAGGCCAGATATTTTCCGATTTTGTCCGAAGCGCGGCCGTTCCCGTTTGCTCGTGTTGGTGATTCGGCGATCGTCTGAGTCATTCGAATTCTACCGGCCGCCCGGTCCTCTCTACCCAAAGCTCATCGGCGTAGTACTACGTGTTTCTAGGGATTGTTCCCGTGTCACGAAAACCAACTGCAGCCGTGGCCGAAAGCTTACGATTGGGGACATTGCCGTACTGACGATCGTCAGCGTTTCGCCAGGCAGATTCCCAACAGGAACCGGCCCCCGGAGTACGTACAGGTCAGCGGCGCCTGCAACTCACTCCGCATGGCCCGGGTGCTGAGGTTCTTACCGTAAACGACGGTGGGCACGCTCATCTGAATGGCGCCAAGCTGCTCCTCAGCCACATTCTTCGCGGAGCCGATGATCATGTTGGTAACCTCGCCGGCCGCGTCCAGAACTTCATCGTTCACAGCGGCGGCTTCGGTCATCAAGAACCGTGAAGCCAGGTCGCAGGCGACTTTATCGGTGGAACGCAGGAACCCGCTTCCCATCCATGCGCCCGTCAGTCCAATGACTGACAGTACGCCGTCAAAGGGAGTTTCGATATTGACGGCCCCCTCACTTTGCTGTATCTCAATCCCCAGCATCGAACTGAACACTTCCTGCGCCGCGGAAAGCAGAATATCGGTAATGGCGCATTCCTGAAGACTGTTTGTCACTTCATCTTCTCCTGGCTACGCGGATAACATGGCCCTGAGTTTGTCGCGGAGCTGATCTGTGGTAAATGGTTTACGGACATAGGACGTTGCCCCGAGGTCGGCTGCTTCTTTAACCCGCGCGGGGCTCCCTTCCGTGGTGATCATGATGACGGGGACGTTTTTGTAATCGGGCAGGCCCCGCACCTCCTTGAGAAAGGCGATGCCGTCCATGTTCGGCATGTTGATATCGGATAGGATTACGTTGACTTGATTGCTCCGCAGGATATCCAAGGCCTGCTGTCCATCGGACGCCTCGAAGATCTCCCGCAGCGGCAACTCTGTTTGTTGCAGAACCCGCTGCAGGATTTTACGGATGGCGGCGGAATCGTCGACAATTAGTAAATCGATTGGTTTCATGATTGAACTCTTTCTATGCGGCTGGCTTATTCCACTAGTTGCTCGGCCGCGCCTCCGGTCAGGCTGATTTCTCCGCTGTCTTGCAACTCCCGTGCCGTTGCAATGAGCGCCTGCTGCGCTTCCTGAACATCGCGAATCCGGACCGCGCCCAGCGCCTGCATATCCTCGGCCAACATTTCCGCCGCCCGATTCGACATGATGGACGTGAAATGTTTTTTCATCTCCGGGCTGCTGCCCTTAAGCGCCATAGTGAGTACTTTGCGATCCACTTTCGCCAGGAGCTTACGCAGCGAGTCCTGGCTGATGTTCATGAGATCTTCGAAGACAAACATGAGTTGGCGGATGGTCTGCCCGAGCGTCGGATCCTCATTGCCGATCTGCTGGAGGATCTCCTCGCTGGTGGCGGCGTCGACCTTGTTCAGCAACTCCGCGACGGGCCGAACTCCGCCGCAGGATTCCAGACTGGTTTCCCCTGGAATGCGAAGTTTGGATTCGACGATGCGCGCAAGACGGTGGATTACTTCAGGGGAAACCTGATCGAGAGATGCCATGCGCCGGGCTACCTCACCGCGCAATCCTTCCGGTAAGGCGCAGAGTAGCTTGCCGGCGTTTTCCGTGCCGAGCTGGCAGAGGATCAGAGCAATGATCTGTGGGTGCTCGCGGTGGATGATTTGGGCCAACTGCTGCGGATCGGCATTGCGTAACGAATCGAGGTTGGTTGTGTCCTGGCCGATGGATTTCACCAGCCGCTCTGCCATGCGCTTACCGGTTTCCGGACCAAACGCGTGCATGAGCACGGAGGTTGCGTATTCGACGCCGCCCACGCTGAATGGGGCGGGGCTCTCGGCCGCGCTCACGAACTCCTGCAATACGGTCCTACGCTCCTGGTCAGAGAGCTTTCCCAGAACGCTGATCTCGCGTGTTACCTCATGCGCTTCGTCTTCGCTGAGCTGGCGGAGAACGGCCGCGCCGGCCTCGTTTCCGAGACTGGTGAGCAGAATTGCAGCTTTCCGGGAGCCCGGCATTGCAGGTGTCGAACTAGCCATGCGCACGGCGCGTTTTTGCACGTGGCGTGCCGTCTCAAAATAGCTGTAAATGCTTTGCCTGCCGGGCTCACGGGGTGTCAGAAGTTTGACGCGTCAACGGCGGGACTGGAGCCACGCGCGCGCAGGCCGCGCTTATTGGCTGCTCCGTGCTCGCCGAGAGTGGCACCGAAACTGCACGGCACCACCCAAATGGCTCCAACGCCTACAGGAACATCTACGGGAATCGATGCCTTCGCCGACGTGCCCGTCCGGCTAGAAGCGCGCATTGCGTGCCGCGCCGCAACACTGGATCAACTCGCCCGGCTCGAAACGGCCGGGGCGCTAACTTTGGATAAACCCGCAGGCGAAACAATCGATGTATTTGTGGGAGATCTTTGCCTGGCCACCGCGGAGGTTATCGTAATCGAAGACCGACTGGCCCTTCGCATTACCGACCTTCGTTTACCAGGCGGCTCAAAAGCGTAGCGCTATGGACTCTGAACCGATGAAAACACGTATTCCGCAGGCCGTAGCCGGCCTGGAACTGCGCGCGCACGTCACGCTGGGAAAAGCCACCGTGCCGCTTAAAGAGATATTTCGGCTGACGGTCGGGTCTGTGATTGAGCTGGGGCAATTGGTGACGGAGCCGGCCGAACTGGTGGTGAATGGGACCGTGGTCGCGCGGGGCCAGATCGTAGTGATGAACGGCAATTATGGATTGAAGGTTGCCACGAAAACTGCGCAGAAAAGCGGGGCGGTGGTATGAGCCAGCAGTTATCGCAGCAGGAGATCGATGATTTTTTCCAGTCCGCGGCGCGCGAGGAGGCTGGCGGGGAGGCCGGCACGGCGCCGTTCGATTTCCGGCGCTCCGACCGGATCCCCAAATCGCAGCTCAGCATCGTTCATTTCCTGCACGAGGCATTCGTCCAGACGCTCACCTCCAGCCTATCGGTCTATCTGCGCTCCTATGTTTCGGGCAACGTCATCAGCGTAGAACAACTGCCTTACGGGGAATTCACGGACGCCTTGGCGTCGCCCACGTGCCTGGTTTATCTCAGCATGCAGCCGTATGAAGAGAGCGCTCTGGTGGAAGTCAGCCAATCGCTGATCTCGCCGGTCCTGGATTTCGCCCTGGGCGGCAACGGCAAAATTAATACCGAACTGGGGCGCGAGATCAGCGATATCGAAGAGACCATGCTAGCCGGCTTCTTCCGGATCATCGCGCACGATTTGATGGAAGCGTGGAAGCCCATCGCCGCCATTCAATTCGCAGTGGACTGCATCGAAACCAAGCCACAGTTCTCCAAACGCATTCCACGAAACGAGGCGCTGGTCACGGTGGCCATGGAACTGCGCGTGGGCGAGCATGTGGGCATGCTCAACCTGGCGGTTCCTTCGATCACTCTCAAGATGCTGCGCCATAAGTTTGACCAGCAGTCCGCGATCCGCAAACCGGGTTCGGGCGAAGTGGAGTCGGCGATCAAACAGCATCTCTCGAACGGCCTCAAACTCGACGTGGAATGCGCGTTGACGGGAGCCAAGATCCGGCTGCAGGACCTTGTCCATCTCAAGCCCGGAGATGTGATCGACTGCGGCATCGCCGCGAACGGCGCCGCCGCCATTCTCGTGAATGGGATTCAGAAGTTCCAGTCCGAACTCGTGGCGCATGGTGGACGGCAGGCCGCGATCGTCCGCACGAGCTACTGAGCAGGCTTCCCGCACGGCAAGGCAAAACCAGAGTGTCGCCCGATCGGCTGGGTGAGGCCGGAACACACGCCGGCCTACGGCCGGTTGGCCGGATGGAAATCCGGCCAAACACAGACAAGAATGTCTGTGCTACAGCCTTCTTGAAGGATAGCGGAGCCTCCGGTAAGGCTGGGCCTCCACCGTGTATGATGGCTGTTAGACGCGGGCTCGAGCCGGGATGTGCTATGAGAAAGGTCCTGCTGCTGATCCTCTGGCAATTTGGCCTGGTGGCCGGAGGCTTCGCGGATGTCGTCACGCTGCAGGATGGGCGCCAGATCACCGGGGTGATCGAGTCGGGCAACATCGAAGAGCTGCACGTTAAGAGCGGGGATCAATCGCAGACGATTGACATACATGAGGTTCAGGCGATCCAGTTGGGTGCCGCGCCGCCGACGGCACCCACTGCGCCGGGGCAACCCAATAGCTTGAGTCTCAAGGGCGGCACGCATGTGGCGGGCAGGTGGTGGTCCATGGACGCCACCAACGTGCACTTCCTGATCAATAATCAGCTCCAGCATTATCCCCGGCAGGACGTGTTGGGGGTGATCTTCGGGAACGCAGCCCCGGCTTTGCCGCCGAAGCCACCAGCGCAACCGCCAGCCAGCACACCCCCGCTAGTCCCCGCTCCGGCGCCGGCGCGGCAATCCGCCGCCCCGCGGCAGCCTCCCTCTTTGACACGACCCTCCGGCGGCGCGGCGCCTTCGGCGTCCCCGCGAAGCGTGTCGCAACCGGAGCAGATCGGGATGGTCTACTTTTGGAACGGCAAGGATCTCACCCCGCTCGAAGTCAGCCAAGCCGTTGAGCGCAAAAGCGGATCCACTCAATACTTTGAGATGCCGGCCGCACAGTCGCCCATTCGTCTGCATGAGGTCCCTAGTCTAGTGTTCATCCTTCGCTTGCCCGACGGAGTCGATCCCGCAAATTACAGCCTGTTCCCTTTGGCCACTGTGAGCGGCAGCCGGCGGACCCAGTCTCCGCCAGGCCGCCGGGGTGTCATCGCGACATGGCCGGTGGACATCAAGAAGAACGACGAAACCAGCTTGATCACTTATAATTTAACCGTCCGGGATCTGCCTGCCGGGGAATACGCCTTCAGTCCCTCCAACTCGAACAATGCTTATTGTTTCGGTGTGGATGCCTCCGCGGCCGGGCAGGGGGAGCCACGGGGGGATGCTGTAGCGGAGGCGCCGGAGGAAAACGAACCCGCTGTGGATCGCATCCCGGTAGGCGTCCGTTCGGCGGATCCGCTCATCGACAGGGCTGCAGAAGCCGCGCTGCAATTCACCCAAAGTCTTCCGAACTATGTTTGCCAGGAGGTGGTTTCCCGTTATGCGAGTAATTCACGGCCGGCCACTTTCCGCGTGGTCGACGTGGTGAGCGCGGACGTGGTTTACGAGAACGGGAAGGAAGATTACCGCAATATCACGATCAACGGAAAGCCGGCGAACAAGAGCGTGGAAGAGACCGGCGCGTGGTCTAGAGGTGAATTCGGCACTGTTTTGCTTGACATGTTTGCCCGGTCGACGGCTGCTGATTTCCGCCCTAATGGAGAGGACCGGATCGCCGGCATTGCGGCCAAGCTCTATACCTTCGATGTCAAACGTGAGAATTCGCAATGGATCTTGCACTTCGGATCGCAAACCTACCAGCCGGCTTATAGTGGGAGCATCTGGATCGATCCCCGCACGGCCCGGGTGCTGCGCATTGAGATGGAAGCGCGCGGGCTGCCCAGCGGCTTTCCCACCGATCACGTGGAATCGGCCGTGGAGTACCATTATGTTCGCTTAGGGGGATCGGAAGAGTACCTACTGCCGGTGCATGCCGAAACCCTGAGCTGCGAACGGGGTACTTCGTACTGCGACAAAAACAACATCGATTTCCGGAATTACCACAAATACACCGGCGAATCCAGCATCCATTTCGGAGACGCGGTTCCAGGCGATTCCTCCGCGCCGGCGCCGCTCAACCCCGGCAGTAAAGGACAGAAGTGACCAGCGATCGGAGGACAGGTGCAGGCGAGCGATTGCTGAGGCGCGCGGCTCAGAAACGGACATTCCGTTTATGAAGCTGACATGGCTGGTTGCCGGCTTGGCATTGGTGCTCTGGGCGGATTCTGCCGGCGGGCTGAAATGGACTGCGCCCGACGGTTGGAAAAGCGAGGGGACCGCGCCGATGCGGGCGGCCACGTATCGGCTCCCGCCCGCGCCGGGGGACAAGGAACCAGCGGAGTGCGTGGTTTACTTTTTCGGGCAGGGGCAGGGTGGCTCGGTGGAGGCCAACATCGCGCGTTGGAAGAGTCAATTCCATACGCCCGATGGCAAGGTAGCTAACGCTGTGGTTATGAAACTCAGCGTACATGGGCTGCCGGTGACGACCATAGACACATCCGGTGACTACTCGGGGATGGGTGGACCGGTGGCGGCCGGCCCGCTTGCGCATGGCTATCGCTTACTGGGGGCGATTATTGAAAATGCCGGCGGGAATGTGTTCGTGAAATTCACGGGGCCGATCAAGACGATCTCGCAAAACCAGCAGAACTTTGAGCGGCTGTTGGCGTCATTCCAAGGGGCGAACTGAACGCCGTCGTTGCGACGCCGCACCGTTCCCTTACGGTCGCGGCTCAGCAACGACTCCGGTCGGGCATCGGATTGAACAATGCGAGAGGGACGCGCCGGCATGAGTGCCGGCGCTGCAGGCACGAGTGCCTGCGCCACACTCCGGGGCTAGAGCACGACCAGCCGATGATCGGGGCAGTCGAGTTCGACGGCGTCGAAGAGCTGATTCGGCAAGTCCAGCCCGTGCTTGGCCAGGAATGGCAGGATCGAGTAGAGCCGTTCCTGGAGGTGGCGTTCCGGATAGATCAGGCCGTAGAGTGAAGCGGCATCGCGCGCGGCTTTGGAGTCGCGGCGCAGGGCTTCGCGGCCCACTTTACGCTCCATTTTGCCAATCTGGTAGAGGATCTTGCGGCTACTACGCTCGAGCGCTACGCCGAGCGTGGGATCGAATGACGCGATTTCGTGGCTGAGCCGCTCCAACGCGCGATTCACGGTTCCGGCGGTCTCCTGGAGCGAGGTATTCAGCTTGGGAGGCACCAGCTTGGCGGAAATGCGCTCGCGCAGCACTTCCTCGCCATGAAAGAAATCCGGCAGGCCGAGACCATAGCGATCGATCAGCTTCTGGCTGCGCTCATCCAGCAGGGTGAAACCGCTACGCGGGAAAGCCACCGGCATGCGGCCGAGGAGCGCGCGGTATAAGACCTCCGATTGCGCCAGGTAGGCGATCTCCGCAGGCCCGCCCACATAAGCCCCAGTGGGCAGCATGGAATCCTGCACGACAGGCCGCAGCAGGGCATTGGGGGAAAGCGAATCGGCGCGATCCATCAACTCCTGCCGCGAGAAACGGCGGCCGTTCAGGATATATTCCTGCTCGTGCCGGCGGAGGGTCAAGCGCTTGCCGTTCTCCAGGAGGAAAAAGAAGGACGTGTGGTTTTCGACGTGAACCTGCGCGTGGTAGCCGGCCGCCGCCAATTGGCTGTTCCGTTCCAGAACGCCGCTGGTGAGCTCGTCCGCGGCTTCCACGGCGGCTCGCAGGCAAGGCGCAGCCAGCTCGCGGAAGGCCGGCAGCATAGGGTCGATCTGGAGAATGTCGTAGGCGGAGAGGATCTGGCGCAATAATTCGCCGAAGGCTTTGCCCATGGTGCTGCCGGGGCGATAGCTCTCCTCGACCAGGTCGGCAACTTCTTCTCCGAATGGGAGCCCGCGGAGGTGCGCCCGCAACTCCCGGACCGGGGGTGCCACTAAGCTGACTTCACCGGCGGGCTGGCTGCTGGCGGAGCGCCGCATCTCCAGCTTAGCCGGGCGGTGGCCGGTGTCGAAGACCCAGGTGTGATTGACTTCTGCGAAATCGTGATCCTGCGTGGCCAGCCAGAAGACCGGGACAGCCGGAATCCCTTGCGCGGAAAGCGACTGGGCCAATTTCGCCGCAGTGAGAGCCTTGTAGATACTATAGGCAGCGCCGGAGAAGAGGCCGACCTGCTGGCCCGTGACGACCGCTACGGTTTGGGGCTCAGCCAGGCGCCGCAGCGATTCGCTTTCGGGGTTCTGGACGCGCAAGGCGGCAACCAAGGCTGCGCGGCGCTCCGCCGGAAAGGCTACATTTCGCGACGCCGCGCGAACCGCCTCATAGTCGTGGTGGCGTCCGCCGTAAAAGGCGGCGGGGCGATCGGGATGGTAGAGTACATCGGCGAAAAGCGAAGACGTGTGCGGAAGTTCGGTTTGTCGGACGCAGCTACAGTGCATGCGAAAGGATCAGCTTACCAGATGCCTGCCGCCCGGCGGGAGATGCAACGTTCGCGTTAGCCGGCCGGTAAGAGTTTTGAAATGTCGTTGTAAATCACGAAGGCCAGCAGCATCATGATGAACACGAAGCCGACCTTGAAGACGGCCTCGCGGACGGTCAAACTCAGATCCCGCTGCATGGCCATTTCGACGAACAGCATTACGATGGTGGCGCCGTCGAAGATGGGAATCGGCAACAGGTTCAGGATGGCCAGTTGCAGACTGACCATGGACATCAACATGACGAAAGCGGAAGGACCTTCGCGCGCTGCTTCGCCGGAGATCTGGGCAATCCCGATCGGCCCGGTGATGCTTTTGGTGGACATCCGCCGCTCGATGATGCCTTTAATCACCTGGCCAAACAGTTGCGCTCCCTTGACGTTCTCGCGCACGGATTCGGCAAAGGCGGCCGGCAAGGAAAGCTTCGTAGTAATCAGGTTGAGCTTCTGCTGCTCGGTAACGCCGATCATCCACTTGGCGGGCCCGTCCATTTTCGTATACACGGGCTGGACCGTTATGTCCTGGATCTGCCCATTCCGGTTCACAGCGATTTCCATCGCTTTGCCACCGCTGTTCTGGGTGATCTGTTGGAATTTGGTAACGGAATGGACCGGCTGCCCGTTGACGCTCACGAGCAGATCGCCCTTCTGGATACCAGCTTTCTCGGCTGGGAAACCGGAGGCGACTCCGGCAATCTGAATCTCGCCGCGCTCGTCCCATCCCGCGTACCCGGCTCCGGTTTTGTCACTCAGGGTGGGCGTGACTACCGTGTCGATGCGCTTCCCATTCCGTTCGACGGTGACAAACAGGGGCCGGTAGGCGCTGGAAAGCTGCTTCAGTTCCACATCTTCCCAGGTCGGATTTTTCTTGCCGTCGAGCTTGACGATGCGGTCGCCATCCTGGATCCCCGCTTTGGCCGCGGGTGAATCCGGTGTCACGTAGCCAATCACCGCCTGCATATCAGTGTCGGCGACCTTCTGGTATTTCACCATGAACAGCCCGGTCAGCAGAGCCACGGCAAGCACGATATTCATGAACGGCCCGGCGAAAGCGATGATGGCCCGTTGCCAGCGCGGCTTGCCCAGAAAGCTACGAGGGTCGTTGATGTTCGTGTCCGTTGCCTGTTCGCCCGCCATGCGTACGTAACCGCCAAAGAGCAGGAGGGAGAAGCGGTAGTCGGTTTCGCCGCGGCGAAACCCAAACAGGCGCGGTCCGAATCCGAAGCTGAAGGTTTCGACTTTGACGTCGAAGTAGCGCGCCGCCCAGAAATGGCCCAGCTCGTGGATCATGATCATGACCCCGATCAATACCAGCCACCACAGAACGTTTTCAAAAATTTGCATAAGATCTCATATCCGCGCGCGCTGCTACGAGGTCGCGCGCTACCGACCGCGATTCCCGGTCAATCTCCAGAATCTCACCCACGGTCCGGGGCCAACGGACGGGCAGCCGGGCCAGCGTTTCATGGACCACTTCATAGATTGCCGGGAAGCCGATTTTCCCTTCCAAAAAAGCCTCCACGGCGATTTCGTCGGCAGCGTTCAGGGTGCAGGTGGCCGATCCGCCAGTGGTTTGACACTGATAGGCCAGACGGAGCAGAGGAAAACGCTCGAGATCGGGCGGCTCGAACTCCCAGCGCCGTGTTTCCGCCCAGTTGATCTTGGGGACGGGAGCTTCCGAGCGCTCCGGATAGGTAAGGGCATACTGGATGGGCATGCGCATATCGGTCGCACATATCTGCGCAAGCACGCTGCCATCGGTGTACTCAATTAGGGCGTGCACAGTGGATTGTGGATGAATCACCACCTCGACCTGGGAGGGCAAAAAACCAAACAGCCAGCACGCCTCGATGACCTCAAACCCCTTATTCATCAAGGTGGCGGAATCGATGGTAATGCGGTTTCCCATGCGCCAGGTGGGGTGGTTTAAGGCTTGCTCCGGCGTAACGGACGCGAGCGCCTCACGCGGAGTGTTGCGGAATGGTCCCCCCGAGGCGGTCAAGATGAGCTTGGCAACCTGCTCCCGATTGCCGGCGCGGAGACACTGGTGCGCCCCGTTATGTTCGCTGTCGATCGGCAGCAACTCCGCCCCGTACTCGGCCACGGCGTCCATCACCAGTTTTCCACCCGCAACGAGAACTTCTTTGTTAGCCAATCCGACCCGTTTTCCCAGCCGAATTGCCTCGTACGTTGCTTCCAGGCCGGCCACGCCAACGATTGCCGAAATTACGGTGTCGACTTCCGCTGCGGTAGCAGCCTGAACGCGCGCCGCGTCTCCCCACTGCAAATCTGGCCACTGGGATTTGGGGACAGCCGACTCGCTCAGCTTCTTTGATAGACGCGCCAACCCGTCACTCGTTGCAACAACAACTACTTTGGGGTGAAACGTGGTGATCTGGGCGGCCAAAGCGTCAATGTTCTGTCCCGCCACAAGGGCGTACACTTCGTAGAGGTGGCGGTTGCGCCGGACGACGTCCAGAGTATTGGTTCCGATCGAGCCGGTGGAGCCCAGAACGGTCAGCGTTTTCATCGTGAGCGGGTGGCCAACAGGCGCCGAAGTTATCTTAACACGCGTCACCCGGCGGTTCGCGGTAGGAAGAACTGGTACTTTTTCTTTTGGAAGAACCTCTAACCCTTTCGGGCGCCGGGGAGGATTGCTTCAGGGGTCTTTTTTTAGAGGTTAGTCTCGCTTTGGTGGGAGTTGCCTCCCCGGCTTAATTCCAATAATAGTAGATTCCGTTTTTGGAATCAACAGAATTCTGTATTTTTTTATTGGGAGCGTACTTGAACGTCCGCAAGATCTTCCAAGACCTTGATTGTAGAGCAGATATCATCGTCGGCGTAGCCTTCGGAAATGGCCGCCTGAAAGAGTTGGTTGGTCAGCGAGGTCAGCAGGAGGGGTACGCCTAGTTCTTTCCCGGACTCCAGCATCAGGCCGATATCCTTGTGCATCCACTTGACGGAAAAGTTGGCCTGAAAGTCGCCGCGGAAGACGAAGGGAGCTTTGTAGCTGATCAGGCCGGACTTGGCGGCGCTGTTATCGAGTATGTCGAGCATCAGTTTCGGCTCGACTCCGCCCTTGGCGGCCAGCACCATGCCCTCGTTAAAGGCAATTAACAAATTGGACAGGATCAGGTTTTGGCTCAGCTTGGCCTGCAGCCCGAGGCCGGGGCCGCCACAGTAATATAGCCGCTTACCCATGGGTTCGAAATAGGGCTTTACCTTTTCGAAGACCTCTTGATCGCCACCAATCATAAAGGTTAAGGTGCCACCATTGGCGCCGGGGGTGGACCCAGTGCACGGCGCGTCGAGAAAATCAATACCCTTGACGCGCAGGGCTTCCCCGATCGCGCGGCTCTCACTAGGACCGATGGTGCTGGCATCGACGACGACGGTTCCGGCTTTGGCGCCGTGAATCAAGCCGTTTTCCCCCAGAATGACTTCGCGCGACATGCCGGTGTTGCCGACGCAAAGAAAGATGCACTCGGCGTTTTCCGCCACGTGCCGGGGGATTTCGCAAAACCTGGCTTTCTCTTCGGCGGCTAGTTTGTGCGCCTTCTCGGCGGTGTGCGACCATACGGCCACTTCATGGCCGGCGCGGAGCAGATTGCGAGCCATGGGATAGCCCATCAGGCCCAAGCCCAGGAATCCAAGTTTTGCCATAGATTCTGGATTGTACGAAATCGGGCGGGGAGGAGACAATCTTCAGGGCGAAATGGATTCCCTCAGATACCCTTCGCGGCGGATCAGGGTCCGCGCAGAACAATCATCCGAGCGGCTAACAGTGGCTCTGGGCTCAAAGGAGCAGGCTTGGCAACCGTATTTGTCGCAGCAGATCAGAAGCTTTGCCGCGTGGCGATGATCCAGGGCTATACGACGCTCAATCCCGAGCAACCGATCGCGCCTTAATCGGCCAATCATTTTGCGAAATCATTTTGAGGTGAGACAATCAGGCCGGTGCGGTTCGCGGAATTGGTGGAGACTTCGCGGCGGGTCGCCGAGACCTCGCGGCGGCTGGAAAAGATCGAACTGCTGGCGGGATTGCTTCGGCAGGCGGGGCTGGCGGAGGTCGAACCGGCGGTAGCGTTTCTTTCCGGACGGACGCGGCAGAATCGCATGGGGATAGGCTACGCGGCTCTGCGCGATGCCCAGGCGCCGGCGGCGGAGGAAGCGGGGCTGGAAATCGCCGGGGTGGATCGCGCCCTGGAGGGACTGGCGGGCGTTGCAGGGCCGGGCTCGGAAGCGCGAAAGCGCGAACTGCTACGCGAACTTTTTTCCCGCGCGACTGGCGCCGAGCAGGCATTTCTCACGGCGCTGCTGCATGGGGAATTGCGGCAGGGGGCGCTCGAAGGTGTGATGCTGGAAGCGCTGGCGAAAGCCTTCGCCGCCAATCCGGCTCGCGTGCGCCGCGCCGCCATGCTCACCGGCGACATCGTGGCTGTGGCACGGTTGCTCGCAGAATCCGGAGAAGCCGGGCTGGCTCGCTGCGATATCCAACTCTTCCGGCCTGTGCAACCCATGCTGGCGCAGGCCGCCGAAGATGTAGAATCGGCCATCGCAGAACTGGGAGAAGCCGCACTCGAATACAAATTCGACGGCGCCCGTGTGCAGGTGCATCGCTCGGGAGACGAGGTGAAGGTTTTCTCGCGCGCGCTGAATGACGTGACCACGGCCGTGCCTGAAATCGTGGAGGCGGTGCGCGCGCTTCCGGTGCGCGACGTGATCGTGGAAGGCGAGGCGCTGAGCCTGACGCCGGAAGGGAGACCTCAACCTTTTCAAGTGACCGCGCGCCGTTTCGGGCGCAAAGTGGATCTCGACCGCATGCGCGCCGAACTGCCGCTCACCCCGTTTTGGTTCGATCTGCTCTACCGGGAAGGCCAATCCCTCATCGATGAGCCGCAACACCGCCGCTTTGCGGCGCTCGCAGAACTGGCGCCGGGGGCGCTGGTACCCCATACTTTAACCGCAGACCCCGATGCGGCCGCGGAGTTTTTGCGCGGTTCGCTGGAGCGTGGACACGAAGGCATCATGGCAAAGGCAACAGCGGCTCCGTACGCCGCCGGAGCGCGTGGGCAAAGCTGGCTGAAGGTGAAGAAGGCGCATACGCTCGACCTGGTGATCCTGGCAGCGGAGTGGGGTCACGGCCGGCGCCGGGGCTGGCTGAGTAATCTGCACCTGGGCGCGCGAGACACGGAGAAGGGCGGCTTTGCCATGCTCGGCAAAACCTTTAAGGGGCTCACGGATGAGATGCTCGCTTGGCAGACGGAGCAATTACTAAAACTGGAAATCGGGCGCGATGCGTACACCGTATATGTCGAGCCCAAAATCGTGGTGGAGATCGCGTTCAGCGATCTACAGATCAGCCCGCGTTATGTAAGCGGGCTGGCTCTGCGATTCGCGCGGGTCAAGCGATACCGCAACGATAAATCCGCGGCCGAGGCGGACACGTTTCAAACCGTGCAGGCACTAGCTGAGGCGGCGGTGGGATAAGAATCCGGCAGGCGCCAGCTTACGGTTCGTTGGGAAGCGGGCCGAACTCCGGCGGCGGTTTGCGGTTGTGCGTGGCTCGTTCGAAGGCTGAAGCGATGCGGATCAGGGTGGCTTCGTCGAACGGGCGGGCGATGAAATCCACGCCCACGGGCAGGCTGGCCGGTACGGGGCCGATGAGGCGGGTGCCGCCACTGGAATCGCGCTCGCGATCCCAACTTGAGAAGTGAAACCCGCAGGGACGGTGATGGCGGGGAAACCCTGCTGGCCGATGAGCGACCAGCCGATGGGATTGCGGCCATTGACGTTCGGCTCGCGGGGCGCGGTGAGCTTGCGCGGAGGCACGGTGGACATGGGCGAGACGAGCGCATCCAGGCGCTGCTCCTGCATGCATTGGAGAAACAGATTTTGCAGGGCGAAACGGGTTTGCAGGCGCGCCGAGGTGTCGAGCGCGGTGGCGCGCTCGGCTGCGATCCTCCCGGCTTTGCGATCGGGGAAGTTCGGGTCGTCGTAGAAACGAGCCTTCGAGATCAGGTCCGCATTGGTTTTGATGTTGGCATCTCCGCGGTCCTGAAGGTACTTGTCGATCATGTACTTGTCTTCGCCCGCTGCGCCCAGGCTGACTAAACTACGCAGCGAGAGATTGGGCGGTACGCGGGTGGGATCGGCGTGCATTTGGAGGAGCGTGGAGATCTGATCGGACTCGGGGCGCCCGGTGGCATCGACGGGGAACAGGTCGCGGTACTGGCGCGTAAACGCGGAGTTCAGCAACCCGGGGGCGTAGCGCGCAATGCAGCCCTGAAACAACGCACCTTCCGGGCCCGGATCAACGACGGTCGCGCCGAGTTTCCGAAGCTCACCGATGGCGCGATCTACGATGTCGATACTCTCCTCATCGGCTTTGGAAAAAAGCTTCTTCGACATGTATTCGCGAATCACCCCGATGCGGAGGCCAGCCAGCCGTGTGGCGGAAGCAAAGCTGACATAAGGCTGGGCCGGCTTGCGTCCGGCGCTAAACACAGTGAATTCATCTTTTGGGTCGTACCCGGAGATCACGTCGAGGAGCCGGGCGGCATCTTGGACATTGCGGCAGATGGGACCGGTCCGCATATTGAGACCGGCGCCCATCATGCCTTTGTGACTCACCAGTTCTTCGCTGGGCGCCAAGCCGACCAGGCTGTTGACGGAAGCGGGCCAGCGGATCGACACGACAGTTTCTTCGCCGATCGAGCAGGTGACCAGGTTGGCCGCGACGGAGGACGCCGACCCGGCGCTGGACATGCCGGGCTCGCGCTCGGTGTCGTAGGGATTGCAAAACGTCCCGCCGAACGAACTGCGGGCGCCATCGGTGGCGTACTCGGCCAGATTGGCCTTGGCTAAAATGATCGCGCCGGCGTCGCGCAAACGCTTTACGAATGTGGCATCTTCCGGCGGACGGTCATTCGCGTAGGCTACATCTGCGCCGGAGGTAGTGCGCAGGTCGAATGTATCGTACTGGTCTTTGATGGCCATGACGACACCGTGCAGCGGCCCCACGAGTTTGCCGGTCTGATTAAACTGCCGATCCTGAGCGGCCGCGACTTCCAGCGCGTCGGGCATTTTGGGATCGTTATCGGCCGGATCGGTCAGGCTGCGCGCTTTGCGGTCATCGAAGCCCCATTCCTTGCGCACCGCCGGCCGCAGATTCAGAGTGGAGAGCGCGTTGATCTGCCGGGCGTGCGGAATGGTAGTGACCGGGCCGAGGATTCCCATGGGCTGATTCACGCACGTGCCATTGTAGGCCTTGATTCGAGCGAGGTAGAGATTCACCAGGCGGACACTGGTGATCTGGTGGTTGAGGATGGCGCGTTGAATCCCGGAGATGCCGGCTTCCTGCAGATGGAATCGGGACGCACGCTGCTGTTGCGCTTCCACGCTGGCGCTTAGAGCCATTAAGGCGGCCAGCAATGCAGCATTTTTGAGGGTTACATAACGGCAACGTTCGGGCATGCGGAATATCAAGCCTTTTCGTACTGCTGGAGGAATTGAAGGAGCAATTCGGTCACTTGTTGCGGCTGCTCTTGCTGCACCCAGTGTCCGGCGCCATCGAGAAGGTGGAAACCAGTCATATGAGCGCAGGCCGTGGCGCGCATCTTGTCGACCGCACCCGGCGTCTGGTAGACGCCCCAGTCGCTCTTCCCCGCGATGAATTGAGCCGGCACATCAATGGCACGGCCCGAAAAGGTGCGCATCTCGGCCAGGCTTTTCGGATCGGAGCCGCGCCGCACGCGGTAACCTTGCAGCGCGCCGGTGAAGCCCGTGCGTCCGTATTCCGTGGCGTAGACCTCGACTTCGGGCTCGGTGAGCCATTTGCAGGTCGCAATGTAATCCGCCGGCGGCATGAAAGGCGCGACGGTGGCTGCCATTCCCTTGCCCTTCTCCATCACATAATAGGTGGGAATCTGCGCCATTTCCTCGGCGGTCCGAGCCTTCAGCGGATGAGGTTTGTTGCCTTTGTAGTCGGCGCTTTTGTAGAAGTAGTAGGCGCGGAAGAACGCGTGCAGGCCTTGCGGCGCATGGAGCATGTCGTCATTGGCGCCGCGCGTGCGCTGATAGTTCTGGTAGTATTTCCGCGGCGGGTGGAACTTGGCGAGCTCGGCATCCAATTCGTCGTCGGTGATGGCGGGGCGCGGCAGTGGCGCGCCGTTGGCGGTATCGAAGGGCAATGCAGGCGGGCCCTCGAAGGGCGAGCTCATAATAGTGACGGAATGGAAAATATCCGGCCGAATCAGCGCCGACCAGGAAGCGACGGGCGCGCCGGCATCGTGGCCGACGATCATGCGAACGGAACGATAGCCCAGCGCGTATACGAGCCCGATCGCGTCTCGCGTCATGTTGAGAATACGAAACGCATCCGGGTCGGCGTCGTAGGAGTCGTCCCAGCCGAGCGTCCGGCCGAAGCCGCGCTGGTCGGGGGCGATGACGTGATAACCCGCAGCGGCGAGGGGCGGCATCACCTTGCGCCAGCTATAAGCCAGCTCCGGAAAGCCATGCAACAGCAAGACTGCCGGGCGGCCCGGTGTTTCGTAACCGGCCTCCAAGATATGCACGCTCATGCCGTTTACGTTGGCAATGTGGCGGGAACGGACACCGGTGGGCAGGGTGCCATTCCCATACGGCGGGAGCTTTGAAAAGTCCGTTTGTACGATAGCGGCACGCACGGGCTGGGTCGGCGCGATCGCGCATGTGCCAAGTGCCGCGGCACCTGCAGTCACGAAGCTGCGCCGCGAGATGTCTGTGTTCGACAAGGCTCTTCGACTCCTCCCTTTTGGTTCCGTTAACGTCTGGTAGTATACTCTGCCTGGAGGCCTTGCACGATGAAGTTTCTAGTGCTCCCGGGCATGGTACTGACCTGCTGCTTTCTCGCGCCTCTCCCCTCCCTAGCGCATCACTCCTTTGCCGCCGAGTATGACCAGGCCAAACCCGTGACCTTCAAAGGCGTGGTCACGAAACTGGATTGGATGAACCCGCACGTGTACTTCTACGTGGACGCCACGGACAAAGAGGGCAAGATCGACCATTGGGCATGCGAGGCAGGCAATCCCAACGCACTGGCGCGCCGCGGCTGGAAGAAGAACAGCCTCAAAGCCGGCGACGAGATCACGGTTCAAGGCTTCCGGGCCAAGGACGGCACGTTCACCATGAATGCCCGGTCCATCACGTTGGCAGATGGCACCAAAGTGTTTGCGGCATCGTCCGAGGATGGCGGTCCCTTGAACTGATATGCGCCATTTTCTCTACGCGATCGTTGCGCTCGCCTTCATTGCAACCTGCGCTTTCGGACAGGCTGGTGAAAATGCCACTCTGCCGTTGCCGCCGAATCCTCCACCGCCGGAACCGGTATTCCGGATTTCAACGGCGTCTGGCAGATGCCGTACACCCCGAACCTCGAGCGGCCCTACGGTGGCGCTTTACCGTTCACGGCTCTCGGCGCGGAGAAATACAAGACCCACCTCGGGGGCGACGATCCTCACGGCTACTGCCAACCCACGGGCCCGACGCGGGCCTTCCACTCCCCATTCCCGTTTCAGATTGTCCAGAGCGCCGGGATGCTGACCGTGCTTTTCGAAATCGACCACACCTTCCGCCGGATCTTCACCGATGGGCGCTCCCATCCCAAGGACCAGGACACCACCTGGTACGGCGATTCCATTGGGCGTTACGAAGGAAACTCGCTTTTGGTGGATACGATGGGAATCAGCGACCGGAGCTGGCTCGATACCGCCGGCCACCAGCACAGCGATCAATTGCACGTGACCGAGGTCTTCACCAAGACCGGTCCGGACACGATTCTGTGGAAGGTTACTTATGACGATCCGGTCTATTTTACGAAGCCCTGGAGCGTGTCACTGGAAATGAAGCGCCAGAAATACGACATCATGGAAATGATCTGCACCGACAACAACCAGGACATGCCGCACTACATCACTTCCAAGGGCAAGTCCCAGTAGTTGGGACACGGTAAGCAGGTGGTTTTCAGCAGGTCTGCTCTGCCGCGGGTTTCCCGGCCCTGGACTGTCTGATCCAGAGGCTGCCAAGGCAGAAGCCAATCATCCGCAATGTGGCCACAGTTACTACGAATCCCGGTAGAGCAGGCCCTCCGAACATCGATCGGGACGCCAAGATAACGTACCGCGCTGCGGGCACCGATATACAGATTGAAATAAGGGTGAACATCAGCGCGAGCGCCCATTCGCGCCCGGGGAGACGGCGGGCACCAATCCACCCCATTCCAAAAGCGGCGGCGAATTGGAACAGGAGAGCAAAATCCCTTTGGATTGGGATTAGCACGATTTCGATCGGATCCCAAACTACGCTTGGCGCGTTGCTCTGAAAATATCCCAACGCCAGCCGGAAAAGATCCAGTGAGCGCGGCCAGAAAGCAACCATGACATACAATCCAGACAATACACTCACGGCGAGAAAGAGGCAGACGGCCATCGCCATTGTTCGAACGGGAGTGCGTTGCACCTCTCTAACTGTGAGGGCGCAAGCATTCCGGAAGGACTCCCGCCAATACCACCGGTTGGCCCTGGCAGCCCCCATGGTTGCTATGCGCTGCTGAAACTCTTCGGCCATATCGCCCGCCAGAGCAGGAAAATCCGGTTGGCACGAGAACCAGTTCAAGACCGCCGCGGGAATCACCGGCGGTTTTAGATACTCAGGCACGATGTAAGACTCCCCTCAAGACCCACTGACAGGCTATGAATCGCATGGTGCGTCTCCCGCAAGGCTTTCTTGCCTGGGGCGGTAATCTGATAAAACTTCTTGGCTCGGCCGCCACGCTCGGCCGTGGGCTCGCCGCTCCAGGATGTGACGAAACCCTTTCGCTCCAGCCGATCGAGACCTGTGTAGATCGCTCCGATGGCGACATCCTTTCCCGCCCGAAGTATCAGCTCCTGCCGGATTGCTGCTCCATAGGCGCGATCGTCCAGTTGCAGAATCGCCAATAGGAGTAAGTTTTCGAAGCCGCCGAGAATGCGGTAGTTGTTCATTACAACTGCATTGTAGTGGTTATTACTAGTGAGATCAAGGGCCCAGGACTTCGAGCCGATTGGCGACGGTTGGCCAAACTTTGTAGAATATTCGCGATTGCAGCAAACCGATCCCATCACGCTCCTGCTTCAGGATTTTGCGCGTGGGAATAAAACTGCGCTCGATCGCCTGCTGCCATTGTTATACCCGGAGCTTCGGAGACTGGCTCGGGGTTATTTTCGGAATGAGCGGCCGGGCCATACCCTCCAGCCGACCGCCCTGGTTCATGAAGCCTACGCGCGGCTGATCAAACAGGATCAGCCGGATTACCGCAACCGCGCCCATTTCATAGCCGTGGCCGCCCAATTGATGCGGCAGATCCTGGTGGACCACGCGCGCGCCCGAGGGGCGGGGAAACGCGGGGGTGGGGCCAAGGTGCCTTTGGATCAGGTGTTGGCGGTCTCGGCGGAGCAGCCATCCATCATGATCGCGATCGACGATGCATTATCTGAACTGGCTGAAAAGGATGCGGTTAAGGCGCGGCTGATTGAAATGCGCTTTTTCGGTGGAATGACCGCCGAGGATTCAGCGGAAGTGCTGGCGATGCCGTTGACCGAGGTTCGCCGACACCTCCGCGTGGGGCAGGCGTGGCTACAACGTGAATTAAAGCCCAAGTCGGCTCCCGTAGAAAAAGTGTGAGCGGCCGGCAAAACCTGGCCGCGTTTTACGCCTTTTACAGTGAGCGGGGAGCCGAGCGCTCGAGGAGGGCGCTCGCGCCGGGCCGCGATTGAGGAATAGTGGCGCGCGAAGATTTTTCTGACACACAGCCTGCCACGCCGCCGGATGAATGGTGGCGCCGCGTTCAGGATATTTTCCTGGAAGCCGCGGATTTATCTCCATCGGAGCGCGCGCTCTTCCTAAGCAGCGCTTGCGGCAGAGACGCCGCTTTGCGTCTGGAAGTGGAATCGTTGCTCGCGGAAGACAGCTCGAGTGAATCCACGCTGGACGCAGCCATACAGGCAGAAGCCTCGTCAATGCTCGAGGAGCCGCTCCTCATTGGGACCCGGCTGGGCGTATACCGGGTGATCCAGCAGGCCGGGCACGGGGGCATGGGATCCGTTTACCTGGCCGAACGCGACGACGATCAGTACCGCAAGCGCGTGGCCATTAAAGTGGTCAAGCGCGGAATGGACACCGAGGAGGTGCTGCGCCGGTTCCGCCACGAACGGCAGATCCTGGCGGGGCTGGAGCATCCTTATATTGCGCGGCTGATCGACGGCGGGACCACTCCCGATGGCCGCCCCTTCTTCGTGATGGAGCACGTGGAAGGGGAGCCGATCGACGTTTACTGCAACAGCCGGAAACTCGATGTGAAATCGCGATTGCGGCTGTTCCAGCACGTGTGCGAAGCGGTTTCGCATGCGCATCGCGCCCTGGTGGTGCATCGCGATCTCAAGCCCGGCAATATCCTGGTGACGGCGAACGGAGTCCCCAAGCTGCTCGACTTCGGAGTAGCCAAGCTGCTGGATACGGAGACGGATTCCGGCACGAACGCCACGCTTTTTACAGCCTACGGGATCGGCCCCCTGACACCCGAGTACGCCAGTCCCGAGCAGGTGCGGGGCCTTCCGGTCACCACTGCCGCGGATATTTATGCCTTGGGAGCGATCCTATTTGAGCTGCTCACCGGCGCCCGCGCTCAGAAGATCGATACGCAGACACCGGCGGAGATCGATCGTATCGTATGCGAAACTCAGCCGCAGCGGCCGAGTTCCCTTGCCAAGGGCCTGGACAGCGATCTCGACAATATTGTGCTGATGGCGATGCGCAAGGAGAGGGAGCGCCGCTACCCGTCCGTGGATCAGCTCGCCGAGGATATCCAGCGGTATCTGGATGGATTGCCGGTGCACGCGCGGCGCGATTCGTTTGCATACCGGGCCTCCAAATTCGTCCGGCGCAACTGCCTCGCCGTATCCGCGGCGGCACTGCTGTTCGCGACGTTGCTCGCGGGCGTGGGAGTCTCTTTGTACCAGGCTCGAAAGGCGCTGGCGGCGCGCAGTGTAGCGGAAATACAGCGGCAAACCGCGGACCGCGAACGGGCTCGCGCCGAGGTTGAAGCGCAGGTGGCGAAAACGGAACAGGACCGTTCCGCGCGACGCCTTAGCCAGATGGTGGAACTCGCGGATCGTTCGCTCTACGACGTGCATTCCGCGATTGAGACCCTGCCCGGAGCGACTGAAGCACGGCGCCAGATCGTGGCGACCACACTGCAGTTTCTCGAGAGTCTTTCGAAAGATGCGGGCTCGGACGACCGCCTGGTGTTTGTGCTGAGCGCTGCCTACATGAAGGTGGCCGACGTGCAAGGCTATCCCATGCGCCCGAACCTGGGTGACACAAAAGGCGCGCTGGACAGCTATCGAAAATCAATTGACTTGATCCAGCCATTGGTCAAGAAAGAACCTGGCAATACCGAATACGTTCTGCAAGAGTTGGATTCGGAGACGCACCGGGCGCAACTGCACGCACGCATGGGTGCAATCGATGGGACGATCGCTCAAATGCGCGGCCTTTTGCCTGCGGCGCGGGAGGTGGCTCGCAAGTGCCCCAAAGATCCCCGCTGCCTTTTAGCCGAATCGGACATTTACGCGGTGCTTGCCGATACGATGCGATTAGGTGATCGCGATTCGCAACTCAGGCTCAAGTACTCCCAGATGCAAACACAGTCGCTGGAACGGGCGTTGCGAGCGCTGCCGCAGAATCGTGCCATGGAGCTCGAGTTGGCCACTGCCTACAGCCAGGAGGCGGGCGCCTTCAACGCACTCGGCGACGTGCGGCAAGCGGCCGACCGGTTTCAGCGCGCGATTTCTTTGCGAGAACGCTTGTTGCAGCAGGACCCTTCCGACGTGCTAACGCGCCGCCTGTTGATGATCAGCTACGGGAACATGGGCGCCAATCTGGGGCATCCGCTGGTGCTCAATTTGGGCGATAGCGCTGGCGCGCGGCAAGCCTACGCTAAGGCGCTGGCCATTGCGCGGGAATTAGCCAAAGCAGATTCCAGCGATCAACTGGCGCAATACGACCTCGCCAACGCACTGCTGTACTATGCCTCGCTCGACTTGCCGGCGGAAGAATGGAAGAATTCGCTGGAGATGCTGCGCGAAGCCGATGGTATTATCCAAAAGCTTATTGCGGCGGACCCGCAATCCCTGCCGAAATTCAGGACGCTAGCGACCATACAGGAGTATGAAGGGCGGCGGCTGGAAGGTCTCGGACAGACAGATGAGGCTATTGGTGAATATCGCCAATCGCTGGCTACGACCGAGAAAATGTTAGCGCGGGATGGGTTGGCCATGTCTTACCTTTCCCAGGCCCTGGCGGATGAAGAAGCGATTGCGAGAGCTTTGGTCCACCAGCACCGCGCGGCGGAGGCTGTGGAAATGGCGCGAAAGGCTGTGGGGCGGGCGGAGCACATCGCTCCGACGCCTTCGGAGCGGGAGCGTGCGACGCGCTATGTCTCAAAAGCTTACGGCACTTTGGCGGACGTCCTGGTGTTGGTTGGAGACCCAACGGGTGCGCGCGCAGCGGCCGGGCGCGCCGTTGCAGGTTGGAGCCAGTTGAAGGCATCGGGCGGCAGATTTTTCGACCCTTCTGAATACGAGCGGATGAAGGCATTGGCAAACGAGGCTGCGAGTGATAAGCCGCCGGTCCAGCGCACATCGGAATAACCGCCAAATCTTGAGAGGAATCGCAGCCCCCGCCTACTCTACATTCGGCAGCACTTTCCAATTGGGGCCAAATGAAGAGCGGAATCCTGCGATATTCACTTGCCCTGCTAGCCATCCAGGCGGCTTCGGCCAGCCAGCCGGTGATTACTGGCGCGACTCCAAACCCGATCGATGCCGGCGGTCCGTATTTTCCGCTTACCGTTACGGGAACGGGTTTCCAGCCGGGAGCAGTGATCAGCGTGCCTGGCTACCCAATGCAAACCACCTTTGTCAGTTCCACCGAACTGCAGGCCGAGGTCACGTCCGATTTGCGGAAAACTTCCGGGAGTTTGCCGCTCATGATAGCGAATCCGGACGGGGGAAGATGGGGCATCTGGCCGGTCACGGTGCTGCCGGTCATCGGCGCAGTAACACCGGCGGTTGCGTTGGCGGGAGGCGGTCCGGTCACGATCACGGTAACCGGACTCGGGTTGATCGCCCGGGACCTTGTAGTACTCGGCGCCGGCGCAACCCAGACGACTCTGGCCACGACCTTTATCAATTCCACGACGCTGACAGCCGTAGTGCCTGCCACCCTTTTGGGAGCCGCTCAATCCGCCGGCGTCGAGATCCTCGACCCGGTGACGGGGGGCCATTCGCTGGCGCAGCCTTTCACGATCGCGGCTCCTAGTCCCGCCATCGCGACCCTCATTCCCATCACCATCATGGCCGGTTCGGCGCCATTTACTTTGACCGTGAGCGGTTTGAATTTCAGTGCCGGATGGACGTTGCAATGGAACGGGGCACCGCTGACCGCCACGTTGGTGAATTCATCGCAAATCACCGCTTCGATCGCCACGAACCTGATTGCAGCGGCAGGAACGGCCAGTATCCAACTGGTGAATCAGAACGGGGGCGCCTCCAATACGGCCCCGTTTACCATCAGCCCGGCCGCCCTGATTACCAGTGCCAGTCCTAGCCAGGTAACGGCCGGCACGGGGCCGCTGCTCCTTACCGTCAACGGTGTGAACTTCGCGCCGGGTTCCACAATACTCTGGAACAGAACGCCTCTGCCCGCTGTGTGGGTAAGCGCCAACCAACTAACGGCCACTGTTCCCGAGAGCTTAATCGCTTCCGCTTCTTCGGCTGCCATCGCGATTTTCAGCCCTGGCGGGGCGGTCTCGAATAGCATCGGCATCCCAATGAATCCCGCTACCCCCACGCTTACCGCCGCGTCTCCATCTTCGGTCACGGCGGGCGGCGGAGCGTTCACGCTGACACTCACCGGAACCAATCTTGCTGTGAATTGCGTGGTGCGATGGGGAGCGACGCCGCTCGGAACCACATTTGTTAGCACAACCCAGGTGACCGTGGCCGTGCCTCCGGAATTGATCGCTGCCGGCGGAACTGCTTCGCTGACGCTTACGAATCCGAGCGGCGCCACCACGAACGCTCTGTCCTTCACGGTGACGGTCCCGCCGCCGGTTCTGGCCGGCATCAACCCGAGTTCGGCGACCGCTGGCGGACCGGCCTTCACGCTTGCTGTCGCCGGATCGAACTTTCTGCGCAACTCGGTTGTGACCTGGAACGGAGCCGCGCTCCAAACCAGCTTCGGGAGCGCCAACCAGTTGGATGCGGCTGTGCCGGCGGGCTTGATTGCCGCGGCGGGCATGGCCAGCGTGAGGGTAACGACCGGCGGGTCGTCCGACTCGAGCGCGGTAGGCTTCACCATCCAGCCACCTCCCCCGCCAGGATTGGCAGGTCCGGCCGGTTCCGCATCCGTGGTGAACGCTGCGAGCGGCTTGCCGGCCATCGCGCCGGGCTCGCTGATCTCGATTTACGGCCCGAATCTGGCTGAAGCTGAAAGCACAGCACCCTCGCTGCCGCTGCCGACTTCACTGAACGGAACTTCGGTCGCCATCGGCGGCATCGCCGCCCCGCTGGTATACGTGAGCCGGACCCAAATCAACGCCCAGGTGCCATTCGAAATCCCCGTCGGAATTGCGAGCATGGTTATTGAAACGCCGAATGGAAAAAGCCCGCTGCTCAAGTTCCCAGTTGCGGCTACTGGGCCGGGAGTTTTCACCGTAGCGGGCGGGAACCATGCAGTGGCCCAGAACTATCCCGGTCTGACCGTGAATTCAGCCCAACAACCCGCAAGCCCCGGACAGTATGTCGTTGTGTACCTTACCGGGCAAGGGTTGGTGGATCAGCCGGTGGCTACGGGAGCGCAAGCGCCCACCAACCCGCTGGCACGGCCCGTAGCCGCGATAAAAGCACGCATCGGAGGGCAGGAAGCACCAATCGTTTTCGCCGGCCTCGCGCCCAGCTTCGCGGGCCTGCTGCAAATGAATCTCATCGTTCCCTCCGTGGTTTCCGGAGAGCAACCCCTCGAGATCTCGGTGGGCGGAGTCCCGGCAAATCAGGCCCTGATTTCCGTGCTGGCTCCTTGATTACTCCGGTCCGAGCGGCCGTCCCAGCGGCGAGTTGGAATAGAGATCCACGCGGTCATTATCGCCGGGTTGGGAGGAATACTGCACGTCCACATGCCCGGTGGGGTGTAGGGTTTGCCCGGGGCAGGGAAGCACGGGGCTGTTCACCAGGAAGAGCCCGCCAGGGTTCAGCATGGATTGGATATTCAGGAGCGCTAACGCCTGATCGAGCCGGTCGTAATAGACGAAAACGTTGGTGGCAACGATGAGGTCGTATTGTTGAGAATCGTGCTGCAATACGACATTGAGCGGCCGCGGATCGAGAGTTGCGGTCACTCCCCGGTTGAGCTGCACGGCCCTCCGCTGCAGATTGCGAAGCTGCGACGGCGGCGATAAGGGCGGGACGGATATCCCCACGAATGCGCCGAACTGGTGCCAGTAGGCGAGAGTATCGCGGCTCCAGGGACGCGCCGGGTCTAACACCAATTGGATGGTATACGGCTGCCTGGGCGGGGAAAGATGATCGAGCACTTGCGGGTTGATATCGAAGACGCTGACGCGGAGATCCGGGAGCTTGGCCAGGACCAACTTGAGCAGAGAATCGATTAGGGCGAAAGGCTGGATCGATTGGAGAGGGTAATAGTCGAAGCCGGAATCCTTGTCGGTAAAATCCAGGCCGGGGCCGATAATGGCAGCCCTGCGAATGGAGGTGAGCGCTCCGCGGGTTTTCAAATCGGCGAGCGCGCGCTCGATGGCATAGTTGGGACGGAAATTCGTGTCGGGGGCTAAGCCGCGGTTCCGGTACAACTCTGCGGACGCTGCGGGGGCCCGGTCGAGCACCCGGCGGTACTGTTGGCGCTCGGCCAGGTTGCGATCGATGTTTTCACGGAGAAACTGCGCTGGGGCCGAGTGGGCTGCAACCAGGTTTCGTAGGACGCGCAGCCGTTCGTTACTTCCGGGTGATTCGCTTGCCTTGACGAAGGCGTCGATGCGCGCACGAATGAGCTGCGGGTCGGGGCGGTCGGGGTCTACCCGCGGCTCACTGGTGAAGGAGACGCCGAACAGGATGAAGTTGGCCAGCGAATCCTCTTCGCCGCGTAAAATCCGCGAGCGGATTTCCTGATCATGGGATTGGACCCAGGTTTGCCAGCCGGCGCGGGGGGCTGGCGATGGCAGCTTGCAGGCATTAAGGGCAGCGGCAGCCTGATCGTAATTGAGGAACTCAGCAGGCGCCGGAGCGGCGCGAATGCAGATGGCGACGGCCGCTATGGCAATAAGAACCGCTCCCTTTGGTCGCGGCTCGGATACGCATACTGAGCCGCGACCGAAGGAAGCGGTCACTCGTACACCTCATCTATTGCTGCGGGGCGTTGTCACCCTTACAGACTTCGACGATGCAGATCGTGGTGGTCGCCACCTCCGGAATCGGCAGGCCCTGCTGCTTCATCAGCTTGCGCAAGAGCGCAGCGGCTTCGGGATGGGCGATGGACGATTGCACGCCGACGCGCACCACGCCATCGGCGTATTCCACCGGTTGCCACGTATACCCGTATTTTCTCTGGTTGGGGTTGGTGGTGTCGCGGCTGCCGAAATCGTGCGCGTCGAGTTTAGCGCCGTGGTCGGCCAAAAGCTGAATCACCGGCACGCGCCCCTTGTGCGCGGCGCCATGTAGGGCGGTCCGGCCATCGGAATCGACCGTGTTCACGTCGATGCCGAGATCGAGGCACATTTTGACGGCTTCCAGGTTTTCGGCTTCCGACCACTCGAACGTGATGCCTTCTACCCAGCCGATGCCCGACGCGGTTGCTAAAGCGGTCACATTGTGGGCGGTGGGAATCTTTGGGTCTGCGCCATGGGCCAATAGAAGCTTCATCAATTCCACATCGCCGGATTGCGCCGCGCGCACGAAAGCGGTGGCCCCATCTTCGTACAGCCACTGATTGGTGAAAATGGTTCGGGTATCGGTGCTGTCTCCGGCGCAGACTTTGTCCGTGGATTTCACGCCGCAGACTCGGGCGTTCACGTCCGCGCCATGCTGGAGGAGCAGCTTGATGAATTCGAGGTGGTCCATGTCGGGCGGACGCACGGGATAATCGCCACCCTCGATGTTCCGGTTATCGGTGGCGAGATAGAGCGGCCGCCAGCCGCCATTGTTGGGAATATTCGGATCGGCCCCGTGCTCCAGCAAATATTTGCCGATTTTGTAGTTCTTGTTATTGGTGGCAGTGAGCAGCGGGGTCCAGCCGTAATTGGTCTTCTGGTTAACGTCAGCGCCAGCTTCGACCAGCACCTTCACGGTATCCAGATCGCCTTCGCGCGCCGCAAACACCAGGGCGGTCATGCCGCCGCCGTCTTTGACCTGGTTGCGGAAGCCGAAGAATGCCGCGGCGTCGGCCACATCATCGCCCGTCGTTGCGGTACGTTCCGGCGCGTTGCCTGGGGCAGCGCCTGCAGCACCGCCACGGCCTCCGCGGCCTTGCTGCTGTTGCTGATTCCGCCGGCGGTTATTGCCTAACTGGTCGCCATTGGCGAAACGGGCCGCCGCCGAAGGCGCCAAATATGCGCCGCGCGGCCGAACTTCCGGCGCGGAGGAAACGCTGACGTCTGCGCCGTGCTCCACCAACAGCTTGGCCGCCGCGGCGTGGGATTGCTCTGCGGCCCACATCAAGGCGGTGGTTCCGCGAAGGCTCTCTTTCGCATTTACGTCGGCGTGGTTATCCAGCAGCACTTGAATCGCATCAGGGTTGCCGTTGCGCGACGCCATCATCAGCGGCGTTTCGCCATGCGGGCCCTTTTCATTGACCTCGGCGCCCGCCTTCAAGAGCTTCCCGATCATCGCGGAGTTGCCATGCTCGGATGCCAACGAAAGCGCCGTCGCCCCGTCGTGGTTGGCCAGTTTGACGTTGGCGCCGGCCTGGAGCAGCGCTTCCGCCATTTCCAGGTCATCGCGGTACGCCGCCCATTGCAATGCGGTTGAGCCGTCGGCTTGCGGCGCGTTCACATCGGCTTTCTGCTGGATCAGGGATTTCACAGTGCCGCGGTCGCCCTTCATGGCCGCATCCGCAATAGGACTGGCCGCGCCCCAGGCTGCCGAGGCCAGCAGGAGCGCCGCCGCGCAGAATCCGATTGGACGTCTCAAGTGCATTGTCGTGGCCTCTCCGCTTTCGCTAAACGAGATTGGGCATCCTGCCCGAGCTGTCGCCAATGCTGTCGCGATGGATTCCGTAGAAATCCAAAATGCTCAACAGCAGATTTCCGGTTGTAACGGTCTTAGAAGGAACTGCGATGTGCCGCCCGCCCTTAAGCTGCCCGGAGGCTCCGCCCACCAGAACATGCGGGACGTCGAAATGTAAATGTTGATTCGAATTCCCCATGTTGGTGCCATACAGGACGAGCGAATGGTCGAGCAGCGTCCCTTCGCCTTCCTTTACGGCCTTGAGCTTCTCGGCGAAATACGCCAGGCACTTCACGTGGTACGTGTTGATCTTCGAATAGTTGAGGATGTTGGCCGGATTCTCGGCATGGTGCGAAGCGCCATGGAAGCCGGTGGTAGTGCCGCTCTCGGGATACGACCGCGCGGTCAAGTCGCGCGCGTACAGGACCGTCGAAACGCGGGTAATGTCGGCCTGGAAGGCCAGCACCTGCAAGTCGAACTGCAGCTTGATGTGCTCGTCGAAGGAGGTTGGCACGCCGTAAGGCGTTTCGATAGAGGGAACGGCCGCAGAAGCTTTCTTGGCGATTTCCAAGCGGCGCTCGATTTCGCGAACGTCATCCAGATACTCGTCCATGCGGTGGCGATCGGAGGCGCTGATCTGCGTCTTGAACTTGTTGGCATTGTGCAGGACGCGATCCAGAATGCTGCGATCCTGCTCGCGGCGCGCGGCGCGCTCTTCGGCCGTCCCGCCGGCTCCAAACAGGCGCTCGAAGACCACCTGGGGATTGATTTCCATGGGCAGCGGCTTGGTGGGCGAGCTCCAGGAGATCGAGTTTGAGTACGCGCAGCTATAGCCTTCTCCGCAATTGCTGGAATTCGCGCCAGGATCTTCGACGCCGAGCTGTAGCGAAGGCAGTAGGTTGTCCTGGCCGATCTTCTCGGCAATCATCTGGTCGATGGTGACGCCATCGTAAATGTCCGCGCCTGCGGTTTTCTTCGGCTTATTGGCGCACAGGAACGCCGCGGCTACCCAGTGGTCGGCGCCGGTGACTCCGGGAGGCGGTTCGGCGGACTTGCTCCAGAGGCCGCTCATAATTACCGTGTGATCGCGAAACGGCTCCAGCGGCTTCATGATGGGCGAGAAATCGAAGCCCTCGCCGACTTTGTTGGGAACCCAGTATCCCGGCGCTGCACCATGCGGAACGAAGATGCCGGTGAAGCGGGTGGGCGGCGTGCCTGCCACGGTCTTGGCCAGAGGTGTTTGCGCGGGCAGCATGGCATCCAGCAACGGCATGGCCATCGCTACGCCTGCTCCCCGCAGAACTGCGCGCCGCGAGATGTGTTTCTTAGTTATAAACATTTATCCACTCCCCAGGATATTCACCGCTGAGGCGCTGAGTCGCAGAGAAATTCAAAAAGGCAATCTCTCCGCGATCTCTGCTGCCCTGGCGTCTCATGCTCTTGGATGTTTCATCTTGACGAAAGCAACAAACAACCGGGCGCAGAGGGAGCAGAGAGCCGAATGGCACAATTTTCTTGAACCTCAGCGTCTCCGCGCCTTTGCGGTGATTCTTTACTGGCTTGCCCCGGTCTCGTCCCCATACGTCAAACCCTTCATATTCATCTGGAACTGTTCACTCTTCACGACGCCTAACACAAGCGAGGAGAACCGGTAATTGGTTTTCTCGGCGTCGTGCACAATGGCGCGGACCGTCGGCATATCGTAGTATTCGACGCCGCGGCCCAACGCGTAGGTCATGAGGTGCTCGGTAGCCACGCGCACGAATTGCGGCGAGTAGCGCACCAGAGCATCGCGCAAGCCCTTCAATCCGTCCAGCTTGCTGCCATCCACCAGGAACCCGGTGGCATCGATCGGGTTGCCGGCGTCTTCCGTGCGCCAGGCGCCGATGGCGTCGAAGTTCTCAAGCGCGAAACCGATCGGGTCCATGATCTTGTGGCAGGTGGCGCAAGGTTCCATGCTGCGGTGCATTTCCATCTGCTGGCGCATGGAAGGTTTGGCGGCGCCGTGCACGTCGCTATCCGTAGAGGCCAGCTTAATGATGACGCCGGGCGGCGGATCTGGCGGATCCACGCCGAGGAAAATGTGCATCACGGTTTTGCCGCGTCCTACCGGCGAGGTCCGGTTTGGCTGAGAGGAAACTTCCAGGAAGAATCCTTTGCCGAGAAGGCCGCGCCGCATGTCGAACTGCGGTCCCAAAGTGACTCGCCGGAATTCGCTGCCGTACACGTTCGGGATGCCGTAATGCTTCGCCAGGCGCTCGTTGACGAATGTGTAGTTCGCATTCAACAGATCGATCAGGCTGCGGTCTTCCTGCACAATACTGCCGAAGAAGAGGTCGGCCTCCTTCTGGAAAGCATTGCGCAGATTGTCGTCGAAATCGGGGAAAGCCTGGGTGACCGGCGCGGTGGCCTCCAGGCCGCGAATGTTGAACCATTGGCCGGCGAAGTTGGTGACGAACTGTTCCGATTTCGGATCGGAGAGCATACGCCGCGTCTGTTGTTCCAGCACCCCAGGGAGATGCAGCTTGTTCTGGACCGCCAGGTTCATCAACTCGTCATCGGGAACGCTGCTCCAGAGGAAGAACGACAAACGGTTAGCCAGTTCGACATCCGTGATGCGATACTTCTGGCCGGCCGGCATATTCTCCGGTTCGGCTTCCTTACGGAAGATGAAATCCGGGTCCATGAGCACGGCTTGCAGCGCCAGTTCCACGCCGTGGTCGAAGCTGCCGCCCTCATTGCGGCCCCTCTGATAAAAGCTGAGGAGATTCTCGATGTCGTCGTCGGTTGCCGGCCGCCGGTAGGCATCACGGGCCAGCTTGGCGACAATTTTCTTGGCGCATCCGGTTTCTTCGGTGGCATTGGCGGGATGGCACACGAAAACCTTCCGGCGGCTGGCGGAATCGGCCGCGCCCTTACCGTTGAAAGGCCCATCGATCCTTATATAACCGACGTGCGGGTAGAAGGTGAAGCCGGCGATGCCGCCGGTCTCGATCGTGCTACGCAGGAAATGGCGGTTCAGGTCGGCGGTATTAGGCGCGTAATTGGTGGCCAGGAAGGTTACGCCGATTGTGTGCTCGCCCGCCTTGACGGCGAAACGGAACGGCGGGGTGCCGCCATGGATCGCGTTGCCCTGGCGCAGTTCCCGATCCCAATCGTAGACGTGAATCCGCTCGCCATCCAGCAGGACTTCGAGCTTTTCGCCGCTGACACTGCCGAATGCCTGGTTGTTGTCCATATTGCCCAGGTTCACCGGCCAGACTTTAATTTCGTACTCGGCATCGGCGGGGAAGACGTGCTTCACGACCATGCCGCCGCGCGTGCCGAAAGGCAGGCCTTCGATGTGGTAGTCCTGCGAAGTGTCTTCGGGAACGTGATAGGGGGTTTGCGCGGGAGTAGAAACGTCGCCGATCGCAACGCGCGCGATTTTACCCGCCGCCGACCGGTAGGCTTCAATCAGCGCCGGCGAAACGGTAAGGGTGCCAGCCTGGTTATCGAAGCCGTGAGTCGAGTCATCGGAAGGAAGGAACTTGGTGGCATCCACATCAAGATCGAGGACGGCTTTGATGGCGTTGGTATACTCGGCGCGGTTCAGACGGTGGAGACCAGGCTGAGGCAGTTTCACGGCAACGTGGCGATCGAGCTCGTTTTCGAGGTAAACGATCATGGCCTCATAGGTGGCATGATCGGGCCGCGGAGCGCCAGCCTGCGGCATCATACCCGCGCGCAGCTTACGGACGACCTTTTCCCACTGCTCGGGATTCTTTTCAACGTGCGCCGGATCAATTCGATCCAGGGCTAACCCGCCGGTTTTCAGCTTGTTGTTGTGGCAGGTTACGCAGTAGTGGTCGAGCAGAGCGCGTTCTACGAGCGGCGAGGTGATCCTGGAGACTGGGCCTTGGGGAAGGTTGGCAGCGGAGGAAGGGCCCGAGGTGACGGGCGCGCTAGTCACTTCGGCGGCGGGAACCTTGGCGCCTTGATCCACCCATGCTGTGATCGTGGCAATTTCTTGATCGCTCAGAGGCTGTGTGGGGGGCATGGTTTTCGCGGTGATCCGCTGAACCAGCTTACTTTCCTTAGAGTTGCCGGGGACAATGACTTTTCCCGACTTGCTGCCCGCCATTACGCCTTCGGCGGAATCCAGTTGCAGACTTGCCGGAGCATTGTTGCCGGAATGGCAGGCTTTGCAGTTGTTCGTGAGAATCGGCTGTACATCTTTGCCGTAATCCACGGTTTTTGGGGCAGGTTGCTGAGATAGAAGCAGCCCCGCTCCCGCCAGCAGCATCGGCACCAGGATCGCTCGTATGTGCATGCGATTTTAGCCTATTAGAATATACACGTCAGGGCCCAGTTGACTGTTACGAACCGGAGCAAATAAAGGTGCCGCCACCCCGATGCTTCCCGGCGTTTCTCTTATTTTACTGCGAAGGTCACGCAAGTGCTTGACTCAATGGAGCTAGAGCGGGTTCTTTAGAATGCGGGAGTGCTCTTGCGGATGGTGGATTCCAATTTGTTCACAACCCGAACATGGCGAAGTACTTCTGCGGCAGGCGCGTGCGCTCGAAGGCGCCGTTTACGATCAGGTGCCGGGTATAGCCGGAGGCCAGCTTGCGGCCATCCACCGTTAACGACATCTCATAGGCGAAGGTGACAATTCGGGCATCGGCGCGCTCGATCCAGGTTTTGACCAACACTTCGTCGTCAAAGCGCGCAGGTCCCAGATAGCGGCAGTGGCATTCCGCTACGGCGAGCAGGATATCGTCCTCCCGCTCCATGTCTTTGTAATTGAAGCCGCGGCTTTTGCAAAACTCGACCCGCCCCACCTCCATCCAAACCATGTAGTTGGAGTAGTACACGACTCCCATCTGGTCGGTCTCGGCATAGCGAACGCGCAGGCGCGTTTCGGCGGGAGGTGTCATCGAGTACCTAATTGTAGCGGGAAGCGCGGAGCATCCGGCGCTCACAGGGCGGTTCACCTCACCCGATCTCGAATCGGAAGTTCGAGAGAACTCCTGCTCCACGCGCGCTGCGGTAGCGGGCCACCCCGAACTCCGCGCCACGAAAATACAGGTACTCCGTGCAGCCGTGAAAGTTGCTGTAGAGCCTCGTTCCGTCCACCCACACCTCCGCCCCGGCTCCGGGGTGGTACGCGAACAGGTACCTGCGGCGCGCACCGGACGGCCCCCCCAGGGTCATATCGATTCCATGAATCGAAGGCCTAAAGCCTTGTAGCAGTCGTAGGATATCGCGAGCGCCTGGAGTCGCGACGATGTTGAGGGCGTAACGCACAGGGGCATGCGGGATACAAATATCCACATAAGTTACGCCCTCCTCCGCGGCGGCTTCGAGTATCAACTTCCAGCCCTGGTGATTCGCGGCATTCGCCTGAGCCTGATTGAGCGGGTGGAAATACCCACCCTGGTCAGCACTAATGAGGCGGAGCGCTTCGACCCTGGTCGCATCGGAACTGAGAATGGCGCGGTTCTCGATTACACTGGTCGACTGGAACCCGTGCTCGGACGGTTCGGCGCCTGTGGGCCATTCAATGATTCGTTCCGCCGGAGGAATCGGCCGGGACCGGCTGGCCCACCACGCATAGCCGCTGGACGCCAGAACGGCTGCCCCGCCAGCCAAGCCAGCCATGGCCCGCCGTCGCGGCCAAACTCGGCCATCGGGACGGAGCAGCGAATCCGCGATCTGCCCGGCCGCTTCGGCCACGGAGTGCCCGCGCTCTTCCACGCGGAATGAGAGTTGTTTCGCGATCAGACGCGCCGCCGTCTCGGGAATGCCGCGGCGCACCAGCACTGCTGGCTTGACTCCCGCGCGCTGCTGTTCGTACATGTCCACCGGACTGGCGGCCGCAAACGGGCGGGCGCCGGCCAGCATCTCCCAGGCGACCACTGCCAGCGCGTAAAGATCGCTCGCCGGACACGGCTTGCCGCGGAGTTGCTCGGGCGCCATGTAATGAGTGGTACCGGCAAACTGCGTTACCTGCGTGGGCGCGGAGTTCGTCGACTCCTCCACCCGCGCGATGCCGAAATCGATCAGCCGCACGCGCTCCTCGGACGTGCCGGGCCGTTCCAGCATGATGTTCTCAGGCTTCAGGTCGCGGTGTAGAACGCCATTGGCGTGCGCGGCGCCCACGGCCCGGCCGGTCTCGCGAAGGATGCGGGCGATGCGGTCGAGCGCCAATGGACCACGTGCCATTTCGGCGCGCAGCGTGACGCCGTCGATGTACTCGATGACCAGGAACGGCATCCCGTCGGCGGTCTCCCCGATGTCGAGCACTCCCACTACGGCCTGGTGATCGATTCGCGCCAGCGCCTCCATCTCATGCCGGAACCGTGTCCTCAACCCGTCGTACTGGCGTGCCCAGGCGTGCAGAAACTTGACAATTACGGCCCTGCCCGCGAGCTGTTGGTCGCGCGCGAGATAGACGGTGGACATGCCGCCGCGCGCCAGGAACCGTTCGATGCGGTATCGCGCATTCAAGACGTGGCCGGCCCGGACGTCCTGGTCCGGTGCCGCCGGCGGGCTGAACAGCGGCCGGTCGAGCGGCCCCGTGCCGCGCTCATGTTCCTCCAGAAGGCGCTCTACGGCGGTGCGCAGCGCGGCATCGCTCCCGCACTGGTCCTCCAGAAACGCGGAATGCTCCGCGGAGGGCAACTCGCTCGCTTCGCCGAATACGGAAAGGATGCGGTCCCACTGGGCTGCCGTCATAGTTCGATGCCGCTCATTTGCGCATGCAGCCACGCGCGCGCCGCCGCCCATTCGCGCTTTACGGTTTTGGGCGAAAGGCCTAGTACTTCGGCCGTCTCTTCCACGGTGGAACCCGCAAAATAACGCATCTCGACGATTTCCGCTTGCCTCGGGCGCAGGGCAGCCAGCCGCTGCAGGGCGTCTTCGAGCGACACTAACTCCGCCGCACGGCTGTCCGTGAGGCCCAGCAGCGCCTCGAATTCGTTTGTGCCTGGAGGAACCGTTTCCGGCGTGCGCTTGTGCGCGCTCCGCCGGCGGGCGTGGTCAATCACCAGGACCCGCATCAGGTGCGCCGCCACCCCGATGAAATGCGCGCGATTCTCGAAATGCAACTCGTCCCGGCTCAGCAGCCGCAGCCACACCTCGTCGACTAGGTCGGTAGGCTGCCAGGTATGCCCCGGCGGCTGGCTGTGGAGGCAGCGAGCCGCTAGCCGCCGCAACTCCGCGCTGATGAAGGGGGCCAAATTCTCCAACGCTCCGGGTTCGCCCCGCCGCACACGTTGCAAGAGCACCGTAATCTCTCCATCGGCCGGGGCGGGGAGGGCCATATCAGGGGATCAGTGTACTCCACACGGGTCGCTGGATCAATGGAAATGGGGTGTTTGGAACTCACATGACCCCGAACCGCTACGTTTTGCGTTTACCTCATAGGAGGCCTCTCACGATCCGTGCGCACGTACTCTTTCCTTCCCGTCACCTTCGGACTGTTCCTGCTCGCTGCCCTTCCGGCCCCGGCGGATGTTCTGATTACGTCCAATTACTTCCAAAGCACGTTCACAGATCTCGGCGGCCTCGGGCAGCAGACGGTCTCCCATGGACCAGCAACGGTGCCTCTGACGCAACTTAGCCAATCCATTGGCGCCGAGACTTCTCAGGCAACCCTTTACGGCAGTGCGACGCCGGGGACGTTCCATGGGTATGTCCAGTCCTTCGCAGCGGCGCCGGAAAGCGTTGATAGCGGTGGTCCATATGTCGTAGTAACGAACTCCCAACTGGTATTAAGAGCTGATGACGATTTGTTGTTTACATCCAGTACGCTGCCGATCGGTACGCCCGTCTCATTTATGTTCACAGCGGATCTGCACAGTATCCTTACCTCGGACACCGCTGGTAACTGCTCCCCTGTGTCGTTTATCCCCGCCGGCTCGGCCATCCTCGAGCCGAACAATGGGTCCCTGTTTACACCTCTCGATCACAATACGTGCGGGACCGGGTCGGATAACATGAGCTTCAGTGGCATATTCCACTCCGAGGTCGGGGATGGGACTGTGGGGCCGAACGATCCTGGCGATTTCCCCATTTCGATCTCTCTCGTTCTGGAATCCCAAGCTTCGAATTTTCCAATCGCGTCCGATACCACGACGGTGGATGCCAGCAGCACGGGAAACATCTATGTGCAGGTTTTGACGCCCGACGTCACGTTCTCGTCGGCCAGTGGCGCAACCTACCAGCCAACTACCTCGGCGGTACCGGAACCCGGCACACTTCCGTTGATAGGCGCGGCCATGGTGGGTATGGAGGTGATGCGCCGCAAGGCATCCCGGACTCGAAGGTAAAATCCGGGTATTCCGGGGTCCGGCGGAGTCTTCACCAATCCTCGATTGCAGCGAATTACGCCGTGACGGCGTTTTGACATACTGTCACCATGGTGGTATGTCTGGACATATGAGGACGACGGTGCGGCTCGATGATGCTCTTCTGGAACAAGCGAAGCGGGAGGCCGTTCGGCGCCACGAAACTTTAACGGCACTGATTGAACAGGGCTTACGGCTGGTACTGGCCCAATCGGGCTCCCCCCTACGACGGCGGCGGGTTACACTTCCCGTTTGCCGGGCAGGTGGTGGAACCCTCCCGGGCATAGATCTGAACAACAGTGCTGAGTTGTTAGACATCATGGAACTGCGGAAATGATTCTTCCGGATGTCAACGTTCTGCTGTACGCTTTCCGCGCTGACTCCGTCGACCATTCGTCTTATCACGATTGGCTTAACGGGGTAGTGAATGGAGATATGGCTTACGGAATCTCGCCCCAGGTACTCTCTTCCCTGATTCGAATCGCAACCCACGCCCGGATTTTTGCGAAGCCCAGCCGGCTGCGGGAGGTAATCGCTTTTGCTAGTACCTTGCTTGAGCAGCCGCACTGTCAAATCGTGCAACCGGGCGATCGGCATTGGGCCATCTTCTGCCAGCTTTGCCGCGAGGCAAATGCGACAGGAAATTTGGTCCAGGACGCCTGGTTTGCGGCTTTGGCGCTGGAATCCGGTTGCGAATGGGTGACAACTGATCGAGACTTCGCCAGGTTTCCTGGGTTGCGCTGGCGAACACCCGTGTAAGCATTCTCGTCTTCGGCGGCCATGCCTCCACCCCTGCAATGCGGCTTTTATAGTGCTTGTGTCACCGCTAGACCTCTCCGCAGTTTGGGCTGCGCGGAGGACCACCCGTCCTTTATGTTCGGCATATTCCAGCACGGCCCTGCAACGCCAGTCCCGGTGCAAGCGTCTGTTAGACTGAAAGTTACCTCCGGCTCCATGCGTGCGCGTGTGCTCTTTTTCGGAATGCTCAAGGAATTGGTGGGCCGGTCCGCCGATGAGGTCGATCTTCCGGAGGGAGCGGATCTGGGGAGCGTCTTCGAACAATATGCCCGTCGCCAGCCGCTCCTGCGCGAACTTGCCCCCAGCATCGTCGCGGCCCGAAACCAGGAATTTGCGGAGCTTTCGACGCCGCTAGCAGATGGCGATGAAGTGGCCTTTCTCCCGCCCGTAAGCGGTGGCATCGAAACCAATTTCCTGGAACTGATCTCGGGCGAACATTACTTTGCCCTCACGCGCCAGGCGATCGACAAAGAGGCCATCATCGCGCGCCTTCTGACCGGGGCTGAGGGCGCCGTAGTGACTTTCGAGGGGACCGTCCGCAACAACACCAAAGGGAGGCCCACTCTCTACCTGGATTATGAGGGTTACGAGGGGATGGCCCTGAAAACCATGGCGCGGATTGGCTGCGAGGTCGCGGAGTCTTTCGCCGTCAGCCGGGTGGCCATGGTGCATCGGCTGGGGCGGATCCTGATCGGAGAAACCAGCGTGGCGGTAATCGTCACGGCTCCGCACCGGCGGCCCGCTTTCGATGCTGCATTGGAAGGCATCAACCGGCTAAAAAAGACCGTGCCGATCTGGAAGAAGGAACACTTCGCAGATGGCGAAGTCTGGGTAGAAGGGGAGTGGGACCGTGATGTGCCCGTGGTTGGGTAAACGCTGCCTCCCGCTGCTCGGGGTCCTCTACTTGGCCAATGGAATCGGGCCACGCCCAGCGCTTACTCAGCCGCAGGCCACCATTCGGGTCGACGTCAATCTGGTGCGGGTAGTCGCCACAGTGAAAACGCGGGCCGGTGAACTCGTGGGCGCATTACGGAAAGAGGATTTCCAGATATTCGATAATGGCGCCCCCCAGGAGATCGCCGTTTTCGAACGCCAGAGCGATCAGCCTCTATCGGTGGCTTTGCTCGTCGATACCAGCGGTTCTACTGCCAAGGATCTGAAATACGAAACGGACTCGGCCTCCCGTTTTTTGAAGACCCTGCTGGGAGAAGGCAATCCAAACGATACCGTGGCGCTGTTCACGTTCAACTGGCAGGTGACCATGGCTCGCTCGTTCACCCACAGCCTCACCTCGTTGAACACGGCCCTGAAGACGCTTCACGGAGAGGCCGGAACATCCTTGTACGATGCGATTTACCTGGCCGCGCGCCAACTCGAGGATCGCGAGGGCCGGAAAGTCATGATTATTGTGACCGATGGGGGTGATACGACGAGCTCGAAGACGCTGAAACAGGCCCTGGCGGCGACGCAATATGCCGATGCCGTGATTTACCCGGTCGTGGTAATCCCGATTACCAACGATGCTGGACGCAACGTCGGTGGGGAAAATGCCCTGACCTTCATGGCCGATGGAACGGGCGGGCGCACTTTTTTGCCGTCCCTCGGCGAAGAACTGGACCGTGCTTTCAGCGACATTATTGCGGAGTTGCGCACCCAGTATGTCTTAGGTTTCTACCCGCACAACGTGCCCCTCACCAAAGAACCTTTTCATCGTTTGGAATTGCGCGTCAAGCCCCCGGAATTGCGGGTTTCGGCGCGCAACGGGTATTATGGAGAAGCCGAGCGGGAAGGCGGGACGGCCGATGCCCGCATATCAGTCGCGCCGGCACCGGCACCCCCAAAAAAGAAATAGGAGATCTTGATACGGCACAACACGGCAAATCCGCCCGTCCCCCGGAACAGACCTTCGAAGAGGCGAAGTATTTGAAGCAATTAATCGAAAGCGCCACACCCGTCAAGGTGATCCTTACCGGCGGTGAGCAGGTGAAGGGCGTAATCGAATATTACGATCAGTCGTTCATCCGTCTGACCCGCGACGGTGAGCCCAACCTGTTCATCTTTAAACACGACATCAAGTACCTCCAGGAAGAAAGCTAGTCCGCCGTTCCCTCATGCCCTTTCTGGAAACGGCCGCGGAGATTGCACGGGAAGCGGGTGCGCTGCTGGCCGGTTATTTTGAGCGGCACGTGGGGTTCGAACTGAAGGGCGAGTTCGATCTGGTCACGGTTGCCGACCGGCTGTCGGAAAACCTGGTGGTCGAACGCCTACGATCCCATTTTCCTACGCACGGGATCGTCGCGGAGGAAGGGGGCGGTTGTGCCGGTACGTCGGAATACCGCTGGTATGTGGACCCGCTGGATGGTACTACCAACTTCGCTCATACTTTCCCGATGTTCAACGTCACCCTCGGGCTGGCGCGCGGCGATGAGGTGATCGCCGGGGTCATTTATGATCCGGTCCGCCAAGAAATGTTCTCAGCCGAGCGGGGCGGAGGCGCTTTTCTGAATAACCGGCGCATCCGCGTCTCCAACACCAAGCGCCTGTCGGAAAGCCTCGGCTCTACAGGGTTCCCCAGCCGCAAGCGGAGCCATAACGTAAATATCCACTTCTATTACCAGTTAGCGATGGCCTCGCACGGGGTGCGGCGCACCGGGTCGGCGGCACTCGACCTGGCATACGTCGCCTCCGGACGGCTGGATTTTTTCTGGGAGTTCGGGCTAAAACCTTGGGACGAGGCTGCCGGGACGCTTCTGGTGCAGGAGGCCGGGGGCCGAATCTCCGACATGCGGGGATGCCCCCACAGCATCACTGCTTCGGAACATCTACTGGCAGATAACTGCTCCTTGCACGACGAAGTGGTGGATATGTTCGGCGCCATTTTCGGCGGACGGACACCGATTCCGCTCCCCGAACTCCCCTAAAGGAGCGTCACCGCCTCTCGATGAGGTCCCGGACGTCCAAATGCAATTGGTGGAGAATTTGATCGGCTTTTTCGCACGACAATAAGCGAGTCCCTTTCAACACGTGGTGCAGGTGAGGTTGGGAAATCCCGGTGGCGCGTGCGAGGCTGCGCTCGCTTACCTCGCCGCTGCGCACGCGTTCTCGCAACAGCAAGATTAGCCGGGATTGCAGCGTATGAAAGTCTAGCGGCATGGGGAACCCTATTCCTCCCGGAAATAGGAGAGTACGAATTCCTAATTGGAATAGTATGAATATTCCAAGACTCTCAAATAAATTTTAGCAAAATCCGCAATATTTAAAAGATCCTGAAATCAGTTGGTTTTGCGGCGGGGCTAATAGTAGACTACCGGCTCTTATTTTCGCTTTATTGATTAGATTTGCTTGACGGATTCCTGGTGCGGGCTAGATTGAAAATAGTTTTTCAAAACGTCGGCGGGATTGGACATGAATTGGTGGCCAGCCGCCAGGAGGACATTCTCTAATGCAGTGGGATCGATCAAACGTAATTGGTTTGGCCAAGGTATCGTGCACGTTGTGTCACGGTTACGGCTTACGTCTCGTCAAGCAGGGGAGAGAAGTGCCATGCCATTGCGTATTCCGGGCCATATTCCGGGCTTGCTACAACCGCTTTCGGGAATGCGCAGCCCTAGCCGAGCACGCGGGGATCGTGACGGCGGAGCCCTGTCACGGCAAAGAAGGCAAGCGCATGTTTTCGCGCAAGCGGGAGGAGTACATCGCCGACTTCTGCCTGGTGAGCCGGCGCATGCTGGATGAGCACGACCATCGAATCTTTCGCTACCACTTCCTGTTAGGCGCGGATTGGAAGCTTTGTAGCCGCCAATTGGGAATCGACCGCGGGTTGTTTTTCCACGCTGTCTACCGCATTGAAGAAATTCTGGGGCGGACTTTCGCCGAACTGGAGCCGTTCCCCCTTTTTCCGCTGGATGAATATTTCAGCGGCTTCTCGAAAGAAGTCAGCCCGACCAATCCCTTGCGGCGGGCTCGCCGCCGCCCCCTTGTGCCGATACTGCGGCTTCCGTTGACCGCATAGAGATTGCCGGGAGAGGTGCAGAGTCTGGATCTGCGCCTCTCCCCAATGCTCCATAAACACTGCAAAACCCGGCAAGACTTTTTTGTGAAAAGCGGGTTTTTCGGGGCCAAGAAATCAGCCGTCCGCGGTATGCTTTCCTGGATGACACCTCCACGCGCCCCTTACCGCCAAGTGTTTGCCGGCCTCTTCGCTTGCATCCTGGTGGCTTCGCACCTGTTTTCCCCGCCGCTGCCCAGACGTATGTTTCGGCGGAACCGATTCCAAGCTCAGACATTGTAGGCACCGCAAATCTCAATAAAATCGAGGCTATCGGCTATCCCGGCCTGGCGCTGTGGAGCCAGCGCTTGAGGGATGACTGCCGCATCGTGCAGAACGTGATCGATACGCTTTCCGCCAACCAGGCGATTACTACGGTATCTTCCGGCAACACGCGTTGGCTGGTGGCCGCGGGAGGATTCCAGGGCGTAACCGATCCGTCATTTGTGCTGACCATGCAGGATTCCGGCCCGGGGGCGGCGAGCGCCAGCGATATCTTTGTGGACAATATCCTGGGCTATGCGCTGAACCAGGGGGGCACCGCTCAATTCACGATTCCCTTTAACGCGCAAAACCCGTAAGAGTTTTCGAACCAGTACGCGGTCGTGACGCACGACGGGTTCCTATCGGGGCAGGCAGCCATGGGATTTTTCAATTACCTGGGGACGATTGATCCGGCGCTCTGGACCGGGACGAACGCAGGTTTCACGCAGATCAATTTCAGCAAGAACGCGGTAACCAACTTCCTCCTGGATGACTCCATGTTGTTCCTGATCGGCAATGTCACGACGCAGGAGTTTGTCAAAGGCCTCTACCAGGCTGCGACGACCGCGCCAGGTATGAGCTATTGGCCGATCGTGAATGGGAAGCCGGCCGTGGCCGTCGCCGCTTTCCCGGGCAATGACTGGATTGCCGATCCAGGAGGGCAAGGCTATCTTTCGAGTCTTACGAATCCTTCCCCGGCGCTTCTTAAGCAACTAGCAGTCTTACGGAAAAACACCTGCAGGCGGTAGGGGACTTGTTATCCGCCATTAACCAGGGAGACGTAGGCCTTTACCTGACCAAAAACTTCAAATGCCCGCAATGAGCCGCCACCAATTGTCGCTGGCCGGCTGAACCGCTCCGTAACCGGTCGCGGCTCGGTAGGTATGCGTTACTGAGCCGCGACCGCCAGGGAGCGGTGCGCCGAAATATAAAAAATGCGGGGACATTACGGGCCAGTGCCAACTAACTCCCGTCGTTCTACCGTGCAGTACTAGTGTCCCCGGATTTTTTCACAGACCCGCGAGGGAGCGGTGCTGCGGAATATATGGGCGAATTTCTGATCGGATGTACTAAGTAAAGATTTCGTTGGCTTTCGCGCAACAACTCCGGATGCTCCGTTTACAATAAGAGCAGAGGGTCTAATTAGGGAGTTGCGATGAGCGAGGCAGATAGAGAAAAGGTCAAGGCCGCTGCGGTAGCGGGTGTGGGTGCGGGTGTCGGAGGCGCCGGCGGAGCGACTGCCGGAGTGCTGGAACTCGCGACCCTGGGCGCCGCGAGCGGGGTTACGGCCGGGCTTGTGATCCTGGGCGGAGCTGCCGCGGGTGCGGCCGCCGCCTACGGACTATACCGTTTTCTTAGGAAAGCGAAGAGCCAGCCGGCTGAGTAAAGTTCAATCGAGCAGCGTTTCGCCGCGAATCAGGTCATCGTACGTCTCGCGCTGGCGAATCACGCGGAAACCAGCTCCTTGGACCAGCACCTCGGGCGCGCGCGGGCGGGAGTTGTAGTTCGAGGAGAGCACAAATCCATACGCTCCGGCCGTGCACACCGCCAGGTAATCTCCAGGCATCACGTTGGCCATTTGGCGGTTGCGAGCCAGGAAATCGCCGCTTTCACAAACGGGACCTACAACGTCGGCGGTGATCGGCGGCAGCGGATTCTTGCGCAAGGGAATGATCTCGTGGTGCGCGCGGTAGAGCGATGGCCGGATGAGATCATTCATGGCCGCGTCTACGACCACAAATTCTTTCTTACCGCTCTTTTTGCGGTAGAGAACCCGGGTCAGCAGGATGCCGGCGGGGCCGACGATGGAACGGCCCGGTTCCACCATAACGCACAAGCCGCTCGCGGCCAGGCGCGCATGCAGGCTCTGGATGAATTCGGGGATCCCGGGGGCTTTCTCGCCGGCATGATAGGCGACGCCTAGGCCCCCGCCGAGATCCAGATGCCGGATCCGGAATCCGGCGCTGCGCAAGCAAGCAGCGAGCGCCAGCACTTTATCCACGGCTTCCAGGATGGGACTGGGATCCAGAATCTGCGACCCGATGTGGCAACTAACGCCTTCCGGCGAAAGATTGCGGAACGCGCGCGCCCGTTCATAAACCTCTGTTGCTTGGGCGATGGCGATGCCGAATTTGTGTTCGCTCAAACCGGTCGCGATATACGGGTGGGTGGCAGGGTCTACATCGGGGTTTACGCGAATCGAGAATCCGGCTTTGACGCCGAGGCGGGCAGCCAAGGCATCGATCAGGCCCAGTTCCGATTCCGACTCGCAATTAAAGCTGTGAATCCCATTGGATAAGGCATATTCGATTTCGGCGGCGGCTTTTCCGACGCCGGAGAAAACGACCTTGGCCGGATCGCCGCCAGCTTTCAGGACGCGGAACAGTTCACCGCCGGAGACGATATCGAAGCCTGCGCCAGCCTTTCCGAGAAGACTGAGAATGGCTAGGGACGAGTTCGCTTTTACGGCGTAGCAGATCCCATGCGGGAGTCCGGCGAACGCTTCGTCATAAGCGCGGAAGTTTTCGAGGATCGAGCCGGCCGAGTAGACATACGCCGGGGTGCCCACGCGCGCGGCTATGTCGGCTAGCGGGAGGTCTTCACAGTAGAGATCGGAGTGCGAGTAGTGGAACATAAGCAATAAGAACGAAAAGTCAAAAGGCAAAAGTCAAAGGTCAAAAGTCAAAAGTGATTAGGTCCGTCGCGCCTTAGCGGCGCGGCGACTTCTGGTTTTCGCGTTCCTTTTGCGGTCGCCACCGCTTTCGAGAGGATGGCGCGGAGTTGGTTCGATTCGTCTAACAGAGGGTTTAAGCGTTCCGTGGGCAACACTTCGGCTCTCACGAGTAACCGCAACCAGTAATTCGATTCTCTCAATTCCTTGAGCGCCACTTGCAATTTATGCACGAAATCGGAATTCGATTCGGCTGCGCGAGCCTCTTCATAATTCGCGCCCACTGCTATCCCACTGCGAAGCAGTTGATCCCCAATGCGCCGCGCGACCAGCGTAGCTGGGAGCGCGCTAACCAATTTCACCACCCGCGCCGCATAATCCAAGAACCGCTCTCCCAAGTCCACCATTCAACAACGCGCCGCAGGCGCCTCCTAACCACTTTTGACTTTTGACCTTTGACTTTTGCCTTTTCGTTTTCTTATGTTACTCTCATCACGAAAAGCGTCTGATCGTCAAACGCCACCGTGGAAAACCCGCGCCGCATAATCCAAGAACCGCTCCCCCAACTCCGCCATTCAAAAACGCGCCGCAGGCGCCTCCTAATCACATTTGACTTTTGACTTTTGACTTTTGACCTTTGACTTTTGCCTTTTCGTTTTCTTATGTTACTCTCATCACGAAAAGCGTCTGATCGTCAAACGCCACCGTGGAAAACCGGTCGAGGTCCTGGAAGATCTCCGTAATTACATCCGAGGCGGAGTCCTCGCAGTGTGCGCGCACCACGGAAGCAAGCCGCCCCCGGCCGTATTCCGTGCCGGACGGGTTCATATGGTCCGTGATGCCGTCGGAGTAGAGCACCAGGAGGTCGCCGGACATGGCTTGGAAAGACACTTCTTCGTAGTCGAGTGAATCGAGAAGTCCTAAGGGTACACCTTCGACTTTTACTTTCAGGATTTCACCACCACGGCAGATCATGGGCGGTAAGGCTCCCGCATTGGCCATCACGATCTGCCGCGTGGCGGGATCCCACAGCAGGACACAGAGCGTAACGTAGCGGGCTTCGACTTTGCGCTCGATCAGGGCATCGTTTAGAGCTTTCAAGAGTTCGGCGGGCCGGCGGCGGCGCGGCGCCAGGGTGCGCAGCAAGCCGCTCATCAGGCCACCATATAGCGCGGCCGCCGCGCCTTTGCCGCTCACGTCGCCCATGGCGACCACGGTTTGCAGGTCTTTGTGCTCGAATACTTCGTAGATGTCGCCGCTGATGCCACGCGCGGGGCGCAGGCGCACGGCGGCCTCCATTCCTTCGATTTCCGGAATGGCGTCCGGCAGCAAAACGCGTTGCAGTTCGCGGGCGGCCTTCAGGTCCTCTTCCATGCGCCGTTCGCGGGTAGCGAGTTCTTCGTAGAGCCGCGCGTTTTCCACGCTGCTGGCGATCTGGGGGGCTAACAGCGTAAGGGTGCGGATATGGTCGTCGGTGAAGTAGCCCACGCGATCGCTTTCCAGGTCCATCACACCGACCACGCGATCCTGGGCGAGCAGCGGCACTGCCACTTCGGAGCGGATATCTGCATGCGAGGCGATGTAGCGCGGATCTTTGGCTGTATCGTGCACGCGCACTACCTCGCGAGACTCCGCCGCCGCGCCGGTGAGGCCTTTCCCGAGCGGGATGTTATCGATGTTGACGCGCTGATCGTAGCGGATGCTGAAGCGATGGCGCAGGGCCTTTGCCTCGTAGTCTACCAGCAGGATGCTGAAAGCATCGTAATTAATCAGATCGCGCATCGTGCTGGCGATCTTCCCGAGCAAATCATTCAGATTCAGGATGGAAGAGAACTCGCGCGAAATATTGGCCAGTGTCTTGAGGGTGCGGTACTGGCGCTCCGCACGGCGATAGAGCCGTGCGTTTTCGATGGCAATGCTGACGCGTCCGGCGATCAGCCGCAGCAGGGCACGATCGTATTCGTTGTAGGCGTTGACGCGCGTGGATTGCAGGTCGATCACCCCTACGAGTTTGCCGCGGGCGGTCATCGGCATGGCCAGTTCCGTGCGGACGGCGTCCACGCTATTCAGGTAGCGGGGATCATGGCGCACATCGCCCACCAGGATGGGCTCGCGGCGGACGGCTGCCGTTCCCGTGATGCCTTCGCCGAGGGCCAAGGCCATGTTGGCCACCACTTCTTCGCGATGCCCTACGGCGTAACGAATGCGGAGGTCGTGTCGCTTTTCGCTGTACAGCAGGATGGCGAACAGCTCATACGGCAGCACTTTCTGTACGATTCCGGCGACATTGGCGAGCAATTGATCGAGATCCAGCGTCTGCGCCGTGGCCGCCGAGACCTCCAGCAGAAAATCGAGCAGCTCGGATCGCTCGCGGAAACGGACAGAGGCTTTGCGCGCGGGTTGCATGGTTCTTTGCTGTGCTAGCGGGGGAGAAAACTCAGGCAGCGGTGGCCTCAACGATCTTAACGCTGGCGCTGGCGCCGATGCGCGTGGCCCCGGCCGCCGTCATGGCCTTCAGGTCGGCTAAGGTGCGAATGCCTCCCGATGCCTTTACTCCCATTTCGGGCCCAACCACCTCGCGCATCAGGGCCACGTCGTGAGCGGTGGCGCCCGAAGGTCCAAATCCGGTGGAAGTCTTCACGAAATCCGCCCCCGCCAGCTTGGATAACGTGCAGGCCACCGCTTTTTGGTTGTCGTCGAGCAGCGCAGTCTCCAGAATGACTTTCACGATGGCGCCTGCGTCATGCGCCACTTTGACCACCTGTTGGATATCGAGTTTCACGCTTTCGTGATCGCCGGAGCGGAGCGCACCCACGTTGATCACCATATCGAGCTCATTGGCGCCGCCGCGCAGCGCCGCACCGGCTTCCGCGACTTTGGCCTCCGTGCTGGTTGCGCCCAGCGGAAAGCCGATGACAGAACAGACTTTCACCTGAGTGCCTTGCAACTCCGCGCGCACCAACGGCACCCAATAGGGGTTCACGCACACGCTGGCAAATCCGTGCTGGCGCGCCTCGCGGCACACCTTCAGTATGTCGGCGCGGGTGGCTTCCGGTTTCAGGATGGTGTGGTCGATGAGGGCGGCAATTTCCGGGTCGATCCGGGTGAGGCGCTCGCTGGCCGAAACGCGCGTGGCGCCGGCGGCGATAATTTCCCTGGTATTCCGCGCGCATGTCTGGGGGCAGCGCTGCGAGCACCCGGGGCAGACCTGGTCGGGTAAATTCAGACCCTCGCCTTTCGTGGGTGCGGGGACGCTGCCGTTTAGGCGCGACAGGATCTCTTCACCGATCTGAGCAACCAGGCTGTCGAGTTCGGCTGAAGTCACGAGGAAACCTTTTTGAGGTAACGCTGTTCGATGGCCGCGATCTTATCGAGGCGCCCCTGGTGCCGCCCACCCGCGAACGGGGTCGCCAGCCAAGTCCGTAAAACGTCCTCCGCCTGGGTCGCGGTCAAGAGCCGCGCACCAAGCGTAAGCACATTAGAATCATTGTGTTCCCGGCTGTTTCGGGCGGATGCCTTATCATAACACAGGGCCGCGCGGATGCCCGGAACCTTGTTCGCGGCGATGCTCGAGCCGATCCCGGCCCCATCGATTACGACGCCGCGGGTAGCTGCTCCCGACGCCACAAGTTCAGCCACTTGGACGGCCAAATCGGGATAATCGGCGGCTTTCTCCTCATGAACGCCTACATCTCGGACCGCTAGGCCGAGGCTTTCCAGGATCGGGGTGAGGGTTGCTTTGAGGCGGTAGCCGCCATGGTCGGCGCCCAGCGCGATTGTCTTATCGGGCGACGCAGCCGGAAGTTGGTCCTCGGCAACTTCCAGGAGGCGCACGCCGCGCGCCGAGATGAGTTCCCGGGCCGAAGGCGTAATGATGCTGCCGCGAGCCACGCGAAACTCGCCGCCGGGCGGAACGTCTTGCGCGGTAATCACCCTTTTCATACATCCGAACCGCTGTACAATTCGTAAGGACCATTGTAATGAAACGGTACCTTTGCCTGCCGGTCTTTTTGGCCGCTTCCCTGGGCGCTCATCCCATGGGCAACTTCAGCGTGAGCCACTACAGCGGGATTGAGGCGCAGCCCGATGGCCTGGCCATCCGCTACGTGCTCGATCTGGCCGAAATCCCCACGTTTCAACTGTTGCAGGAATGGAAGCTGGATGCGGACAGCCCGCGGACCGTGCTGAACGAACGCGCGGCCGCGCAAGCGCGGGAATGGGCTGGGAATTTGCGAATTCAATCTGCCGGCCGGGATCTCACGCCGCGCTTCGAGCATGCCTTGCTGGTGATCGACAAAGGTGCGGGCGGCCTTCCCATCATCCGCATTGCGGCTGATCTGAAGGCCGCAGTTTCACCCGGCAAGCTGTCCTATGAAGACGGCAACTACCCCGACCGGGCGGGGTGGAAGGAGATCGTGATTCGCGCGGGCGCCGACGCAGTTATGGAGAACGCATCGCCCGCAGGCGTGGACCGCAGCCATGAGCTGACAGCTTATCCGCAGGACCCGCAACTTGCGCCGCCGCAGGATCTGCGCGCGTCGATTGAGTGGCGTTCCACGGCCGCGCCGCTCATCAGCGAAGTGATTCCGCCGCCAGTGATTCAAAAGGTGGCGGATACGGCTCCCCAACAACCCGGGCAGACCGGTCCCGGTATGGTGGTACGAGGCGATTTCCTATCGCAATTGCTGCACCGTGGAGATATCGGCTGGGGCATGATGCTGATCGGCTTCGCCGTAGCCTTCGGCCTGGGCGCGGTGCATGCGCTATCGCCGGGGCACGGAAAGACCATCGTTGCGGCGTATCTGGTCGGTTCCCGCGGCACACCGAAGCACGCCATTTTCCTGGGCGGGATGGTGACATTCACTCACACCATTACGGTGTTTGCGTTGGGACTGGCAACCCTCTTTCTTTCGCGCTATGTGCTGCCGGAGCGGATCTACCCGGTGCTGGGCGCCATTTCCGGAGTATCGATCGTATGGATCGGCGCGATCCTTTTGCATAAGCGGATTCAGGCCGCGCGGACTCAGGGCCACGTGCATCACCATCATGACCACGAGCATTCGCATCATCACGAGCATGTGCACGTGCACGCTCACGCTGCCGGCCATCATCATCATCACCACGATCACGAGCATGGGCACGGCCATCCCGATCATGGCGGGCTGGTACACGATCATGGCGATGGCCATGTCCACAGCCACGTACCCCAAGGCGACATCAGTCTGGGTAGTTTGATCGCACTGGGCGCGAGCGGCGGACTGGTGCCTTGCCCTTCGGCCCTCGTAATTTTGCTCAGCTCGATCGCACTGGGGCGCGTGGGGTTAGGTCTCGGACTTCTGGTGGCGTTCAGTATGGGTCTGGCCGGAGTGCTGATGGGAATCGGGCTGATCGTGCTGTACGCCAAGCATCTTTTGCCCGATAGCGAGAAAACTTCCCGTCATGCCGCATTCCGGCTGATTCCAGTGGCTTCGGCAGCGATAATCGTCTGTGTCGGAATCATCATGACCGGAGTGTCACTGGGAGTGATTCGGCCGGGCGGATTTTTGAGCGGAGTTTAGGTGGGACAGGCCTCCTGGCCTGTCCCTGGACGTTAGACATTTCGACTCCACTCCGACCGGTGCTTTTGGTGGGGCGGGCTTTCAGCCGGCCGGCCGCATTTCCATCCGGCCACGCGCAAGGCAGAGCCTTGCGCCACTGTGGCACAAGGCTCTGCCTTGTGCGGGACAGGCCTCCTGGCCTGTCCAATACTTACCCCAGCTCCAGCGTGCGCACAATCGGGTCCGGCTCGTCCTCATAAATGAGCGCATCGGTGATGCCGCGTTCGCGTCGCTCCAGCCACGCTAGGCCGCGTAAAGCCAGGATTGCGGTGACATACAGTTCCACAAGCCGGGCCGGGTGCGAAAGTGAACCCTCCACGAGATCGGCCAGTCCCCAGCAGTAAATCGTAAAACCGGCTATATACACGCCCAGCATCAGAGCCATGCTGGTCTTGCCGGGGAAATACGAACAGGTGAACGGAATCTTGCGAAACCAGATGAGCAGGAGGTTCAGCAGCACCAGGCCGAACAGTGCGGCAAAGCTCAGATGGACCAATGCGGCGAGCCATCCTTGAAATGCGATCTCCACCGGCAGGAGTAAAGCAAAAAGAGGGAGCAGGCCCATGCACAGGATCCATTTCCGTGCGGCACGGATAGGCGCAGCATGCTCTTCGGATTCGCAGATTTGGAAAATCCAGTTGGCGCGCAATTCCGCGGGGAGGTTGAACGCGGCGCGCAGGCCGGTGATGGTAAAGAACGAGAAGGTGAGCGCTACGGCGGCGAGGCTGGCGGGGCGAAACCACGCAGTCGGCCCTCCCGCGCGAATGCTGATTTGGACCGCGCTCAACGAGGCCAGCGCCGCCGCGACTCCTGCCAATGCGCCCAAAAAGAGGCGATGTCGCGCCGTGCGGAGGATGGTATTGCTGATGAAATGAAATGTGGCGCGCTCCAGGGAATGCGGCAATAGCCAGCGGTTTACCGCGCGCGTGAAGGCGCGGCGCAGGCGTCCGGGACCTTCTCCCGCAGTTTCGATGCTTTCCATGATCCGGCGCGCGTGCCGGTGGTAGCCGATGGTATAGGTAGCGGCAAACAGCGCGAGCGCGATTCCCAGCGCCTGCCGGGCTTCCCTGGCAAGCTCGTGAAAGACCGGCCCCGCCGGCTGTCCGGGTAGCAGATCGAGGTAGAGTCCCAGGAACCAGAAAGGCGGCAGCCAGTGGATAATAGGGCTGCGTTGCTCCACCAATGGTCGCAGCAGGGCGAGCACCAGCGGTGTGAGGAATACCATCATGCAAGCGACACCCATCGCCGTCATCTGCAGCCAGGGCGAAATGCTTCGGAACACGCGGCCCGGCAGTACGTTGATCAGGACGCCCTGAAAGGCGGCGAAGGCCAGCGCTACGAATGCACCGCCGGCGACCACCGCAATTGCGTGCGCCACGAGGACTGCGGAAAGCCAGGGACCCCCTGCGATGACCGGCACCAGCGCGCTATCCAGGAGATTTGCGTCGATCACAAAAAGGGCCAGGAATGCCACCAGTGACAGCATCTTGCCTGCGAAGATCGCGCTACCGTGCAGCGGAAGCGGCGTCAGAATCAGATAATCCTTGCGGTCGGGAAATAATGCATCCCACTCCAAAACCATGACGAAGCCCATCACGAGCATCGAGTACAGCACGAAAAAGTAACAATCGCCGATCAGCATCCAGTTGTGCGCGAACGGTTGGTCAAAACGCAAGCGCTGCGGGAGCATGAAAAAGGCCACGAGCATTCCGGGCGAGGCCGCTAGCCCCAGGGCCTGCACGGCATTGGTGCGCATGTCGCCGGTTTGCGAAACGATTTCGTTATCGAACAGCCGGCCGAAGAAGTGCCGCGCTAAAAGCGATAGTGTGGAGCGCATCAAGATTCCCGCATCACGGCGACGATCTGGCGGGCGTTCGCTCCCACATCGTCCTGTTCGGCGAGTTGCCGGAAGATCTGTTCGAGCGAAGGCAATTGCATCAAATCGCGGAGCCGGCCCACTTCGTCGTCCGCCACGATCTTGCCTTGGTACAGGATAATCACCCGCGAGCAAACCTTCTCGGTAACTTCGAGGACGTGGGAAATATAGAGGATGGTCTTCCGCTGGCGGGACAACTCGGCGATGAGCTCATGAAGCAGCAGCGCGGACGCGATATCCAGGCCGGAGAGCGGCTCGTCAAATATGAGCAGGTCCGGATCGTGGAGCAGAGCGCCAGCAATCAGGACTCGCTGTTTCATGCCCTTGGAATAGGAAGAGATCGGGGAATGGCGGTGCTCGTGTAACCAGAGCAGGCGTAACATTTCGCCGGCTTTGCGCTCCACCTGCGATTCGGGCAATTGCCGCAGCCGCCCGATGAGTTCGAGGTACTCGAGGCCGGTAAGGTGCGGATAAACGTACGCTTCTTCGGGGACGTAGCCGAGGCGGCGTTTGAACCCCACGGTGTCGCCGCGGATGTCGGCCCCATCCCAAAGGATTTGCCCGTGAGTGGCCGGGATCAGCCCTGCGAGCATCTTCACGGTTGTGGACTTGCCGGAACCGTTCGGCCCGAGATAGCCCGTCACAGCGCCGCGCGGAACCGTAAAGGTCACATGATCCACGACCGCGCGGTGCCGGTATTTTTTCGTCAGCCCGCGAACTTCGAGCACGCGGGGGTTAGACACCAGGGCAATCGAAAAGTTCCGATAGCGGCGTGAGCGCCCGGCGGCTCACTCAAATCCTTCCCATGAGGACCTGGACTCGCGCAGCTTTGAACAATGCTAACCACCGTTAATTCCGGAATTTGTATGTTCTTGCAATAATAGAAAACTGCAAAACCCGAGGTGGGATTTCCAAGTATGAAAGCGCAGCAGGCCGGGATGCGGGAGGGCTGATGGAAGAGACGTCGGGGCGAGCATCCACCTGGCCAGAACTGGAAGGATTACCGGCCGATGAGAGCGTCAAGTGGCAAAGAGCCGAACGGACGCTGGCGGTCCAATACGCCGTGAGCCGCATTTTGAACGAGGCCCTATCTCTGCAGGAAGCTTCCCCACACATCCTGAGGGCCGTAGGAGAGGGCTTGGGCTGGGACGCGGGTGCGGTCTGGCTGCCTGAACCGGATCGGGATGAGCTCCACTGCCTCGAGTTTTGGCAAACTTCCGAAGCGCAGGCTCAGGCCCTGGAGCAGAGCAGCCGGGCAACCATCCTTCGACGCGGTTTCGGTTTGCCGGGCCGCGTTTGGGAGAGCGGGTCCGCCGCAACCATCGCAGAAACTCCTCAGGACGAAAGTTTTCCGAGGGCTGCGGCGGCTGCCTCCGCCGGGTTACGTGGCGCCTTCGCGTTTCCGATCTATGCGGGAGGCGGGACGCTCGCCATATTTGAGTTTTTTAGCCGGAAGGCGCAGACACTCGATCATCATCTACTCACCCTTCTGTCCGCCATCGGCGGTCAGATCGGCCAGTTCACCGAGCGCCGGCGCAGTGAAGAGTCCCTGCGAGAGACTGCCGCTCGTTACCGCCTGTTGTTCGAGAGCAATCCGCACCCCATGTGGGTCTATGACCGGGAGACGCTCGCGTTCCTGGCCGTAAATAACGCGGCCATCGAACAGTACGGCTATTCGCGAGAAGAGTTCTCGCGCATGAGCCTGAAGGACATTCGCCCCGCGGATGATATTCCGGCATTACTGGACGATGTTCATAAGAGCACGAGCAGGCTGCATCGGGATGGGCCATGGCGCCACCGCAAAAAAGATGGGACCGTAATCGCCGTCGAGATCACTGCGCATCCCATTCAGTTCGACAGCCGCGACGCATGCCTGGTTCTCTCGAGCGATATCACAGAGCGCATCAAAATTGAGGAGCAATTCCATCAGTCTCAGCGTCTCGAAAGCATCGGAAGGCTTGCCGGGGGCGTGGCCCATGATTTCAACAATCTGCTCACCGTCATCAACGGGTACACCGAGCTGATCCTGTCCAGGCTTCCGCGGGAGAGCCAGTTCGTCGAGGCGCTCGGCGAAATTCGCGGCGCCGGACAACGCGCGGCGTCCTTGACCGGCCAACTCCTCGCTTTTAGCCGGAAACAGATCGTCCAGCCGGCGGTGCTCAACCTGAATCATGTGGTAACCGAAGTTGAGAAGATGCTCCGCCGGCTTATCGGCGAAGACATCGAACTCGCAACCAAGCTCGCTTCCGGATTGGGGAACATCAGAGCAGATGCCGGGCAGATGCAGCAAGTCATCATGAACCTCGCCGTGAATGCGCGCGATGCTATGCCCGGCGGGGGCACCCTCATTATTGAGACTACAAATGTGGCCCTGGACCAGAATTACAGCGAAAGGCACCCAGACGTCCAGCCGGGGCCCTATGTAATGCTTGCCGTTACCGACACCGGCGCCGGGATGACCGAGGAAGTGCGGCAACGGATTTTTGAACCTTTCTTCACGACGAAACCGAAGGGTTCCGGCACGGGTCTCGGGCTTGCAACGGTTCACGGCATGGTAAGGCAGAGCGGCGGCTGGATCTGGGTCTACAGCGAAGTGGGGCGGGGCACCACCTTCAAAATCTATTTCCCACAGGTCGCCGACTCCGTTACACCAGGACGGGCGGTTGTGAGGACCGATCTCCGCGGTGATGAAACCATCCTGGTAGTGGAGGACCAGGAGGAGGTTCGCAAATTAGCCGAAGCCGCGCTCAAACAGCACGGGTATACGGTGTTGAGTGCCAAATCAGGGGAGGAAGCCATTTCTCTCGCGGGAACATTCTCCGGCGCCATACACCTTTTGCTGACGGATATCGTGATGCCTGGGATGAATGGGCGCGATCTGGCCGCGCGCCTCACCAAGGACCGGCAACTGCGGGTCCTATTTATGTCCGGCTATACGGATAATGCGATCGCTCATCGTGGAATTCTTGATTCCGGGGTGGACTATATTCAAAAACCTTTCACGCCGCGCACCCTGGCTCAGAAAGTGCGCGAAGTCCTGGGGACGCGGCAAAGCGCGGCTACCGTCCTCCTGGTGGATGATGATGATTCCGCGCGCAAGTTGTTACGAAACATGCTGACGGCCGCCGGGTTTGCGGTGATCGAGGCCGGCGACGGCAAGAGGGCATTGGAACAGGCCGCCCAATATCCGAACCTCGACCTGGTCATCACCGATCTCGTAATGCCCGAACGGGAGGGGCTCGAAACCATCCGAATGCTACGCAAACATCACCCCAAGGTTGGAGTGATAGCGATTTCAGGTGCGTTCGGCGGGGAGATGCTCGCGATCGCGAAAGCCATGGGGGCTTCTGCCACCCTTCCGAAACCAATCACGGCCGACGAACTGCTTCGCGCGGTCCACCAGGTTTCAGGCAAGTAAGTTTCGGATGGTTACCGGAGTTCCAGCCGAACCACTTCGCGAAAACGGCCGGCCCTAATCGGTAGCCGTGCGGCTGATTTCCGCAGCCGAATTCATTGCGATCCTACATTTATGGGTCGCTACATGATCCCAATAAGTCTTGCGGGCACGCAGTAGAACTTTAAACGCCTCTTCACTGGTGCGAACGGCATCCTCGTGGCCGGGATCGCCTGGACGTATTCCGTTGCGGAGCGCCGACTGTGCCCGATGGTAGGCTTCCAAAGCAGAGGTGTAGGTGTTTAGCATTTCCTGGGCTTCTGGGCATTTCTTATCACGCGGCACGCCTAAAAAATTATCACGGGATTCCCCTGTTGGGCATTTCCGCAGTACGTATCAAAGCAATATCCGCGTTATTTGGGCCTTCCGATCGTGCTATTCGTCACGAATTCAAGCAGCTAATGCTGTTGGCAGCCGGGCACAATCGAGTTGGGGTGTGCCAGCCGATATAAGCAGGTTAATTGTCAGATATGGGCCGCGAATTACGAAGCTGTCGAAGCCGTTCCAGGCAGTTAATGGCGACTTTAATTTCGGCAAGGCGTATACGCAGGGCACAAAGGTCGTCGTTTTCCGTTCTGGTTTTGGGGGAGGTCATTGCTTCCGTTCTCCTTGGGGTGGTGTTGTGATACTCAACAAAGTAGACCAGCAATTTTGCATTCGGACAATGCCCCCAAATTAGGAATTCCGCGCGTACCACGCCGGGAATGGAGCTAGATAAACCGGGCGCCTGCATCCACACTACACGTAACTGATTGCGTTGATTAGGCCGCGCGGTTTTGGAGCCGCAAAGAGTCACGACGATGTCGACCTGGCCCATTCCAGCGGAGTACCGTTCTATTCCAACGGGCCACCTCCCCTCATTTGAGGGCTATGTCTGGCCGCAAACGAGATTTATTTATCCCCATTATTTCCAGGCAAATCCCGCCGAATCGGAAATTGCTGTAATTCGCAACAACCCTGACAATAAATCCGTGAGCAATAAACGAACTTGCCCGAAACCGTCGCGCCCAGTTTCCCCGGCTCGACTCGACAATGAAACCAATTGCTTAAATGCTGAGCTGATCGAAGAAATCAAACAATTGCGCGCGGCCCTAATGATGTACCAGGAGATTGCACGCCGTGCCGCGGCCGCTCAGAGCTTTACAGTATCTGCCGGTGAAACATGGAACTAGCTGATCCCCACATCATTGCCGCCCTCATCGAGGCTCAGCGGGAGCGTGGTTCCAAGCCACGGGCACGACGGTTTCAACGGCGCGAGAGCGACGCAGACTCGCGATCGTCCCGGCCCCGGCGATGCGAATGTGGCTCGTGCGCCTTCTGCATCGAAAATGCCCGCTGGGACCGAATCTTTAACGAAAAGTTTGCCGACCCCGATTATTACAGCCGCCGGAAGATTGGATGCGGCAGTTCGCTTGGCTGGCTTCCGGCGGGGCCGCTCAGCGCCTGAGCGGTGCCGCCGGTCTCGCCGGGCCGTGAATCGCACTGGCGACCAGGTCGCCGGCGCTACGAGCCTAGAGGATACCCATGGACGAATTGGAAGAAGCGTCCCCAACGGGTCTTGGTAAAGAAATGCGTGGTGACGTCCACGATGTGGCCGATGCCGATATTCGGGTTTTCCAGGTCTTCGGTGGGCGCATCGAAAGACCAATAAATGACGATGGGCGTTCCTTCAATGTTGTCGCGCGGCACTAGGCCCCAATAGCGGCTGTCGTCGGAATCTTCGCGGTTGTCGCCCATGGCAAAAACATACCCCGGCGGCACCACCAGTTCGCCATTGACGACATCGTTGCGCAGCATGTCCGCGGCTTGCGGGCGCAGGCTGGGCGGCGGGTCGGACGGAAAGCTGTCGCGGTACGGATCGAAATTATCGGCGATGTGCCGCGCGTACGGCTCGGCCACCGCCTTTCCGTTCAGGATGAGCTGCCGGTTGACAAACCGGATATGGTCGCCGGGTACTCCAATCGCGCGTTTCACGTAATCGACCTGAATATTGAGGGGGTATTTGAAAACGATAACGTCGCCGCGCCGGACGTCATGATAGGGCAGGAGATGGCTCGCCGGGCCGTCATGCGGCGAGTAGACCAGCTTGTCCACGAACACGTGGTCCCCCACCAGCAGGGAATTCTCCATGGATCCGCTGGGAATGACGTAGGCCTGTAACAGAGTGGTCCAGCCGAACAGGACCATCAGAATGGTGACCACCCATTCGCCGATGAAGCTGCGCCGCACAGGGCCTTGCGGAACCCAGCTCAACCAATTTCGCACAATCTGCATATCAACCTCATTGTAGTAATAGACGGATATGGCCCGAAAGAGCTAGCGCGGGATGCTCCCCTGGTGTCATAGGACTTTTAAACCTTTTCGCTACCATAAAGTTGCAAGCGTCATCCTGCCTCTTCCATGTGGATTGTTGAACTAGCATTAAAGCGCCCCTACACCTTTGTGGTGCTGGCGGTGTTGGTGGCCATTTTGGGCGCCGCGGCAATCCATTCGATGCCGGTAGACATCTTTCCTTACATCGATATACCGGTGGTCAGCGTCGTGTGGCAGTACGGCGGACTCTCGCCCGAAGAGATGGAAAAGCGCATGGTGGTCAGTTTCGAGCGCTCCATGACCACCACCGTCAACGATATCGAACACATCGAATCGCAGTCCTATAACGGCGTTGCAGTGATTCGGGTGTACCTGCAGCCGGCTGCCAAGGTCGATCTGGCGATCGCGCAGATCACGGCGCAGGCGCAGTCCAACCTCCGCGCGTTTCCTCCTGGCACCCAGCCGCCAAACATTATTAAGTACGATGCTTCTGCGGTTCCGATCCTACAACTTGGGTTGGAAAGCAAAGTCCTGGCGGAACAGGAGCTCTTCGACCTGGGCCAGAACTTCGTACGTACCCAGCTTTCGACCGTTCAAGGCATATCGGTCCCGCTCCCATATGGAGGCAAGTTCCGGGCGGTCCAGGTTGACCTCAATCCCGAGCAGATGTACGCCAAACAGCTTAGCGCCGCGGATGTGTCCAACGCGCTAGCGCTGCAAAATCTGATTTTGCCTGCCGGCACGGCCAAAATCGGCGACAAGGATTACCAGGTCAAGCTGAACAGCAGCCCGCGCGTGCTGGCGGAGATGAACAACCTGCCGATCAAGGTAGTGAACGGCGCCACGGTGTTCCTGAAGGACGTGGCCCAGGTACGCGACGGTAATACCGTTCAAACGAGCATCGTGCGCACTAACGGCAGCCGCGGGGCGCTGCTCACCATCATGCGCAACGGCAAAGCTTCCACGCTCTCGGTAGTAAACGGCGTCCGGAAGGCGCTTCCCGGCATTCTCGCCGGGCTGCCCGATACGCTGCATGTGCGGGAACTGGCGGATCAATCGGTTTTCGTGCGGGCTTCGGTGAACGGCGTCGTGCGCGAAGCGGTCATGGCGGCGTTTCTCACGGCGTTGATGATTCTGCTGTTCCTGGGTAGCTGGCGCAGCACGATTATCGTTTGCCTCTCGATTCCGCTTTCGATTCTCACCTCTCTCTGCTTCCTCAGCCTGATGGGCCAGACCATCAACGTGATGACGCTAGGGGGCATGGCGCTGGCGGTCGGCATCCTGGTGGACGATGCCACCGTAGCGGTGGAGAACATCCACCGGAACATGGGCATGCGGAAACCACTGGTGCGCGCGGTTCTCGATGGCGCCCAGCAGATCGCGGCCCCGGCTTTGGTGGCCACGCTTTCCATCTGCATCGTTTTTGTTCCCGTGCTGTTGTTGACGGGAGCGGCGAAGTTCCTGTTCACGCCTCTGGCGTTAGCTGTCGTTTTCGCCATGTTGGCATCCTACTTTTTCTCCCGAACGTTGGTTTGCACGATGGCGCATCGCATGCTGCGGGCCGAAATGCGGCATGACGAGCGTGCCGGAACCGGATTCTTCCCTGCCATCCATCGCGCCTTCAATCGGCGCTTCGAGCTGATGCGGGCTTCCTACACATCGCTGCTGCACTGGGTTCTGGATCATCCGGCGCCCGTGCTAACGGGCTTCTTTCTGTTTGTGGGCGGATCGCTGCTACTGGCGCCGATGGTGGGGCGGGACTTCTTTCCTACCGTCGATTCCGGGCAAATGCGCTTACATGCGAGAGCTCCCAGCGGAACCAGGATCGAAACGACCGAAACGATTTTCGCCAACATCGAGGATGAAATCCGCAAGGTTATCCCGCCGGCGGAAATGGAAAACATCATCGACAACATCGGCATCCCGAATGGCGGCTTCAACCTGGCGTTCGGCGACAACCCGACCATCGGACCGGGCGATGGCGAGATTCTCGTTTCTCTCAAGGAAAATCAGCATGGCCCCACGGCGGTCTATACCGAGGAACTGCGCAAGCGCCTGCATGAAAGCTTTCCGGATGTGACCTTCTTCTTCGAGGCCGCCAATATTACCAACCAGATTCTAAACTTTGGGCTGCCGGCGCCCATCGATGTGCAGGTGCTCGGCCGCAACACCAAAGCTAATTACCCGATTACGCAAAAGCTGGCCGAAGAAATCGCGCGCATTCCGGGCGCGGCCGATGTACACATTCATCAGATCGTGGATTACCCGGAAATCCGCCTGGATGTGGACCGCGACAAAGCCGGCCAACTCGGCTTAACGCAGCGCGACGTCTCCACCAGCCTGCTGATTTCGCTGAGTTCCACCAACCAGATCGCGCCGGCCTTCTGGCTCGATTGGAACACCGGCGTCAGCTACAACGTGAATGTGCAGACGCCCCAATACCGGATCGATTCGATCGGCGCGCTTCTGCGGACGCCGATTGGGGCGCCGTCTACAAACTTTGCATCCAATACGGCGACCTCGCTCGCGGGCGCCTCTAATGCCGGCAACGCATTTGTGGGGGCTTCGCCGGTGCAGAGTTCTCTGGCCTACGGCAATCCGGGCGCGGCATCCACCAATCCCCAGTTACTGGAGAACCTGGCAGGCGTGAGCCGGGGCGTAGCGCCGGAAATCGTGAATCACTACAACACTCAGCCGGTGTATGACGTATACGCCAATGTCGACCGGCGCGATTTGGGCAGCGTCGGCGCGGCGGTAGAGAAGATCGCCGCGGAGCAGTCCAAGCACCTGCCGCGCGGTACCAGCATCATGGTCCGGGGGCAGTACGACACCATGCAGACCTCGTTTTACCGGCTGGGCTTGGGGATGTTGTTCGCGGTGTTGCTGGTGTACTTGCTGATGGCTGTAAATTTCCAGTCGTGGACGGATCCATTCATCATCCTGATGGCCTTGCCGGGGGCGATCGCGGGCATTGTCTGGATGCTTTTCATAACGCAAACTACCTTCAGCGTTCCCTCGCTGATGGGTTCGATCATGTGCGTAGGCGTTGCCACCGCCAACAGCATTTTGGTTGTGGTTTTCGCCAATGATCAGCGGGCAGAAGGGATGGATTCGCGTTCCGCGGCTTTGGCGGCCGGACACACCCGCATCCGGCCGGTGATTATGACGGCGGCTGCGATGATCATCGGAATGGCGCCTATGGCGCTGGGAATGGGCGAAGGCGGCGAACAGAACGTGCCGCTCGGCCGGGCAGTCATCGGCGGTCTGTTGTTCGCCACAGTTACCACCCTGTTCGTGGTTCCACTGGTTTATAGCCTCCTCAGAAAGAAGCCCCCAGTGGATTTCGAACAGAAGATCGAGGAGGAACAAAACGCTTTTTTCAGGGACGAGATGTTCCTGCGTGAGGACCTGCCATGAACGAACTCAGAACAACGGAAGAGGAACTACGAGCGGAAATCGCGGCGCTGAAGCGGCAGTTACACGAGCATAACGGGCGCTCAAAGCCGGTTACATCGTCCAAATCCCGGCCATCCGCGGGCACTCTCGTGTTCCTGCTGGTGATCGTCATCGTTCTGGTGGTGGCGGGTTTCTTCGCCGGATTTCTGCCCCGGCAGAAGCGTGCACAGGTACTGGCAGCCGAAGTGAAAAGTGACGTGGAGAGCCTTCCGGTAGTAACCGTGGCCTCCGTGACCCGGAGCGACACGCGGACCGACCTCGTGCTTCCCGGGAACATTCAACCGGTTACCGAGGCGCCCGTGCTGGCGCGCGCCAACGGCTACCTCCGCAAACGCTATGCCGATATAGGCGATCACGTCAAAGAAGGCCAAGTCTTGGCGGAAATTGAAGCGCCCGAACTCGATCAGCAGATTTTGCAGGCGCAAGCCACTTTGCAGCAGGCGCAGAGCGCGGTGGAACAGGCGGAAGCCTCCCTGAAGCAAGGGAAGAGCAACGAAAACCTGGCCCAGGTGACGGCCGCACGCTGGAAGAATCTGGTTGCCCGGGGGGCGGTTTCGAAACAGGAAAACGACGTCTACCAGGCGCAATGGGCGGCCCAACAAGCCAATGTTCAGTCCCTCGAAAAAGCGGTGGCGGCCGCCCAGAGCAACGTGAGCGCCGCACAGGCCAACCTGGCGCGCCTTACCGATTTGAAAGCTTACCAGACCGTGCGGGCGCCTTTCGCGGGTGTCATCACGGTTCGAAATGTGGATACCGGCGCGCTGGTCAATGAAGGCAACACTTTGTTGTTTCGCATCGCGCAAACGGCAGAGGTTCGCACGTTCGTGAATGTGCCGCAGGCGGAGGCCGACTCCATCAAAGCGGGCCAGAACGCCAGCCTGGAAATTCCCGATCTGGCAGGCCGCAAGTTCACGGGTAAAGTGACCCGCACGTCAAACGCTCTCGACCCCGCCAGCCGCACGCTGCTCACCGAAGTGGATGTCCCCAACCCCGATGGCACGCTGCTTCCCGGCATGTTCACGCAAGTGAATTTGCAGGTGCCGCGCCGCGATCCGCCGTTGCTCATTCCTGGCGACACGCTGGTGGTTCGGGCAGACGGTACGCAAGTAGCCGTCGTGAACGGGGCGGGCCAAGTGCATTTCACCCGCATTGAGGTGGGCCGCGATTTCGGCGATCGTTTGGAAGTGCTGTCGGGCCTGCAACTCGGACAACAACTCGTCGTGAACCCCAGCGATTTCGTCCGGGAAGGCGCGCATGTCAAACCAGTGCCGCAGGATGGAGCCGGGGCGCGCCGCCGGAGTTAAGATTCAACCGATGTACAAATTTTACCGAGCCGCTGCTTGCAGCTCGACCGCAAGGGAGCGCTGCTTCTTCTTGGTCCTACTTTGCGTGAGCCTGGCCCATGCCCAATCCGGGCTTCCCCCATCTCCCCGCCAGCTCAGCTTCGAGAATTCCGCGCGCCTGCATGAACTGATCCGCGCCGGCAGCCTCTACCTCTCCCTCCAGGACGCCCTGGCGCTGGCCATTGAGAACAACCTTGATATCGAACTGCAGCGGTTTGCTTTGCCAGCCACCGATACGGAACTCTTGCGCGCCAAAGGCGGCGGCGTTGTTCGGGGTTTAAACTTCACCATGGCAGAAGTCCCCACCGGCGTAGGCGGGCCGCTCAGCCCGGTGCTGACCAGTCCGGCGAGTTCCGGCAGCGCCACGGCCGGATCTTCGGTATCCACCAATGCCTTGGAGTTGGGTCTGCTCTCAGGACTGCAGACCAACCTTTCGGTGCAAGGCACAATCCCGCAATCTGTCGGGACGGCCGTGCCGGTGTACGATCCCGCGATCGTCGGCCAGTTGAACTGGAACCACACCACCACGCCGCAATCGAACAGCGTGACCACGGGGACGCCTTCCCTCATCACCACCACGGGCCTGGTGAACGCGGGAATCCAGCAAGGCTTTTCGACGGGAGCGGTGGCCGGGCTATCGTTCAACAACAGCCATCAATCGTTGAATTCGTTGCGCACGGCGTATAACCCGTATACCGGCTCCAGCCTCGGCCTGACGGTTACGCAACCGCTCCTCCGCGGTTTTGGCGTGGCGCTGAATCGGCGCTTCATCCGCATCGCGGCCAACGAGCAGAAGATCGGAAGTCTGCTCTTCCGCCAGCAACTGATCGCGACGGTTTATGGAGTCATCCGGCTTTATACGGACCTCGTGGCGCTCTACCAGGACATGAAGGTCAAACAGGAATCGGTCACGCTGGCGGAAAAGCTGTTGTCGGACGTCAATGCGCAGGTAGAGGAAGGCACCCTCGCCCCGGTGGAAGCGACGCGCGCCAATGCCCAAGTCTTCTCTACCCGCCAGGACTTGGCCAACTCCCAGGGCTTGCTGGAGGAGCAAGAAGCGCTCCTGAAGAACGTGCTGACCCGCACCGGCAATGCGGACGCCGGCGTCCAGGAGGCTCACATCGTCCCCACGGACACGCTCCAGATCCCCGAAAAGGAAGAAGTGCGGCCGATGCAGGATTTGATCGCGGAAGCTTTGGCCAGCCGTCCCGATCTGGGGCAGGCACGCCTGCAGGTCGATATTTCCAAAATTGGCCTGGAAGGTTCGCGGAGCGCCACTAAACCCGAAGTCGATTTAGTGGGAGTGATGCAAAACAACGGCCTGGCCGGCACTCTGAACCCGTTGCAGCCGGCCGCGGACCCCGCGCTGATCGGCGGCTACGGCGGCGTGCTCGACCAGATCTTTGCCCGCAAATACCCCACCTATGGCATTGGCGTGCAATTCAATTTGCCGATTCATAATCGGATTGCCGAAGCCGACCTGGCGCGCGACGAAATCCAGATGAAGCAATCGCAGATCCGCGTGCACCAAATGGAAAACCAGACGCGTCTGGAAGTGGAAGACGCGCTCATCGCCATGCGGCGCGCGCGCGCATCGTATCAGGCTGCGACCCAAGCCCGGAAACTGCAGGAGCAGTCGCTCGAAATCGAGCAGGCCAAGTTCGACGTGGGCGCATCCACCAGCTTCTTCGTAATCCAGTACGCGACTCTGTTGGCGCAGGCCCGCTCCACAGAGGTTGCCGCGCAGAGCGCCTACGTCAAGGCGCGCGCCGGTCTACAGCGGGCAGTGGGATCCATCCTGGAAGACAATAACGTGTCCATGGACGCGGCGGTGAAGGGATCGGCGCAATAGCCGAATCCTGCCAGAGTGCGTCTCCCAACCGAGCCGCCACCGCAAGGGAGCGGATGGCAGTACTGTCAACGCACTTCCGCGACATACAACGCCATCGGCTCGCCCTCTCCCGGCTGGCACAGGGTCTGTCCAGGGGCGCCCGTAGCGGGCTGCTGGCAAACTAAATCGAGCCGCCGATGAACCCAGATAAACGCCGAAAAGTATTTTGTTTTGAATCGGCGTTCATCGGCGTCCATCGGCGGCTATTCCTTTTCACCATCCTGCTAGGAATTAACCGATCGATCGCATTCGACACTTGTATACAATCCGGCTATAGTATCAAGAAGCAAGGAGATCATGCTGATGTTGGTTCGACGTAGCTGGCGTTATGCGCTCTTGACGATCTTGGCCCTGGTTCCTCCGGCGCTCTTCGCCCAGTGGGTGGATTATCCGACGGCGGGAGTGCCGCATACCGCGGACGGCAAGCCGAACATGAACGCCCCGACCCCTCGTACGGCGGACGGAAAGCCTGATTTTTCAGGAATGTACGGGTGGGTGACGCGAGCCAACTGTGGCGCCAAGTGCAACGACACCCAGGTCTCCCGCGAGTTTATCGACATTGCCGCCAGCCGGAAGGAGCCTGTGCCGTTCCAGCCGTGGGCCGCGGACCTGGTGAAGAAACGGCGCGTCGAGCAGGGGCTCGACCCGAACGTCCATTGCATGCCGCGGGGGGCCCCCCGGATCTGGACCGACGATTATTACAAGCGAATCTATCAGGTCCCCGGCCGCGTGATTATCCTGACCGAGCGCAATATGCAATACCGGCAGATCTTCACCGATGGCCGGCCATTCCCCGCGGATCCGACTCCAACCTGGAACGGGTACTCGGTCGGCCATTGGGACGGCGACACGCTGGTGGTGGAGACCGTCGGCTACCGGGACGATCTTTGGCTGGACGCCAGCGGGAAACCGCTGACGGAGAAAGCCAAAACCATTGAGCGGATCCGGCGTCCGAATTTCGGGAATCTGGAAGTAGAGATCACGATCGACGATCCGAAAGCCTACACCGCCCCTTGGACGGTGAAGATCGATCAGCCTCTGGTGCTGGATAGCGAACTGATCGATTACTATTGCCTGGAAAACGAGCGGGACTCGCAGCACATGCGGCAGCAGGATCAGCCGATCGGGGCCCCACAGTAGCTCGTTTTTGGTGGGGCAGGCTTTTCAGCCTGCGGGCCGGATTTCATCCGGCCAACCGGCCGAAGGCCGAGCTCTCCGCGACGCATATCCACCGCAGGAGCAGCCTCTCGGCAACCCACAGTAGCTGGTTGCGTTACCGCGCGAAGTGTTTGGTGTCTCTTTCGTTCTCGAGACAGATGTAATCGAGTAGTTCCGTATCGACCACCAGGGGTTGCTTGAGCTTTACCGTCCACGGTGCGGTGTAAGCTTTGGGATCGTCCACCGTGATTTTGATCTCCAAGGTTCCGTAGTTGGGTCTGCGGAACTCTTCCACCACAGTCGCGGCCTCAGTCATGGGACTGCCGGATGCGTCCAGCCAGAGCCCTTCGCGAAATCCGTTGCTGCGCACCACCAGCGCGTCGCCCTCCCACTTGCCCGACGAGTAGCCATTCCAGGAAGGTGTCGGGTCCGCCGGCAGCGGCCTGCCATCCGTAAAGATCTGGCGATAGCTGGTATTGCGCTCCGTAAGAATTACGAGCAATCCCGGCGTTTGAATCAGTTTCTTCAGAAGTCCGTCGGTGTGGATTCGGAGCGCGCCGCGCGGAAGGCAGTGCGATTGGGGGTCGTCTTTCGAATTCGCCGCGCTGCGCTCTTTCACGAGTTGGGCCGCCCAAGGCTGATACGGCAATCCACCCTTCAACGACCAGCCGATATTGATGAATTCCTGGCCGACTTTTTGATCCGGGCAGCCGTCCGGCGGGCAGGGGCGATTGTCCTCCCAGCCCCATAAGCCGCTAAGGTCAGGCTTGCCGTCGGCGGTCCGCGGCGCAGGCGCCGAGAGGTTCGCCTTCCCATTCGGAAGCCGAGGCACGTTGGCCGTTGGATATTGAATCCATTGCGCGAAACCGGGCGCAGCCGCGCTGATCACGAATGCCGCCGATACAATCTTCGATAAGCCCATAGTTGGCGCCGATTATATACCTCCGGCTCCCAGGTTGGAATAGGAAGAGTGCTTTCGGTTTTGGTGGGGCAGGCTTTTAGCCTGCAGGCCGGATTTCCATCCGGCCAACCGGCCCAAGGCCGGAGTTCTCCTCCTTCACCCACACCAGTGACGGCACTTGCACCGAAACCCGCTCTTTTTTGCTTCATCCACGTGCTCTTACGAGAGGACCTGCGGCGAAAGCCGCGGCTCCTTTCCCAATTTCACCAAAGGAATTGCAGTGCCACACATCGATCCAACAGCCTCCCTGATCAGAAATACGGCCGATACGATCTTCGATAAGCCCATAGTTGGCGCGATCTCGGATAGCTACATCGACTGGACGGACTGCGAACTCGTGGAGCGCGTCCCCGGCAAAGTGTCGGGCCGGCCGCTCGTGCGCGGTACCCGTATTCTTGCCGACACTGTTGTTCAGGACGCCGAGCTTGTCTCCCCGCTCGAAGAAATCCACGAAAACTATCCCATGGGGGAACCAGGCCGCGACCGCCAGGGAGCGGTCGAATGTCGCCTGAGCAAGGTGGGGCGAGCTTGAGCGTGCCAGCCGGATTCATCCCGCCCTGCCTCTCCTGGTTAACCCCGCCCTCCGCCACTCCCACGCGCGATCTCGCAGCGGAAACCACAACGACTGCGGCTCCAGTTCAAGCAGCCGCGCTGCCGGAGTCGCGGCGTAGCGAAACTGAAACCGTAGCTCGACTGCATTCAGATTCGCCGATGGCCGCGTCATCAACAAGTAACTGTCGCCTACAGCATGCAGCGCCGAAGAGCCGCGGAAAGCGCGGCCGATCTCATCACGGCCGATGGACTTGCGTACGTGATGCACCACGATCAGCGCCGCTTTCGAGGCATCGCGCAGCCGCAACAAGCTCTGGCACAGCGGTTCGTGCATCTGGAGCGAAAGAGTGTGGCGCAGCAGCGGTTCGCCCAGCAGTAGCAAAGTCAGATAGTGGGATCAATCCGTGTCGAAGTTCAGCAGCAGCGGCAACTGTTGCAGGGCGGGATCTGCCTGGGCACGGTTACATGGCCGAACCACAACCGGCGCAGTGCCGGAAAATATTCTGCTTGACAGAATATATCAGTATCGGATATATCTGTTACTGATAGGTGCCGCAATGGGTAAGCAATCCGGGGCGGGGCGCTTGAGTGACGGCCAACAGAAGCTTCTGCCCCTTACACCAGCAGTCTTCTTTATCCTTTTTGCCCTCGCCGATGGTGACAAGCACGGATATGCCATCATGCAACAGGTCGTAAGGTTGTCCGATGGCCAGTTTCAGATGGGACCTGGCACCTTGTACACCACAATCCAGCGATTGCTCGACCTCAAACTCATCGAAGAAATCCTGTCCGCTAGTGAAGCCGATACACGCCGTCGGTATTATCGATTGCGTCGGGCGGGCAAGTCCGTGCTGGATGCAGAGTTGGATAGGATGCACCATATTCTGAAGACTGCATCCAGAATGAAATTTGCGACGGAAGGATTCGGTCACACATGAACCCAGTCCTCCGGTTGAGTCTTAAACTGTACCGGCGATTGATCCATTTGTATCCCGCCGGCTTACAGTGCCGCTTCGGATCGGAGATGGTGGACGTATTCGAGCAACAGCTTCTGGGGGCATGGGGAGAGCGCGGAGCGGCAGGCGTCGGCCGGGTTTGGTGCTGCATCGTAGCTGAACTTGTAACCGGAGCGGCGATCCCGGCACTCGCGCAGGCGGCCATTATCCCTGCTGCGTCCATACTGGCGTCTTTCGTGTTGTTCCTGGTCTTCATCTGGATGGCTGGCTTCGCCAGGCCGTGCGGCTAATTTAGGCATGCAGAACTTTCGGTCGTGAATCACAGCGGAAGTGTGCCCGCACTCGAAAGGAGAATAGGAGTGTTTGCTATGCACAATCTTAGGCTAATTGCATGCGTGATTTGCGCGACGGCATCGGCGCTCGTAACTCATGTGGCGGCTCAAAGTCCCCCGGCGCCGCTCGAACAACTGCCCTCACTCAACCAGATACTGGATCAACACTTGAAAGCCATTGGCGGCGAACGCGCAGTTGCCGTGTCCGGACCGCTACTCCTTAAGGGAACCTGCGACTCGACTGGGCAGGACGAGAGCGGCCCGATCGAGATTCTGGTGAAATCGCCGAAGGTGGTTTACAACCTCAACGGCGAAGGTCTGCGAATGGGTTACGACGGGGAATCCGTTTGGAGGGCCGCGTCTGCCGAGGGTCTCCAACAACGCAAAGGGCGACAGTTTGCGGAACTGGTCACAGTATTCGATCCAGCGCGGGCGCGGTGGTGGAACGCATGGTATCCCCAGATGGCTGTCACTGCCGTGCGCAAGACCGACAACCGGGAAGCGTTCGTACTCGAAACTGTTCCAGGTAGTCCGTCCACGGAACGGCTGTTTATTGATCGCACGTCTGGTCTCTTAATCCGCGACGAAGTGACGCCTCAATTCGTATTTACTTTCAGTGATTATCGTATGGTGAGTGGCGTGATGGTAGCCTTCGCAATTCAAGAGACGACCCCAAACGGTATCAGATACGCCTATCGCTTCGATAGCATCGAACCCATTGCTGGGATTGACGAGTCACGCTTTCAGCCGAGGGAATCGAAATGACGATGGTGGAGGAGACATCTCTTTCACACCGTGTTTGGGTCTTTCTGGCATTGGTGTTCCCAATTTCCTGGGTGCTGTGGGTTCCCGTCATGCTGGACAAGACAAATCCGGTTTTTCTCAATCTGAGCGGAGGTCCGGCTTTGGCTGCGATGTGGGTTGTCGGCTCGCGCAATGGCCGCGCATGGAATCCCGGACGACTGGCGGCATTCCTCCTGCTCATCCCGCTGTGCTGGATGGTCGTGATCCTGAACATTGCGGCAAATTCCAATCCACGGGCGCCAGTGCAGTTCAATCCGGGGCTGCTTTTGCCCTCCGCTATTTCCGCGTGGATCATCTCGGGAGCCGTCTCGGCCGATACCGGCATTCGCAGATTGCTTCGCCCTCTCGTTGCACCGGTCGGCTGGCGCTGGCCCGTCATCGCATTGCTCATAATCCCCGTGTTCTTGCTGGCTACCGCGGCGTTGGGACGAGCGATAGGATTACCGGTCGCCAACCTGGCACGCGGGCTGACGGCTGGCCAATTAGTAGGGCTCGTCGCGATTCGTTTCGCTCACTACCTGATGTTTACCGCGGTTTTCGAAGAGCCCGGATGGCGTGGTTTCCTGTTGCCGCGCCTTCAGGTTCGTTTCTCGCCGTTGATGGCCAGTGTTCTCGTCTGGCTGCCCTGGGCAATCTGGCACCTGCCTCTGGATTTAACTCGCCCCGGCGGGTGGAGCTTGCTGATGGAATTCCGGCAGCGTGTCGTGGTCCTGCTCATCTTTTCCGTAGTAATCACCTGGCTATACAACCGTTCACGTGATGGTTTGCTGAGCGCGGTTGTATTTCACGGCGCTACCGGATCCTTTGTGTATGTCTTGCCTTCTTCACCACCGCTGATCGTGCCTCTCGCTTTTGTTCTGGTAGCGACCATGATCATCTCGGGCCGCATGTGGAGGAAGCACGTTCACGCCCGAGGAGAACGTCTTTCTGCGCATTCAGCGGCGACCCCGGCCTGATTGTGCCCCACATCGCCGCCCAGACCAAAGCTGCCGAATTCGCCTCCGCCGCATCCATCCAGTGACGGCACTTGCACCGAAACCCGCTCTTTTAGATTCAGCCACTTACAGATAACCAGCCCTGATTCGCCGATACTCGCGTGCTACACGTGGTCTTGGGAGAGGACCCGCGGCGAAAGCCGCGGCTCGTTTCCCAATTCACCAAAGGATCATACAGTGCCACATATCGATACAACAGCATCCGACACAACTCCCGCCGAAGGCGCCCCTAATTACAAAGGAGGACCTCGTACCGAGGCCGGAAAAATCCGTTCCTCCCGGAATTCTTGGAAGCACGGCCTCACCGCTCGTACCCTCCTCATTCCTTCCGAGGACAGGGAAGCCTTCGAGGAGTTCAGCCAACAGCTCTACGACTTCTGGAAACCTGCCAATTCCATGGAGGAGTTCTATACCCGCCAGATCGTCGAGGACGCATGGCGCCTCGAGCGCTCCACAGGCACCGAGCAATCCATGT
>Ga0209060_10000421_pt1 | contig 82361 bp, 69 predicted proteins | sample Coa_R1_8_FD_187155 | JGI IMG/M metagenome (GOLD analysis project Ga0209060, IMG submission 187155) | Surface soil microbial communities from Centralia Pennsylvania, which are recovering from an underground coalmine fire - Coalmine... | ecosystem: Environmental > Terrestrial > Soil >... | reverse complement strand
GCTGGGCGCCAAGTATCTGTCGATGCTCAGCCAGAGCGACCAGGGCAAGGCGCTCGACCTGCTGTTCGGCGCGGACGCCGCCCACTTCGCCATCGGGCGCATCCCGATCGGGGCCAGCGACTACGCCACCACGCGCTACAGCGAGGACGAGACGGCGGGTGACACCAGCCTGGCGCACTTCTCGATCAGCGAGGACATGATGTACCTGTTCCCGTACATCAAGGGGGCCCTGGGCGTGAACTCCAAGCTGCGCTTCTGGGCCAGCCCCTGGACGCCGCCGACCTGGATGAAGACGCGGACGGGCAGCGCGCAGGGCACCTCCTGCGGAAACCCGACCAACACGCAGAACGGCCAGACGCTGTCCGACTCGAACGCCTTCGACGGCGGCTGCATGACCGCCGGGACCAACAACGCCAACTTCACGGCGCTGGCGAACTACCTGAAGATGTGGGCCACGCAGTACGGGTCGAACGGGATCCCGATCGACACCATCTCGCCGCAGAACGAGCCCAGCTACGCGCAGGGTTATCCGTCCTGCCTCTGGAACCCGACCGACTACGAGACCTTCGTGAAGTCGTACCTGGGTCCGGCCTTCTCGGGCTCGAGCACCAAGATCATGCTCGGCACGATGTCCAACGGCGACAACGGCCAGCAGAGCCACGACCTCGTCATCCTCAACGACGTGACCGGCGACGCCACGGCCAAGGGGTTCGTGAAGGTGATCGGCCTGCAGTGGGGCATGCTGGACATCTACACGACGAACAACTCGTACATCACCAACGCGAGCGGCTTGAACTTCTGGGCCACCGAGCACAAGTGCGGCAACTACCCCTGGAACCCCTCCGGGTACCCGGCCTACGTCGAGCCGGCGCCGAACGACCAGGCCTACGGGATCGAGTCCTGGGGCTACATCTCGAAGGCCATCCGCGCGGGCGTCACCTCGTACAACGCCTGGAACATGATCCTCGACACCGTCGGGAAGGGAAACGATCTCATCCGCCAGTGGTCGCAGGACTCGCTGCTGGTGGTGAACACCTCGTCCAAGGCGCTGATCGTGACGCCGGCCTACTACGTCTTCCGGCACTGCTCGCAGTACGTGCAGGTGGGCGCCCAGGTCCTGACGACCAATGGCGGCGACTCGATCGCCTTCAAGAACCCGGACGGCAGCGAGGTGGCGGTCATGTATAACTCTGGCTCGGCCAGCAGCTCGTACACGGTCGCCATCAAGGGCTCGAAGTACCAGTTCTCGATGCCGAGCCAGGGCTGGGCCACCGTCTTCGTTCCGTAATCAACGCGACGTCGCGGTTGATTGCGGGCGCTCAATGACGGCGCCAAAGAGATTCGGGGGGTCGGGGGCTTCGTTGCGGCAGCATTGCGACGAAGCCCCCAATTCTTTGCTTTCCGATAATTCTCCCGGGCCGACGAGGGAGCGGTTCTGCCGACGGAGAGAGCGGGTCGGCCTCCCGGGGCGCGCGTGACAAAATCCCGCGTGCCGCCGCAATCAGCTCGTTGTCTGCTCCGTGACCCGTGATACGGTGAGGCCCTCTCGATTGGGCACCTCAAAGAACGATTTCATCAAAATTCCGCGGACGAGCTTAAATCGGTTTGATTTCTCCGGAACGCACGCGGCGCCGGAAGATGCCTCAGGAGTTGTCATGCAGAATCTCAAGTCGCCCAGGCTCTGGTTGCTGGTGGTCGTCGGATTGGCGAGCGCGTCGGGCTGCTCGCTCCCGTTGCCGAAGGGGCTCTCGGGAGACGGGGGCAACGTCCTGTCGACCACCTGCTCGCTCTCGCCGGACGCCGGCGTGAACATCGTCCGCACGGTCGAGGTGACCGGCGACGCCGAGAACGTGATTCCCGTCCAGACGGCCTGCGCCGGCCCCACCGCCGGGTCGGCCGACGCGGGGGTGAACCCCAACGCGATCGACATCTACTCCCAGGGCTACGGGTTCAACGACCCGAGCATCCTGGCCAAGGTCGACAAGACGATGCAGAACATCTCGCTGGCCGACGAGACGGCGCAGTTGTACGGGATGCCCTACCTCATCAACGGCGGCGTCCAGTTCAACGACATCCAGCGCAGCCAGGACACCACGACCATCCGTGGCTATCGCTACCGTGACGCCTCCCGCGGCATCAACCTGGGCGAGGATCTCGACGGCGTGTTCGCCACGGCCGACTTCGTGAACGGCCAGCACGTCGGCTACTCGACCGCCTTCCCGGTCAGCATGGCGCGCGGCGCGGCGTTCGACCTCGATCTCGAGGCCGCCATCGGCGAGGCCATCGGCGACGAGATGCAGGCCACCGGTCAGACGCTGCTCCTGGCGCCCTGCATGAACCTGCTCCGCCACCCGCTCTGGGGGCGCGCGCAGGAGACCTACGGCGAGGACTCCTACCAGATCGGCCGGCTCGCCTCGGCGCTGGTCGTCGGCGTCCAGCAGCACGTCGAGGCCAACGCCAAGCACTACATGGGTTACGACATCGAGAACCACCGCGCGCTCAACGACTCCGAGATGGAGGACGAGCAGACGCTGCGGGAGACCTACGGCCGCCACTTCCGGATGGTGGTGCAGGACTCCGGCGTCGGGTCGGTGATGGCCTCTTACAACCTGGTCGACGGGGTCAAGTCGACCGAGAACTCGCACACGCTGACGGACGTGCTGCGCAACGACTTCGGGTTCAAGGGATTCATCCTCTCGGACTGGTGGGCCATGCCGGGTGACACCAGCATCCCCGACACCAGCACGCTGAACAGCAACGCCATCAAGGCGCTCAACGCCGGGCTCGACGTCGAGCTCCCCTGGGGCCTCTACTACGGGCAGCTGCAGAGCCTCCAGCAGACGGGCGCCATCAACCAGTCGCAGATCGACGCCTCGGCCCGGCGCGTCCTCTACGAAAAGTTCCGCTTCAACGCCGACCCGCTCACCGGGCTCACGGGCCTGGGGAAGCCGGTGACGGTCTACACCAACAGCCGGATCAGCTGCGACTACACCCACCTCGCCCTGGCGACGCAGGCGGCGCGCGAGAGCATGGTCCTGCTGAAGAACGACATGGGCGCGCTCCCCATCAGCCCGGCGGTCAAGAAGGTGGCCGTGGTGGGGGCCACGGTGCCGTACGTGACGAACAACGGCTCGCCCGATCAGCCGACCGGCGGGACGGTCGACTTCGCCACCGACGTCCGCACGGGCGACCTCGGCTCGAGCCGCGTCTTCCCCGATCCCGATCCGAAGAAGTCGGTCGGTCCTTTCGCGGGCATCCAGGCCGCGGCGCCGTCCGGGGTCACGGTCGTCTCGGGGACCACGGTGGCCGACGTCCCCTCCGACGCCGACTTCGTCGTGGTGGTCGCCGGCCTCACGCCGCAGGACGAGGGCGAGGAGTACACGGGGGCCGGCGATCGCACGAACCTGTCGCTCGACGGCAAGCAGACCGACCCCAAGTACATGGGGATCCAGAACCAGCTCATCGCCAGCGTGGCCGCGCTGGGCAAGCCGATGGTCGTCGTGCTCGAGGGCGGCGCCGTCATCGACGTGACGCCCTGGATCGGCAGCCTCCCGGCCTCCTCCGCGGTGGTCATGGCCTGGTACCCCGGCCAGCGGGGCGGCGAGGCGCTCGGCGACCTCCTGTGGGGGCAGGTGAACGGCGTCTCCTACAACTTCGGCGGCAAGCTCCCCATCACCTGGGGGAACCTGGGCGACTACGACGTCTTCAACGGCGCGGGCGACAGCGCCAGCGGCGGCAAGACCACGTTCCACTATTACGCCGGGTACCGCTGGTTCGATAACAAGAAGATCGCGCTGACGCCGGCGCAGGGGACGTACCCCTTCGGCTACGGCCTCAGCTACACGAGCTTCCAGTACAGCGACCTGCAGCTCGGATGCAGCACCTTGGCCCCGGGGGCCGTGCTGCCGGTGGTAGTCAACATCACCAACACCGGGACGGTGGCGGGCGACGAGATCGCGATGGTGTTCGTCACCTTCCCGAACACGACGGTTCCCAAGCGCGTCGGTCAGAAGGAGCTCAAGGGCTTCGCGCGCGTCAGCTTGGCGGCGGGCGAGACGAAGCAGGTGACGATCCCCGTCCGGCTGTCGGACCTCGATTACTTCCAGGACGACGCGACCGACCCGATGGGCGGGCATTGGGCCGTCGAGAGCGGGCCCATCAAGATCATGGTGGGGGGCAGCTCGACCAACCTTCCGTTGACCGGAACGGTCAACGTTCCAAACGCCTTCACCGTCGGATCCACGCAATGAAAACATCCGTCCGTTGGACCCAGACCGCAATCGCCGTCGTAACGACCGTAACGCTCGCCTCCAACGCCTTCGCCGCCGGTCCCGGCGCGCCCGCCGACGCGAACGCCGCGCCGGCAACCGCCGCGCCCGCGGCCCCCGCGCCTGCCGCGACGCCGGCGCCGGGCGCCGTGCTGGTGGTGCCGGTCCCCGTCCAGGGGAGCCCGACGGCCTCGCCCGCGCCTGCGCGCGAGGCGACCGCGGTGGCCGGGTCGGTCCCGGCCCCGCCCGAGCCGGCGGTCGAGGCGCCCCCCGTCACCGAGATCGGCGTCCAGCGCCTGCCCGGCTCGGCGTACCCGGAGCCGCAGACCCGCGGCCTCAAGTACGGCTCGCTCTGGCTCACGTTTCACGGCCTCCAGTGGCCCTACCTGCCCGCCAAGGCCGGGCGCGATCGGTTCGTGATCGGGCTCTCCGGCTGGGGCTGGCTCGACACCTCGTACGAGAAGTTCTTCCCCTGGGGCCCGAACCCCTCGCTCACCAACAGCATGATCGCCTACTGGAAGCAGCAGGGCCGCATGCTGCTGCGGGTGACGCCGACCTACTCGTTCGAGGACTACTTCGTTCAGGGCCAGGTCGAGCTGGTCGGCACGGAGGACCAGAGCATCCAACGCTCGCAGACCGGCGGCGCCGACACCGACGATCTCTGGCTGCGCATCGGCCAGTGGAACAAGTGGGACTTCATGGTCGGCCGCTACGAGGGGTGGGAGGTCTTCCACCTCGGCATGGGGCTCGATCAGAACACCTTCGAGCGCTCGGGCGCGGTCGGCCCCGGTGAGGCCAACTACCCGATCCAGTACTACGGCCTGACCGACCTCCAGTTTCGGCCCTCGGGCGCCGCCGGCAACCTGGCGTTTCACTACTACCCGCTCCCGTTCCTGCGCTTCGAGCTGCTCGGGATGGTCGGAAGCTTGAGCAACCCGGCCTACGGGACCCGTCCGGTCGCCATCCTCGACCTCGGCTGGCTCAAGCTCAAGGGCGGCGTCGAGTACACGCACATCACCGGGCAGGGGATCACCGACGAGACCGACTACACCGCCAAGGGGGTCGGCGGCGCCGTCCAGTTCGTGCTCAACCCGCACGTCGAGTTCGGGTTCAACGCCGCGCAGGGGACCATCGTCAACATCAACAACCTGGGGAAGGAGAGCCTGACCGGGAGCTACACGCGCACGAGCTACGGCGGCTTCGCCAACTTCTCCAACGGGAGCGACAGGCACCCGCTGCTGTTCGGCATCGGCGGCCTCTACACCAGCAACGTGGACCAGCAGGCCATCGCCATCCCGGGCGTCGTCGACCGGTGGTGGCTCTGGCAGAGCTTCGTGGCCGTCCAGTACGTCGTGTTCCAGCAGCTCTACATCAAGCTGGTTGGCGGCTACTCGCGCGGGCACTGGTTCGTCGCCAGCACCAACCCCGCGACGCAGTTCGACGACGAGGTGTACAGCGTTCGGCTGCGGTTTGCCTTCTACTTCTAGGTAAAAACGATGCGCAAACTACGCACACTGGTCGGTCTCATGGTCATCGCGCTGGGGGCCTCGGCCCGCGCGCAGGAGCCCGCGCCCGCGCCCGCGCCCGCGCCGCTGCCCGACGCCGCGCCCGCGGCCGCCCCGCCGCCGGCGGTCACGGTGACGACGGTCCCGGCGCCCGCCGCCGACGAGTCTCGCCGGCCGCTCGAGATCTCCCTCTCGTTCCTTCCGATGGGCCGCGGAAAGCTCACCACGCCCGGCGGCGCCGCCAACCTTTCGGGCGACGCCCAGTTCGCCTATGGCGGGGCCCTGTCGGTCACCTATCGGGTGGTGGCCGGCCTCCACCTCGGCCTGGCGCCGCAGGCCATCTACAACGTGAACTACAAGACCAACCCGGCCGGGAACGGGATCCCGCTGCCCGCCTCCTCGACCGAGTACGACCTCATGGCCCGGATCCAGTACGCGGTCCCGATCATCGACGGCATCACGCTCTACGCCGAGGCGCTGCCCGGGTACTCGCTCATCATCGTCCCCCACGCCAAGACGCCCGCGGGACCGGTGCTGGCGCTGGGCGGCGGCGCCGCCATGGACATGTCGGACCGGATCTTCATCAACGTCGGGGTCGGCTACCAGCTCGGGTTCCAGTCGCTCTCGCTGGCGGGGACGGCGCGCGAGGACCGGACGCGGTACGTGCGCGTCGCCCTCGGCGTCGGCGCCCGCTTCTAGCGCGCCCGCGCCCGAGCTTGCCCCGGCGAGGGGGGCTCGCCGCTTGACACTCCGGCGTGGCGCGTGCTGCATTGGGTGCGGCTCGTGTCGCGGTTCAGGGTCACGGTCGCGGTCGTGCTCGTCCAGTGCGCGGCCCTGATGTCGGTCAGCCTGCTCATCGGAGACAACGGCTGGGACGACGGGGCCATCACGCTGGCCTTCGCCCGCACCTTCGCCCGGCACGGCCGCATCGCGCTCACCCCGCGCTCGGAGGTGGTCGAGGGGTTCTCCTCGGTCTCGTGGTTCCTGCTCAACGCGCTGGCGGCGCTGGCCCGCCCCTCGTACCGCGCGGCGATCGCCCTCTGCCAGGCGATGTCCGTCGTCAGCCTCGGCGCCTGCACGCTGCTCCTGGCACGGACCTGCGCGCTGCTGCGCCTCGACCGGATGTTCACCGCCCTGACGCTGATCGCCTTCGCCGCCTGGGGCGGCTGGTTCTCCGAGGCCGGCAACGGGATGGAGATGGGCCTCCTCGCCGCGGCCTGCTTGCTGATGATCAACGAGCTGCTGTCGCCGCAACCGCGCCCGGCTCTGCTGGCGGCGGGCGCCGTGCTGGCGGTGACGACACGGTTCGAGGCGGTCCTCTACGTCGGGTTGCTGGGCCTCGCCGTCGCCGCCGTTCCCGGCCGCCGCGCCTTTCGGACCATCGCCCTCTCCGGCCTGGTGACGGTCGCGCTCCTCACCGCCTTCCGTCTGGCGGCGTTCTCGGACGTCCTGCCGAACACCTTCTGGGCCAAGCGCTGGCCCCCCTATGCGGCGTTTGGCGTCGGGGACCGCCTGGCGGGCGTCCTCGAGCTGCCGCGCCTGTTCGTGGGTCCGCTGCTCGCGCTGGCGTTCGCGGCGCGCGCCGGCCTCGACCTTCCGGGCGTCCTGCGGTCCCGCCGACAGACGCTCGCGATCCTGGCGGCTCCGATGCTGGGCGCTGTCGTGATGGGCGCAGCGACGGGGAGGCACTGGGGGTACCCCGGGCGGATGCCCTCCTTCGCCGTCGCGCCCACCCTCGCGCTGCTGGCGCGGCTCCTCGCGGACTGGGTGGCGGCCGCGCGCGCCAGGCTGCGGGTGGCGGTGGCGGTCGGTTCGCTCGCCGCGGCGGTCGTCGCCTCGCAGGTCGGGTTCCCCGTCGGGTTCCTGGGCGGCGCCCTGCACGGCGGGGCGTTCGGCGTCACCCCCCACACGTACGCGCAATCGGGCCAGGTGTTCCGGCGCTTCGCCGACGCGGCGGGGCTGGAGCACCCGACGATCCTCACCTCGGACGTCGGGGGCCTCGCCCTTTGCTGCGACGAGCTCGAGATCGTCGACCTCGCCTTTCTCTCCAACAAGACGCTCGCGCACCAGGGGCCCGGCGCGCTCGGCGGCGTGCTCGCGGCCGCGTCGCCCGAGCTGGTCGAGGCGCACTGGAGATGGCCGGCCGTGGCCGGGCTGTACCAGCTGCCGGCCTTCCGCGCGCGCTACATGCCTGCCTTCGCGGGCGGGACCAAGCTCTGGGTGCGGCGCGACGTCGCGCAGGCGATCGCCCGCGCCGGGCGCGGCTGCTCGCTCCCGCTCGCCCGGCAGGACGTGAAGCGGGCCGTGGACGCGCACCGCTACGCCAGCACCGACCTGCCCGACGACCGGGCGAGCTTCGCGCGTCAGGGCCTGGTCCTCGTCCTCGACCAGACCGCGCCGGACGGGGTGAACCTCTGCCGCCCGCCGGCCCCCGTCCCAGACTAGCGCTCTCGACGCGCCGCCGAGCCCGCCCTCGTCGTCCGTCGCGCCTCCGCGGACGCAACATCCGCGGGAATCAAGTCGGACCTGGCGGCGGCCGGCAGATCGGGCGCCGTCGCCGGGATCGCGCCGGCCGCTCTTCGACCTTCAGCGGGCCACCGGCCCGCCGCCAACCAACCGTCGCCATCCACGTCGTCGGCTCCACCGTCGCCGTCGGCGCGCCCGTCCCCGGCGTGGTGCCCGCGGCGGCGCTCGCCCCGGACGCAACATACGCGGAATCAAGTCGGCCGGTTCGGCGCCATCCCGAAAAGTGGGGACCCGAGCTGCGTGGGTCGATTCCGGGGGGCGCGTTGAGGTGCTTCCGGAAGTTGAGGAGGACGTAGACCATGCTCGCCCGCATACGGCGCGGCGTCGTCAGCGGGCTGACGTGGTAGCGATCGCCGACCACCTTCCCTTTGCGGCGGCCGAGCGCGCGATTGACGGCGAGCGCCAGACGGATGGCGAGCCCATGCATGCCGCCCCGGGCCCGGCGCGCCTCGTCACCCTCGACGATGAAGTGCCCGTGATCCTGCTGGATCGAGAAGTGGATCACACGGAACCGGTCGACCGACGCCCGCGCGATGGTGCGCCGGAGCGCCCCGAACACCCGCGCCGACCTGAGCGACGGGAGCCCGGGCACCGCGCGGATCGTGACCTGGAGCGGGTATCGGGGATCGACCTTCGCCCGGGTGTCGTGCGGCATCGCGGGTCGGCCGCGCGGTTTTCGCCCCGCGCCTTTCCGGGCCCCGCCCCATTGGCTTGCCACCTGGAGTGGTAGCGGCAGTTGCCGGCGGCCTGCCAACTTGATTCCGCGCATGACCAGTTGTCGGCGCGGATGGCCTGGGGTTGCGCGGCGAGCTCGGGGATTTGATTCCGCGGATGTTCAGGGCGTGCGGTCAGTTCGGTCCCGCGCTCAGGTTTTGCGATTCGTGGGCTTCGTTGCGATTCGCGGGCTCGGTTCGCTGCGGCGGTCAGTTGCGCGACCGGGCCGGGAGGTAGAAGACGCCGTCGTCGCTGACGTAGTGGTCGCGCACGAACGCCAGGAATCGCGGGCCCAGCGCGCGGAGCTCGTCGTCCATGGCGATGAGCGCCGGCCTGGCGCGGCCGGTGGTCAGCGCGTCCAGGTAGGCGTCCCGCTCGCCGTCGGTCATCGAGACCAGCAGCTCGCGGTGCATGAAGTTGTAGTAGAGCGGGGCCGGTCGGAACACGTTGGTTCCGAGCCAGCCATCCAGCACCGGCTGGTCGGGGGAGGTGTGCGCGAAGACGAATCGCAGCCGGGCCATCTCGACGTCGCTGCGCCGGTCGAGCGCGCTTCGAACATCGAGCGCGGGCCAGATGAGCAAGGGGAGGATCGCCGCGACGACCAGCCAGCTGCGCTCGCGGTGGCGGCTCCGCTCGAGGAGGAGCGAGAGGCCGCGCGCCGCGAACAGGCAGGCGATGGTGAGGGGCGGCAGGTAATACTGCTCGTAGGCGGCGGGGACCACGAAAGCGCCGGCCACGAGCCCGAGCAGGGCGCAGAGCAGCAGCACGTCGCCGTCGTCGCGCCTTCCCGCGCGGCGGCCGAACAGGGCCTCGCCGGCGCCGACGAGGCCGAGGAGAAAGACGGGCCAGCTCGAGCGCAGGAGGACGAGGACGTGCCGGCCCGTTCGCCAGCGCCACCGCGCGTTGAGGAGGAAGTTGTCGTAGACGAACTGCCGCCCGCCGCCGTGCGCGGTGAACCACAGCCAGGTGCAGAGCGCGGGGAGGGCGACGCCCGCCAGCACGACCAGGATCGCCGCCGCCCTCGAGGCCCAGGCGCGCCGGCCGCCCCCGAGGACCCACAGCCCCAGCCCGAGGAACACGCCCGGGAGCGCGAACAGCAGCTTCTGGGTGCACATGACGGCGCCCCCGAGGCAGAGGCCCCCGCACAGGAACCATCCGAGGCGGGCGAGGGTGGGACGCTGCGGGGCGAGCAACGCGCGCCGCAACGACCAGAGCGCGCCGACGAAGAACGTCAGCGCCGGCACGTCGGGCCGGATCTCCAGCGTCTTGTGGATCAGCACCGGCTGCGCGAGGAAGAGCAGGCAAGCGATGAGCCCGGTGCGGCGCGTGGCGCCCAGCCTTCCGACCAGGAAGACCAGGACGGCCGCCAGCATGGTCAGCGCGAGCGACACGAGCCGCGCCGAGATCAGGAAGTGACGGGCGGCGTCGAAGGATCGGTCCGCCGCGAACCAGCGGAACAGGGGCGACAGGGCGAAGTAGTGCCAGGGGGTGTGGTGCTCGAAGAAGTCCTTGTAGGGGAGGAGGCCCCGGGACACGTTCCAGGCGGCGTGGGCGTGCTCGAACTCGTCGTTGTCGAAGGCCCGAACGACGAGGACCGGGAGGCGCGCAACGACGAGCGCGGCCAGCGCGGCGACGAGGAACGCGCCGCCGGCGTCTCTCTCGGGCGCTCGAGCCCCGTCAACCGACTCGAGCGGCCGTCCGTCGTCGGCGAGCGGCATTGCGGACTCTATTTACCTCGGTCTGCAATCTGGTGGGAAGCGGCGCGCCCCGTTGCGCGGGGCGCGGCGCCGATGAGCTGCGAAATGGTGTCCCCTCGGGGGGCCGAGGGTGTAGTAGTACGGGCGGGTGATGCGGCACGCGACGAGCAGCGAGTGCCCGTGACGGCGCCTGAGCCGCACGCGATGTCGGGCGCCGCGCCGGAGCCGGCCGGCGTGTCGGGATCCTGGCTCGAGCGGGCGGCCCGGATTTCGGATCTCCGGCTGACCTTGCTGGTCGGGGCGGCGCTGTTCGGCCTCTACGCCTGGCCGCTGCTGCTCGTGCCGGTGCCGCCGCTGCAGGATCTCCCCAATCACCTGGCCACGGCGCACATCGTGGCGCACCCCGACCTCTTCCCCGAGTTCGCGTTCAACGGTCTCTTCAAGTCGAACGCGCTCTTGACGCTTTGGTTCTACACGGTCGGCCGGCTCGGCCTCTACGGGGCGGCGCGCGCCTTCGTCGCGCTGGTGCTGGCCGCGAACGCGCTGGCGCTCCCGATGTTCGTGCTCCGCTTCGCCGGCCGGCGGGCGCTCCCGGTCGCGATGCTGTTCGCCTGGCCGCTGGTGCACGGGTTCGCGGTCTCGATGGGCTTCCTGAACTTCGCGTTCGCCTTCGCGCTGGCGTTGATGTTGCTGACGGTCCTCGACCGGCAGCGCGAGGCGCCCACGATTGGCCGCGGGGTGGCGATCGGGCTCCTCGCCGGCGCGGTCTGGTACGCGCACCCCTTTCCGCTCGCCGTGGTGGGCGCGCTCGTCGCGCTCCACGTCGCCACGCGCGCGACGATGCGAGAGCGCGTCGCGAGCGCGGTGCGCCTGCTGCTGCCGCTCGCGCCCGCGGGCGCGCTGGCGCTGCTGGCCGCCCAGCATCACCTGGTCAAGTCCGAGCACTCCACCGCCGCCTCGGCCGCCTTCCTTTACCTCAACCCGTGGGAGAACCTCGAGCACCTCTGGCTCGACGTCTCGGGGGCGCTGACCCGCTGGGGCGCGGCGACCGCCGTCCCCGCGATCCTGCTGCCGATCCTCGCGCTGGCGTCGCCGTCGCGGCAGCCCAGGCCGCCGCGGGCGTTCTTCTCGGCCGCCGCGCTCGTCTGCCTGGGTTTGGCCTACGCCGGGCTGCCCACCATGATGAGCAACTGGAACTACCTCAACTGTCGACTGGCGCCGTTCCTGTGGCTCGCGCTGCTGGTGCGGCTCCCCGAGCGCCTGCCGCGGCCGCTGGTCGCGCTGCTGGCGCTCTCGGGCCTGTCGTTCTCGCTGGCGCTCGGCGTCGACTACGTGAGGCTCGACCGCGATCGGGCGGAGTTCACCGCCGGCATGGACGCGGTGCCGCCGCGCGCGACCTTGCTGTCGCTGGTCTTCAACCGCAGCAAGACCAGCCACTGGGTCGCCAGCCTGACGCACGCCTGGGGTTACTACACGGTCGAGAAGGACGCCTCGGCCCCGCTGATCTTCGGCGTCGAGCGCACGTACCCCATCACCTACCGCGACTTTCCGCCCAGCAAGCTCATCCCTCCCGCGCTCGATCGGTTCGCCGAGCGCAACGGCACGCCGGCCGACGTCTGCCGCCGCCTCGGCCAGCCGCCCGACGACGCGACGTGCGTGGCCGCCTGGCGCGACATCTGGCGCGGCTTCTGGCGCGAGGCCGAGCCGCGCTTCTCCCACCTGCTCACCTGGGCCATGCCGGCCGAGGCGCGGGCGCTGGTCCCGCCGCGCTATCACCGGGTCTACGCGGCGGAAGAGCTCGAGATCTATGCTCGAGATGGTTCCAGGAACTGAGCCCGAGCACGGACCAGCGTCACAAAGCGTGCCGCCATCCAGCAATTCGCGACAATCCGCGGCGATTTCGGACAATCTCAATTCGGTGCCGGCAATCTCATTTCTGGCGAGGACTTGACCGGCGCCCAGGCGCTAAGCTAACCGTCAACAAGCCCGCATGCGTCCACTCCGTGTCGGCATCGTGGCCGAGAGCTATTACCCAACTCTCGGCGGCATCCAGGAGCACGTGCTCCACCTGCGCAAGCTGCTCGACCGGCAGGGCGTCGAGGCCACGATCCTGACGGGGCGTCCCGCGCCCGCCACGCGCCCCGGGCCCGAGGACGCCGAGCAGGGCGTGGTCCGCGTGGGACGCGCGCGCACGTTCCGCACCGGCGGCACCTTCACGCAGGCGACGCTCGGCCCCGTGGCGGCGTTCAATTTTTATCGCGCCCTGCGGCGCGGGCAGTTCGACCTGCTCAACATCCACGGCCCCTGCGATCCCGGGCTGGCGTTCTGGGGGCTCTCGATGTTCCGCGGGCCGAAGGTGTTGACGCTGCACAACGCCTCGTTCCCCGACGCGCCCTGGCGCCATCGCATCGCGCCGTACTACCGCTGGGTGTTTCGCCGCGCCGCCGCGGTGATCGCCGTCTCCGACGCGACCTCCCAGTCGATGCGTCGCTACGCCAACTTCCAGTCGACGATCATCCCCAACGGCGTCGACGTCGCCTACTGGCGGTCGGGGCCCAGCGCGCGCTACACGCGACCGGGAACGCGGAGCCTCGTCTATCTCGGGCGGCTCGAGCAGCGCAACGGGCCCGAGGTGGCCATCGAGGCGTTCAACCGGCTGGCGCCCTCGTTTCCCGACGTCCGGCTGCTGATGGCGGGCGACGGGCCGATGCGCCCGGCGCTGGAGGCCCTGGTGGCGCCCGCGCTGCGCGAGCGGGTCGAGTTCCTGGGCGCGGTCTATCACCAGCGGCCCGAGCTGTTCGCCTCCTCGTCGGTGTTCCTGCTGCCCGCGCGGGCGGTCGGGTTCTCGATCATGGTGCTCGAGGCGTTCGCCGCCGGCCTGCCGGTGGTCGCGCTGCCCGGCCTCGGGACCGATCGGGCTGGCGAGCACTGGTCGAACGTGATCATGGCCGCGGAGGACAACGTCGCCGCCTTCACCGCCGCGGTGAGCGACACCTTGCGGCGCGACCAGCGCGAGCGCATCGCGCGCGGGCGCCTCATCGCCGACGCCTTCGACTGGGAGAGGGTGGGCGGTCGGATCCTCGACGTCTTCCACGCCGTCGTGGGGACGTCCGCCGAGCGGCGTCCGGCGCGTTCCAACGTCGCCGCCTAGCATGGGCGACGCGGCCCAGGCTGGGCAGGTGGGCCCGTCCGGCCGCCCGGACGGTCACCGCGCCCGCCCGCGCTGGAAGACGGCCCTGCGCTTCCTGCCCCTCGCGCTGCTGGCCGCGGTGCTCTGGCGCGAGAAGCCGTGGGCGGTCAGTCTCTCGACCCGGGCGCCCTGGGCCGTCGCTGGCGCGATCCTGCTCAACCTGGTGGTGTTCCTTCCGCTCAAGGCGGCGCGCTGGCGGGTCGCGCTCTACGAGCCCCCGCCGTTCCGCACCGTGCTGGCGGCGCTGCTGGAGGGGCTCCTGGCCAACGCCGCCATCGGGTTCGGCAGCGGAGACCTGGTGCGCGCGGCCCGCCTGCGCCGCGATCAGGCCCAGCTGGCCGTCGACTACGCCTGCACCTGGGCCGAGCGCGGCGCGGAGGCGGTGGCCTTCGCCATCCTGATCCTCGTCGCGGCCGTGGCGGCCCACCTGGGGAGGATGGTGATCGGCCTGGCCGCGCTGGCCGTGGTCGGCTACGTCGTCCTGCTCGGCGCGGGGCGCTTCCTGGTGCCGCGGCTCGCGCGCTGGCCGCGGGTGCAGCGCGCGCTCGCCGCGGGCCTCGAGGCCTCGACGGCGCGGCGGGTGACCATCATGACCGCCCTCTCGCTGCTGGGGTGGGCCAGCGAGATCGGGATGCTGGTGCTGTTCCAGGGGGCGTTCCACCTGGGCCCCAGCCTGCGCATGGCGTTGCTGACGCTGATCGGGATCAACGCCGCCATCGCCATCCCCACCGTGCCGGGCAACTTCGGGACGTTCGAGGCGGGGGCGACGATGGCGCTGGTCATGTGCGGCGCGCCGCGCGACGTGGCGGTCTCCTACGCGCTCATCTACCACCTGACCCACGTCATCCCGGTGGCCGGGATCGCCACGGTCGTCTACCTCGTGCGGTCGAGCCGGCGATACAGGACGACGCCCGCGGAGACCTCCAGCGGGCGGTAGTGCGCGTCGACGTAGCGACGGAGGCGGGGGTAGCGGTCGAGCGGGTACTTGCCGTAGCCGTCCCAACCTGCCGCCGCGGCGTCGACCAGCAGCGCCGGACGGCGGCGCTCGAGATCGTCGAACAGCATCTGCCACCGGCGCGGATCCTGGTTGAGGTCGGCGTTGCGCGCGCCGGTCTCCGTCGGTGTCCCCGGGCTCTCGCCCGTCACGAAGTTGCTCGAGGAGAACCGCGCGCCCATCGGGCGGCGGGCCAGCACGTAGAGCTGCGGCGAGTTCCCCCACACGAAGATGCGCTCGTCGGGCGCGGTCAGGCTGTCGATGCGCGCGGCGACGCCGCCATAGGCCGGCTCGCGCTCATCGAGGCGGGCGGCCAGCGACCGGCCGACGGTGGCCAGCCCCAAGAACGCCAGCGCGGGCAGCGCGCAGAGCGCCACCAGCGCCGCCCGGGTCCACCCGGCGCGCCGCCAGAGCCGGACGGAGCCCGGCGCCGCCAGCAGGCAGAGCGGCGGCAGCACGAGGTGGAAGTAGTGGCCGAAGAAGCGCCCGCCGGCGCAGAGAGCGATCGTCGAGGTGCAGAGCCACAGCAGCCCAAGAACGGCGACAGGATCGGGCGGCACGGGGGAGGGGCCCATCTCGTCGACGCGGGCGGCGGTCGGGCGCCGGAGCCATTGAACGACGGCGGCGGCGGTCGTCGCGGCGGCGGCGAGGCCGAGCGCGTAGGGGACCAGCGCCACGCCGCCGACGAGCGCCGTCCGTCGCAGGCCGCGGACGATCGCCTCCGCGCCCGTGAGGCCGGCGCCGACATAGGCGAAGTTGAACCGGAACCAGTACAGCGCGGCGCCTGCGTTTCCGGCCGCCCGGCTGGCCAGGAGATAGGCGGCGGGCGCGGCCAGCGCCCCGGCGACCTGACAGAGCCCGCGCCGGAGGGCCCACCCGACCGACCCGCGGCCCAGGCGCTGCCACCAGAGCAGCATGCCGAGCGAGGCGCCCAGAAAGGTGATCCCCTGGTATTTGAGCAACGCCGACGTCCCCACCAGGGCGCCGACCGCCAGGTGGATCGCCGCGCCGCGCCCGCCGCGCGCGGGCGCGCGGAGATCCCGCAGGAGGCCCCAGGCGGCCAGCGTCTGGGGGACCAGCAGGAACAGCTCGCAGTTGGCCGCCAGCGCGTCGTAGTCGTGCCAGGTCGTGGAGAAGATCAGGAACAGCGCCGCGGCCGCCAGCCCTTCAGCCGGCGCCGGGGGATCTCCGCCGGCCAGCGCCAGCAGCGACGCGGCGGTCAGCAACACGGCCAGGACGACCAGCGCGTGCGCGGCCTGCATTTGATACCGGCCGCCGACGGCGAACGCGGCCTGGTACAGGTGGTAGACGAGGGGCGGCTTGTGATCGACGACGTCGCGGTACAGGTGATCGCCGCGCGCCATCGCGTCGGCGGTGACCGCGTAGATCGCCTCGTCGTCCGAGAGCATCGGCCGCCCGAACGTCGGCAGCCGCAGGCAGAGGCCCAGGGCGAACGTCGCCAGCACGAGCGCCTTGAACCTGGCTCGGGTCACCGGACGCGATGATATACAGGAGGCTCCGATGGAAGCTCCGATCCTTTCGTTGGTTCTTCCCATCTACAACGAAGAGGCGATCATCCCGGAGATCGACCGGAGGCTGAAGGCCTTTCTGTCCGACCTGTCCGGTCAGGCCGAGGTCGGCGGCGACACGGGCAGCGGCGTCGGCGCGCGCTGGGAGGTCATCTTCGTCGACGACGGCTCGAAGGACGGGTCGCTCGCGCTGCTCAAGCAGCTGGCCGCGGCCGAGCCGCGCTACAAGATCCTGTCGCTGTCGCGGAACTTCGGCCACCAGATGGCGATCACGGCCGGGCTCGACCGGGCGGACGGCGAGGCGGTGGTGGTGATGGACGCCGACCTGCAGGACCCGCCCGAGGTGGTGCGGCAGATGCTGGCCAAGTGGCGCCAGGGGTTCGACGTCGTGTTCGGCGTCCGCTCGCACCGCCACGGCGAGACGGCCTTCAAGCGGCTCACCGCCGCGATCTACTACCGGCTGCTCCGCGGGATGCTGGGCGGCGCCTCGATCCCGATCGACGCGGGCGACTTCCGGCTGATGAGCCGCCCGGTGGTGCTGACCCTGCGCGCGCTGCGCGAGCAGCACCGGTTCGTGCGCGGGCTGGTCTGGTGGGTCGGCTTCCGGCAGACCGCGGTCAGCTACGAGCGGCCTGGCCGCTTCGCCGGCGAGACGAAGTTCCCGCTGCGCAAGATGCTCCACTTCGCCATCGACGGGATCACCTCCTTCTCGACGGTCCCGCTGCGGATGGCGATCTGGTTCGGCATCCTGGCGGGCCTGGTGGCGATGGGCGGCGGCGTCTGGGCGCTGTGGGAGAAGCTGTACGGCACCGGCGTCGTCAAGGGCTGGACGACGATCATGATCCTGGTCGGCCTCGGCTCGTCGGCGCAGCTGCTCATGACCGGGATCCTCGGCGAGTACGTCGGACGCATCTACGAGGAGGTGAAGCGCCGGCCGCTCTACGTCGTGCAGGAGGAGGTGAACCTCCCGCGCGGCGGCGTCAGTTGACCACCGCGCTGCTCAGCACGTCGAGGTTCACCGGCTTGACCAGGTGGAGGTCGAAGCCCGCCTGCCGCGACCGCTCGCGGTCGGCGTCCTGCCCGTAGCCGGTGACGGCGATGAGCCGGGCCCCGCGGGCCAGCAGCAGATCTTGCGACTCGCGCAGCTGGCGGGCCACCTCGTAGCCGTCCATCGCGGGCAGGCCGATGTCGACCAGGCAGACCTCCGGCCGGAAGACCTTGGCGATGCGCAGGGCGGCTGGCCCGTCGTAGGCGGTCTCGATCTCGTTCCCCAGATCGCGCAGCAGGTCGGCGATGCTCTCGGCGGCGTCCTCGTTGTCGTCGACGATCAGGATGCGCTTGCCGGTGGGGGGCGCCGCCACGGCCACCCGCGCCCGCGGCGGTTGCAGCGCCGGCAGCGCCGCGGCCGCGCCGGCCGCCAGCGGCAGCGCGACGACGAACGTGCTCCCCTGGCCCACGCCCCGGCTGTCCGCCGACACCTCGCCGCCGTGCAGCTCGACGAGGCTGCGCACGATGGCCAGGCCGAGGCCCAGGCCCCCCTTGGAGCGGTCGAGCGACTGGGGCTGCTGGACGAAGACGTCGAACACCCGCCCCAGCATCTCGGGCGCGATGCCGATCCCTTCGTCCCGCACCTCGAGGCGCACGCAGCCGGCGTCGCGGCGGGCCACGACGTGGATCGTGGTCCCGGGCTCGCTGTACTTCGAGGCGTTGGTCAGCAGGTTGGCGGTCACCTGCGCCAGCCGGTCGGGATCGACCTCCACCTCCAGCCCCTCGGGGTCGACGTCCAGATCGACCTGTTGCCGCCGTTGCTCGAGGAGGGGGCTGGCCATCTCCAGCCCCTCGAGCACCACGTGGGCCATCTCCACGCGCGACCGGCGCAGCTCGATCTTGCCGCGCGTGATGCGCGAGATGTCCAGCAGATCGTCGACCAGCCGCACGAGGTGCCCGACCTGACGCTCGATGAGCGCCTGCTCGCGGCTGGTCGAGCCGCGCATCCGCATCACCTGCAGCGCGGTGAGGATGGGTGACAGCGGGTTGCGCAGCTCGTGTCCCAGCATGGCCAGGAACTCGTCCTTCGAGCGGGTGGCCGCCTCGGCCAGCGCCCGCGCCCGCTCGGACTCGGCGGTGGCCTGCTGCAGCTGACGGGCCTGCTCCTCGATCCGCCGCGTCGCCTGCGCCGCGGCCAGCTGCGCGCGCACCCGGGCCAGCAGCTCCTTGGCCGAGAAGGGCTTGGTCAGGTAGTCGTCGGCGCCGGCCTCGAGCCCGTCGATCTGGGACTCCTCGCCGGCGCGGGCCGAGAGCATGATGACCGGGACCGTCGCCAGCTCTGGCTCGGCGCGGATCGCCCGCAGGAGGCCGAAGCCGTCGAGGTTGGGCATCATGACGTCGGTCAGGATCAGGTCGGGCCGGCTGCCGCGGGCCAGCTCGAGCGCGGCCGCGCCGTCGGCGGCCAGGGTGACGCAGAGCTCGGGGCGGAGCAGCCGCGCCAGGTAGTCGCGCATGTCCGCGTTGTCCTCGGCCACCAGCACGCGGGCGCGCGGACGCCCGCTGGGCGCGGCGTCATCGTCGGCGAGCGCCGCCGCGGCGGGCGACGCCTCGGGGAGCCAGCGGATCGCCTCGGCCAGGTAGGGCGCCGCGGCGGCGGGCGCGGAGGAGAGACCGGCGCTCCCGCTGACGCGCTCGGCCGGCAGGTGCGCGGACCCGAGCGGCAGCGTGACCGCGAAGGTGGTCCCTTCGCCGACGCGGCTCCTCACCGTGACGGTCCCGCCGTGCAGCGCGACGGTGTCGCGGATCAACGCCAGGCCGATGCCCGACCCCTCGTGCGTGCGCGCCGGAGTCCCCTCGATGCGGTGGAATCGATCGAAGACCCGCGGCAGCTCGTCGGGCGGAATCCCCGCCCCGCTGTCGCTCACCTCGAGCACGACGTTCTTCCCCGCCTGGCGCTGGGTGACCGAGATGCTCCCTTCGAGCGTGAACTTGAAGGCGTTGGACAGGAGGTTGAGGACGATCCGCTCCCACATCTCGCGATCGACGTAGACCGGCTCGGAGAGGGGCGGACAGTCGACGTCGTACCGCAGCCCGCCGCGCTCGACGGCCGCGCGGAAGGTGCCGCACAGCTCGCGGGTGAAGGTGCCCAGGTCGGTCGGCCGGTAGGTCGCCCGGGCGCGCCCGGCCTCGATGCGCGAGAACTCGAGCAGCGAGTTGACCAGCTTGAGCAAGCGCAGCGTGTTGCGGTTCATCGCCCGCAGCTCCTCGCCGCCCAGGCTGGGATCAGCGGCCGCCAGCGCGTCTTGCTGCGGCCCCAGCATCAGCGTGAGCGGCGTGCGGAACTCGTGGCTCACGTTGGAGAAGAAGGCGGTCTTGGCCCGATCGATCTCGGCCAGGGCCTCCGCGCGGCGCCGCTCCTCCTCGAGGGCCCGCGCGTTGCGGATGGCGGTCACCACCTGGGCGGCGAGCAGCTCGAAGAAGCCGCGGTAGCCGGCGTCGAGCAGCCGGTGCGGGCTGATCCCGCACACGAGCGCGCCGTAGGCGACCGCCTGATCGGGCGCGGCCAGCGGCAGCACGATCGCCGAGCGCGGGTGGTCCGACCAGGGGCTGCGCGGCAGCTCGAGGGGACAGGCCGAGAGATCGTCGACGGTCACCACCCGGCGGTCGCGGACGGCCTCGCGCAGGGGCCAGCTGAAGCCGGCCCGGGCCGCGAAGTCGACCTGGCGCAGGTTGCCCGCCTGCAGATCCTCGGCGTCGAACCCGGCGGTCGCGGTCAGCCGCGCCCCGGCGCCGCCGTCGTCGAGCAGGTAGAGCAGCGCGAACGGGATGTCCCACCGGTTCTCGGCCAGCGTCGCCGCGGCGATCGCGCAGGCCTGGTCGGCGCTCTTCATGACCTCGCCGCCCGAGCGCGCGCCCAGCTCGCGCAGCGTCCGGAGCTGGCGGGCGGCGTAGACCTGCTCGGTAATCTCGGTCACCGTGGCCAGGACGCCGCCGATGCCGGTCGGCTGGACGGCCTCGTCCGGCACCGGGCTGTAGGCGAGGCGGAAGTGCGTCTCCTCGCGGTGCAGCTTGCGGTTGATGAGCAGCGGCAGGTCGTCGCTGGTCGAGGCCGGGCCTCCCCGCAGCGGGCGCTCGGCCATTGGTCCCACGATGTGGAACACCTCGGACCAGCAGTCGCGGAGCCGCTGGCCCATCGCGCGCGGGTGCTTGTCCCCCAGCACGGGCGTGTAGGCGTCGTTGTAGATCTGGATCAGGTCCGGCCCCCACCAGAGCAACATCCCCTGGTGGTTGTGCAGGACCAGCGAGGCCGTGGAACGCAGCGCCTGCGACCAGCCCTCGACGGGCCCGAGCGGCGTGCTGGACCAGTCGACCGTCCGGGCGACCGCTCCCGCTTCCCCCCCACCGGCCAGGACCCGAGCGGCCGCGCTGCCCGCCGCAAGGGGTTCCTGGTTCATGGAAGTTGGTCCATCGCCGTCAGACTGGGGCGTCATGATGTACGTTTCTAGTCAATAAGGCTTCGTCTGAATGTGTGTGCGACTTTTGTCGCGGTTTCGCCGCAGAGCCGGTCAGGGGTTCGGGCAGCTGCTGGCGGCGAGCGACAGGGTGTCGAAGAAAAAGCTGGTGTTGGTGCCGTCGTCCATCACGACGCGCAGCTGGAACGTCCCCGCGGCGCCGGCCGCCGTGCCGACCGGCACCGTCGCGGTGAAGAACGTCCAGTCGGAGCTCGCGGGGGCGTCGACGTTGGACCAGCTCTCGAGCGGCGTGGTCGCCCCGTCCAGCAGCAGCTCGACGTAGCCGAAGTCAGACGGCCCGCCGCCCTCGTCGGTGGTGATCTCGACGTAGCCCGAGAGGGTGAGCGAGAGGGCGCTCTCCGGGATGACGATCGGCTGCGAGAGGATGACCGTCTCGCTGTACACGTTGTAACCCAGCCAGGCGAAGTTGGGCGCCGACTGCGCCTGCGGCGCCACCTGCGGATCGACGCTCCCCTGGTTGTAGATGAGCGCCCGCCCGCTGGTCACCGAGGTCCAGGGGTTGGCGAGGCTGTCGAAGTTGCCGTCGGACAGCAGCTCGGTGGTGCAGTGCCCTGCGCCGCCCGCGCCGCCACCCCCCGTCCCGGTCGCGCCGCCCGTGTCGCCTTGCCCGCCCTGGCCACCGCGCCCACCTTGCCCGCCTTGGCCGCCCGTGCCGCCGGTCCCCGCCGGCAGCAGGCAGACGAAGCTGCAGGTCGCGTCGCTCACGCGGTTGCCGTCGTCGCACTGCTCGCCCGGGTCGAGCCGGCCGTTGCCGCACAGCGAGGCACCCGCCGACAAGGTCAGCGAGAGCGTCGCCGTCGCGCCGGCGACCAGCGTGACCGACCCGGCGCCGCTGGCCACCGCGGCGCCGCCGGCGTCCAGCCCGTCGAGCGCGATGTCCAGCTCGCCGGCGCGCGAGGTGGGGAGGGACAGCGAGAACGCGGTCGGCAGGCCGATCGGCGCCGCCCCCGCCCGCTGGGGGTAGAGCTTCACCTCGCCCACGCCGGCGTTCGAGACGGTGACCCGCAGCTGGGAGATCGGCGGCACGTCGGCGTCGGCGGCGACGTTCACCACGACGATCGTGGCGGCGTCCTGCTGGCAGGCGGGGCCGCCGAGCATCGCGGCGAGCGCCGCCGTCGCTATCGTCGCCAGGCGCTTCACGTCAGAAGACCGATTGGTTTCCGAGCGGCGTGGACGGGACGTCGCTTCCGCCGCGGGTCGCGGCCCAGACGCCGACCGAGCCGGCGACCACCGCCACCGCCACCGCGGCGATGAACCATCCGCGCGTGTAGAAAGGGTGCTCCCGCCGCGGCGGGGCCGGCGTCGCCACCAGGGGCGCGGGCGCCTCGGCCTCGGGCGGCGGCGGCGCGGCGGGCGGCAGGGGTGGCGGTGGCTCGGTCGCCGCGGGGGGCGGCGCGCTCGGGTGCGGCGGCTCGTCCTCCTTCCCCTGCAGCTCGGCGATCCGCTTGGCGCTCTTGGGCCGCAGGGGATCGTTGGCGGGGGCCAGCGTCAGGAACCGGCGGTAGAAGGCGACCGCCTGCTTGTACTCGCCCAGGTGCCGGTAACACTCGGCGATGTTGAGCAGGTAGGCGGGATCGGGCTTCTCGACGTGGGCCGCCTTGAACTCTTCGATCGCCTTGTCGTACTCGTCGACCTCGAAGTACGAGCGCCCCTTCTCGAAGTGGGCGCGGGCCTGCGCGGCGTCGGCGCGGGCGGCCCCCGGCGCGCCGGCGAGCGCGGTCGCCAGCAGGACAGCCGCCACCCGAGCCCACACACACCTCATCGCACGAGCAGCGTATCACCGGGGCCGGGAGAGGGGAAAATCAAGGGCCGGGCGAGCGCCGGCCGGCGTTCGGGCGCGACGTCAGACGGCGCCGGCGAGCGACATCTCGACCGCCTTCTGCCAGGCGGGGCGCGCCCACAGCCGCTTCAACCAGGCCTGGACGTTGGGGGTCGGGGCGAAGTCGTAGCCCGCCTCGCCCTGCGCCACCATCGCCAGGTGCGGGGCGTAGGCGATGTCCGCCAGCGAGAAGTCCCCCTCCAGCCAGTCGCGCCCGGCCAGCGCCTGGTCGAGCACCGGGAGGTAGCGCCCGAGCTCGCTGCGGCCGAAGGCGAACTGCTTGTCGTCCGAGTCGGCCTTCCAGACCGTCCGCACGCGCTGGTTCGTCCGGCGGTAGAAGGCGGCGCAGGCCGGCGTGACGTGGCTGGCCTGGAACATCAGCCAGCGCTGGACCGAGGCGCGCCCGGCGATCGACGCCGGCAGGAGGCGCGCGGCCGGGTGCTTCTCGGCGAGGTACCAGTTGATGGCGTTCGACTCCCACAGCTGCAGGTCGCCGTCGACCAGCGCCGGGACCTTCCCCATGGGGTTCAGCGCCAGGTAGGGCGCTTCGCGGTTCTCGCCGTGTGGCGCGGCGATGGGGTGGGGCGTGTAGGCGACGCCCGCCTCGCCGAGCGCGAAGGCGCTGCGCGCGGAGTTGCCGGACAGCGTTCCGTAGTAGTAGTCCATCGCGCCGACTCTACCTCGACGGACGGCGCGCGGTCACAGGCGGGCGTAGGTCTCGTCGCGGTCGCGCCGGATGTCGCGCACGACGGTGTCGAGCGCCGCCTGCGTCCGGGCCCGAACGGCGGCGAAGTTGGCGCGCGCGATCTCGTCCGAGACGCCGCGCGGGAGGCTCTCGAGCAGGCTCGCCCGCACGAGCTGCAACATCGGATCGGGCGTGCGGCGGACCAGCGCCACCAGCGCGTTCGGGTCGGACCCGGCGGCCGCGCCGGCGCCGACCAGCGGGTGAAACGCCGCCAGCAGGAACGGCGGCGTGTTCCCGGGCGCCCGCCGGGCCCGATCGGCGCGGCGCACGCGCTCGGCGAACGTGCCCCAGGCCGCCACGTCGAGGGCGACGCGCGGGAAGATGCAGAGGCCGATCGAGGTCGTCGCCTGGCCGGCGATGGCGTCCAGGAAGGTCAGCACGGCGGCAGGATCGGGCTGCGCGTCGACCAGCACCTGGCGCGCGACGGCCCCGTCGCGCCAGGCCTGCGCCGCCCAGGGGCAGAGCCCCCAGCCGACGACGACCTCCTCGACGTACCGGGCGTTGAGGCGAAGCGCCTCCTCGACGAGGCGCGCGTCCTCGCTCACGGCGCCGGCGCGGCGGCCTTGTCGCCCGACTCGACGAAGGCGCCCATGTGCCGGAATTTCGCGTAGCGGTCGGCCCGCAGCGCCTCGGGCTCCATGGCCAGGAGCTCGAGCAGGTGGCGCCGCAGCGCCTCGCCCAGGTTGCGCGCCGTCAGATCGTGGTCGCGGTGGGCGCCGCCCGGCGACTCGGGGATCACCTCGTCGACGATGCCCAGCCGCCGCAGATCGGTCGCCGTCATCTTCATCGCCGCCGCCGCGTCGGGCTTGCGGTTGTCGTCGCGCCACAAGATCGACGCGCACCCCTCGGGCGAGATCACCGAGTAGGTGGCGTACTCCAGCATCAGGATGCGGTTGCCGACGCCCAGCGCGAGCGCGCCGCCCGAGCCCCCCTCGCCGATGACGGCGCAGACGATCGGCACGGGCAGCCCGGCCATCACCTCGAGGTTCTTGGCGATAGCTTCGGCCTGACCGCGCTCCTCGGCGTCGACGCCGGGGTAGGCTCCCTGCGTGTCGATGAGGCAGAGGATCGGCCGCTTCATCCGGGCCGCCAGGTCCATGAGGCGCATCGCCTTGCGGTACCCCTCGGGCTTGGGTTGACCGAAGTTGCGCCGCACCTTCTCCTTGGTGCTGCGTCCCTTCTGATGGCCGAGCACCAGCACCGGCATCCCCTCGAAGGTCCCGAACCCGCCCACCACCGCCGGGTCGTCGGCGAAGCGGCGGTCCCCGTGCAGCTCGACGAAGTCAGGGACCAAGCGCTCGAGGTAATCGAGCGTGTACGGGCGCGTCGGGTGGCGCGACAGCTGGACCTTCTGCCAGGGGGTGAGCTCGGCGAAGATCTTCTGCTGCAGCTCGCGCGCGCGGCGCTCGAGCAGCGCGATCTGCGGGCGCAGCTCGCTGGCGCCGCCGCTCACGCGGATGAGCTCCTCGATCTTGCGTTCCAGCTCGACCACCGGGCGCTCGAAGTCGAGCGTCGGCCCGTCACTGACGCGGACCTGGGGGGCTGCTGCGGGTTCGGCCATCGGGGGTATTTAATCCTCTAATCGAGGAAGGCGCGCAAGAGCGCGTGACCCTGCGTCGCGGCAGCGGGGGTCGGCTGGGGGACGCCCCCGACCGCCGCCCCGGCCGCCCAGGTCCCTTGCGCCACGTCGGTCGCGGTCGTGGCGCCGAGCGCGTACAGGATGGTGGCCGGCAGATCGGCCGGCGTGGCCGGCTGGCCGGTGACGACCCCCGGACGCACGCCGGGGCCGACCAGGATGAGCGGCACGTGGCGCGAAGATCCCGGCCCGTAGAAGTCGGATCCGGGATCGTCGATGGTCGTCGCCCCACGGCTGGTGATGATCACCAGGGCGTTGGGGATCCCCTGCGCGGCGTCGGCCACCGCCGCCGCCAGCGTCTGGAGCTCGCTCTTGGCCGCCGCGCTGTCGCGGTTGGCGGTCCGTGGCGCGCCGGAGATCGAGACCACGGCCAGGAGGCCCGCGGGCTGGGCAGCGGCCAGCCCGGCCAGCTGCGCGCCCAGGCCGCCGGCGGCCGCCGCGGCGACCGTCATGGCGGGCGGGTTCACGTGCAGGACCTGAAAGTCGGTCGGACCGATGAGCGCCGTCGTCATCCCGCGGGCCGCCGCCGCGTCGAACAGGGCGCTCTGGGTGAACACGCCGGCCGCGCGCCAGGCGTCGTATCCGGCCATGTCGGCGACGCGGCCCGCCGCCGGCGGCATCTGCAGCAGCCCCTGACCGGGCGGGAAGCTGGCGGTCGGATCGTCCTCGGCGGCTGCCACGAAGGGCGCGACGGGGTAGCCGCCGCTCAACATCTGGTACTCGGTGACCGGCCAGTCGCGGCCCTCGGTCCAGCAGTCCTCGAACCGCGTCCCCTGCGCGGCCAGCGCGCGGAAGCCGGCCGCCGCCGTGGCGGTCGCCGTGTCGTCGAACAGCTCGTCCTCGTAGAGGCCCGCCACGTCGATGAGGACCACGTTGGTCGCGGGGGCCGCGGGCGCGGCCACCGTCCCGGAGAACCCGCTGCCCGCCAGGACCACGTCGCGCGCGGTCGACGGGTCGGCCGGCACGGCGATCGTCTCGCCCGGATCGCCGACCAGCGCCGCGCGGATCGGCCCGCGCGCCGCGGTCGAGAGCGCCACCTTGGCGCCCAGCGTGGCCAGCGCGGTCGGCGCCACCTCCGGGTGCAGGACCGGGTGGGGCAGGAGGACGCCGCTCTTGAAGGCGGGGCCGGCCATGATGAGCGGGACGTAGAGCTCGTCGGCCGAGAACCCGCCGTGCCGGCCGTACGGATACTGGGTGTGCTCCTGGAACGGGCCCGGCGCAGTGTTGGTGGTGTCGACCTTGTTCAGCGTCCAGTCGTCCTGCGGGAAGACGACGATGTCGGCCTGGTTGGGGCTGGCGGCGCGGAAGTCGTGGAAGGTCCGCGTCCCCAGCGCGCCGTCGGCGGTCAGCGTCCGCGTCGTGTCCAGCCCCGTGATGGCGCCCGACTGGACGATGGCCAGCAGCTTGTGCGTGACGTCGGCCTGCGCCGCGGCGCCGTCCGCCGTGCCGGCGCCGGGGACGACCGCGTAGATCTGCGCGTCGCCGTCCTCGTTGAGCAGGGCGTAGCTCGAGGTGTCGAGCCCCATCGCGGCGCCCTGCGCGGTCACGGCGGCGGCCAGCTGCCCGTCGGCGTTCGGGCCCCCCTGCGTGCCGAGGACCACCTGCTTGTGCGTGTCGACCTTCCCGTGATCGAGCGTGAACACGATGTTGGTGGTGGCGGTCAGCCCCTTGGCGTCGACGGCGGCCAGCAGCTCGCCGAGGCCGCCGTCGTAGTCCTCGATGATCTGCGCGATCTGGGGGCCGTCGGCGCCGTACATGCTGGTGGGATCGTCGTCGAGGGCCACGAAGTCCCACACGAACATCGTGGCGGGCAGCCCGTGCGCGCGGACGTAGTCGGCCGCGTCGCGCAGCGTGAACTGCGTCTGCGTCTCGCCGCTCGCCGGCGGGCCGTCGAAGCTATAGCTGTCGGCCACGCTCTGCGGATAGCCGAACGACATGGTGAGGATGTTCTTGGCGGTCGTCTCATCCACGGTCAGCGGGCCGAGCGGGGTCTCGAACGTCGTCCCGATGATCGACAGGTGGACGTCGTCGGCCCCGGCCTCGAACGGCGGCAGCTCGCCGACGTAGGCCGAGCGGCCGCCCACCGCCGAGGTGGCGCGGTACAGGCTGTCGCCGCGTACGCGCAGCGGGTTCTCGTCCCAGAGCGCGTAGTCGCCGACCGACAGCTCGCCGGCGACGGAGACCGGCGAGACGAAGCCGCCGGTACGCGACAGCCAGTCGTTGGCCGGCACGTCGTTGCCGTCGGGGTACTGGCCGGTGAGGAGCGCGATGTTGTTCTGGTTGCTGTGCGTGGGGACGACCACCCGCGAGAAGGCCAGCGTGCCGCGCGCGATGAGCCCCTTGATGTTAGGGGCGTTCGCCATCCACAGCCCGGCCAGCCCGTGGTCGTCGATGTCGATGAAGATCACGTGGCCGCTGGGGCCGGACGGCTGGTTCGAGCCGCAGCCGGACGCCAGCGCGGCCAGCAGCGCCGCTGCACGCACAGCCCGTCCGGTCCTCATGGGGTGGACTTTAGCCGATGCCCGCTGGGTTTGCGGCCGGTCGTGGCACCAGCCTTGGCGCCGGCCTTGCCGCCGTTCTGGCAGCGGGGGCAGAAGAAGGTGGCGCGCCCGGCTTGCACGATGCGGACGATCGTCGAGCGCCGGCAGCCGGGGCAGCGGTCGCCCTCGCGGCCGTAGACCAGGAACGGGTTGGGCGCCGTCCCCTCCTCGACGTAGCCGATGTCGGCGCCGCCGCCGTCGGCCCCCTCGGCCGCGAAGGTCCGGAGCGTGAAGTCGATCGAGGCCCGGATGCCGTCCGCCAGGCGCCGCACCTCGGCGACGGACAGCGAGCGCGCGGGCCGGCGCGGATCGATCCCCGCGCGGAAGAGCGACTCGCTGGCCTGGATGTTCCCCACGCCCGCCAGCAGCGTCTGATCGAGCAGCGCCACCTTGATCGGCGTCCGCAGGCGCCCGAGCCGGCCGGCGAGGGCCGCCACGTCGATTCCGTCGGTGAGCGGGTCGGGACCGAGCGCCGCGATCTCCGCCAGGTCGTCGAACCGCGCGCCGGGGACGAGCCGGAAGCGCCCGAACATGCGCCGGTCGACGTAGCAGAGGCGCGTCCCGCCGGAGAGCGCGAGCGCCACCCGGGTGGCCGCCGGCTCCGGCTCCTTCGCCGCGCGCCGGAGCCACTTCCCGGTCATCCCGAGATGCGACCAGACGCCCAGCCGGTCGCGCCCGCGGCCGAGCGTGAGCAGCAGGTTCTTGCCACGGCGCTCGACGGAGACGAAGCGGGCGCCGGCCAGCGACTCGACCGCCGTCGCCGTCCCGGGCCGCAGCAGCCGCGCCGCGCGGCGGTCGGACCAGGCGCCGCGGATCGTCTTGCCGACGGCCCAGCGCCGCAGGTTGCGGGCGGCGACCTCGACCTCGGGGAGCTCGGGCATGTTCCTCCGGGGCTCTCCGTCACAGCGCCGCGCGGATCCGGGCCGCGAACTCGTCGCGCTCGGCGTCGTTGGTGTAAGGGACGCGTGGCCAGAAGAAGCCCCGCAGCCCGTCCTTGCGGCGGCGGGGGACGACGTGCGTGTGCAGGTGGGGGACGCTCTGCGAGACCTTGTTGTTCATCGCCACGAACGTCCCGTCGGCGCCCAGGCCGGCCTCCACCGCGCGCGCCACCCGCTGGACGGCCCCGAAGTAGGGGGCCAGCGCGTCGGCCGGAAGGTCGGCCAGCGTCGCGACGTGCGCACGCGGGACGACCAGCACGTGCCCCTTGAACACGGGCCGCGCGTCGAGGAACGCGATCGCCGCCGCGTCGTCGGCGACGGTCGCCGCCGGCCGCGCGCCGCCGACGATCTCGCAGAAGACGCAGCCCGGAACGGCGCCGCCGCTCATTCGCGCGCCTCCCCGCCCGCCGCCGGGGCGTCGCCGGCGATGATCCGGAGCGCCTCGTCGATCGCCGGCGGCGCGCCGAGCCGCGCGGCCGCCGCCTCCTTCCGGAACCAGGTCCGCTGGCGGCGCGCGTAGGCGACCGTGGCGCGCGCCGTCTCGGCGGCGGCGTCGTCGAGCGTCGCCGTGCCGTCGAGCACCTGGCCCAGCTGATGGTAGCCGAGCGCCTGCATCGGCTTGAGGCCCGCGCCGTAGCCGGCGGCGCGCAAGGCGCGCACCTCGTCGAGGAAGCCGGCCGCCAGCATCGCCGCCACGCGCGCTTCGATTCGCCGCCGCAGCTCCTCCTGCCCCGGGTCGAGGACCAGCACCACCGGCGCCAGATCGCGCGGCGGCGCCGCCCGCCGCCGCAGGGTGGTGATGGCGACGCCCGTCTGCTCGTAGACCTCCAGCGCCCGGCTGGTGCGGATGAAGTCGCGCGGCTGGATGGCCGCCGCGGCCTCCGGATCGACCTCCAAGAGGCGCGCCCGCAAAGGCTCGTTCCCGTCCCGCTCGTAGATCTCCCGGTGGCGCGCGCGCAGCGCCGGATCGGCCGGCGGCGCCTCGAACAGGCCGACGGTCAGCGCCCGGTAGTAGAGGCCGGTCCCCCCCACGACGATCGGCAGCCGCCCGCGGGCCGCGATGCTCTTGATGGCGGCGCGCGCCAGCGCCGCCCAGCGCGCGGCGTGAAAAGGCTCGTCGGGGTGGACCAGATCCAGGCCGTGGTGGGGGACCCGGCGGCGCTCCTCGCGGGTCGGCTTGGCGGTCCCGATGTCCATCCCGATGTAGACCTGCTGCGAGTCGCAGGCGACGATCTCGCCGCCCGTCCGCTCGGCCAGCGCCATCCCCAGCGCGCTCTTGCCCGAAGCCGTCGGCCCCAGCACCGCCACGATCCGCGTCGCGTGGCTGGCCAGAGGCTCAGACACGCCCGAACCGCCTCTCGATCTCGGGCAGCGGCAAGCGCAGCATCACCGGCCGCCCGTGCGGGCAGTGCGAGCGGAGGTCGACCTCGTCGAGCTGCGCCAGCAGCGCCAGCACCTCGGTCCGCCCCATCACGTCGCCCGCGCGGACCACGCTGTGGCAGGCGACCGTCGCCAGGAGGTGGTCGACCCGCTCGAGGTCTCCGCCCGCGAGCGGCGTCCCCTCGCCCAGCTCGCCCAGCACCTGGCGCAGGAGCGGCTTGGGGTCGGCGTCCTTGAGCGGCTCGGGCAGCGCGTGCAGCATGACGACGCCCGGCGCGTGGGGCGCCACCTCGAACCCCAGCGTCTCCAGCACGTCGTGCGTGGCCGCGGCCGCCGCCGTCTCGCCGACCTCGATCGGGATGGGGAACAGCAGCCGCTGGCGCGGAATCTGGCGCCGCGCGTGCGCCGCCTTGAGCCGCCCGTAGACCACCCGCTCGTGCGCCGCGTGCTGGTCGATGAGGACCAGCGCGTCGCTGGCCTCGCACACCAGGTACGTCCGGTGGATCTGCCCCACGTAGTTGAGCGTGCCGAAGAACGCCGGCGCGGATTCGACGGGCACGGCCGGCTCGGCCGCCACGTCACGCGCCCGCAGGGGGAGCGAGAGCGTGGCCGGCGGGCGGTCGAACGTGCGCGGGCGAGCCGGGCCGTCGGCCGTCCGCTCGATCCTCTCCGTCGGCATTCGGTAATTGGGTGGTTCCGTGAAGGTCCTCACCGCGTCGCCCGTGCGCAGCCAGGGCGCCTTGGCGATCGCCGCCCCCACCACGTGGCGGACGGCGGCGTAGACCTCCTGCGCGCGGGCGAACCGGACCTCGAGCTTCTGCGGGTGGACGTTGACGTCGACCTCGCGCCCCGGCAGGTCGAGGAACAGCGCCGCCAGCGGATACCGCCCCTTCTCCAGCAGCGGCCCGTAGCCGAGCGCCAGGGCGTGGAGCAGCGACCGATCGCGCACGAACCGGCCGCCGACGAACAGGAACGTCGACCGCGCGGTGGTCGAGACCTCCTCGGGCCCGGCCAGAAAGGCGCGCACGCGGGCGCCGTTTTCATCGCCCGCCGCCTCGTGCAGCGCGCTGGCCCCACGGCGGGCCAGGGCCGCGCGCACCCGCTCGGCGAGGTCGCGGTGGGCGGGCAGATCGAGCGCCACGCGCCCGCCGACGCGCAGGCGAAGGTGCACCTCGGGGTGCGCCAGCCCCAGCCGCAGCAGCGCCTCAGACACGTTGGCCGTCTCGGTCGCTTCGGCCTTCAGGAACTTGGCGCGGGCCGGGGTGTTGAAGAAGAGGTCGCGCATGGTCACCTGCGTCCCCGGCGGCATGCCGAGCTCGCGCGCGTCCGTCTCGAGCCCCGCCTCGACGGTCAGCTCGACGCCCGCCTCGGCGTCGGCCGTCCGCGTGGCCAGCGTGAGCCGCGAGACCGCCGCGATCGAGGGCAGTGCTTCGCCGCGGAACCCGAACGTCGCCAGCCCCCACAGATCGTCGGCCGCCGCGATCTTCGAGGTGGCGTGCCGGCGCAACGCCAGCCGCGCCTCGTCGGGCGGCATGCCGCAGCCGTCGTCGACCACCCGCACGAGGCGCCTCCCGCCCGCCTCGATCTCGACGTCGATGCGGCGCGCGCCGGCGTCGATGGCGTTCTCGACCAGCTCCTTGACCACCGAGGCGGGGCGTTCGACCACCTCGCCGGCCGCGATCTGATCGGCGAGGGCCGCCGGCAGCACGCGAACCTTCGCCCGTGCGGGGTTCGCGCCTTCCATCCGCCAAACACTACTAAATTCCCGCGACGGGCGCCGCGACTACCGGCGGGGAAGCTTGCTGACCAGATCTTCGCTGGCGCCGCGCACGGCGGCCTCGAGCGCCTCCATCTCCATGCTGGGCCGCAGCTGGGGACGGAACTGGCGCTTTGGCTTCTGCACCGTCGCCTGGCCGCTTGTGAGCATGAAGACGCCGCCGGCCGGCTGGCGGCTGACGACCAGCTGCACCGCGCAGCTGACCTCGACGTCGCGTCCGGTCGTCGCCAGCGAGAGCGACTTGATGACCCCGTCGACGGCGTAGGTACCGCGCCGGTCGCCCGGGTCGACGTCGCCGAACGGGCGCAGCTGGTCGATCAGGAAGTCGCGCATGTGGCTCTGCAGCGCCGGCCCGGCCCGGTGCCCCGGATCGCCGATCTCCTTCACCTCGAAGGAGGTGATCGGCGCGGGGTGCCGTCGGATGTCGGCCTCGCCCGGCGTGTGCCCCTCGTCGCTCCCCAGCCGCCGGAGGGCGGTCCGGGCGGCGTGGTGCACGGACGGCTCGGGATCGCGCAGCGCCGCCACCAGAGCGTCGCGCGCCAGCGGCGATCCGATCTCTCCCAGCGACTCGGCCGATGCCGCCCGCACGCCCGGCTCGGGGTCGCGGAGCGCCCCCACCAGCGCCGGGACGGAGCGGACCTGGTGCAGCCGCCCCAGGATGAGCGCCGCCTCGACCCGGACCTTGAACGAGGGATCGCGCGCCAGCGACTCCTCGACGTCCTCGATCTTCGCCGGGCGCGGCGCCGCCGCGGCTGATCCGCCCAGCGTCGCCAGCACGCCCGTCAGGGCCAGCACCGGTCCGAGCAGCGCGAGGGGTGTCCGACGCACTTGAGCGGGGGAGGGCAGACGCACCGCAGGTTGAGCATCGCCGATCGCCGCGGGGGGCGTCAACGACTGCGCGCGGGCCCGCGGCGCGTATGATGGGCAGCCGAAATGTCCGATATCGCTTCTGGACTGGCTTCGCGTGCCATCTCGCTCGCCTATTCCGTGGACGCCGACGACGCCTTCATGTTCCACGCCCTGCGGGCCGGGGCGATCGATGCCGCCGGCCTGACCTTCAGCCACCGGCGCGATCACACGGCGGCGCTCAACCGGCTGGCGCTCGAGGGGGCGGCCGACGTCGTGGCGGTCTCGCTCGGCGTCTATCCGGCGATCGCCGATCGCTACCAGCTCCTGCCGCATGGGGCCTCGGTGGGGCGCGGCTACGGCCCGGTCGTGGTGGCGCGCCGGCCGCTCGGGCCCGAGGGGCTGGCCGGCTTGCGCGTCGGCATCCCGGGCGCCACCACCACCGCCTGGCTGGTGCTGCGTCTGCTGGCGCCGGGCGCGGTCGGCGTCGAGATTCCGATCTCCCCCTTCAACCGCATCTTCGAAGCGCTGGCGGCCGGGGAGGTGGACGCCGCGCTGCTGATTCACGAGGGGCGGTTGCTCTACCCCGCGCGCGGCCTCCACCTGGTGGCGGACCTGGGCGTCTTCTGGCAGGAGAAGACCGGGCTGCCCCTCCCGCTCGGCGTGAACGTCATCCGCCGCGCGCTGGGGCCGGCCGAGGTGGCGCGGGTGTCCGGTGTCCTGCGCGCCAGCATCGCCTGGGCGCTGGCCCACCGGCGCGAGATGATCGCGCTCATCGCCGCAGAAGATCGCGGCGACAAAGCCCTGTCAGACCAGGCGCTTATCGACCATTACTTGAACCTCTACGCGAATGCCGACACCGCCGCGATCGCCGACGACGCTCGGCGCGCGGTGGAGGTGCTCTTCACCGAAGCCCGCCGGGCCGGCCTGATCAGCGCCGAGACCGCAATCGAGTGGGCCCCCTAGCGGGCCGCGGGACCCTTCGAGGGTCCCGAACCAATTCGCGTCGAGGGCGGACGGGCCATGCCCGGCCGACCTCACCGCGGGGGGCGCGGGACCCTTCGAGGGTCCCGAACTCTACGGCTCGAAGGGGTCGACCCACTTCTTCTTCACCGGCGCGGGGAGCGCGGTGTCGGCGGCCGGATCGGGGGCTGCCTCGGTGGGATCGGTCTCGGGCAGCGCCGCAGCCTTCTTCTGCGGGGCGGTCGCGTGCTGGGCGCTCGTCCGGACGGGCGCGGCGACGACCTGGCGGACGGGAGCGGCGGGGGCCGCCTGGCGCACGGGGGCAGCGGCGACCGGGTGGACGGGGGCCGCGGCGGCCGGCAGCGCGGCGCGCGGCGCCGGAGCGACCGGCAGCGCCGGCTTCTCGCTGGCGGCGGGGAGCTGCACCACCACGGCGTCATCGGCCGCGGCGGCGGGCGCAGGCGCGATCGCCGGCGCTGCGGCGGGCGCGGGCCGCGCCGGTTCCTGGAGCGACGTCGTCTGGAGGACGATCGGCTCCGCGTCGTGCGGGGACTCGGCGCGCGCATGTACGCGGTCGACGGCCAGCGTGATGACCACCCCGGCCGCGAACGCCGTCAGGCAGAACCCGACGAGCGCGCTCTTCGAGACCACCATCTTGTCGGTGGCCGGCGCGAGCGTCGACAGGCGCAGCGGCGACACGCGCGAGATCCGCTCGGTGGGCGTGCTCGCCGGCATGGCCACGGGCGTCCCGTCAAACCGCGTTGCGGAGCTGAGCGGCGTCGGCGCCGGCGTCACGCTCGCCTTGATCTTGAATTTCCGTTTCCCGACCGAAAATGACCCACCCTCCGATGCCTGCAACACGAAGACTCTCCTTGTGGCGTCGGACCATATTCCAAAAACGGTCAAGACGTCGTGTCATTCGAGCGGAGGTTGGGTGAAATACGCGGCAGCGCGGGCGCAGCTTCATGCCCGGACAAACGACGCCGTCCGGCAAATGTTTCGCCAAAAAAATGTCGCGCGTGCCCGATCCGCCGGTCAGCTGGCCGCGGGGGCCAGCTCCAGGAACCGGGCGACGAGGTCGCAGGCGGCGCGGGAGGCCTCACGGTGGTGCCGGAGCCACTGCTCGTGCCCGATCGGCGCGACCCGATTGGCGATGCCGAGCACGGCGCCGAACGGGACGCCCGCCGCCTTCGCGGCCCGGGCGACGGAGAACGTCTCGAGGTTCTCCAGCGAGGCGCCGGTGGCCGCCGCGATGCGCAGGCCCAGCGACTCCGAGCGGGTGATGGCCATGGGGCAGGCGACGCCGGGCGGCGGGGCCTCCCCAGGGACGTGGGCGGCGAGCGCCAGCCGCAGCTCGGGCGAGGTCTCCACCCGCAGGATCATCGGCCCCGGCAGGTAGCCGTCGCCGCGCAGCGCGGCCATCGAGACGCAGAACAGCTCCCCGGCGACCGCCACGCTGCCGATCGCGGCGGTCGCGGCCTTCCCGCGTCCGTAGATGCCGGCCGTACCGACGAAGATGACGCGGGCTGGCCGCGCGGCGGCGATCGCCCGGGTCGCGCCGACCGCCGCGTCGACGGCGCCGATCCCGATCGGCTTCAGCGAGATTCCACGAACGCCGCGCACGAGCCGGCGGAGGGATTCCACCTCGGGCTCGAACGCTGACACGATGAGCGTGCGGGTCAATTCACGGTCACGCGGTCAAACCCGCATCGCCTGGAGGCGCCGGATGCGCTCCTCGATCGGAGGGTGGGTCGAGAGCAGGTTCATGAAGGTCGCGGCCGCGCCGTGCAGCGGGTTGACGATGAAGAGGTGCGCCGTGGCCGGGCCGGCGAACTCGTACGGGCGGACGTGCTGCGAGCGATCGAGCCGCTCGAGCGCTCCGGCCAGGTTCTCCGGGTGGCCGCAGAGCGCCGCGCCCGAGGCGTCGGCGCCGAGCTCGCGCGAGCGGCTGATCGCCAGTTGGATGAGCAGCGCCACGATCGGCCCGATGATGATCCAGGCCAGCGCGGCCAGGCCGCCACCCCGCCGATCGTCGCTGCCGCCGCGCCCGCCGAGCCCCCCGAGCATGAGCCCCCATTGCATCGCGTAGCCGAGGGTCGAGACCAGCCCCGCGATGGCGGCAGCGATGGTCGCGATGAGGACGTCGCGGTTCTTCACGTGCGAGAGCTCGTGCGCCAGCACGGCCTCCACCTGCGGCTCGCTGAGGATGTCGAGGATCCCTCCGGTGACCGCCACCGCGGCGTGGCTCGGGTTGCGCCCGGTCGCGAAGGCGTTGGCCGAGGCCGAAGGGATGACGTAGATGCGCGGCATCGGCATCCCCGCCCGCTGGGTCAACCGCTCGACGATGGCGTAGATGGTAGGGGCTTCCGCCCTCGTCACCGGCTGCGCGCGATGGGCCGCCAGCGCGATCCGGTCGGAGAACCAGTACATGACGAAGTTCGTCACCAGGCCGAAGGCGCCGAACAGCAGCATCCCCTGCGTCCCGCCCAGCGCATGTCCGCCGATCGCCAGGAGCGCGATGAGGCCCGCCATCAGCACCGCCGTGCGGAGGTAGCTGGAGAAGAAGCGCGGGCGCGGCTCGGCCGTCTTCACGAAGGGCATTTCACCCGAACCCTAAGCACCTGGCGCGGTCGGTCAAACGGGGCCGGGACGCAGGACGGCCGGGCCTTACCGGCGGTTGTTCAGCTTGGCCAGCAGGCGGAGCATCTCGAGGTACAGCCAGACCAGCGTCATCAGAATGCCGAACGCGCCGTACCACTCCATGTACCTGGGCGCGCCCGCCCGCGCTCCTTGCTCGACGACGTCGAAGTCGAGCACCAGGTTGAGCGCTGCGATCCCCACCACCACCAGGCTGATGACGATCCCCAGCGGCCCCGACGAGCTCATGAAGCCCATGTGGACGCCGAACAGGCTCATGACCATGGCGAACAGATAGAAGAGGGCCACGCCGCCGGTGGCGGCGATGACGCCCAGCTTGAACCCCTCGGTGGCGCGGATCGCCTTGGTCTTGTAGGCCACCAGCATCACCGCCAGCGTGCCGAACGTCAGCGCCACCGCCTGGAGCGCGATGCCGTGGTAGCGGAGCTCGAACATGGCCGACAAGCCGCCGAGCGCCAGCCCCTCGCAGGCGGCGTAGAGCGGCGCCGTCACGGGCGCCCAGCTCTTCTTGAAGATGGTCACCATCGCCGTGATGAAGCCGCCCACCAGGCCCAGCATCAGCCAGGGCCCGACCACCCCCGGATCGCGCGAGTCGAAGAACATCTTCCAGGGCCAGATCGCGGCGAAGACGGTGATCGCCAGCAGGATGGCGGTCTTGTCGACCGTCCCCTGGACCGTCATCGCGCGCGCCTCGGTCGCGCTGGAGGCGGTCCGGGGATCGACGCCCACGAAGCCCCCGAACGACTTTGACGAGAACGCGGGATTCGAGGTGCGGAACGCAGGTCTCATGGCCATGGGGGCAGCCTAGCACTGCCGTTCGGCAGCAACCACGCGGGAAATATTCCCGTCGCCACGGGTAAAATCTCCCCGGTTGCCGGGGACGACCAGGTGAAAACCACGGAAAACGGGCGTAAAAGCCAGGCGCGGACCTTGCTCGACCCATGAGCAGCTTGAAGAGGAGAAGCCTGGTGCTGGCGATGATCGCGGCGGTCGCCGCGGTGGCGCTGTTGGCGTCGTGGGACGCCGACCGCGAGGCGGCGCGCGCGCTGGCCGACTTCGCCGCGGATCAGGCGACGCTGGCGGGCGCTCTCGGCGCGGTGGTCCAGGTCTCTGCCCGCGGCGACGTTCGCGGGGTGCTCGCCGACCTGGACGACGTGCCCTTGCCCGCCGACACGCTGGTGCTGGTCCGGAGGCTGGAGGGGAACGCGGAGGCAAATGCATTCCTGAACGCGGCCGGCCGCGTGCTGGTGGCGCCGGCGATCGGGGCGGCGTTCGCGCGGGGCGACACGACGGTCCGTCTGGCGCGCCCGGAGGCGGCGGCGCTGGGCCTGCCGGTGCGCACCGCCTGGGCCGGGCTGGCGCGCGTCGACGCCGGGCCGGCGGGCGCCTGGCAGATCGCGGCGGTGGCCAGCGCCCAGCGGCCGCGCGATCGCGAGCGCGCGGCGTCGCGGCGCCTCATCGGCAGCGTGGCCGCCGCGGCGGTGCTGGTGCTGGCGTTCGGGGGCCTGGCCATGCGCCGGCAGCGCAAGGAGCTGCTGCTCGAGCGGGAGCTGGCCGTGGCGGAGCTGCAGCAGCGCGGGGACGAGCGGCTGCAGCGCGCCGGGCGGATGGCGGCGCTGGGGACGCTGGCCATCGGCGTGGCGCACGAGATCGCCACGCCGCTGGGCGTGATCGCCGGGCGGGCCGAGCAGCTCGGCGCGCGCGCCGACGACGACCGGATGCGGCGCGGGGCGGACGCCATCCTCGAGCAGGTCAAGCGGATCGATGAGGTGGTGCGCGGCCTCCTCGGCCTGGCGCGCGGCGACGCGCCGTCGGGCGATCGGGTGTCGCCCGCGGCGGTGGTCGAGGCGGCCGTGGCGCTGGTCGAGCACCGGTTCGTGAAGGCGGGTGTCCCGCTGGCGCGCGCCGTGGCGCCCGATCTGCCGCCCGTGAACGGGGACGCGCGCCTGCTCGAGCACGCGCTGGTCAACCTGCTGCTCAACGCCTGCGACGCCTGCCGGTCCGGCGGCGAGGTGACGGTGCGGGCGGCGGTGCGGCCAGGGGCGGCGGGCGCGGAGATCGTCTTCACCGTGGCCGACACGGGGACCGGCATCTCGGAGGCCGACCTGCACCGGGTCGCCGAGCCGCTCTTCACCACCAAGCCGGTGGGCGAGGGGACCGGGCTCGGCCTGGCCATCGCGCGCGAGATCGCCGGCAGCCACCGCGGCGGGCTGGCGCTGGCGCCGGGCCCCTCCGGCGGGACCGTGGTGAGCCTCTGGCTGCCGGCTGCCGCCGAGCTCGCCGTGGGGGCGGCGCCCGGGACGGGGTCAGGAAAGGAGAATCGCCTTGGCTGATCGCGCGCGCGTTCTGGTGGTCGACGACAACCTGGAGATGGCCCGCACGCTGGCGGAGGGCCTCGACGATCGCGGCTACGAGGCGGTCCCCGTCAGCTCGGGCGGCGAGGCGATCGCGCGGCTCGAGGCGGGGGGCGTCTCCGCCGTGGTCACCGACCTGCGGATGCCCAACGTCGACGGGCTGGCGGTGCTGGAGGCGTCGCGCCGGCTCGAGCCGGGCCGCCCGGTGATCATCATGACGGCGTTCTCGGCGATCGACAGCGCCGTCGAGTCGATCCGCCGCGGCGCCAACCACTACCTGACCAAGCCGTTCAAGCAGGAGGAGCTCTACATTTTCCTCGGGCGCGCGCTGGAGGAGGTGCGCCTGCGGCGCGAGGCGGCCGCGCTCAAGCGCGAGCTCGGCGGGCGCCTGGTGGCGAAGGCGATCGTGGGCGACAGCCCGCCGATCCGGGCGCTGCGCGAGCTGGTGGCGCGCGTCGCCGACGCGCCGGTGCCGATCCTGATCCAGGGCGAGACCGGCACCGGCAAGGGGCTGGTGGCGCGCGCGCTGCACGGCGAGAGCCACCGCGCCGGCGGACCGTTCGTGTCGGTCAACTGCGCGGCGATCCCCGAGGGGCTGCTGGAGAGCGAGCTGTTCGGTTACGTGCGCGGCGCCTTCACGGGGGCGGCGCACGATCGGCCGGGCCTCGTCGCCGAGGCGTCGGGCGGGACCCTGTTCCTCGACGAGATCGGCGAGATGCCGCTGGCGCTGCAGGCCAAGCTGCTGCACGTGATCGAGGCGCAGACGGTCCGGCCGGTGGGCGGGACGCGCGAGGTGAAGGTCGACGCGCGCATCGTTGCCGCCACCAACCGCAACCTGCCGGTGGCGGTGCGCGAGGGGAAGTTCCGCGAGGATCTCCTGTACCGGCTCGACGTGGTGGCCATCGGGCTGCCGGCGCTGCGCGATCGGCGCGAGGATCTGCCGCAGCTGGCGGCGCACCTCATCGCCGAGCTGCGCGGGCGCTACCCCAGCTCGCCGGTCGAGCGGTTGGGGGCCGAGGCGCTGGCGGTGATGGCGCGGCACGCCTGGCCGGGGAACGTCCGCGAGCTCGCCCACGTGCTCGAGCGGTTGATCCTCCTGGGCCGGACGCCCGAGATCGGGGCCGACGATCTCCCGCCGGCGGTGCGCGATCCGGCCGCCGCCGACCCGCTGGAGTTCCGCGGCGAGATCCTCCCGATCCGCGAGCTGCAGCGCCGCTACGCCGCCTGGGCGCTGACCCAGACGGGCGGCCACCGCGCGCGCGCCGCCGAGGCGCTGGGGATCGACGTCAAGACGCTGCGCGGCTGGCTGGAGTAGCCGACCGCCGGTCGCGCCGCCGGCCGGCTGCTACTTGTCGTCCGGCCGCTACTGCGGATTCGGGATCAGGTCGTCGACCTGGATCGCGACGGTCATGTTGGCCAGCGAGGCGGTGCCGGTCTTCGCGCCGAAGGTGATCTGCTTCGTCGTCCCGGGGGTGCCGTCGAGCAGCGCGTCGGCGTCGGCGACGTACCCGACGCTCGCCAGCGACTTGCCGTCGATGGCGGTGATCTGGTCGCCCACCATGACCCCCTTGGCGGCGGCGTCGGTGTTCGGATAGACCGACTGCACCACGAAGTTCGCGCCCGTGGCGTCGAGGCCGATGGTGAACCCCACGCGCCGGAACTCGTCGGCGATCGGCGGCGTGAGGTAGGGGTCGAGGTGCAGCTGGCCGGCCGGGTAGTCGATGGTGACCAGGAAGTTACGCAGGAAGCTGCCGCCCAGGAGCCCGTCGATCTGGGTGCCGAGCTCGCTGCTGATGCCGTTCAGGAGCTGGTCCGCGGGTGTGCTCATGATCGTCATGACCGGCACGTTGGTGACCGTCTCGCCGCCCACGGTGATCGTCTTGGCGCGGGTCAGCGAGGCGTTCGAGGCGCCGGCGATGGTCATGATGGCGATGCCGCTCTGGAGCTGAGCGCGGCCGTCCGACACCAGCTGGCTGTAGACCGTGGAGCGGAGCGAGACCTCCGTCGCGCCGGTGTCCACGATGAACGGATGGTCGGTCCCATCGATGTTGACGGTGACCGGAATGCGCGTGGGGGGGATGTCGATGACCGGGCTGTTGATCGGAGTCCCCCCCGCGGTCACGCCCAGGGTCACCGGCGAGTGGCCGCCGCCCTTGAGGGTGAACGAGACGAGGCCGCCCGGCGACTGCACGTTGGGGTTCCCGCCCGCCTTGCAGCCGAGGCAGAAGCCCTCCATCATCGGCGCCGAGTAGTCGAGCTGGACGGAGAACTTCTGCATCACGTTCCCGCCCAGGATCCCGCCGAAGCCGAGGGCGGTCATCATCTTGGTCGTCACCTGCAGCACCGGCGTGTTGTCGATGATGACGACCGGATTCCCGGCGGCGTCGAGCAGGCCGAGGTTGACGGTGGTGGGGATCTGCGAGGCGCTGGTCGGGCCGCTGCCGCCGAACAGCGTCGGATCGATCAGCACCACCGGCGACCCGCTGTCGATCAGCATCCCGAACAGCCCGGGATTTTCGTCCATCGCGTTCATCGACGCGTTGACGAAGATCAGGTTGCCTGAGATGAGCGCGGTGGACGGCTCGCCCAGCATCCCCATCGTCGATATCCCGCCGCTGCTGCTGCCGCCGCAGGAGAGCGGTCCGAACCCCGTCACCAAGAGGGCCAGCGCGAGGCCCGACGCCCGTAAGCGAAGCTTCATGACCCTGGATCTTCGGTCCAACCGCGGCGGAACGCAATCGGTAGACGTGTGAACTCTCCGTCGCGAATCCTGTGCTAGTGTTTCGCGCCACATCAAAGGAGAGATGCAATGAGCTTGGTGACCAAGAAGGCCCCTGATTTCACGGTGGAAGCGGTCGTCGGAGACGGCGACTTCAAGAAGGTGTCGCTGTCCGACTACAAGGGGAAGTACGTCGTGCTGTTTTTCTACCCCGCCGACTTCACTTTCATCTGTCCCACTGAGATTCAGGAGTTCTCGCGACGCTACGAGGAGTTCCGCGGTCTCAACTGCGAGGTGCTGGGCGCGTCGACCGATTCGAAGCACTCGCACAAGGCCTGGATCAAGGGGGGGCTCGGCAAGCTGAACCACCCGCTGCTCGCCGACTTCAACAAGACGGTGGCCCGCGACTACGGCGCGCTGATGGAGGAGAACGGCATGGCGTTGCGCGCCACGTTCGTCATCGACCCGAACGGGATCGTGCAGCACGCCTCGTACAACGCCGACCTGCTCGGCCGCTCGGTCTCCGAGACGCTCCGCCTCGTGCAGGCGCTGCAGACCGGTGAGCGCTGCCCCGTCGAGTGGAAGCCCGGCGCCAAGACCCTCGGCAAGCCGGCGTAGCCCCGAATAGTTCAGAAGTCCTCCCGCGGCGGATCGCGTGAGCGAAGCTGGGCTCTGCCCAGCGGAGCTCGTCGCGGGAGGGGTCGGGAACCCGCCCAGGGTTCCCGATTGAACTGATCCAAACCTCGGGTTTTTGCGTATACCCGAGGTGGGCGCCTATCCTGGCCCGGTGAGATTGCTCCGCCGCGTCGGCGCCTCGGCTGTGTTGCTCGCGCTCGGCGCCTGCGCGCAGCCGCCCGCGCCCCCGGCCGCCCAGCTCTGGACGCTGTTCGACGTCGAGGCGATCTACGCGGGTGGCGCGACCGACGACCACGCGCTCGCCGCCGACGCCGGGCTGCCGGGCGGGATCCCCATCGGTCACGTCCTCGACGGGACGACGCTGTTTCAGCGCCCGGCCCTCATCGAGGCGACCGGCGGCTCGTACCTGACGACCGAGGTCTGGGTCAACTACGACCAGGTCTGGATGCAGCCGATGTACGTGCCGGTCACCGGCTGGGTGGACGGGGTCCCCCAGAAGCTGCTGGACGCGAACGGTGCCTGGCACCCCGTGTTCAGCGTCGGCCCCGGCAGCGGGTTCTACAGCCCGTTCTGGCAGGCGGTCTACTTCACGGTCCCGCCCGGGACCACCACCGCCACGTACACCTCGGCGACGCAGATCCTGGATTCCGGGTTGCCGCTGGTCCCGCGCGAAGGGTGGACGATCTCGATTGTGCCCGCCGACGTCACGCCGCCGGCCGCGCTGGCCGGGGGGAGCCCCAAGCCCGGAACCGGCTGGCTCGACGGCGCCATGGTGTCGACCCTCAAGTTCGGCGAGCGGCTCTTCACCTGGGACCCGGCCACCAACGTGGTCGACGAGACGCCGCTCTTCCTGATGGTCACGCGCGACGCCGACGGGAACCTGGTGCAGCCGTACCTCCCGACGGTCGGCGGGCTGGGTCCGGTCGGCGCTCACGTCGCCGCGGCGCCCAGGGTCGGGACCGAGCCGATCTACGCCAGCTACTGGCGGCTCTACACCGTGGAGATCCCGACGACCGCGCGCGTGGTCGCCGACGCTGCCCTCCAGCAGGAGCTCGACGCGGCCGGGTTGCACGACCTGGGGTTCCCCGTCGATCCCAACGTCGCGTACGACACCCCGTCGATCGTCGGGCGCGTGCTGGCGAATCCGACGACCTGCACGCGCATGGATCCCTCGGACGCGGCCTTCGACTGCACGTACCTCGACTCTCAGGCTGCCATCGAGGCCAACGTCGATCCGGGCGCGATCGCGGCGACCGCGGTCACCGCCACCTGTCCCTTCGTGACCTGGAACGAGACGGCCCTCTTGCCTCCCATCGTCAACGAATGAGGACCGCCTGGACATCGAAGGGGCTGGTGGGCGTCGCCGCGGCGGCGCTGGCGACCGGGGCGTTCGTGGGGGCGGCGCGCGCGCAAGGGGCGCCGACCGCGGCGCCGGCGGTGGCACCGACCGTTCCTGCCGCGCCGGTGCCGCCCGAGGCCGAGCCGATCAACGACAGCGAGGGGTACACGCCGCCCGTCGAGGGGGCGGGCGCGCCGTCGCCGCTCTCGATCGACGGCTACGTGGACGTCGGATTCGCCAAGGCCCAGGGAAACGGGACCAGCTTCGCGCCCGGGGATCAGTCGATCCCCGCCGACTACGGCGTCGACACCTTCGCCCCGGCGGTGAACTCGCGCGGCGACGTGGCCTCGACCAACTCGAACGGCCGGTTCGTCAACGGCTTTCTCCCGCGCTCGGTGGGGATCGGGGGGAACGCGTCGTTCTTGCTCAACACGCTGGACGTCGATCTCAAGTACACGCCGGGGGCGCTGCCGCTGATGGTCTTCTCGCGCGTGCAGCTATTGCCGCGGTTCACCGGCTCGGGCGACGACACCCGCGTCTACGTCGAGCAGGCGTTCGGCCGGCTGGTCCCGTTCGAGAGCCAGGAGCTCGCGATCAGCGTGGGGAAGTTCGACTCGGTGTTCGGGATCGAGTACCTGGACAACGAGGCCAACATCCGCACCGGCGTCACCCCGTCGCTGGTGGCGCGCTACACGACCGGCCAGTCGATCGGCGCCAAGCTGTTCTACCGGGTACAGATCGAGTCGCTGCAGTCGGCGGTGAGCCTGAACGTCGCCGCCACCAACAGCGGGAACTTCGTCGAGTCGCTGCAGCCGCCCGACGCCAGCCTGACCGGGACCCCGGTCGCGTCGGGGCGCCTCGGCTACGAGCTGAACACGCGCGGCGTCCAGGCCAAGCTGGGGGCCTCCGGCCTGATCGGACCGCGCAACGATCAGCCGCTCGAGGCGGCGCACCAGAAGGTGTTCGGATTCGACGCGCGGGTGGCGGTGGCGGGCGTCTACCTCAACGCCGAGTACGTTCACGTCGACGAGGAGGAGGGGGGACCGAAGACGACCTCGCTGGGAAACTTCCCGATCTCCTCGGCGTTCTGGGCGCGCGGCGGCTATGTCCAGCTGGCCTACGCGCTCCCTTTCTCGATCGGGGCGCTGCGCAAGCTGACGGTGTACGGGCGTTACGACCGGCGGCACGCCTGGTTCCAGGGCTTCACGCCGATCACCGTCGACCGCTTCACCGGCGGGCTGCGGCTCGATCTTTGGGAGGCCCTCATCTTGAAAGCCGAGTACCTGGACAACCGCGAGCTGGCCGGCGCGCCCACGGTGGCCAACAACGTCTTCACCTCCTCGCTGGTGTATAGCTGGTGACGATGCGCCTCGGTCTCTTCCGCCGTCTGCTGCTGGGCGGAGCCTTCCTGGCCGCGGCGCTGGCGGCCGGGCCGGCGTCCGCCGCGCCGCCCGCCGCGGAGTCGCGCGGCTGGCTGGGCGAGGAGCTGCCGCTACCGCTGGCCGTCCGCACGCCGCAGGACCTGGCCGTCAAGGCGGCGGCGGAGAAGCAATACCTGATCTTCAACCTGCTGGCGGCCGGGAAGCTGGCGTTCGACGGCGGCGACTTCGCCACAGCGGCGGCCAAGTGGGAGGCTCTGCTGAGGATCCACCCGCTCGATCCCGACCTGGAAAAGACGATCCGCCCGCTGGCCCGCGAGGCGCGCGCCCGCGCCGAAGGACAGCCAGGCCAGGCCGCCGCGGAGCGGCCACCGGAACCGACGGCCTCGGTGGCGGCGGAGGCGGCCGCCGTCTCCCCGACGCCCGCGGCGACGGCGACGGTGAGCGGCACCGTCTCGGGCGGCGGACCGCAAGGGCCGGGCGGCGCGGTCGTCTGGCTCAAGCGCGCGAACGGGGAGACGCCGCGCCCGGCGCCGGCGCGTGGCAAGGTGATCACCCAGCGCGGCAAGACGTTCGTGCCGCGCGTTCTCGTCGTTCCGGTCGGCACCAAGGTCGCCTTTCGAAACGACGATCCGATCTTCCACAACATCTTCTCGCTCTCGAAGCCGAACGAGTTCGACACCGGCCTCTACAAGCAGGGGGCGACCTATACCCAGACCTTCCGGCACCCCGGCGCGGTGCAGCTGCTCTGCAACATCCACGCGTCGATGCTGGGGTTCGTGGTGGTGGTCGACACCCCGTACTACGCGCAGGCCGACGCGAGCGGCGCCTTCACCATCCGGGGCGTGCCGCCCGGCGAGTACCAGATCGAAGTGTGGCACGAGGCCGCCGCCAAGCCGACGCTCGAGCGCGTCTCGGTCGGCGCCGCCGGCCTGCACGGCCTCGCGCTGCGGGTCGCCGGCGACAAGCGCACGCCGCAGTTCCTGCCCGACAAGTCCGGCAAGCCCCGCCAGTCGCACCTCGGCTATTGATCTTCTTAAAAAGGACCCTGGGAGGGTCCTTTAGATCCCCCGCGACGAGCTACGGCGAGCAGAGCTCGCCTGCGCTCAACGCGATCGAAAGGACCGAGCTCACGCGATCGATGTTCCGCCGGCGAGGCGGCGATCAGGTGTCCGCGAGGTAGGCGACGGCGGCGCGGGCGGCTGTCTCGAACGGGTCGAGCCGGCCGGGGAAGAGGTGGGTGGCCTCGTCGACGACCCAGAGCCGCTTCGGCTCGGCCATCCCGGCCACGGCGGCCTCGATCGCTGACCGGCCGCCATACTCGTCTTCCGCGGCCTGAATGATGGCCTTCGGCTTCGCGCAGCCGGCGAGAAAGCCGTAGTCGAACATCTGCAGCGCCAGCCCCACGCCCAGGAGCTTGCCGACGCGCGCGTCGCGTGCGCCCACCGAGAGCCCGACGCGCGCGCCGAAGGAGAACCCGGCCATCCAGAGCGGCAGGTCAGGGTGCCGCGCCGCCAGAAAATCCAGCGCCGCGCGCGCGTCCTCCTCCTCGCCGATCCCCTCGGCGTACGCGCCCGTCGAGGCGCCCACGCCGCGGAAGTTGAAGCGCAGCGTCGCCACGCCGCCCTCGACCAGCGCCTTGGCCAGTCGATAGACGACGTTGTTGTTCATCGTGCCGCCGCCGCGCGGATGCGGGTGGCAGACCACCGCGGCCGCGCGCGGTGCCTCGGGCGCGCGGAGGATCGCCTCCAGCTGCCCGTGAGCGACGGGGATGACCGTTCGACCCGATGGCGAGAGCGGCTCCGACATTCCGCCCCGATGTTAACCCAGACGCACACGGGACTCCCCGTCTCACCCCTTCCGTCCCGGTCCACTCCCCACGGCGCGCCCCACGTTGCTGCCACCATTCCAGTCCGACCACCACGCGCCGGCCGCTCTCCTCCACCCCTACACGCTCCGACGGAAAGTCCCGTGTGCCTTTCGTAAGCTCTCTGTTCAGACGCTCTCCACCCATTCAATCGCCGTGCCGTTGCGGGCGCGGGCGGAAGGGCCGGTTTTCGGGCGGACGGTCGGGGCGAGGCGCCCGAAGCCGTAACCGGTAGTGCGCCAGCCGTTACATTCGCCCGAAAATCCCGCACATTGACCCCCCGCGGCCCGATGGACACGTTTCGAGAGGGAGGGCCGACGAGATGAAGGACGACCTCAAGCGTGAGATCAAGGGCAAGATGGACAACATCAAAGGGCGCGTGAAGGAAGCGATGGGCGCCCTGAGCGGTAATAAGGAGCGGCAGGCCGAGGGGACCGTCGAGCGCGTAGAGGGCGCCGCCAAGGAGAAGGTCGCCGAGGCCGAGCGCAAGTTCGACGGATCTCGCGACCGGGAAGAGGCCGACGACGAGTGACCTTTCGGCCCCGCGGCACGCGCCGCGGGGCCGCGTCTTTACGCCCGGGGGTCTTGGTCAGCCCGGCGCGCAGTAGTCGACGCCCGGCGTGCCCGCGGTGATCGCGAGGCCCCCGTCGACGCCTGCGTCGCCCGACGCGGTCGGCGTGCAACGCAGCGCCGGATCTCCGGTGCAGGGCGCCGCCTGCGAGCAGGCGGGGAGGCAAAGCGGCGTCGCCGCCCCGGCGAGCACGGCGCACGCCGCGCCGGCGGGGCAGCTTTGTCCGCTGCCGCAGGGGGCGCTGCACATCCCGAGCGCGCCGATGTCCGCGCAGTGACCGGTCGTGCAGGCCGCGTCGTCGAGCGCGCCGTTCGCGTCGCGGCAGGAGGCCCCGAAGTCCTTGGCGGCGCCGATCGGGAGACAGGCGTCGACCCACCCGGCGCTGGCCGTGCCGCCGCTGGGGATCTGCTGGCAGGCAAATCCGGGCGCGCAGGCGCCGCCGCCCGAGCAGTCGGCCAGGCAGATCGGCGCCGGGGCGCCGCCGTCGGCGGGGGAGCCCAGCGCGATCGTCGCGCAGACGGCGCCCGGGCCGCAGAACCCGGTCGCGCACGAGGTCGAGCAGATGCCGCGCGTGAACGCCGGACCGCAGCCCGAGCCCAGCTTGCAGAGACACTGCAGGCCGCCGCCGCACTGCTCGTCGACGTCGCAGGCGGCCCCGGCGCCGAGCGGCGAGACCGCGACGTGGCATCCCATTCCCGTCACGGTCCCCTTGGCGTAGCTCCCCACCACGCCGACGTCGTAGGTGGGCTGAGCGCTCGAGTTGGGGAGGGCGAAGGTGTGGGTCGGCGCCGCCTCGGTCGAGGCCGGCGTCCCGTCGCCGAACGTCCAGCGGAAGAAGGTCAGCTCGGGCGAGCCTATGGGCGCGAACGAGACCGTGAGGGGGGCCGGCCCTTTGCATGTGGCGGTCGGCACGTCGAAGGTGGCGCACCCGGTCACCGAGATGGTCAGCGCCGGGGACGTGGCGACGTCGCCGCCGCCGTCCCGCGCGCCGCCGTCGAGCGCCACCACGTAGGCGTGTTGCTGACAGCCGAGGGCCGCGGTCAGGCCGAGGCCCAGCGAGACGAGCGCGATCGAACGGCCACCCACGCGCCCAGCCTCCCGCGCCGATCGCCGTCGGTCAAGGTTCGCCGAGGCGCGCCCGGGCGGCCGCGGCGATGCGGGCGGCGGCCGTGCCCCGGGCGACGAAGCCGAGGCCGACGCGGCTGAGACCGCCCACGACGTTCTTCACCACCACCTCGACCGAGAGCGCGTCATCTAGTTGATAGAAGTGGAGCACCGCGCGATCGCCCACCCGCAGCGGGACGGTGGTCTCGATGCCGGCGCCGCTCTCGGAGACGTCGCGCACACGGACGGCGTTCGGCTCGCCCTCGACCTCCAGCGTCGCGGCCCAGTCGACGGCGAAGCGGGGGTGGCGCCGCTGGTACCGGCCGAAGTCGGCGGGGAACGCCACGGGGTCGGGCGCCCCGGAGGCGCCGTCGAGGGGGCAGTCAGGCGGCGCCCCGCGCTCGGTCATCACCTGCTCTGCCAGCTGATGAAAGACCCGGACCTCGTCGTCGATACCGCCCAGCGCGCACAGCGGCTTGCCGCCGGTGGTCGAGCGGGCGAGGCGGGCGCTGCGGCGCAGGGAACCCAGCGCCGTCAGCGGTATCCCGAGCTCCTCGCGCACGAGGCGGGCGAAGGCGTGGAACAGCTCCGCCTCCTCGGGCGTCTCGGTCAGGTTCCCGACCAGTCCGCCGGCGAACTGCGCCAGGACCTCCTTCGCGTCGGCGCCGTGCCGCTCCGTCGCGCGCGCCTTGGCCTGGTGCAGGAAGGCGTAGGTCGCCTCGAGCGCCGGGCGCGCGCCGGTCGTGACCAGCAGCCGCTCGGCGCCGGAGAAGTGGCGCCACAAATCGTCGCGCCGGCCCTCGGCGAGATCGACGATCACCACGTCGGCGTCGAGCCCGCCCAGCGCTTCGATCGCGGCCGCGCGCGGCTCCGAGTCCTGCGCGTCGGCGATCGCCGCGTCGGCCGGCCAGAGGCGGACGTTCCGGACGCCGGTCGGGCGCTCGGCGCTGGGGGCCGTCGGGACGCCGAACAGCGCGTGCTGGCGCGGGGCCTCGAGGTCGAGATCGACCAGCACCACCTGCCGGCCCAGGCCGCCGATCGCCACCGCCAGGTTGGAGGCCACCAAGCTCTTGCCGACGCCAGCCGTGGCGGCTCCGACCGCGATCACGCGCGGGGCGCGCCGGCCCGTGATCGCCGTGGGCCCCAGCGGCGTCCGCCAGCGGCCCGTCGAGAGCATGCGGACCCGGACGGCGCGCGCGTTGGCAGACGAAAGGCGCGACGGCTTCGCCGAGCCGGGCTGGCGGTCGGACATCGGGCTTCCCCCCGTCTTCTCTTCTCGACGGGTTGGGGCCCCGGCTAAAGATGAGGCCCAGAGTCGTCGATGAACGGCGCATGACCTCTCGTGATGGGGCGGGGAACACAGCCTGGGCCCCGCTGCCCGAAGACGCGGTAGAAGACGCCGCAGAATTGGCGCCTGAGCCGACCACGCCGGCGCCGGTCGTGACCCTGCCGGTCGACCTTCCGGTTCTGCTGCGCGAACTGGAGGACGCCTACATCCGGGCGGCCCTCCAGCAGACGCACAGCAACAAGAAGGAAGCGGCCAAGCTGCTCGGACTCGGGCGCACCACGTTGGTCGAGAAGCTCCGCCGCCGCAACCTGGCGGCCGTCCGTTCCTCGTCGTAGCGGAAGGTCCCTCCGGGCGCTCGCCCGGCGGTGATATAGATCCGCCGGAATGAAGGCGGTGGTCCTGGGCGCCACGAAGGGAATGGGGCGCGCGCTCGCCCGGCAGCTCGCCGCGCGGGGCGCGGACCTCTTCCTGCTCGGACGCGACGCCGAAGAGCTGGCGCGCAGCGCGCGCGATCTGGAGGCGCGCGCGGGCAAGCCGGCCGGCGCGATCGGGTGCGCGCCCTGTGACCTCGAACGCCCGACCGAGTTCGCGCCGGCGCTCGCCGCCGCGGAGGCGACGCTGGGCGGGCTGGACTGCGTGGTGGTGACCGCCGGGCTCTTCGCCGGGCAGGAGGCGCTGGAGACCGATCCCGAGCTTTGCCGGCGGCTCCTGACCGTCGACTTCGCCAACACCGTCGTCTTCTGCGAGGAGGCGCGCCGGCGCCTGCTCGCGCGCGGCGGCGGGACCCTCTGCGTGTTCAGCTCGGTGGCCGGCGAGCGTGGGCGCAAGCCGGTGGTCCTCTACGGCGCCGCCAAGGCGGGGCTCTCGCGGTATCTCGAAGGGCTCGATCACAAGTTCCGCGCCCAGGGCCTGCGCACGGTCTGCGTGAAGCCCGGCTTCGTCCGCACCGGGATGACGGAGGGGCTGAAGGCGCCGCCGTTCGCCGGCGAGCCCGAGGCGGTCGCCGCGCGCGTCGTGCGCGCGATCGACCGCGGCCGTCCGGTGGTCTACGTACCTCCGATCTGGGCGCTCGTCATGCTGGTCATCCGCCTCTTACCGAGGTTCGTGATGCGCCGGATCGGTTTCTGAGAACGCGGAAGGCTGCGCGGGCGCCCGGGCAAAAGCGCGCAAAGAGCGCGCGACGTACGCGCGCGCGCCTGTTTTTCGCGCAATTTTTTCGCGCTTGCCCGCGATCCACGAAACCGATGCCGATCAGCAAATACTTCACTTGACGTGACGCCCGACCTCGGCATAAATGCTCCGCGACGAGGATGAGTCCTCTCTTTCGACCCAAGCACAACACGCTCGCGAAGGTCTCTCTGTTTGTTGTGGCGGCGGGGGCGTTGGGGGTTCCTGGAGGCCTGCTCCTCTATGCCCAGACGCCCTACGCGCGCGGCATGCAGGAGCCGATCGAGCAACCGATCCAGTTCGATCACCGTCACCACACGCGTGACGAGGGGATCGACTGCCGGTACTGCCACAACACCGTCGACAAGTCGCCGTCGGCCAGCATCCCGCCCACCCAGCTCTGTCTGAACTGCCATTCGCAGATCTGGAACAAGAGCCCCTTCCTCGAGCCTGTTCGTCAGAGCTTCATCCAGAACAAGCCGATCGAGTGGCGCCGGGTCTACAAGGTTCCCGAGTTCGTCTACTTCAATCACTCGATTCACGTGAACAAGGGCGTGGGCTGCATCAGCTGCCACGGCCGCGTGGACCAGATGGCGGCGGTCGAGAAGGACACCACCCTCACGATGGGGTTCTGCCTCAGCTGCCACCGGCACCCGGAGAAGAACCTTCGCCCGGTCTCCGAGGTCGCCAACATGGAGTGGAAACCGGAGGGCGATCCGGCGGAAGTCGGCAAGCAGCTCGCGGCGCAGAACGACGTTCACACGCGAACCAGCTGCACCACCTGTCACCGATGATGATGAGGACCACGTCATGAGCTGCGACGACAACCACGAAGCGCGCGCGAAAGATCGCGCGCGGCGGAAGTCGCTGCCGGTCATCGGATCCGGATCGACCGCGTCCCCCGCGCCGGCGCAGAGCGCGCCGCGCAAGCTGTGGCGGTCGATCGACGAGCGGGCGCTGGCCGTGACGCCGGGCGCCGCCAACGAGTTCCCCGGGGGCGCCTCCGAGCTGTCGGGTGTCTCTCGCCGCGGCTTCATGCAGCTGGTCGGCGTCTCGACCGCCGTCGCGGCTGGCGCCGCCGCCTGCCAGAAGCCCAACGAGAAGATCGTCCCCTTCGTCCGCCGGCCCGACGAGCTGACGCCGGGGAACTCGCTGCACTTCGCCACCGGCTACGCCCAGGAGGGGTTCGCCAGCGGCCTCTTGGTGGAGAGCCACGAGGGTCACCCCACGAAGGTCGAGGGGAACCCGTCGCACCCCGAGACGCTGGGGGCGACCACCATCGCCGAGCAGGCGCTGATCCTCGGGCTCTACGACGACGACCGCGCCAAGCAGCTGCGCCGCGGCGCCACCCCGATCGCCTGGCCGACGTTCCTGGGCGAGGTGAAGAGCCGTTCGGCCACGCTGGCCGCCAACGGCGGGGCAGGGCTGCGGTTCCTGACCGGCCCCACCACCTCGCCGCTGCTGGCCGATCTGCGCCGCCGCATCCTGGAGAAGTTCCCGCGCGCGAAGTTCGTCAGCTACTCGTCGGTCGCCGCCGACGGCGCGATCGAGGGGACCAAGCTGGCGTTCGGCCGGCCGCTGATGCCGCGCCACCACCTCTCGGCGGCCTCGGTCATCCTGTCGCTCGACTCCGACTTCCTGAACGACGGCCCGGAGCAGACCCGGCTGGCCCGCGAGTTCGCGGCCCGCCGCGAGCCTTCGCGCGAGATGAACCGCCTCTACGTCGTCGAGCCGGCCATGACGGTGACCGGCGCGATGGCCGATCACCGCCTGCGCCTGCGCGGCGGCGACGTGGGCGCCTTCGCCGCCAGCCTGTGCGCGTTGCTGTCGGGGAAGGGCCTGGCGGCGCTCGGTCCGGTCGGCTCGTTGGGCCACGGCGCGGGCCTCTGGGATTCCAAGTGGTTGGTCGCGCTGGCGTCCGACCTGGAGAAGAACCGCGGCCGCTCGCTGGTGGTCGCCGGCCGCCGGCAGCCGGCGGTCGTGCACGCCCTGGCGGCGGCGCTGAACGTCGCGCTCGGCAACCTGGGCAGCACCGTCGAGTACGGGTTGCCGCTCACCACCGACCCCACCGCCGGCGTCGATTCGTTGCGCGGGCTGGTCAATGAGATCGCCGATGGCGCGGTCGACACGCTGGTCATCACCGCCGACAACCCCGCCTACGGCGCGCCGGTCGACTTCAAGCTCCCGCAGCTGCTCAAGCGGGTCCCCAACGTCGTCTATCACGGCCTCTACGAGGACGAGACGGCGCAGAGCTGCAACTACTTCGTCCCCGCGGCGCACGTGCTCGAGTCCTGGGGCGACGGACGCGCCACCGACGGCGTCGTCACCATCGTGCAGCCGCTGGTCGCGCCGCTCTGGGGCGGCCGGACCGAGGCCGAGGTGCTGGCCGCCTTCGTGGGCGACGGCGAGGTGGGCACGCACGCGCTGCTGCAGAAGTACTGGAGCAGCATGGCCAAGCTGCCCGCCAACCTGACCGGGTCGTTCGATGGCGTCTGGGAGCGCTGGCTGGCCGACGGGATCGTCCCCGACACGGGCGCCGGCTCCGAGCAGGGGCTGACCATCAACTCGCAGGCGCTGGCGCAGACCGCGGCGCCGCTGCTGGCCAAGGACGCCGGCCGGTCCGGGATGGAGCTCTGCTTCGCGCCCGACGCCAAGACCTTCGACGGGCGGTTCGCCAACAACGCCTGGCTGCAGGAGCTTCCGCACCCGATCACCAAGCTGACCTGGGACAACGCCGCCATGTTCTCGCAGGCGACCGCCGACAAGCTGGGCGTGGAGACCGGGAAGCTGGTCTCGATCACCAGCCGCGACCGCGTGATCGAGGCGGTGGCCATGATCGTCCCCGGCCACGCCGACGACGCCGTCACGCTGCCGCTCGGGTACGGCCGGGTGAACACCGGCCACGTCGGCAAGGGCGTGGGCTTCGACGCCGGCGCGCTGCGCGCCAGCGACGCTCCCTGGTTCGATCGCGGCGCCACCGTGACCGCCACCGAGAGCCACCACCGGCTGGCCATCACCCAGGACCACTGGACGATGTCCCCCGACGGCCGCGACATCCCGCCGCCCGCCGTCGAGGCGCCGATCGCCGAGGTGCTGAGCTCGGGCTCGATGTTCCACGAGGAGCTGGAAGAGCGTCGCGGCGAGCAGCCGTACATCCACCAGCCCTGGGACTACAGCCAGCAGCAGTACAAGTGGGGCATGGCGATCGACCTCAACAAGTGCACGGGCTGCAACGCCTGTGTGGTCGCCTGCCAGTCGGAGAACAACATCCCGGTCGTCGGCAAGGACAACGTCTGGCGCGGCCGCGAGATGCAGTGGATCCGCATCGACCGCTACTTCAGCGGGCCGGTCGACGAGCCGGAGATGATCTCCCAGCCGCTCGCCTGCGTGCAGTGCGAGACCGCGCCCTGCGAGTACGTCTGCCCGGTCAACGCCACCGTCCACAGCGACGAGGGCCTGAACGAGATGGTCTATAACCGCTGCATCGGCACCCGCTACTGCAGCAACAACTGCCCCTACAAGGTGCGGCGCTTCAACTTCCTCGATTACACCGGCGACATCAGCCCGGCGCGCGAGCTGGGGATGAACCCCGACGTGACGGTCCGCTCGCGCGGCGTCATGGAGAAGTGCACCTACTGCGTGCAGCGCATCGAGCGCAAGCGCATCGAGACCCGCGTCGAGGGGCGCGCCATTGCCGACGGCGAGCTCCAGACCGCCTGCCAGCAGGGCTGCCCCACGCAGGCCATCACCTTCGGATCGCTGAACGATCCGGAGGCCAAGGTCACCAAGCTTCACGCCGACGCCCGTCGTTACGATCTCCTGCACGAGCTCGGCACCCGGCCGCGCACCGCGTACCTGGCGCGCGTGCGGAATCCAAACCCCGATCTGGTGAAGGTGGACTAGGCGATGGCCGCTCCAAACCTGTCGCGCGATCCGCTCGAGCCGCTCCCGCTGCTCGAAGGGACCCACACCGACAAGACCATCAACGACAGCCTCCTCAACCACGTCTGGCGTGGGGCGGGAAAAGGCTGGTGGGCGCTGTTCGGCTGCGCGCTGTCCGCGCTCGGCCTGCTGGTCATCGCCATCTGCTGGACGCTGTACAAGGGCATCGGCGTCTGGGGGAACAACATCCCCGTCGGCTGGGCGTTCGGCATCATCAACTTCGTCTGGTGGATCGGTATCGGTCACGCCGGGACGCTGATCTCCGCCATCTTGCTGCTCTTCCAGCAGAAGTGGCGCACCTCGATCAACCGCTTCGCCGAGGCGATGACGCTGTTCGCGGTCATCTGCGCCCTGCTGTTCCCGCTGCTGCACACCGGCCGCCCCTGGTTCGCCGCCTACTGGCTGATGCCATATCCGTCGGTGCAGCGGATCTGGCCGCAGTTCAAGAGCCCGCTCACCTGGGACGTCTTCGCGGTCTCGACCTACTTCACGATCTCGCTGCTGTTCTGGTTCCTGGGCCTGGTGCCCGACCTGGCGGCGCTGCGCGACTCGTCCAAGAGCAAGACCAAGCGGATGATCTACGGGATCTTCGCGCTCGGCTGGCGCGGCTCGGGTCGGCACTGGGCCGAGTACAAGTGGGCCTACCTGCTGCTGGCCGGCCTCTCGACGCCGCTGGTGCTCTCGGTCCACACGATCGTGTCCTTCGACTTCGCCGTGTCGGTCCTCCCCGGCTGGCACACCACGATCTTCCCGCCGTACTTCGTCGCCGGCGCCGTGTTCTCGGGCTTCGCGATGGTCATGACCTGGATGCTGCCGGCCCGCGAGTTCCTGGGCCTCAAGCACGTCGTCACCTTCAAGCACCTGGAGAACATGGCCAAGGTCATGCTCGTCACGGGGATGATGGTGACCTACGGCTACGTGATGGAGCACTTCATCGCGTGGTACAGCGGGAACCCCTACGAGTACTCGCAGTTCTTCCGCGTCCGCCAGCACGGCCCGATGGCGCCCATCTACTGGCTGATGATCTTCTGCAACTGCGTGGTGCCGCAGATCTTCTGGTCCAAGCGGGCCCGCACCAACGTGCTGGTGCTCTGGTTCGCCTCCATCCTGATCAACGTCGGGATGTGGTGTGAGCGGTTCACCATCATCGTGACCTCGCTCCACCGCGACTTCATCCCCTCGAAGTGGGAGAACTACTCGCCGACCTGGGTCGACATCAGCCTCTTCATCGGCACCATCGGCCTCTTCTCGACGCTGTTCCTGCTGTTCCTCAAGTTCGTGCCGGCGGTGGCGGTGACCGAGATCAAGGAGCTGCGCCACGAGCTGGCCCACGATCCGACCACCGAGCCGGTCGGGGAGACGCACTGATGTCTGCCGGTCACGACGCCCACGAGGACTCCGGTTTCGTCGCGCGCCGCTTCGTGCTGGCCGAGTTCGCCACGCCTGAAGGGCTGCTCTCGGGCACCAAGAAGGTGCGCGAGGCCGGTTACAAGGACATCGACACCCACACCCCGATGCCGCTCCACGGTCTCGAGGAGGCGCTGGGCCTCGGCCGCCCGAAGATCCCGCTCATCGTCCTGTGCGGCGCCATCGCCGGGATGTGCATCGCCTACTCGCTGATCTACTTCTGCAACGTGATCGACTTCCCCATCAACGTCGCGAACCGCCCGATGCATTCGCCCCCGGCGAACATCCCGATCACCTTCGAGCTGGCGGTCCTGCTGGCCGGCGGGTCGTCGTTCTTCGGCTTCTTCACGCTGGCCAAGCTCCCCACGCCGTACCACCCGGTGTTCGAGTCCGAGGACTTCGCCCGCGCCGCCGTCGATGGCTACTTCCTCTCGATCGAGCTGCCTCCTGACGGGGATCAGGACAAGGCGTTCGCCATCGCCCAGTCGGCGGGGGCGTTGTCGGCCGAGCTGGTCACGGAGTCCGAGCGATGAAGTCGCGTGCGCACACCCTGGCCGTCGCGCAGGCGCTGTCGCTGCTGGCCGGCCTGGCCGGCCTGGCCGGCTGCGACGAGCAGATCCTCGACCCGATGGCGGATCGGCAGCAGAAGTCGATCCGCTACAAGGAGAGCCACTTCTACGCGGACGGTCTCTCGATGCGCGCCGCGCCCGAGGGGACGGTGCCTCGCGAGCGCATCACCCTCAATCCGCGCCTGACCACCGGGCGCGAGGCCGACGGGCCGGTGCAGCCGAACATGGAGGCGATTCCGAACTACGTGGCGACGGTGCCGATCCCGCTGTCGCGCAAGCTGCTCGACCTCGGGCGCAAGCGGTTCGACATCACCTGCGCCACCTGCCACGGGCCGCTCGCCGACGGCAAGAGCATCGTGGGGACGCAGATGGCGCTGCGGCCGCCGCCGTCGCTCGTCACCCCCAACTACGTGGCCAAGCCGGCCGGTTACTTCTTCGAGGTGGCGACCAAGGGCTTCGGGCTGATGGCCTCGTACGCGGCGGAGCTGACGGTCGAGGAGCGCTGGGCGGTCGTCGCCTACCTGCGCGCCCTGCAGCTCAGCCAGACCACCTCGGTCGCCGCGCTGCCCGCCGACATCCGGCAGCAGCTCCAGGCCTTGCCGGGGGACGTCGAGTCTCCGGCGAATTCGGCACCGTCGCAGGAACCGCAACAGCAGCTGAAGCAGCAGGAGGAGACGCGGTGAGCGCCGCAACGTCGCACGCACAGGCGCCCGCCAACCGGACGCTGGATCTGGCCCCCTTCAAGGGCGGCGGCGCCTGGGTGACCGGGGGCGGGGCCCTCGGAGCCCTGCTGACCATCGTCACCATCGTCATGATGGCGATGGGGTCGAAGGACGCCACGTTCTCGTACTTGCTGGCCTTCACCTACTGGGGCGGCATCTCCTACGCCTCGGTCATCCTGCTCATGATCTTCCACGCCACCCACGCCCGCTGGGTGACGGTGCTGCGGCGCCCGATCGAGGCCATGTCGGGGTCGGTGGTCATCTTCTTCGTCCTCTTCATCCCGCTCATCATCTGGATGAAGCAGGTCTACGTCTGGGTCGACCCGCCGGAGAGCCTGGGGCGCGAGACGCTGAAGCTGCTGGCCCACAAGGCGGCCTACCTGAGCGTCAAGTCGTTCGTCATCCGCGGCGTCATCTACTTCGCGTTCGCCATCTTCGTCTCCCAGCGTCTCTACGGCTGGTCGCTCAAGCAGGACACCACCCCCGACGTGATGCTGCTGCAGAAGCAGCGCAACCTCTCGGCCGGCGGCCTGCCGTTCATCGGCCTGGCGATGACCTTCGCCGCCTTCGACTGGCTGATGAGCCTGAACCCCACCTGGTTCTCGACCATCTTCGGCGTCTACTACTTCGGGGGCAGCTTCGTCTCGGCGCTGTCGCTGCTGGCCATCGTGACCGCCAAGGCGCGGGCGGCGAACGTGTTCGGCGGCAACATGAACGACGAGCACACGCACAACGTCGGCAAGCTGATGCTGGCGTTCGTCTGCTTCTGGACCTACGTCGCCTTCTCGCAGCTGCTGCTCATCTGGATCGCCGGTATCCCCGACGAGACCCCGTTCTACATCGTCCGCTTCACCCCCGGCTGGCGCTGGGTGGGCGTGCTCCTCATCTTCGGGAACTTCTTCATCCCGTTCGGCGCGCTGCTGTCGCGGTCGCTCAAGCGCAACCCGAAGCAGCTGGCGGTCGTCGCCCGCTGGATCCTGCTCATCCACCTGGTGGACATGTTCTGGCTGGTGATGCCCAGCCGTAACCCGGAGGGCTTCACGCTCCGCTGGACCGACTTCACCGCCGTCATCGGGGTCGGCCTGGTGGGCATCGCCTTCGGCGTCTGGCGCATGCGCGGCAAGCTCCCGGTCCCGGTCAAGGATCCCTACATCGCCGAGTCGATTCGGTACAGGCAGCCGTAACCAGCCATGAGCAACCACAGCCACAGCCACGGCACCAACGAGCATGGCCCCGGACACGAGTCCGAGGACGCGATCGATTACACCAAGGTGATCGCGGTCGGCGTCATTTCGCTGGTCTGCTTCGCTCTGGGCACCGTCTGGGCCGTCAAGATCCTGCACCACGAGACCGAGAAGGCCCACGCCGCGACGGGCGAGCCCCGGGTGCCGGCGGAGCTGGGCAAGACCGAGATCGGCATCGTCGATCAGGTCCTGTTCGAGGGCGACCACCGGCTGGGCAGCTGGCGGTCCGAGCGCGCCGCGCGCCTCAACGGGTACGGCTGGGTGGATCGCAGCAAGGGCGTCGTGCACATTCCGATCGAGCGCGCCATCGAGGAGACCCTGAACGGCGCGCTCCCCGACGGAGCCCCCAAATGAAGCGGGCCGCGACCCTCGCGCTCGCGTCGCTCCTGCTGGGGGCGGGCGCGGCGCACGCCGAACCGCAGGTGGTCCTCCCGCAGGGGGACACCCAGCCGCTGGCCGCGCTGCAGGACATCGACGTCATCGAGCACCTCGGCGAGCGCATCCCGCACGGGCTGACCTTCACCGACGTGACCGGCGCGCCGAAGCCGCTCGACAGCCTCCTGGGCCAGGGGCGGCCGGTGGTCGTCACGCTGGGTTACCACCGCTGCCCGATGCTGTGCGGCCTGGTGCTCGACGGCCTGGCCAAGGCCGCGCACACGATGGGCCTCGCGCTGGGCAAGGACTACACGCCGGTCGACATCAGCATCGACCCGGGCGAGGACCCCAAGCTCCTGCAACAAAACCAGCACCGCGTCCTCGAGCATGCCGGGCCCGGCGCCGACGGCAAGCCGCTGTCGCGCGAAGCCTGGCCGTTCTGGGTCTCCTCGGCTGACGGCGGGGCGGCGGCGCGGCAGCTCGCCGACGCGGTCGGCTTTCGCTACAAGTACGACCCGACCTCCAAGCAGTTCGCCCACGAGGCGGTCGCCTTCGTGCTCACGCCCGACGGCGTGATCTCCCGCTACCTCTACGGCGTCGACTACCCGGCGCGCGACTTCCGCATGGCGCTCGTCGAGGCGAGCGGTGGGCGGGTCGGCACCTCGCTCGACAAGGTGATCATGTCCTGCTACCGGTACGATCCCACGAAGCGGCGCTACGCGCCGTTCATCATGGGGTTCATGCGCATCGGTGCAGGGATGGTGTTCTTCGCCCTGGCCGGTCTCCTGACCGTCCTTTGGCGGAAGGAGCTCGCAATGAAGAAGCGTCCCGCGCGCGTCGCCGCGGCGGCAGCGGCGACTCACGGGAGAACGTCGTGAACGGCCCGGAAGATCTGCTGCGACGGTTGCTCTGGCTCCCCGAGCCGGGGTCCACCTTCGCGCCGCGCATCGATCACCTCCACTACTTCGTCATCACGGTGACGATGATCGCCTCGCTCCTCACGGGGATCCTGGCGGTGGTCTTCCTCTTCAAGTACCGCGAAAAGCGCAAGAACCAGTCGACGCCGATCGTCATCCCCAGCGTGCGGTTCGAGATCGCGGTCATCGGCATTCCGCTGTTCTTCTTCCTGCTCTGGTTCGTCCAGGGCTACCAGGACTACGTCTGGTACACGACGCCGCCCGAGAACGCGATGGACGTGTACGTGATGGGCAAGAAGTGGATGTGGAAGTTCTCCTACGGCGGCGACGGCCCCAACGCCATCGGCACGCTGCACGTCCCCGCCAACCGCCCGGTGCGGTTGCTCATGACCAGCCGCGACGTCATCCACTCGTTCTTCGTCCCCGACTTTCGCATCAAGCAGGACGTCATCCCGGGGCGCTACACGGAGACCTGGTTCCAGGCCACCAAGCCGGGGCGTTACCAGATCCTGTGCACGCAGTACTGCGGCACGTGGCACTCGCAGATGTGGGGCGAGGTCGTGGTCATGGACGCTCCCGAGTTCGATCAGTGGCTGCTCGAGCAGCGCCAGGGAGACCATGCGTCGCGCGTCGACTCGGGTGGCGACGATGGGCCCGCGTTCCACGGCTCGATCGTCGAGTACGGCAAGCAGGTGGCGATGGCCCAGGGCTGCGTGAAGTGCCACTCGCTCGACGGTGAGCCGCACATCGGGCCGACCTGGCTCGACCTCTACAATAAGAAAGAGACCCTCGAAGACGGCTCGACCGTCATCGCCGACGAGGCCTACCTGACCGATTCGATGATCGACCCGCGCGCCAAGATCGTGAAGGGTTTCAAGCCGGTGATGCCGACCTACAAGGGACGGCTGGCGGCGCCCGACGCGGCAGCGCTGGTCGAGTTCATCAAGTCCCTCCGCACGCCGGGTCTCGAGGCCGTCCCCTCGAAGGAAGCGATCTATGAGCCAGTCAAGCCAGCTCAGCACCGATAGCCCGTCGCCGCCGGCGGTGAACTACCTGAACGCCGATCGGGGGGTCTGGTCGTGGCTCACCACGATCGACCACAAGCGCATCGGCGTCATGTACCTGGTCTCGGTGCTGATCGCCTTCTTGCTGGGCGGCATCTTCGCGATGGCGCTTCGGCTCGAGCTGCTCACGCCCGGCCCGACCATCATGGGCGCGAACACCTACAACCGGATGTTCACGCTCCACGGCGTGGTCATGATCTTCCTCTTCATGATCCCCGCCATCCCGGGCGTGTTCGGCAACTTCATGCTGCCGCTCATGCTGGGGGCGAAGGACGTCGCCTTCCCCAAGCTGAACCTCCTGTCGCTCTACCTCTACTGGACGGGCGCGACGCTGGCGCTGGCCGGCATGATCATGGGCGGCACCGACACCGGGTGGACGCTCTACGCCCCCTACAGCACGACGACGCCGACCACGGTGTTCCCCATCGTGCTGGGGATCTTCATCCTCGGCTTCTCGTCCATCCTCACCGGCCTCAACTTCATCGTCACCATCCACACGCTGCGGGCGCCGGGGATGGGCTGGATGCGGCTGCAGCTGTTCGTGTGGGGCATCTACGCCACCAGCATCATCCAGGTGCTCGCCACGCCGGTCATCGGCCTCACGGTCATGCTGGTCGGCATCGAGAAGGTCGGCCACTTCGGCTTCTTCGATCCGAGCCGAGGCGGTGACCCAGTGCTGTTCCAGCACTTCTTTTGGTTCTACTCACACCCGGCCGTCTACATCATGGTGCTCCCGTCGATGGCCGTGGTGTCCGACGCCATCTCGGCTTACACGCGGAAGAACATCTTCGGCTACAAGGCGATCGCCTACTCGTCGCTGGGCATCGCCTTCGTCGGGTTCTTCGCCTGGGGCCACCACATGTTCGTCTCCGGGCAGTCGGTGTACGACAACGGCGCGTTCGCGGTCGTCTCCATGCTGGTCGGCGTCTTCACCGCCATCAAGGTGTTCAACTGGGTCGCCACGCTCTACAAGGGCGCCATCGTGATCTCGGCGCCCATGATTTACATCTGCGGCTTCCTGTTCTTCGTGGTGTTCGGCGGAATGACCGGCATCGCGGTGGCGACCGTCTCGCTCGACGTGCACTGGCACGACACGTACTTCGTCATCGCCCACTTCCACTTCATCATGGTCGGCGCGGTGATCATGGCGTTCCTGATTGCGCTCCACTACTGGTTCCCGAAGATGTTCGGGAAGATGTACCACGAGGGGTGGGCGATGGTCTCCGCGGCGCTCATCGTGCTCGGGTTCAACGCCACCTTCATCCCGCAGTTCCTGATGGGGAACGCCGGCATGCCGCGCCGCTACTACATCTACCCGGAGCGGTTCCAGTCGCTCAACGTCGCCTCGACCGCCGGCGCCTCGCTGCTGGCGTTCGGCTTCGTCATCATCCTCATCTACCTCATCTACGCGCTGGTCCGCGGCCAGCCCGCGACGGACAACCCGTGGGGCTCGCGCGGCTACGAGTGGATGACCACCTCGCCGCCCCCCAAGCACAACTTCCATGAGCCCGTCGTGATCACCCAGGACTCACACTCGTACCAGGAGCCGGGAGAGGAGGTGGAGCATGTCGTCATCTGATGGCACCCACCCTGGCCCGCGCCTCGCGCATCACTTCGACACCATCGAGAAGCAGGACTACGCGGTCCGGCTGGGGATGTGGCTCTTCCTCGGTACCGAGGTGCTGCTCTTCGCGGGTCTGTTCCTGGGCTACACGGTCTACCGGCACTTCTATTACGAGGCCTTTCACGAGGCTTCGCGGCACCTCGACCTGTGGGCCGGGACGACGAACACCATCGTCCTCATCACCAGCAGCTTGTCGGTGGCGCTCGCCTACCACGCCATCAAGCAGAACAAGCAGAAGCAATGCGCGGCGCTGCTGATCTTCACGATCATCTGCGCCGTCGCCTTCCTCTGCATCAAGGCGATCGAGTACCACCACAAGTTCGAGGAGGGGGCGCTGCCGGGCGCCTTCTATCACTTCTCGGAAGTGACCGCGCCGGGCGCGAACCTCTTCTACACCGTCTACTTCCTGGCGACCGGCCTGCACGCCTTCCACGTCATCGTCGGGATGTCGGTCCTCATGTGGGTGCTGGCGCGCGTGCTCAAGGGTGAGTTCTCGTCGACGCACTACGTCCCGGTCGAGCTGGGCGGCCTCTACTGGCACCTCGTCGACCTGGTCTGGATCTTCCTCTTTCCGCTCCTCTACCTGATCTAGCGGACTGGAGAGTCAACAGTGGCCCACGAATCAACCCACGCCGAATCCGGAAAAGCCGAGCACCCCACCCACGGGGCCGGGCGCTACTGGATTGTCTGGCTGCTCCTCTGCATCTTCACCGCGCTCACCGTCTACACCGGTCACTACCACCCGAGCATCTACCTCGCGCTGGCCATCGCCACCGTGAAGGCCACGCTGGTCGTGCTGTTCTTCATGCACATGACCGAGGCGCCGGGAGCGAACCGGCTCGTCTTCTCCGTGTCGCTCGTCTTCACGATCGTCATGATGGTGGGCGTGTTCGGCGATCTCCTGACCCGCAACCCGATGTCGCTCCCGACCGGGTCGGTCCCGTCGGAGATCCAGAACCGCGCGACAGCTCCCTGACCCTCGGAGCTCGCGACCGACGCCGATCTCCGTTTCGTGTGGACTCGAACGCTGCCGCTCGAAGACCGTTGACCGCCGCACGAAGCTTTTTGCGGCGCGTGGGCTGCGCTCCCGATTTGAAAGGCAGCCCACGCGCCGCAAAAAGCCAACGTGCGGAGCGGCGGCGCAGATTCGAGAGATCGCGGTCGACGCGCACGTAACAGAGATCAGGGTCGATCGGCGAGCTCCGACTCCGGCTCCCTCTCCCGCTTGCGGGAGAGGGGCGGGGTGAGGGTCCGGCGGGGCGGCGGGTCCGAGGGCCCCGGATCAGTCGTTGAACCCGTGCATGCGGAGCTTCTCCCAGAGGTTCTTCCGGGAGATGCCGAGGATCTCGGCGGCCACGGTGCGCTTGCCGTCTGCCTGCGCCAGGGCGCGCTGGAGGTACTCGCGCTCGAACTCCTTGAGGGCCGTGCCGAGCGGGCGGGGCGGGGCGGAGATCCCCTCGGCGATCTCACCCGCGCGCGCGATGTCGCGGGGCAGGTGGCGGACGTCGATGTCTCCGCCGTCGGCCAGCACGGCAGCGTGCTCGATGGCGTGACCAAGCTCACGGACGTTGCCGGGAAACTGGAACTGGGTGAGGGCCGCCCAGGCGGCCGGCGAGAGGTTGGGGAGATCGCGCCCGGGGCGGGTGAACTTTTTGAGGAAGTACTGGACCAGCAGCGGCAGGTCGCCCCGACGCTCGCGCAGCGGGGGGATGTCGACGTCGAGGACGTTGAGCCGGTAATAGAGGTCCTCGCGGAAGCGCCCGTCGCCGATGCGCTCCTTCAGGTCCCGATGCGTCGCGGAGATGACGCGCACGTCGACCCGGAGTGATTCGTTGGTCCCCAGCGGCTCGACCGTCCCCTCCTGCAGCACGCGCAGCAGCTTCGCCTGCGCGGGGAGTGACATCTCGGCCACCTCGTCGAGCAGCAGCGTCCCCCCGTGCGCCGCCCGGAACCGCCCGTCGCGCCGCTTGACCGCCCCGGTGAACGCGCCGCGCTCGTGGCCGAACAGCTCGGCCTCGAGCAGCGTGTCCGGAAACGCCGCGCAGTTCACGGCGACGAACGGTTGGCTGCGACGCGGGCCGCGCTCGTGCAGGGCGCGCGCGACGAGCTCCTTGCCGGTGCCGCTCTCGCCGCGGATCAGGACCGGCGCGTGGCTGGTGGCGATCGTGTTGACGCGATCCATGAGGCGCAGCATCTGGGGCGAGCGGCCGATCACCGTCTCGTCGGCCTTCTTGCTGGCCAGCTCTGCGCGCGCCTCCTCCAACTCGCGCAGCAGCGCGCGGTGCTCGGCGATGCGGCGCACCCGCAGCGTGATCTCGTCGATGTCGAACGGCTTGGTCAGGTAGTCGTGCGCGCCCTCCTTGACCGCCGCCACCGCGTCCTGCACGGCCGCGAACGCTGTCATGAGGATGACCGTGGTGTCGGGGGACTCCTGCCGCGTGCGACGGAAGAGAGTCAGGCCGTCGATCCCGGGCAGCCGGATGTCGCAGATCATGACGTCGTAGAGCTGGCGGGTCACGAGGTCGAGCGCCTCGGCGCCGCTGGTGGCGACGGTGACCTGGTGGCCGGCGTCGCGCAGAGCGTCCCCGGCGGCGAGCCCCATGTCCGGCTCGTCGTCGACCAGCAGCACGTTGAGGCCGCCGGGACCGAGCGTGGGCGTCGCGACAGCGGCGGACGCGCCGCTCGGTGAGTGCTCTGCGTTCACACTGGTCATCAGGATTTCTTTTAAGGCCCCCGTCGGGTCGCGCAAGAGCGGAGCGCCCCCGATTTGTCCGTCCGTGGCGGGTAACTGTGGCCGTGCCCCCTGTCACCAGTGTGGAACGGCTTGGCTGGCGCGCCCCGGTAAGCGGGCGAAAATGCGACGTCCCGACCGAGCTCGACGCTGGCGCCGGGCCTGCATGTTGCGTCCGCTCGAAAACAGGGGGAGCGACATGCGATCACTGACTTGGCGTTGGGTTGTAGCGATCGTGGTTGGATCGTTGTGGGGCGCGTTGGTCGCCCCCGCCAGGCCCCCGAGCACCGTCGGGGGGCGCCCGGGCGGGGAGGCCGCTGCCAATGCGGCGCATTATCGGCCTTCCAATGTAACGACGCCCGCGCTCGCCCTCCGCCTTGTCAATGCGCCGCGTTTTTGATTCTTAATTTTTTTTGATAACGCTTCAGTAAGCCCCGCACATATCCCACCAGTTAACTCTCATCCCCGGGGGGATATGTCATGACGCGCCTGATCAAGTCCAAGAACGTGTTGTTGGCCGCGGGCAGCCTTGCAGTGCTGGCCCTGGCCCTGCTGGGCCCGAGCTGCGGTGGTTCCGGCAGCACCGAAGGGACCGGCGGCGACACCGGCTCCGGCGGCACGGCCACCGGTAGCGGCGGCACGGGCACTGGAACCGGCGGCGCCAAGGGCGGCACGACCGGGAACGGTGGTACGACGTCGACGGGCGGCACGACCGGCCTGGGCGGCACGACCAGCACCGGCGGCACGGTCGGCACCGGCGGCACGACGGGCACCGGCGGCGCCGCTGGCGGCGGCGGGACCGTCTGCATCGCGGGCAGGACCTGCACGACCGGCTGCACGGACGCGGCCGGTATGGCCTGCACCTGCGGCGCCAACGGGCGCCTCACCTGCGGCGGCGGTGGCGGCGGCACCAACGGCGCCGCTGGCAACGGCGGCGGCACTTGCACGAGCGGCGGGACCTGCACCGCGTTCAACGCGACCTGCACCGATACGGCGGGCATGACCTGCACGTGTAGGGCCGCGGGCGGCGCCCTGGCGTACACCTGCGGCGGCGGCGCCGGCGGGAACGGCGGCGGCGGCACCGGCGGTGGCGCCTGCGTGGCGAACGGCACCTGCACCGGGGCCGGGACCTGCACCGACACGGCGGGCGCAACCTGCACCTGCACGGCGAACGCCGGCGGCACCGGGCGCCACTACGTCTGCGGCGGCGGCGGTGGCGGCGGCGCGGGCGGCACTGGCGGCAACGCCTGCGTGGCGAACGGCACCTGCACCGGTGGCGGGACCTGCACCGACACGGCGGGCGCGACCTGCACCTGCACGGCGAACGCCGGCGGCACCGGGCGCCACTACGTCTGCGGCGGCGGCGGTGGCGGTGGCGCCGGCGGCACCGGCGGCAACGCCTGCGTGGCCAACGGCACCTGCACCGGTGGCGGGACCTGCACCGACACGGCCGGGGCGACCTGCACCTGCACGGCGAACGCCGGCGGGACCGGGCGCCACTACGTCTGTGGCGGCGGTGGCGGCGGCGGCGCAGGCGGCGCTGGCGGCGCGGCCTGCGTGGCCGGCAATGCCTGCACGGGCAACGGCATGTGCACCGACACCGCGGGCGCGACCTGCACCTGCATGTTCATGGCCGGCATGGGCCGCGTCTACGTCTGCCAGTAACGGCGCGTAGCCCCACAGACTGACGAACGGCGGCAGCGAGCGATCGCTGCCGCCGTTGTCTATTGGAGGCGTCCTACACGGCGTGGACGTCCGAGCTCGGGTGCTCCTCGTCGACCTTGGCCGCGTCGGCCGCCTCGGTGGCGGCCAGCATGTCGCGCAGCTCCTGGCCGGTGATCGTCTCCTTGGCCAGCAGGACCTGCGCCGCCCGCAGCAGCACCTGGTGGCGCTGCGACAGGATCTCGGTCGCCCGATCGCGCTGCTCGTCGATGATCCGGCGGACCTCGTCGTCGATCGCGCGCGCCGTCTGCTCGCTGTACTCGCCGCGCACCATGGGGGGCTCGGTCGGCGGCTGCAGCATCAGGTTGCGCCGGTCCTTCTCGAAGCTGACCTGGCCCACCCGGGGGCTCATGCCGAACGTCTTCACCATGCTGCGGGCGATGTCGGTCGCCTTGGAGAGGTCGTCGTGGGCGCCGGTGGAGACCTCATCGTAGATCAGCTCCTCGGCCGCGCGCCCGCCCAGCAGCGTCGCCACCCGGTCCTTGAGCGCGCTCTCGGTCATGAGGAACCGGTCCTCGGTCGGGGCCTGCAGCGTGTAGCCGAGCGCCGCGATGCCGCGCGGGATGATCGAGATCTTGTGCACCCCCTCGCCGTCCGGCAGCGACAGCGCGACCAGCGCGTGCCCCAGCTCGTGGTGGGCGACCCGCCGCTTCTCGTCGGGGGAGAGCACCCGGTTCTTCTTCTCCAGCCCGGCCACCACGCGCTCGACCGCCTCCTGCAGCTCGGACATCCCCACCCGATCGCGATCGCGGCGCACGCCCAGCAGCGCCGCCTCGTTGATGATGTTGGCCAGATCGGCCCCCACGAACCCCGCCGTCATCGCGGCGATGACCTCCAGATCCTCGGGGTTGTCGATGGGGACGCGGTTGGCGTGCAGCTTCATGATCGCCAGGCGCCCGATCCGGTCGGGGCGGTCGACCAGCACGTGGCGGTCGAACCGCCCCGCGCGCAGCAGGGCCGGATCGAGGATCTCGGGCCGGTTGGTGGCGGCCATCAGGATGACGCCCACGCGCGCGTCGAAGCCGTCCAGCTCGACCAGCAGCTGGTTCAGCGTCTGCTCGCGCTCCTCGTGGGTGACCGGCCCGATCCCGCGCGCCTTGCCCAGCGCGTCCAGCTCGTCGACGAAGATGATGCAGGGCGCTTTCTGCTTGGCTTGCTCGAACAGATCGCGCACCCGCGCGGCGCCGACCCCCACGAACATCTCGACGAAGTCCGACCCGCTGATGGAGAAGAACGGCACGCCCGCCTCGCCGGCCACGGCGCGGGCCAGCAGCGTCTTCCCCGTGCCCGGCGGGCCGACCAGCAGGACCCCCTTGGGCAGCTTGGCGCCCAGGCGCCCGAAGCGGGCCGGGGTCTTGAGGAAGTCGATCACCTCGCGCAGCTCTTCCTTCGCCTCGTCGACGCCGGCCACGTCGGAGAAGCGGACGTTGACGTCCTTCTCCATGTAGACCTTGGCCTTGTTGCGCCCGACGGTGAGGAAGCCGTTCTGTCCCATCTGGCCGGCGCGGCGGGCCATGAGCACCCAGAGGAACCCGAGCAGGGCGAGCGGCAGTAGCCAGCCCGCGGCGTCCTTCCAGAAGCTGCTCTCGACGACGCCGGTCACCTTCACGCCGTGCGCCGAGAGATCGCGCATCAGGTCGGCGTCGTCCACGCGCACCGTCTCGAACGCGGCGCCGCGCTTGCCGGCCGCTTCGGCGGGCTGGCCCTTGGCGTTCGCCTCGGGCTCGGGCTTCATGTGCCCGCGGATCACCGAGTGCCCCACCGCCACGTCGGCGACCTTGCTGGCGGCGACCGCGACCTTGAAGTCGCTGTACGAGGTGCGCGTCGGCTGGAGGTAAGCAGTGAAGATCTGCTGCAGCAGCAGGACAGCCCAGAAAGCGATGATGAGGTAGCCGACCGAGAACTTCAGTTTCTTCTTTTCGCCGTCCATCGCTGTTGAAACTAAGGCCCAGATCGCGCACAGCGCGGCCGATCGCCACCGCCGGCGACGGCGTTACCGCCCGCCGCTGGCCGTTACCGCCGGGCCGGAGCGCCCGAGCCGGCGGCCGAAACCGCGCGGCTGCGCCGGGGCCAGGGTTGGCACGCGGCTTGAGAATCATCAGGGAGTACGGTGGGGAGCTGATCGGAGGCGTACGGTCGTGCTGTTGGAGAGATTGCTGGGGAAGACCTCGTGGCTCGCGCGCACGCGGAAGCGCATCGAGGGGGGGATGAAGCTCGGCCACTACGAGCTCCTGCATCCGCTGGGGGCGGGCGGCATGGCCGAGGTGTTCAAGGCGCGCGCGCTGGGACCGGCCGGCTTCGAGCGCGACGTGGTGATCAAGCGGATCCTGCCCGCCTACGGCCGCGACGAGGACTTCGTCCGCATGTTCGTCGACGAGGCGCGCATCCTGGGTCTCATCCACCATCCCAACGTCGTCCAGGCGCTGGAGTTCGGGGAAGAGTCGGGGACGCTGTACCTGGCGCTCGAATATGTGAACGGCCCGTCGCTCTCGCGCATCCTGCGCGCGCTGCGCGCCGCGAACCGGCGCATGCCCCCGGGGATCGCCGCCTACATCGGGCGCGAGATCTGCCGCGCGCTCGACTGCGTGCACCGCCTGGAGGACGAAAACGGCACGCGGCTCGAGGTCGTGCACCGCGACGTGACGCCGTCGAACATGATCGTCACCCCCTGGGGCGGCGTGAAGCTGCTCGACTTCGGCGTGGCCAAGTTCGCCAACGCCGCGCGCCTCACGCGCGAGGGGACGGTGAAGGGGAAGCCGGCCTACCTCGCGCCGGAGCAGCTGCAGGGCAAGTCGATCGACGGGCGCGTCGATCTGTTCGCGCTGGGGATCGTGATGCACGAGATGCTTTCGCTGCAGCACCTCTTCACCGGCGACAGCGATCTTCAGACGGCGAAGAAGATCATGGAGATGAAGATCCCGCGCCTCAACAGGCACCGGGCGGACGTCCCCGAGGAGCTGGAGGGGATCGTGCTGCGGGCGCTGGAGAGAAGGCGCAGCCAGCGCTTCGCGACCGCCGGCGAGATGGCGCGCGCGCTCGACGACTTCGTGGTGCGCTCGGGGCTGCACCTCGACGAGGTGGCGGCGTTCGTGCGCGAGATCGAGGCGATCTCGCCGCTCGGGCGTCTCGCGCTCCCGGCGGCGAAGGGCAAGTCGCAGCCGGCGCCGGCGAACGCGACGGCGCCCGACGGCGAAGCGCTCGATCCCGACGAGGGGCCCACGGTCAGAGACCGCGGGCTACGCTTGCGGATGTGGCGCTTCCGGCCGAGCGGTCCTCACCTGCCGGCGGCGATCGGCCTGGCGCTCGCGGCGCTGGGGCTGGGGACGGCGCTGGGCCTGCGGATCACGACCGCGGGCGCGCAGTCGGCCCCGACGGGCGCGACCGTCGCGCACGTCGCGGTGCCCTGAGCGTTCGCTGACGGACTCTAGTTGAGCGCGACCGCCGAGCAGGTGCCGCCCGAGAGGATCTGCGAATAGAGCTTCTTGTAGCGGGGCTCGAGCGGCCGATCGACCGTTCGCTCTCGCTTGCCGGGATCGTGAATGGTGATCCGGCCGGCGGTGAGCTCGGGCGCCGGCATGTTCATCACCGTGGCGAAGGCGTGATCGAGCACGGCGATCCGGTGCGGGTAGTGGCGCGGGTAGCCCTTGTCGATGTAGCGCGGACCGTGGTTGTAGTGCGCCCACCAGCCGTGCGTCTTGTGATCACAGGCGACTTCCTTGGTGACGCGCTGGCGGTGGCCGCTGGCGTCGAGCTTGACGATCGTCTTGCTCATCACGCCGCCGCCGTCGCGCCAGTGCGCGAGCTCGCGCGCACCAAGCTCGATGTTGGTGGCCGGATCCATCAGATCCTTCCAGGCGATGCCACGCACGTTGCCGTTGGTGCAACGATCGTGATCGTCGAGCAGACAGCGGATGGCCATCAGGCCGCCGTCCTTGGCGTAGACCTTTCCGTCGCGCGTGTAAACGCGGGCCGCCTTCTCGTTCATGTCGCTCTCGTTGACCATGATCGCGAGCATCAACGTCGGCGACAGATCGTGCTTCTTCGCCGAGGTGGCGACGGCGTCGGCGATGCGCCCGCATTGCGACGGCGTCCAGGCCGGCGTTTGCCAGCGAATTCTCTCTTTCACTGCGCAGATGGTCTGGGCCAGGCAATTGCTGGCGTGGACCTCGCCGCCCGCGTCGGTCTCGGGGTCGGGCGTCGAGGATGTCGTCGCGATGCTGGCGGCCTCGGGCGGAGACGCGCCGTGCGCGAACGAGGGGGCCAGGGTGGCCAAGGCGGTGGCGGTGCCAAAAGACAAAGATAGCTTTCGCAAGTCGGCGAACACGGCTTCTCCCCTTTCGTTGAAACGGTGTCGACGCTCGGTCGACGATCCGGGTATTGGGGCCGTCGCGGGGTGACCCGCGGTATGGAGGCAAAGGTTTGATCCGCTCAGCTGACAAGGCAAGAGCCTTATCAAAAAATTCGTCGTCTCCCTGCGGCGTGGAACGTAATGAAGATTGCAAAAACGACGACGGGTTCATGTCGCGAAATCGTGGCTCGCGGTTCACACTAGCGGCCCCGTGTCACGCAATTTGAACGACCTCTCTCCGAGCCCGTTGGCGACGCCCGCCATCGCCGAGATCTGGCGCGCCGCCGCCGCGCAGATCGGATTCTCCGTCGAGCGCACGCGCGACGCATACGCCACCAGCGACGGGCGCGGGACGATCTCGATCGCCGCCGACGATCTGCTCGACGTCGACGACGCGTTCGCGCAGCTCGTGTTCCACGAGCTCTGTCACGCCATCACCGAGGGCGTCGGCGTCGTCGGCGCGCCCGACTGGGGATTGGACAACGTCGCCGCGCACGCCGTGCGCGAGCACGCCTGCCTGCGCTTCGCGGCGCACGTCGCCGATCGGTTCGGGCTGCGCGCGGCGCTCGCGCCGACGACCGACTACCGCGCCTACCACGACGCGCTCGGCCCCGCGCCGCTGCAAGGGCCAGGGAACGACGACGATCCGGCGATCGCGCTCGCGCGCGCGGCGCTGGCGCGCTTCGAGATCTCGCCCTGGCGGGCGCCGCTGGAGGAGGCGCTGGCGCGCACGGCGGCGCTGGTGCGCGCGGAGGCGCCGACGGAGATTCGCCACCCGTTCGGGTTTCCGTGGGGGCCCGAGGCCGAGACCTGCGGCAGCTGCGCCTGGATGTATCTGGGCGGCCGCGGCGCGCCGGTGGCGCGCTGCCGCCAGACGGCGCCGACCGTCGGCGACGGCGCGCGGACCGAGCGCGCCCGGCGCGCCTGCGCCCGCTGGGAGCCGCCGGTCGACTGTCAGGCCTGCGGTGCCTGTTGTCGCGAGGCCTACCACTCGGTCACCGTCTCGGTGCGCGATCCGGTGGTGTGGCTCGAGCCGCACCTGATCGTCCGCCACGGCCACCGCTTCGAGATCCGCCGCGAAGGCGAGCGCTGCGCGGCGCTCGCGGTGGGCCCGCCCGACAGCTCGCCGCGCTACGCCTGCACGATCTACGACAACCGGCCCAAGACCTGCCGCGAGTTCGCCGCCAACGGCCGGCACTGCCTCGACGCCCGGCGCCGCGTCGGCCTGTCCGTGGGCGCCGCCTAGCCGGTCTCGCCGATGCCCGAGACGATCGATCTCTTCGTGCCGCTCGCCGATCTCGACGAGCCGCTCGCGCCGCAAGTCGAGCGCGCGCTCGGCTGGAGCGCCGGCACGGCCGGCGAGCTGCGCGTCCTGCGGCGATCGCTCGACGCGCGCAAGGGTCGGCCCCTCGGGCAGCGGCTGCGCGTCGCGGTGGCGCGGCGCGGGGAGGCGCTCGGCGCCGAGGCGCCGTCCCGTCCGCCGGCGCGCTGGCCGGCCGGCCGGCCGCCGCCGCGGGTGGTGGTGATCGGTTCGGGGCCCGCCGGCAGCTGGGCCGCGCTGCGCCTCGCCGAGGCGGGCCTTCCCGTGACGGTCCTCGAGCTGGGCAAGCCGGTGCAGCCGCGGCGGCGCGATCTGGCCCTCATCACGCGCGGCGAGCTGACGGCGAGCTCGAACTACTGCTTCGGCGAAGGCGGCGCGGGGACCTACTCGGACGGCAAGCTGTACGCGCGGGCCAAGGATCGCGCCGGCGTCGCGGCGGTGATCGCCGATCTGGTCCGCTTCGGCGCGCCCCCGGAGATCGAGGCCGAGGCCCGCCCGCACGTCGGCTCGAACCGGCTGCCGCGCGTGCTGACGGCGCTGCGCGAGCACCTGGGCGGGCTCGGCGTCGTGCATCGCTTCGAGACCGCGGCCACCGGCCTCGACATCGGGGCGGGGCGGGTGCGCGCCGTCCGCGTCGACGGCGGCGAGGTCCCAGCCGACGTCGTCGTGCTGGCGGTCGGGCACTCGGCGCGCGCGGTCTACGCCTGGGCGGCGGAGAGCGGGCTCGCCCTCGAGCGCAAGCCGATCGCGGTTGGGGTCCGGATCGAGCATCCGCAGCCGCTCATCGATCGCCTCCAGTATGGCGCCGCCGCCGGCCACCCCAAGCTGCCGCCCGCCTTCTACGAGCTGACCGCCGCCGGCGCCGGCCGCGGCGTCTACAGCTTCTGCATGTGTCCCGGCGGCTGGATCGTCCCCGCCGCCACCGAGCCCGACGGCGTGGTGGTCAACGGCATGAGCCTCTCGCGGCGCGACTCGCCCTACGCCAACGCGGGCCTGGTCGTCTCCGTGTCGGCCGAGGACTTCGGTCCGGCCGCCGCCGGCCCGCTGGCCGGGATCGCGTTCCAGCGCCAGATCGAGCAGGCGGCGTTCCGGGCCGGCGGCGGGCGGTTCCGCGCGCCCGCCCAGCGGTTGGGTGACTTCCTCGCCGGCCGGACCAGCGCGTCGCTCGGTGACTCGAGCTACCGGCCCGGACTGGCGGCCGCCGATCTCGGCGCCGTGCTGCCTTCGTTCGTCGCCGAGGCGCTTCGGGCCGGGCTGCGCCAGATCGGCGGCCGACTGCCGGCGTTCCTGCTCCCCGAGGCGCTGCTCATCGCCACCGAGACGCGCACCAGCGCGCCGGTCCGCTTCCTGCGCGATCCGACCACGCTCGTCTCGCCGTCGGCCGAGGGCCTCTACCCCTGCGGCGAGGGGGCCGGCTACGCCGGCGGCATCGTCAGCGCGGCGCTCGACGGGGTGCGGGTGGCTGACCGGATCTTGGCGGCGGGCTAGCGGGCGGGTCGGGCGGCGCCGCGATCTCGTTCAACACCTGGCGCAGCCAGGCGCGCTGGTCGTCGGTGATCACCTCGAAGCGGACGCCGGCGTTGTAGCGATCGTCGTCCCCTCCGGCGCACCAGGCGACGCGCGCCTTGACCCACAGCGGCGGGGTGTCGCTCTCCACGTCGTCGAGGACGAGGAACAGCCCGAGCACGATCTCTTGCCCTTCCTCGAGCGGCCGATCGGAGGTGAGGCCGGCGCCCCCCTCGGAGAGGTCGCGGGTGCTGGTGGTGAAGACCGAGTCGTTGGCCCGGACTTCGGCCGACATCCGGATGGCGGCGCGTTGATGTTGGCGGCGGCTCTGAGCTCGAGGTTGCTGTGCTTGCATCTCAGTACGCGAACGGATCGTCAGGATCGCCCGCGCGCTGTAGCGGATTGCCGGTGTCGTCGGCGTCGCCCATCATTCCGCCCGGCGCCAGAGTTCCGTCCAGGAACCCGACGAACATGTTCAGGTACTTGGCCCGCTCGTCGTCGACCTTCACGAACTTGACGCCGATCTGGTAGGCGCCGAACAACGCCGTGCACCAGGCGACCCGGCCGTCGATCGCCAGCGGCTCGGAGACGCCGTCCTCGCCGAACGTCAACACCAGCTCGAGCGACACCTCCGTGTCGCGCGCGATCGGCTGGGTGGTCACCAGGCAGAGGCCCGCGCGCGACATGTCGCGGGTGCGCGCGTCGAGCTTCTCGTTGGCCACCGACACGGTGGCCTGGACATCGACGTTGTACCGTTGATGCTGGCGGCGGGAAGGGCGGGCGTCTTCCGTCATGGCTCCGACCGAGACTCTCCCTCGATCGGCTGGTGGCGCGCAAGGCGCGTGAAGGCGCCGCCGGTGAGCGCATCGAGCTCGGCCTCTATCTCGGCGATGCGCAGCTCCCTTCTCGTACCTGGAAGCATGTCCAGGTCATCGGCAGCGACGGACTCGGCCTTGAGCCGCCGCCGCTCGAAGTAGAGGCGGATGACCAGCGACTCGATCTCTCGACGCGTATCGGCGGTCCGCAGGGCCTGCGACTGCGCCGCCAGCTCGTCGGGGTTGTAAACGATGCGGCTCAGATCCCAGGTGGCGCGCGCCTGGTAACGCACGTCGTTGTTGCTGTCGATCCCGACCGGCGCCAGCGCGGTGCTGTCGGTGGGGGTGCCGAGATCGACCGACTCGGTGCGCGCGAACCGCCGGTCGACCAGGAGCCGGAGCTCGGGGAGCCAGCCGGCGAAGCGGGCGCGCGCGACCAGCGAGTGGGCGCGCTCCGGCTCGGCCAGGACCAGCGCGGTGGCGGCGGCCCGGAGCGCCGCCACCGGCGGATCCTGCGCGGCCAGGGCGCGCAAGATCTCCGGGTCGAGCGCGCGCCTCGGGCGGGGCCGGCGGGGTGGGGGCTCGCCCCCGGGCGGCAGGCGCGGCTCCGCCTCGGCGGGTGGCATCGGCAGCGGCAAGGGCCGCGCCCGGGCCGCCTCGGCCGGCTCGCGCGGGCGCGCGTCAGCCGGCGCGATGGCCTGAGCGAAGAGGAGCGCCAGCAGAGTCGCGGATGGAAGGACGATCATCGAAGAGCCTCTCTTTCTTGAAGAACCGATTCGAGGAGCGCCCGGCGCTCGGCGTCGCCGTCACCACCATCGCCCCCGAGCTCGGTCTGCGCGCGGGCGAGGAGCTGATCGCGGCGGGCGCTCTCGGCGGCGACCGCGGCCACGTCGAGCCGCGCCCCGGCCACTCGCCCGAGCGGAAAGGTCACCACCAGCATGACCTGCCAGGCGCGGCGATCCTTCGTGTGCTGGGCGCCGAGCACGGCCGTGATCCAGGGCCAGGGGAGGGTGGCGGCACCCAGGTGGCGGTTGCCAGCGGGCGGGAGGTCCAGGCCGGTGTCGGCCGGGGGGAGCGAGGCGCCGGCGGGATCGTCGGCGGCGCTCAGATCGATGGGGTCGAGCCCGTCCTCCGTCGCCAGCCAGGTCCGCCCGCCCACCGTCGCCGCGCCCGCGACCGAGCGACCGAGGGTCTCGCGGCGCTCGGTCCAGGTGACGGCGTCGGGCGAGGTCCAGACGCCCAGCCCGGTCGCCACGAAGCGCGCGGTCGGCGCGGCGCCACAGGCGAGCGCCCGCACCGGGGGACGGTCCGATGCGCGGAGGGGCGCGCTGCCCGCCGTCCAGCGGTAGACGCCGTCGTCCGCGAGCGCCAGCGCGGTGTCGCCGCAGATCATCAGCGCGTCGGTCGGTCGGTCGAGGATCCGGTCAGCCGTTCCGTCGCCGCCCACGCGCGCGACGCCGTCGTCGTCGGCGACGATCGCCGTCCCGTCTGCCCAGACGGCGAGCGCCCGCGGGCGCCCGGTCAGGCCGGCGGCGACCGTGAAGCTCGCGGCGCCCGGATCGCCGGCCGTCCCGACCACCCGCCGGAACAGCAGGTCGGCGGTGGCCGCGACGACGGCCTCGCCGGACACCGCCACCTGCAACAGGTCCCGGCCGTCGAGCCCGGCCGGCCGGCACCCTTGCTCGTCGCCCTGGAACATCCCCGACGAGGTCGCGATCCAGGCCGGGCCGGGCCCGCCGTCGGCGGCCAGCGCGCGCGGGATCATCCCCGTCCCCACGTCGCCCTGCGGCCGCCGGCGTCCGGTCGGCCCGAGCCCCTCGTCGGCCAGCGCATCCTCTGCCTCCGGGGTGCTGTCGTCGTCGGGGAGTTCCGCCGCGCGCAGCACCTCCTCGACGTCAGGCGCGCCCAGCGCGGCCCGCCGCGCGGCGCGCGCCGGCGCGGCGAACCCGGCGCACCGACCCAGCCTGTTGCCGTCGCCGTCGAAGGTGAGCACCTCGCCCCCTTGGAGCACGTACAGTCTCTCGCCGCCGGCGGCGATCCGCTCGACGCGGCGGCCAGGCAGCGATCCCCGCGACGCCCGTGCCGCGACCGCCGGCGCCGCGACGGCCAGCATCGCGGCCAAGGCCGCGGCGGCCGCCGTCATCGCGGGCTTCGCGCGCGCTGTCTCCGATACGCCCATGCGCAGACGTCTTCGAACGAACGGCGCCGCCGGTTGCGCGAATTCGCTCGCCCGGCGCCGCGGCGGCGTGGGGCGTGTTATACGAGCGGCGATGGCGGCGAAGATTCTGGACGGCAAGGCCCTCGCGGCGCGCATCAAGGCCGATCTGGCCAACGAGGTCGCGGCGCTCCGCGCCCGCGGCGTCGAGCCTGGGCTGGCGGTCGTGCTGGTGGGCGACGATCCCGCTTCGCAGATCTACGTCCGCAACAAGACGACCTCCTGCGCTCAGGCGGGCATCCGCACCTTCGATCACCGGCTGCCGGCCACGACGAAGCAGGCCGAGTTGCTGGCGCTGGTGGCCAAGCTGAACGCCGATCCGGCGGTCGACGGGATCCTGATCCAGCTGCCGCTCCCGGCCGGGCTGGAGCCGCGCGCGATCATGGAGGCCGTCGACCCGCGCAAGGACGTCGACGGCATCCACCCCGACAACCTGGGCCACCTGGTCATGGGCGAGCCGCGCTTCGTCGCCTGCACGCCGTTCGGGATCATGAAGCTCATCGAGGAGAGCGGCCTCGCGCTCGGGGGGACGAACGCCGTCGTGGTGGGGCGCTCGAACATGGTCGGCAAGCCGATGGCGGCGCTGCTGACCAACGCCAACGCGACGGTGACGCTGTGCCACTCCAAGACCCGCGACCTCGGCGCGGTGGTGGCGCAGGCCGACCTGGTGGTGGCCGCCGTCGGGCGCCGCGAGATGATCCGCGGCGCGTGGATCAAGCCGGGCGCCGTGGTCCTCGACGTGGGGATCAACCGGCAGCCCGACGGCAAGCTGCTCGGCGACGTCGAGTTCGCCGCCGCGGCCGAGCGCGCCTCGGCGATCACGCCGGTGCCGGGCGGCGTGGGTCCGATGACGATAGCCATGCTGCTGGTCAACACCGTGACCTCGGCCCGCCGCCGGGCGGGCGGATAGTCGCCTACGCGCTGCGGATGGACAGCGGCTTGCCGAGCGCGCGCAGCACCGACGCCTGCAGCTCGACGAACGCGGGTGGGTTGCTGAGCGCCTCGTCGAACCCCAGCGACGCCGCGCGCAGGCGATCGCGCTCCAGCTGGGCGACCGCCAGCACCGGCGCCGAGCCGGCCTCCTTGTGCTCGCGCAGCCGCGCGTAGAGCTCGTAGCCGGCGGCGCCGGTGGAGTCGAGATCGACGACACCGAGGTCGACGTTCCCGATCGCGCCCGGCTCGGAGAGTCGCCGCTGGTCGATCTCGATCACCTCGCACCTGACGATCGACCGCAGGTAGCGGATGAGGAGCGCGCGCGGCGCCGCCTGCGAGGCGGCCACCAGCGCCTTCAACCCCTGGAAGCCGAAGGCCAGCCTGTCGACGCTTTCGCCCAGCGCCTCGGGGCGCGAGGTGATCGTCACCGACGTCTCGAGCGGGTGGCCCGAGCCGTTGGCCTCGCCCGCGGCGCGCGCCACCACGCCGGTGAGCGAGATGGTCCCGGCCGGGGCCACCAGCCGCAACGCCACCGCCGCGCCGGCCGGCAGCTTCTCGCGGGTGTCGAGGATCAGCTGCCCGCGCGCCAGCTGGTTGGCGTACGCGACGAGGAGAGCGGCGTCCGAGCGGTAGGTCAGCTCCAGCGACGCCGTGGCGCTCACGGCATCAGCTTTCCGAGCAGCGCGTCGAGTTGATCCAGCGAGTGATAATGGATGACGACCTGGCCGCGCTCCTGGCCGACCTCGACGACCTCCACGCGGGTGCCGAGCGCGCGCGTGAGGCGCAGCGACAGGTCGCGGGCGCTGGTCGACGGCTGCCGGCCAGCGGTGACCGCCGCCGGCGCGCGCCCCTCGTCGCGGGCCTTGCGGACCAGCTCCTCGACCTTGCGCACCGAGAGCTCGCCGACGACGATCCGGCGCGCCAGCTTCTCCATCGCCGCCGCGGCCTCGAGGCCCAGGAGCGCCCGGGCGTGCCCCATCGAGAGCCGTCCCTCGGCCACCAGCGCGCGCACGCTGTCGGGGAGCCGCAGCAGGCGGAGCGCGTTGGCGACCGTGCTGCGATCCTTCCCCACGCGCTCGGAGAGCTGCTCCTGCGTGTACCCGAACTCGTCGACCAGGCGCTGATAACCGGCCGCCTCCTCGAGCGGGTTGAGGTCCTCGCGCTGGAGGTTCTCGACCAGCGCCATCTCGAAGGCCTGGGTGGGCGCCACGTCGCGCACGACGGCCGGCACCTCGTGCAGCCCCGCGCGCTGGGCGGCCCGCCAGCGACGCTCGCCGGCGATGAGCTCGTACCCCGCGTTGTCGCCCTGGCCGGCGCGCGCGCGGACGATCAGCGGCTGGATGATCCCCTGCGTCTTGATCGACGCCGCCAGCTCGTCGAGGCGGGCGTCGTCGAACACCGTCCGCGGCTGGCCGGGCGAGGGGTGGATCTCCTCGACCGCGATGGTCCGGACGCCGTCGCGCGCGCTGTCGCTCGTTCGACGCGCGGCCTGGCCCGGCGCGGGCGGTGCGGGCGCTCCGGGGATCAGCGCCGCCAGCCCGCGGCCCAGCGCCTGTCGCTTGGGGGCGCTCATCGGGAGGCCGCCGTGGCCGGCGCGGGCTTGTCCGCGGCGTGCTCGGCGCCGGCGGCGTGGCGCGTGAGCAGCTCGCGCGCGAGATCGAGGTAGGCCTTGGCCCCCTTGGAGGCGACGTCGTAGAGCAGGATCGGCTTGCCGAACGAGGGGGCCTCCGACAGGCGCACGTTGCGCGGGATCGGCGTGGCGAAAACCTTCCCCTCGAAGTGCGCGCGCACCTCGCTGGCCACCTGCTCGGTCAGGCTCAGGCGCGGGTCGACCATGCAGAGGACGATCCCCTCGATGTCCAGCCCCGGGTTCAGGTTGTCGGCGACGAGGCGGATCGTCCGCTGCAGCGCCGACAGCCCCTCGAGCGCGTAGTACTCGCACTGCAGCGGCACCAGCACGCTGTCGGCGGCGCAGAGGGCGTTGAGGGTGAGCAACCCCAGCGAGGGCGGGGTGTCGATGAGGACGTAGTCGTAGCGATCGGCTGCCGCGCGCAGGGGCGCGCGCAGCCGGCGCTCCCGGTCGGTCACCGGCACGAGCTCGATCTCGGCGCCGGCCAGATCGGCGTTGGCGGGCACGAGGTCGAGGTGGGCGAGCTCGGTCTTCCGGATCACGTCGTCCACCCTCGACTGGCCCGGCTGGCCGATCAGCAGGTCGTAGACGCTCGGCTCCCCCGACTCGCCCTGCGGGTGCCCCAGCCCCGAGCTGGCGTTCCCCTGGGGGTCGATGTCGACCAGCAGGACCCGCTTCTCGGCGGCGGCCAGCGAGGCGGCGAGGTTCACCGCGGTCGTGGTCTTCCCCACGCCCCCCTTCTGATTCGCAACGGCGATGACCCTTCCCATGATGATGCGGCGCCGAGCGCCCCCGTAGATAAACACGCTACGGGTCGATCGGCCAAGCCGGTAGTTTTCAACAGGAACCCCGCGGCGGCTTCCTGGCCCGTCGGCGGCGAGCACGGCCCATGGAACCCGGCCCGCGGCGCCGCGATCTCGGCGAAGCGGACGGAAAATTTGACGGCGTGTACGGGAGGGTATTCTTTATACCTACATGTCGGTTTCGACTCCGTCGACCCCATGAAAAGGAGACGCCCATGAGCCGCTACGTCGACCAGAGGACCTACCAGACCTTCGAAGAGTTCGAGCGCGAGGAGCTTCGCCGCGACGGCTACTTCGAATCGGTCGAGCAGATGATGGACGAGATGTTCGCCGGCGAGCTGGACTTCGAGGGCGGCGGCAAGCGCGCGTCCGGCGACGACGACGAGGAGTAGCGGAAGGGCCGGGCGGAGCAGGGCGCGCCGGGGACCGAGGTCCCCGGACCCTCCTTCCGCGACGGAATCTACGGGGCGGAACCCAGCGAACCGCGCGCGAGATGGTATAAGCGCCGACCATGGCGCGCGAAAACGAGTCCGGGGCCCCGACCTGGCTGTGGCCCCTCGTCACCGGCCTCGCGGTCGGCTTCATGACCGGCTACCTGACCGGTCAGACGAAGGGTGGTCACGCCGGGTCGGCCGACACGACGGCTGAGAAGGCGAGCGACACGGTCCCGGCGGGCACCAAGATGCCGGCCAAGATCTACGCCGCCGAGAAGGACTTCCCCGAGGGGTGGACCAAGTCGGCCGACCTCGCCTCGGTGACCGGGGTCAGCTTCGCGGGCCTCAGCGACAAGCAGAAGGTGACGGTCATGCAGGCGCTCAACGAGCGCGACTGCGAGTGCGGCTGCGGCATGGGGAAGATCGCCGGCTGCCTCAAGAAGGATCCGAACTGCCCGCGCAGCCCCAACCTGGCCAAGCTGGCCATCGACATGGCCAAGCAGGGGAAGGGGATGGGCGAGATCCTCGCCGCCATCGACGAGAAGCAGAAGCCGACCGGCGGCTCGGCCCCCAGCGGAGGCAACGAGCCCGAGGGCGGCTCGAAAAAGGTCGTCCCGTTCGCCCACGACCAGCGCCGCGGCGCCAAGGCGACCAAGGTGACGATGGTCGAGTTCAGCGACTTCCAGTGCCCGTTCTGCAAGCGCGCCGAGCCGACGGTGAAGCAGATGCTCGACAAGTACGGCAAGGACCTGGCGCTGGTCTGGATGAACCAGCCGCTGCCGTTCCACGAGCACGCCATGGACGCCGCCACGGCGTTCCAGGCGGCTGCGCGCCAGGGGGCCGACAAGGCCTGGAAGCTGCACGACAAGATGTACGAGAACAACACCGCGCTCGGCCGCGCCGACATCGAGAAGTACGCGGGCGAGGTGGGGCTCAACGTCGCCAAGTGGAAGAAGGACTGGGACGACCCGAAGATCAAGGACGAGGTCTCGCAGGACTCGAAGACCGGCACGGCGCTCGGCGCCAACGGAACGCCGACCTTCTTCATCAACGGGCGGCAGCTGGTCGGCGCGCAGCCGGCCGACGCCTTCCAGAAGATCATCGACGACGAGATCAAGGAGGCCGACGCCCTCATCAAGAAGGGGACGCCGCTCAAGGACGTCTATACCAAGCGGATCGAGACCGCAGCCTTGACGCCGCCGCCGTCGCCGGCCGCCGCGCCCGACGACCAGGGCGGGAAGTTCGACGTCAAGGTGGGCGACGCCCCGGTCAAGGGCCCGGCCTCGGCGCCCGTCACGCTGGTCGCCTGGAGCGACTTCCAGTGCCCGTTCTGCAGCCGCGCCGTGCCGACGGTGCGCCAGCTCGAGACC
>Ga0209060_10000419_pt1 | contig 82545 bp, 67 predicted proteins | sample Coa_R1_8_FD_187155 | JGI IMG/M metagenome (GOLD analysis project Ga0209060, IMG submission 187155) | Surface soil microbial communities from Centralia Pennsylvania, which are recovering from an underground coalmine fire - Coalmine... | ecosystem: Environmental > Terrestrial > Soil >... | reverse complement strand
CTTTCCGACGGTCAAAGCCCTCTTGGCAGCTGCCAGGGAGTTCTTCGATCGCTACAATCAAGCGCCGTATCGGGTCCTCTCGATTATCGGCTCACATGCTCAAATCGTTACCTGATTGCACTTAGTACTAGTTAGCATTGCGAAATTCATCTCTCGCGCCACCTCGGAACCCGCCCAGGGAACGTTTCATCGCCCAGCTGGTGGCAGACCTCTTTCAGCCGCTCGTCGGCGCCTTGCCATTCCAGATCGGACAGCGTTTCCTGGAGTGGCACATCCTCGCGCAGCGTTGCCAGTTGGCGGAACAGCAGCGCCTGAGCCTTGTGCTGCGTCAGGCTGTCGGCCAGTCGTGCCGCGCGGCTGGCCGACAGCCCCCAGGTGTGCGGATCGGCGGGGATCGCCTCCAGGTGCTCGTATGTGGACAGCACAGCCGCCGCGGATTTTTCCCCCCAGCCTGGGATGCCGGGGAAGCCGTCGGCTGCATCGCCCACCAGCCCCAGCCAGTCGGGGATCGACTGCGGGCGCACGCCAAATTTCTCCACCACTCCCGCTTCATCGAGGAGCAGATTGCGGCGGCGATCCCAGCCCACGATGCGGTTTCCGGAGACCAGTTGGGCCAGATCCTTATCCGGCGAGCAGAGCACGATCTGTTCGACCTCCGCTTCGTGCTTGAAGCGGGCGGTCGCGCTGGACAGGGCATCGTCGGCCTCGAACTCCACCATCGGCCAGACCACCAGCCCAAGCGCGGAAATAGCCTCTTCGGCCAGCGGGAACTGGGCGAGCAGGTTGGGGTCAACACCCGCGCTGGTCTTGTAGCCGGGGTACAGATCGTTCCGGAAGGACTCGATCACGTGATCGAACGCGCAGGCCACGTGGGTGATGCCCGGCGTGGTCAACAGCAGCAGCAGGCTGCGTAAAAGGCCCAGCGTTGCGCCGACCTCGCGCCCATCTGGTGCCTTGCGCGACGGCGCGCCGAAGTGGCTGCGAAACAGCTCATAGGTCCCATCCACCAGGTAAATCTTCATAGAATAACCAGTGCTCCTCCCATCATTTCAGACGTGCCCAGTCTCTGCTCAAATAGACATCACCATAGAGCGAGTGAAGGAATATCCTCCAACTCATGTGGCTTCGCAGAGTAAAGTGGAGCGAGATACTCCCCATTGCCAAGACCACGATGGGCCAAAATGCACATGGACCAAGCGACTAAAGAATTGGCTGCTTCTGCTGAAGATAGGCTTCAGCCTGGGTCAGATAGCCCATCGCTTGATGCGGGCGTTCCCGAGGGTTCCTACGCCGCCACGTTTGTGGCACATTCCAGCGACCGTTTTACCTGTCATCTGGTTGTGTATTTTCTACCAAGTTAGCACTCTATTTGTCGTAAGCCAGGTGACGGCTCTACTGACCAACAGGCGGCTCCCAGAGCTCGACCTTGTTGCCTTCTGGATCAATGACCCAGCCGAACTTTCCGTATTCCGAGTCGTCGAACTTGTCCAGTACGGTGCAGCCCTCTTCCCTGAGGGCCTTGAGGAGCGCGCGGAGGTCGGCTACTCGGTAGTTCACCAGAAAGGAAGCCGTACTTGGAGCAAAAGCGTCACCCTCGGCGGGCACGATGGACCAGGCCGTTGTTCCCCCTACCGGTTTTCCCTCTGCGTCAGTCCAGTCGAAGGCGGCGCCTCCCCAGTCTTGCACGTCGATGCCGAGGTGCCGCTTGTACCAAGCCTGCATGGCCTTGGGGTCTTTGGCTTTGAAGAAGATGCCACCAATACCAGTCACGCGGTTCATGGATGCCTCCTGCGCAAAGATACGCATGCTGACATAGTGTGTTGCATGAATTTCTATTTTACTGCTTACCCGATTGAATGGGAGCCGAAAGGCTCCTCCCGTCCTTCTCTTTGCTACTGAAGCAGAACCACTCCGGAATCTGAGTCCTCCCCTGGTGACATCCAGAAGGTTCTGGATTGGCTTGTACGCTTCCTATCCTGCGATAGTCACAAGTCGCAAGGTCCACCAGACTTGTAGGCCGACAAACTCTGGCGTGGCGGACAGCGCGCTTTGGAACGAGGACCGTTCCGCATACGGCTGGTTCGTTTGCGTTCTTGCTCGCCTTCCAGCGCCCGGCTCGGACAACCCAAAACAAGAACAATTGTGCTAGGAGGAAGGATCGCACAGTGACGTCTTGTTGTCAAGGCCCTTCATCCACGGGGTGACCAACACGGGTGTAATGGCCACTTACCTCATACGGGGATAATAGAGCAGGTCTGCGCGGATCTTCGGTGGACAGATACCTACGGGAAGTTTTATGCGAAAAACTCAGTGTGTGGCCTTTTCTGTGATCTGTCTCTACAGGCCGAAGTAGAGAAATTCATGGAAAAGTTATCTGATTGAAAAGCGAGCTTTATTGTGGGGATGCAGACTTTCTCTATTCAATGTATTATTTGTGCTGACGCTTTGCCCGAAAGAAAGCCACGGAGGGCATCAGGCGGTACTACAACACTGTGAACGCGGTGGAGTGTGACCGACGACATTCACACGGACGATACTCTTCTTGGCACATGGTCGGCGATTGACGAGAGTCGGACGGATGAGCTACCGTTCTCAGGTTCCAAAGGTGGGACCCAGGACACCCCGGAATGAGAACTGAGGAAAAACATGTTTATGCCGGAGCAATGGAGTAACTTTTTTGTCATGGTGGGTAGCGGCGCGGCGGCACTTGCCGGTTTGATTTTCGTCGCGATGTCGATCAATCATGAGATCATTATCCGAAACACGACCCATAAAAACCGGGCAATTAACATGCTAACGGGCTTCACTGCCGTTTTCATGGCAAGCGGCTTTGCGCTTATTGGAAATCAAGACCTTGGAGTGCTCGGCTTTGAGTGGCTTGTGCTCTGGCTCATCGCAACAGTCCTCTTTATCAGGGGCTATGTTAAAGCTCTCAGATCGGGCATGAGTTCTATCGGATTGAACCCGTCGCGACTTGCGGGCGGCACAATGTGTTACCTCGCTGAAGTGATAGGCGCAATGTTCCTTATGCTCGGATATAGTGTAGGGCTTAACATCGCAGCCATCGCCATCATTATTTTATTCGCATTCCTCATTTCGGGCGCATGGCTCCTGATGATCGGCATCTACGAAGACCGACCGAAGTGAAAAGCGTTAGCGTCCCGTCAAGTGTGTAGCTTTGTTCTCTGTGGTTCTCGCTCGGTTGGAAAACCCTATTGCGTTACGTTTGCTATCCTTCCTGCCCGGTTGTTGCAGCGACGAGCATACAGGCCCCGGTGTTCTCTAAAGCGGTCTTCTGGGTCAGTTTTGCCAGCGATTCGGCACTGAACTAGCGCCGACTGACCTGCCACTCGTCGTGTTGCTCAGCCAGGATGGCTCCCACTAACCGCACCACCGCCACCTCATTGGGAAAGATCCCCACCACATCGGTCTTCCGCTTGATTTCCCGATTGCGCCGCTCCCGCGGATTGTTACTCCAAATCTGGGCTGCTTTTGTCAACGTCTCAGCTTTTACACACATCTTGGGATTCTACCGTTGCGGACGTGATTTGAGTCAAGGCACCGTATATCAAAGCGCGCTTTTCTTGTCTATTCTTCCTTATTAATGAGCCACTTCAGGCGATGGTTGCCTTTGGCTTCGACCCCGTTGGAGCCCTGCGCACCATCACAGCGTTGAGCAATTATGTCGGCGGCTTCATCCTTCAGGAGCAGAGCGCGCCGCAACCCGCGACACAGGGGTCCGTCACCCGTCAGGAGATTCGATCCAATGAAGCCTGAGAAACATGGCGTATAATGGTAGCGGCACTGGGATATAAGGGAAGAGGCTCTTTGGACAAAGGTGGCAGAAGGATAGCCAGCCCAGGACAGCTCTGACGTCTCAAGGGGAGCGGGAAAGGTTGCCTGACCAGCGAGATGAGGCCCACATCGTCATGGGTCAGTGGCGGGAGGAGGTCACTTGTTCAGGACACTTTTGGAGCCATCAGGCGATCTCGGCTGACGAGACCGTGCCACCCTGGGATCAAATCCCAGGCGACGCAACCACTCCCACCCACGCTGCGGGTACACGGGATGACCAACTTTGGTGGCAATCCAGGCAGCCACTTGTGGACCAGTCCAAAGGCCCTCGCTCGCCGAAGCGGCTTAACGAGAACTGGAAGCATAGTATGGCAGGTTCTGCCATACTAATGGGTAAAAACACAATAGGGACAAGAATCAGCGATATGATCGAACGGTACAACACCGCAACAATGCAAGCCATCTGGTCAGAAGAACATAAATTGGATATCTGGCTAAAGATCGAGCTACTCGTCTGTGAAGGCTGGGCGCGCGAAGGCGTCATCTCCGCGCAGGATATGGAGAAGTTACGCCAGGCAAGCTACAACGTTGACCGCATGCAGGCCATCGAGCGCGAAAGTCATCACGATGTCATCTCCTTTCTACGTTCCGTTCAGGAGCAGCTTGGCCCAGAGGGACGTTTCTTACATCTAGGCATGACCTCATCCGATGTGTTGGATACCGGCCTTGCCATCCAGATCAAGGAAGCTGGCGCAGTGCTCGCCGCCGCGCTTGATCACCTGATTTCTGCCACGGAGCGCGCCGCGCTCACCTACAAAGAGACGCTGATGGTTGGGCGCACGCATGGCATCCACGCTGAACCAATGACCTTTGGCCTCAAACTGGCCCTCTGGGTGGCCGAACTGCGCCGCGCCCGCCAGCGGCTGAGCGAAGCGCTGGAGCAGATTGCTGTTGGCGCGATATCTGGCGCGGTGGGCACGCATGCGACCATCCCGCCCACCATCGAAGAATATGTCTGCGCGCAGCTTGGGCTGTCGGTCGATCCGGTCTCCAGCCAGATCATTCAGCGCGACAGGCACGCCCATTTCCTGACTACGCTGGCGCTTGTTGCCAGTTCGCTGGAGAAGATGGCCCAGGAAATCCGCCATCTTCAGCGTACTGAGGTCAGCGAAGCCTTCGAGCCATTTGGCGCAGAACAGCAAGGCTCTTCCGCCATGCCTCACAAGCGCAACCCGGAAAAATGCGAACGCATCTGTGGCCTGGCCCGCGTCATTCGCGGGCACGCGCTTACAGGCATGGAAAATGTGGCCCTCTGGCATGAGCGCGACATCAGCCACTCCTCAGCCGAACGGCTGATTATCCCCGACAGTGCGACCCTGCTGCATTACATGCTCGATCTCTTTGCGGATGTCGTCGAGCATCTGGACGTGGATGCTGAGCGAATGCGCCAGAATCTGGAAAGCACACGCGGCTTAATCTTTTCGCAGCGCATCATGCTCGCGCTGATCGATAAAGGCATGCCCCGCCAGGCTGCCTACAAACTGGTGCAGCGCAACGCCCAGCATGTCTGGCGCGGGAAAGACGAACAGGCGCATTTTCTGGTCCTGCTCGAAACCGACCCGGAGATACGCGCCCACCTCTCACCAGAAGAACTGCGCCAGCTCACCGATACCAGCTTCTACACGCGCTACATCGATACCGCGTTTACACGCCTGGGTCTGATTGCACCGGCAACAGCAAACGATGCTGCCAAGCAGGCTCCCGACAGCACCACCTGAACCCAGCCCGAGCAGGCGCGGCCCTCCTGCCAGTAGCGCTTGGAACGGCAATGTGCTACATTACGGCCTGGAGATACGCTGCCCCTGCTTTTTCCAGCAACCCACTGCGAAGCCACCAGGCAAGCGCCTCATAGAGAGGAAACTCTTCCTCCTCTGTGGCCTGGCACATGGCTTCGTAGAACATAAGGAGTCTGATTTGGCTGCACTGGAACAGAAACAGTATGTCATCATTGGCAACGGCATTGCCGGGACCACCGCCGCGCAAACACTGCGCAAGAACGACCCCAACTGTTCGATCTTCCTGATCACCGATGAACCCTACCCGCTCTATAACCGTGTCTCGCTGCCACGCTTTCTTCAGGGCGTGCTGACCGAACAGAAGGTGATGATTCGCAATCTGGAATGGCACGAGCAACAGGGCATCACTCTGCTGACCGAAACCAGCGCGACAGCCATCGATACCGAAGGGCACGCCGTCACCTTCCAGGATGGCCGCACGCTGCCCTATACCGCTTTGCTGGTCGCCACAGGCGGGCGTGCCAATCCGCTGACGGTGCCTGGCGCAGCGGGAACACGCTTTATCTTTAATTTTGTGACGCTCGACGATACCAAGGCCATCATCGAACGCGCGCTGGAATCGCGCTGCGCCGTCACCACAGGCGGCAGCTTCATCGGCTACGAGATGACCGAGGGATTCAATGTGCGCAAGCTGCACGTGACCTGGCTCATTCGTGGCCCGCGCTGGCTGCGCACTGTATTGGACGAAGAAGGCGGTGCGCTGGTCGATGACATTGCGCGCCGCCACGGGGTCGAGGTGGTGCATGGCGAAGAAATCCGCGAGGTCGTCGCCGACCAAGGCGTTCCCAAGCAAGTCATCACCACCAGCGGCAAGACCTATGACGCCGATGTGGTTGGCGTTGGCCTGGGCATCACACTCAGCACAGGCATCCTGCGCGATACGCCGGTTGCGTGCAAGTCAGGCATCATCGTCAACGAATATCTGGAAACCAATGTGCCAGGCGTCTATAGCGCGGGCGACGTGGCCGAGTTTTACGATCCGGTGATCGAACGGCACCACACGATGGGCACCTGGGATAACGCCATGGCGCACGGTCGCATCGCTGGCATCAACATGGCTGGCGGCCATGAACCTTATATCGATGTGCCAACCTATACCAGCCCGCTCTTCGATACCAACATCGCGGTGATTGGCACCGCCGAGAGCAACAACCCCGAACTCACGTCGATCAGCCGTACCATGATCGACGAGCGCGGCGAACGCAACTATCGCAAGTTTTTCTTCAGAGGCAATCGGCTGGTTGGCTCCGTCTTTGTTGGCTCGCCAAAGGGGCGCAAAAAGATCGTCGAAATTATTCGGGTCGGTCAAGAGTTCGCCACCCAGGCCGAGCGCGAGGGGTTATTCGATGTCCGCTGATGAATTGAAGCAACTCCTCGATGCCCTCAGCGATTGCTGGCGCAAGCGCGATGCGCAGGGCGCAGCCGAACTCTTTACCGAGGGAGCCATTTACTCCGAACCGCCCGCGCATGAACTGCATGGCCGCCCAGCCATCGCCAGCTTTTTCCGCGCCTTTTTCGCCAATCACTACGACATTGAATTTGGCTTCAGCCGCATCCTGATCGGTGATGGCGAAGCCGCCGCCGAGTGGTCGTTTAGCTATTTTAGAAACAGCGATGGACGGCAGCGTCGGCTGGTAGGCATCGCATTCATCGACACCGCCGCCGGACGCATCCACGTCTGGCGCAGTTTCTCCGCGCGGCTGCAATAACAACCTCCTCAGGCGTCTGCCCCACAATAACCACATAGAGCATCCCTTGAAGGATGCTCTATTGCATTTTCAGGAGCCATCAGACCTATAATCCTGGCAAGACAATATGATTTGGTGCTGCATCTTTCCATAAGCTCAACTTTCATGCAAGGAGGGATGTTATGATGCTCATCACCGGGTCAACCGGCTTTGTGGGACGTCATCTGGTCAAGCGCCTGGTCGCGGAGGGCGAAAAGCCGCGCTGCCTGGCGCGCAGCCAGCAGAAAGCCACCCAGACATTGCCCACTGACAAGATAGAGGTTGCCATTGGAGACACCACCAGGCCAGACACGCTGGAACCAGCCATGCGGGGCATCGAAACCGTAGTACACAGCGCCTTCATCACCGCCGACATCAAAGAAGGGCGCGGCGTTAGTTACCAGGCGGTCAACGTCGAGGGCACCAAAAACATCGTAGAAGCCGCCAGGCAGGCGGGAGTGAAGAAAATCGTGCTGGTCAGCGGGCTGGGAACGAAACCTGATAAACCGGGCAGCTATATGCAGGGCCGTTACCTGGCGGAACAATATGTCAAGAACAGTGGGCTGGCGTGGTCAGTCATCCAACCGAGCGTCCAGTTTGGCGAACACGCAGCCTTCTTCAAGGGCCTGGCAGACTTGATTCGCACCGCGCCCATCGTTCCGGTCATTGGCACCAGCCAGCGCAGGTTTCAGCCCATCTGGGTGGAAGATGTGGCTCGATGCCTCACCACGCAAATCCGCGAAGAGAGCCGCAACGGTAAAACCTACGTAGTTGGCGGCCCGGAGCAGTTTACCTATGGTGAGGTTCTGGACATGCTGGCCCAGGCGCTCGGCAAAAAGCGCCTGAAAGCCCCTTTACCCATGCCGCTGGCCTACATCGGCGCGGCCACCATGCAAACTGTCCTGCCAAAACCACCCATCACTGCTGCCGCGCTGACCCTCTTCACCTTCGAGCAAACCACCGATCTCAACGCGGTCGAACGTGATTTCGGCTTCCAACCGTTGTCCTGGCGTGCGTATCTAGCAGAACATGGGGTCAACTAATCATCGGCACCAGCCCAACGTGTGAACTACTTCACAGCATCCCAGGCAGGAAGATGGTACGCTCTGGTTACTGGCCCTGGCAACAAATCGTCACATTGATGGTAAGATAACGCGCAGAAACGTTCAGCGATCCTCGCGTCAAGAGAAAGGCAGGAACATATCTATGGTCTGCACCCGCTGCGGGGCTGTGCAGCGGCGGGCATCTGCCAGGTTTTGCCATGAATGTGGAGCAACGTTCGAGCTGGCGCCCACCAATGTTCAACCAAACACCCCTGAGAGGCCCGCTTTTGAAGCGCCGCCTCAATACACGCCATCAATCAGGCCGGTAACCTTTACCTCCTCTGAAGCCGACGAAAATACCAGGTTGCAAGAACAAAAGCCGCCTGAGCGCCAGCTTTCTCAGCCACCCCCGTCAGGCTACCCAAACTGGCACGACGAAGCCCCCACCGCACTGAGTGCCCAGCCAGCAGCCTGGCCCGAGGAAAATAACAGCCCGTCGCCAGCCCCTCCTGCGTCGCCAGCCTGGCCTGCGGCTCCTCATCAAGAGCAGGCAGCGCCTTCCTTTAGCAACCGACAAGAGCCGTTCTCACCATCAGCAAATCGGCAGGCATTCATGCCAGATAATCAGCAATGGCCTCCCGCGACTCCGGCAAGAGGCCCACGCTCCGCTCCGCCCGCCTGGACAGATGACCCGCCCGCGTGGGAGCGCCAGCCCCCGCCAGCATTTCCACCCGCCCGAAATGCTCCGAATGTGCCCAATCAGAGAGCATTTGACGAGCGCGCCGAGCCTCCTCCTGCGCCCTGGCAAACGCCTCTTGCAGATCGCTCCAATCGGGCAGCGACAAGGGGACCGGTCCCGGGAGCATTCCAGCGCTCCAGGCCGATCAAGCGGCGGCGCATGCCTCTGGGAGTCCTCATCACACTTGGGCTGTTGCTTATTTTTGTGATTGCTGGCGTGGGCATCTACGCCATTGCCAACGGCTCAGGCGGGCAGAACCTTCCCGCGTTCACAACGTACAAGGACCCAGGCAATCAGTTCAGCATCCAATACCCCACGGTGTGGACGGCCAAGAAGTTATCGAATGGCGTCCAGTTTTCTGACGCCACCAATACCGTCTCACTATCAGTAACCTACACCCCTAACACAGCAAATCTCTCGGCGACGACTTTTGCCAACCAGGAAGCCGCGAAAGAGAACATCAACACACCTGATTCACAAACGTTTGCCGGAACAACCTGGGTGCAGCGTTCAGGCATTGTCACCCAAACATCCGGCATCAGCCAGGACATTTTTATCTTCGTGGCTGCCTCGAATAATCTCCTGTATGAAGTGCGCGAGGTTGCCCCGCTCGATGGATATAAAGAACCAAACCAGACCGATTTTATGCCCATGCTGAATTCGCTGAAATTGGGCCAGAGCTAACCAGATAGGCAGAGGACAGACTGCCCTCTGCCTATCAAGCCTTGTGTACGTCAGAAAGCCGTGGCCCGCCGTCATGGGAGGTTGTTCAGTGCTGCGAAATCCTTACATTGTCGGAGTAGAGCGATTTGAGACTCCTGTTTTCAGCAGTAGTCAATCGGCTTATCGCATCGAGCAAGCGGCACACTTCTGCCTATTGCTTTGGCAGCAATTTCAGCCCGAACTGCGGACCATGCGCTATACCCTCACCTGTGACCACGACGCTGACTCCGTCAAAGAATTTGCGCAGCCGCCGCACTACGACGAGTTGATCGCTTTTGATATGGACGACGCCCAACAAATTGACATCGAGTTCATCAGCCAGCAGCCCGCCGCCACGCGGAGAGACCTGCAAACACATCTCGGGCAAGGGGATGAACACTTCCCTGCCTTTCTGGAAGTGTTCATCCCCTTGCCCGACAGCCAATCCCAGCCGCGAACGGCTTCCCCTCGCGACACTTCCAACGAACGCCTGGTCATCTGGTGCAGACCGAACCTCCTGCCAAAAGTCACCGCTCTTTGGGAGCGCGCGGCGGCCATGCTCGCCAATCAATCATAACTTACACCTGATGAAATGAGTATGCCATCTCTTCCTCTGGTCAGGTCGCCTTGAAGGAGTTGCAGGCCCCTACTGCGCTGTGTTATACTTCAGGGACGGGGGCAAAGCCCCCGCTTATTACGCACGCTCCCTAACCATCGGGTTCCTGCCCGCTGAAGGTACGTCTTCCTCTGCCGCCTGGCATGAACTTCCATGTCTGGATACAAAGGACTGGAGAGCACATCCTCTCGGCGCGAAGCGACCAAAGGGACGTCCCAACGGGAAACAGGGAGTGGAGGTTTAACTAAGGAGGCCCGTCGTTGGCAAACATTGTTTCAATGAAACAGCTTCTGGAAGCTGGGGTCCATTTTGGGCATCAGACCCGCCGCTGGAATCCCAAAATGCATCCGTTTATCTTTGCGGAACGCAACGGCATTCACATCATCGATCTCCAGCAAACCGTCACGCGCCTGAACGAAGCTTACAAATTTGTGGCGACCATCACCGCCGAAGGGGAAAGCATCCTGTTCGTGGGCACCAAAAAGCAGGCGCAAGAAGCGGTGGAGCAAGAAGCCAAGCGCTGCGGCATGTTCTATGTGAATCAGCGCTGGCTGGGTGGCATGCTCACCAACTTCCAGACGATTCAGGCGCGTATCCGCTACCTGAAAGACCTGCAAGCCCGCAAAGAGCGCGGTGAATTCGAGCGTCTGCCAAAAAAAGAAGCGCAGCACCTGGAAGAGCAAATGGCTCGCCTGGAGCGCACGCTGGGCGGCATTAAAGAGATGCGCCGCCTGCCAGCCGCTCTCTTCGCCGTGGACACGCGGAAAGAGCACACTGCCATTCTGGAAGCCCGCCGTCTTGAAATCCCCGTGATCGCTCTGGCCGATACCAACTGCGACCCGGACGAGATGGACTATCCAATCCCAGCAAATGATGACGCCATCCGCGCAGTGCGGCTGCTCTGCACCAAGATAGCCGATGCCGCGCTGGAAGGTCGCCGCCAGCTTGAGGCCCAGCAGAAGGATCAGGAGCCGGGTGAGGAAGAAGCAGCCATTCCAGAACTTAGAGAAGAAGCAGGTATAGAGACGGCTGCGCCTGAAGTCACGCCTGAAGCCGAAGCAGCCCCTCCAGAACCAGAACTGGTTTCCGAGGAGGCGCATTAAGCGTCCTGGTATTTGCGCAGGGCGTCCTACCTCGTCCGCTATCGGGCCGGTGGAGGCGCCCTCTCTTTGTGAAGTCTCTCAGCCTGGTGCTGGGATAAAGTGCGTGGACGTGATACTTTTGCATGTCCCGCATCGTTTCATGTTCAGAATGCTCGCACAGCCTTACTTCCAAAATGGCTGTGGCGCAGCAGAGGAGTGCGAAGAAGCATGGAGTACACAGTTAAAGATATACAGCGGCTGCGCGAAACCACCGGCGCTGGTCCTCTCGATTGCAAAAAGGCGCTGGAAGAGGCCGCCAGCTTCGAGGATGCCATCAGCGCGCTTGAGGCAAAGGGCAAGAAGCGCGCTGAGAAAATCGCCGGACAGGACCGCGAAACCCGCCAGGGATATATTGCCGCCTATACCCATTTTGCTGGAAACCTGGGCGTGCTGTTGGAGTTGAATTGCAGCACCGACTTTGTGTCGCGCAATGATGAGTTCCGCAACCTGGGCAATGAACTGGCAATCCAGGTGGCGGCCATGGACCCCAAATATATTACGGCGGAAGAGATACCGGCTGAGGTAGCTGAGGGCAAGACCCCCAAGGAGTTGGAGTCCCTGGCACTCTTGACGCAGCCCTGGTTCAAGGATGAGAAAGTCAAGATTGCAGACCTCGTCAACGATCTGATCCACAAGACTGGCGAAAATATCGTCGTGCGCCGCTTCGCGCGCTTCAAACTAGGGGAGTAAACGCAAAGCGAGCATGGGACATCGAGCGCTGCAAAAGCATCCCATGCTCGCTGCTGCGGAGGGTCTATGGCCGATAAAAAACCAGCCTTTCAGCGTATCCTGCTGAAGCTCAGCGGCGAAGCGCTGATGGGCGACCAGGGATACGGCATCGCTCCAGTGGTAGTGCAGCGCATTGCCAGTGAGATTCAGTCCGTACACGCGCTAGGAATAGAGATTGCCATCGTGGTTGGTGGAGGCAACATCTGGCGCGGCCAAACCGCTGCGCATGGCGGGATGGACCGGGCCACCGCCGACTATATGGGTATGCTCGCCACCGTGCTGAATGCCCTCGCCTTGCAAGAGGCCCTGGAACAAATTGGCTTGATTACGCGCGTCCAGACCGGCATCGAGATGCCATCGGTTGCTGAGCCGTTCATCCGCCGCCGCGCTACTCGCCATCTGGAAAAGGGGCGGGTCGTCATTCTGGCAGCCGGAACGGGCAACCCCTATTTCACCACCGACACCGCCGCCGCCTTGCGCGCGGTGGAACTCAATTGCCAGATTCTGCTTAAAGCCACCAAAGTAGACGGCGTGTATGATAGCGACCCGATGCGCAATCCCAACGCGCGCAGGTTCACGACGTTGAACTATATGCAAGCCCTCAATATGGGGGTTCAGGTGATGGATAGCACCGCTATCTCCCTGTGTAAAGATAACCACTTGCCGATTATTGTTTTTAACATGAATGAGTCGGGCAGCATTGAAGCCATCGTGACGGGCGAGCAGCGGGGAACCCTGGTGTGTGACCCCGAATCGCCCATACAATGGCAGCCCAGTTAGGCGAACCTATGGCGCGACACAGTGTTGTGATGAAAAACCACGCCACAACTGAGCCAGGGATGTTCAATACCCTTAGAAGGAGAGGCGCCTATGCCAACCGATCTTTTCAGCGATGTTGAACACCGAATGAAAATGGCTGTAGAAGCCTTGCAGCGCGACCTTGCGACGGTGCGTACTGGCCGCGCCAGCCCTTCACTGCTCGAAGGGTTAAAGATCGATTATTATAACACCCCCACGCCATTAAACCAGGTTGCCACCATCCACGCAACCGATGCGCGCACATTGACCATTCAACCCTGGGACCGCAAAGTGCTTGGCGACATCGAGAAAGCCATTCTCAAATCCGACCTGGGGCTGAACCCCAACAACGATGGACAGGTCATCCGCCTTTCCATCCCACCGCTGACCGAAGAACGCCGCCGGGACATGGTGAAAATCGTCCATAAAAAGGTGGATGAAGGCAAAGTTGCGGTGCGCAACTGCCGCCGCGACGGACATGACCGGCTGCGCGCTGAAGAGAAACGTAAGGAAATTTCGGAAGATGAGTTGAAGCGAGGCACTGACCGCCTCCAGAAACTCACTGATCGCTATATTGATGAAATGGATAAAGTCGGCCACGCCAAAGAGACTGAAATCATGGAGGTCTGAAGCGTCGCCAGGAGGATGGTTGTAGAGACATGGCATCGGCAATCTCGAAGCTTTTTGATTTTCTTGGCTCCCGCAACGGGGCGAGCAAGCAGTCAAACCAAGAGCAGGAGAGCATCGCACAACGTCAGGTGACACCTCAGCATGTTGCCATCATCATGGATGGCAACGGGCGCTGGGCCACCAGACGACATTTGCCGCGCTCGTTCGGGCATAAAGCCGGTGTCGATGCGCTTCGGCGTGTGGTCGAATGCGCGACCGATGAGCACGTTCCCATGCTAAGCGTCTACGCCTTCTCCACCGAAAACTGGGACCGCCCACAGGATGAAGTCAGCGGGCTGATGCGCCTCTTCTGGGAAGTCATCCAATCCGACGTTGATCGCCTCCGGCGCAATGGGGTGCGCCTGCGCCATATTGGTCGGTTAGAGGGCCTGGCGCCCGATCTGCAAGAAGCTATCCAGCATTCCATCGATGTCACCAAAGATAATACCAAGCTGGCATTCAACGTCTGCTTCAACTATGGCGGGCGAGCGGAATTAGTTGATGCTGTGCGCAAGATCGTGGCTGAAGGCATGGCTCCTGAGATGATTACCGAAGAGGTCATCAGCAAACATCTGTACACCAAAGACCTGGCTGACCCCGACCTGGTGATCCGCACCGCCAGCGAAATGCGCCTGAGCAACTTCTTAATCTGGCAGGCGGCATACAGCGAATACTACGCCACCGAAACACTCTGGCCCGATTTCACTCGTGAAGATTTCCTGGAAGCGCTCAACGCTTTCAGTCAACGTCAACGCCGCTTTGGCAAGGTTGCGCCAGTTGAAGAACCGCAGGTAGCGCTAGAGCAGTCAAGCGCTGGCATTCGCTAGAAGCCTTTCTACCGAGCCAGCGCCTGCAAGCAAAGGAAAAAGCGATGCAGCAGTCAGCCCCTCCTCCGCCGGTGGTAAATCCCCCTCCAGATGCTGCCGCCAACCGCCAATGGAGACGCTCCTTGCTGCTGCGCGTGCTGACGGCAGTTGTAGGCATTCCAACGATCTTGATTCTCCTCTGGTTTGGCGGCTGGGTCGTTTTTGGGGCGCTCATCGTCCTGGTAGGCTGGGCATCCTATGAAATGCACCATATGCTTATCGGCGAAGGCAAACATCCCCTCAGCCTCCTCAGCCTGGCCCTCAGCCTTGATTTCCTGCTCGCAGCCATCCTGCCAGCCCAACGACCTCTCTTGCTTGAAGGCGGCATCAGCCTGCTGCTGCTGCTGTCGTTTACCTGGTTCCTCCTGATGCGTAAATCACTGGATGGCTCACTCACCGACTGGGCGCTGACCGTGGCTGTTCCCTTTTATATCGGCTGGCCGCTCAGCTTCTTCCAACTGCTGCGCGGCGATGAGAGGGGCTTTAGCTCCGGCTTCTGGCTGGTGCTGGTGGTGCTGGCTGGCGTGTGGACCTATGATTCGATGGCCTTCTTCGCAGGCAGATTTTTCGGACGCCACAAACTGGCAACGGTGGTCAGCCCAAGCAAAACCTGGGAAGGCGTCATTGGCGGCATCATCGGCGGCGTAGTGGTCACCGTGCTGACCACACGTCCTCTCAACATCCCGATTTATCACGCGGTCATCCTGGGAGTTTTGCTCAGCATCGCGGGCCAGATCGGTGACCTGGCAGAATCGCTGATTAAACGCCAGACACATGTCAAAGACAGCGGGCATCTGGTCCCGGGGCACGGTGGTATCCTTGACCGCATCGATAGTCAGTTATTTGGGGTCATTGTGATGTATCTCTATGTCTTGTGGGTATTACCACAACTGCTCTCCTAAGTTCGTTTAGGAGAGCCTTCTTTATGCGTATTAAGCCAGAATCAGGCGAGCATAAAATATCAGCAGCGCTATGCTATAATTTGTAATGAGGAACCATGAGGAATAACCAGATACAACAACGGCTCACATGGGCCATCAATCAAAACCATATAAGCAAGGGACAATAATGGGGCCGCAGCGGCAATTGTCAGAACAAACCAGAGAACATCTTACTTCAACTGCACCATTCCCAAGGCGCATCGCCATACTGGGCAGCACCGGGTCGATTGGGCGGCAAACGCTCGACGTTATACGCAGCTTCCCCCAACATTTCACGGTGGTGGCCCTGGCTGCCCGCAACAATGTGTCCCTGCTGGCCGAGCAGGTCGAGGAATTTCATCCGGCGCTGGTAGCCTGCACCGCCGATACCCCCGAAGCCGAAACGCAGCTTCAGCAGCTTCTTCCACAGGCGCTGCGGGGTATGGAAGGGCTGGAAGCCGTTGCTACCTATGGTGATGTCGATATATTAGTCGCGGCCACCTCTGGACTGATTGGCCTTCAGCCAACGCTGGCAGCCATTCGCGCGGGCAAAACCATTGCCCTGGCGAATAAAGAAACGCTCGTCATGGCAGGGCACCTGGCAACAGCCAGCGCCGAGGCTGCCGGAGTCGCCCTCCTGCCGGTAGACAGCGAGCACAGCGCCATCTGGCAGTGCCTGCGTGGCGAATCGCGCGCAGAAGTCTCTAAATTGATCATCACTGCCTCTGGTGGGCCGTTCAGAAAGACGCCCCTGGAGGAGCAGCGCCAGGTGACAGTAGCCCAGGCGTTGGCGCACCCGACCTGGAATATGGGGCCAAAGATCACCATCGACTCGGCCACGCTGATGAACAAGGGCCTGGAAGTCATTGAGGCACACTGGCTTTTCGGTCTGCCTTACGACCAGATTGAGGTCGTCGTGCATCCGCAGAGCATCGTGCATTCGATGGTTGCCTTCGTCGATGGCTCCATCAAGATGAAGGCTAGCCTTCCCTCGATGCATCTGCCCATTCAGGTCGCGCTCAGCGCGCCCCATCGACTGAACAACGCCGATACTGGCCTGGTGCGCCCGCTGCGCTGGCCGGAGGTTGGCTCCCTCCAGTTCGAGGAGCTAGACGTGCAGCGCTTCCCCTGTTTCCGGCTGGCCCGCGAAGCGGCGGTGCGCGGCGGCAGCTATCCTTCCGTGCTGGTGGGCGCTGACGAAGAGGCTGTTGCCCTGTTCAGGGAGGGACGCATCGCCTTCACGCAGATTGCTGAACTCATTGAACAAGTGCTGGAGCGCCACACGCCAATTGCAAACCCTGACGTTGATGCTATTCTGGACGTGTGCGCCTGGGCGCAGCAGACGTGCCGGGAACTGGCGGCTAGCGCCGATCTGGGAGTAAACTAATGAGTGGTTGGTTTCTTTTAGCGGCTATTCCGGTCTTTGGACTGCTCGTCTTCGTCCACGAATTCGGGCATTTCATCACCGCCAAATGGTCCGGCATCCGCGTTGAAGAATTTGGCTTTGGCTTTCCACCGCGCATCTTTGGCATCAAGCGCGGCGAAACCATATACTCCATCAACTGGATTCCCCTGGGCGGCTTTGTGCGCATGCCGGGGGAAAACGGCGAGACCGTCGATGACGAAGGCAACTACGATCCACGCAGCTTCGCCTCCAAGCCAGCCTGGCGACGCGCCATTGTCCTGGTCGCTGGGGTCACCATGAACGTCATCCTGGCGTTCCTGCTTTTCGGCCTGGCCTATGCCAGCGGCGAAAGCGGCTATAGCCCGCTGGTTCAGTCGGTGTGCGCCGGTTCGCCTGTCGCTCTCGCCGGGATGCAGCCGGGCGATAAGATCATCTCGGTTGATGGGCAATCCACCGTGTTGAATTCCGATGTCTCGCAGATTGTCCAGAACGACATCAATGCCGCGCCCAAAGGGGCCACCAGCGTACCCATCCAGATTACCTTCCAGCACGCGAATGGCACGACCCAGACAGAGACCGTCGGGGCCAGGACCACTGACCTGAGCAACACACCCTGCAAGAATGCTTCGGGAGCCACCATCAAAGATAGCCAGGGCAACCCGATCAACTCTCAGGGGCCATTAGGCATTGTATGGAACAACTCCGTCGTGACCACCCATCATTATCCACTCATCCAGATTCCAGGGTTGGCCGTGCAGCAGGCCGGAATTATGCTAGGCGGATTTGCCGACCTGATTCGCAGCATCTTCGACGGCGCGTTTAACGTCCATCAGGTGGCCGGACCCGTCGGCATCGTCAACTTTACCGGTCAGGCTGCCAGCCTCGTTCCTCAGCTTGGCTGGTTCCCGCTGCTCAACCTGACAGCGTTCCTTAGCCTGAATCTTGCCATCATCAATATCCTGCCGTTCCCGGCGCTCGATGGAGGCCGTCTGGCCCTGCTGGGCCTGGAAGTGGTTCGGCGCGGCAAGCGGTTGGACCCGCGCCACGAAGGGCTTATCCATCTGGCGGGCATGGCCGTCTTGCTGATATTAGTCGTTATCATTACCTGGAATGACATTGGCACCTTGATTAGCCAGCGATAAATGCTGCTCATGCTCCACTGCAAGAGCGCGCAGCGCCAAGGAGTTTCTTGAATGCGTCGTAAAACTCGGCAGATTCACGTGGGGAACGTTGCCATTGGAGGTGACGCCCCGATTGCCGTTCAATCCATGACCACCACCTATACCCGTGACGTGGAAAGCACCGTCGCGCAGATTCATCGCCTGCAAGACGTGGGCTGCGAACTGGTGCGCGTGGCCGTCCCTGAAGCGGAAGACGCCGCCGCGCTTGGCGCGATCAAGCGCCAGATCGCCATCCCACTCATCGCGGATATTCACTATGACCACAATCTTGCTCTGGAAGCCGTGAAACAAGGGATCGATTGCATCCGCATCAATCCTGGCAACCTGCTGCGCGGGCACGACTCCTTCAGAGAGGTACTGGCAGCCTGCAAAGAGCGCGGCATTGCCATGCGCATTGGCGTCAACTCCGGTTCCATCGATGCCCTCGATAAAAGCGCTCAGGGCATGAAGCGCATTCAAGTGCGGCTGCGTGACGATGGCGTGCTGGAGCGCACCGACCCTGCCGAGCAGCGCCGCCAGGAGCGCGAGCACCTTGCCGAGCGCATGGTCAACAAAGCGCTGGAATACGCAAGTTGGTGCGAGGAAGAGGATTATCACGAATTCAAGATTTCGCTCAAATCCTCCAACGTGCTCACTGCCGTTGAAGCGTATCGCCGCATTGCCGCGCGCTGCGACTACCCGCTGCACCTGGGCATCACCGAAGCGGGCACGCTGGTCACGGGCGCGGTCAAGTCTGCCGTTGGTCTGGGGATGCTGCTGTCCGAAGGCATTGGCGACACCATCCGCGTCTCGCTGACCGCCGAGCCAGAAGAAGAGATTCCGGTGGCCTACGAGATTCTGCGCTCGCTCGATCTGCGCCAGCGCGGCGTCACCTTCGTCTCTTGCCCCTCCTGTGGCCGCGTCGAAATTGACCTGCTGGAGATTGCCAACGAAGTCGAGCGGCGGCTTTCCAAGGTGCAGACGCCCATCCAGGTCGCCGTGATGGGATGCGTGGTCAACGGCCCCGGAGAATCGCGCGATGCCGATGTCGGCCTGGCAGGCGGGCGCGGGCGCGGCGTCATCTTCCGCAAGGGCGAAGTCGTGAAGACCGTCCCCGAAAGCGAATTTCTGGACGCCGTGTTGAAAGAAGTCGCCAGCCTGCTGCCAGAAAGCGAAGCCAAACTCATCTATCCAGGTGACGGCCAACTTGGCCCGGTCAGCGGCGGGCGCACCCGCGCCACCGGCACCGGTAACAGGCAGCTACCTGTCCTCCAATAACCGGAGCTTATAGCAGAACACATGGGCCAGGGCAATGGTGCCCTGGCCCGTCTGTTTACGAGCGCGGCATTGGAATGAGGCCCATTTCAAGCTTCAGGAGCAGAATACGCTGCACCGAAGCGTCAATCCGCTGCCGGGTCAGCTTCCCGCTGGCGACAGCCTCCTCCAGTGTGTCTTTGGTCTGCTGAATTACTTGAGGACCGATGAGGCCAGAGACCACATCAGCGCCTGCCTCAATGGCAAGCAAGCTAGCATCGGGCGTCGACCAGCGGGCGCTGATCGCATCCATTGAGAGGCTATCGGTCATTACCACGCCGTTATAGCCGAGTCCCTTTCTCAGCAACCCGTTGATCACCGCTGGCGAAAGGCTAGTCGGCAACTGCGCGTCGACGGCAGGAATCATCTCATGGGAAACCATAATAGCCCGCACATGCTCGGTCTTGAGCATCACGCGATAGGGCTGCATATCTATCTGCTCAAGCTCTGGCAAAGAGCGGTTGAGCACTGGCAGCCCAATATGCGGGTCTGTGGTGGTGTCGCCCAGCCCCGGAAAATGTTTGAGGCATCCTGTCACCTGCCCGCCCGCCTGTAACCCGTCCAGATACGCGCTTGCCATCGAGATGACACGATCAGGCGTCGAGCCAAACGTGCGATCAACAAGCTGAGGATTGGAGGTGCCCACATCCACAACAGGAGCCAGGTTGAAATTAAAGCCAAACTCATGCAGCCAGTTCGCATCCTGTTCGCCGCGCGCCTTTGCCATCTGCGGGTCCGTCAAATCACCCGCGCCAGGCAGCGGTCCAACCAGATCAAGCAGCCGATTCACCGTGCCACCCTCCTGATCGACGGCCAGCAGCGGCGGAATAGAGGCCACCTGCTGCAACTGCGCGTTCATCGCGCGAATCTGGCTTGCAGAGCCAATGTTGGAGGCATACAAGACCACACCGCTAATGCTCTCGGTATCGAGCATCTCGATGGCTTCAGGCGTGACACCTTGCCCCGCAAACTGGCCCACCATCATTTGTCCCAGTTCTTGATCCAGCGTCAGGCGCTGGGTAAGCAAAGCCGCGTAGCCAGCAAATGTGAGCGGCGCACCTGTCCTGGTGGGCACAGATTTGGGCGCTTGACACAAGGCACATTGCGCCTTCGGGATGAGGCTCCAGCCGATGATGCCACCGCCCGGAGACATAAAGGCGGCACTGCCCAGGCCAGCCTGCACTCCAAGGATAAGCAGCGTCAGCAGCAATCCTGGCCGACGCAGTCCTTTGCGCGGCAAGGCCGGTGGACTGCCAGGGCTATTGAAAAAAGGTGATTCTTCGCTCATGGCGCATGTGTCCTGGTGTCTCGTAACTCCAGGAGCCAGCAGCGTCCAAGCCACCCCAGCAATCCCAAAATGCCGAAAAGTTCGAGGGTGCTGACCGTGTTCGCCGTATGCGGGTCTTGCACCAGATAAAATGGCCCAATCCGCTTCGCGGCGGCTATCGCAAACACCGCTAGATCAAGCAGGGCCGGAAAGGTTGCCAGGATGATGGCAACATGCCAGCGGCGGCAAAGCAAGCCCGCCAACAGTGGCAGCAGATAGAACGCGCCAGCCACCACAGGCGCGAGGGCGTTCGGGATGGGGCCTGCCGGATAACCATAAGTCGCCCAGACGCTGGGAGGCACCAGCGCAATCAGCAAGAGCGCGGCCTCTGCCAGCACCGAGACCCAAAGCAGCGGCAGCCGTACCATCAGCACTATCGCTCTGATGCGCTTGTGGGCGCGGGTGCTCCAACTAGCTGGCCCACCAACACCTGAGAACCGGACTTTGCCCGGTGGCGGGCTGGGCGAGAGTCGCTGCGCCATGTGAACCTCCTCCTTGTGGCACATGCCTATCCAATGCATCCCCTGAGCACGCGGGGCAGTCGCAGGACTCAGACCAAGCTCTTCTGCTATCAGCATGCTGTGATACACTGAAAGCAAATTTCGCTGAGCATTGCGCCCATGGAAAGAGGCCATATGACCGCCGAAGAACTCTTAGCAGCGCTAGAGCTATTGCCCCACCACGCCAGAGTGCAGCGAATGGTAGAGTTGGGCCGTATGGCCGCTGGAGATGCCAGCGTCACCGCGATGTTGGCCGCTTTCGAGCAAGGCGAGTTTTATGAGCGCTGGCTCGCGCTGCAATCCTACTATGGCAGCCGCGATGGCGCGCAGGTGTTGCGCGCGCTGAGCGACCCGTCGCGGCTGATTCGCGCGGGCGCGATCAAGCTCGCCGCCCTGCTCTGCAATGACGCGCAGGCCCAGGAAGCGCTGAGCCTGCTAACCATCGATCAATGTCACCGCCTGCTGCTTCGCCTGTTCAAGCGCCACAGGCAGACGCCCATTGATGCTTTTCTCACCACACTGGCCGCCAGCGGGGACAGCCGCCTGCTGCTGTTTCTCCCCTTTGGCTCGCCAGCCATATTCAAGCAATACCTGGAGCAAGTATTGCCGACTGCCGGGCAGATCGATTATCGGCGGCTGGCCCGCTTCCATCCGACGCTGGTTAGCGCCGCGCTGCTGCAACGCGCGGCAGAGACGACGCAGCTAGATCAGCGGCTGATCTGGCTGGCAAATGTCGTGCTGCCAGAACTGGCAGATAGATTGCCCGACGAGGCGTTGGCCCTGGTCCGATCATTGATGAGCCATGTTTCGTTGGCCGCGCTTGATCTGGCCCAGCTTGCGTTGCGCCGCCCAAACGAGGTAGCTGATCTTGTTCTGGAGAGCGATACTCAGCCTCGCGCCGATTTTGCCCGCGTGGCGCATCGCCTCCATCCAGAGCGTTTACACGACCTGATTGAGCGCGGCCTGCTGGCGAACCCAGAGCACTGGCTGAAGCGGCTGAAGCCTGATCAGCGAGCAAGCGCCTATGCCATTGCCCGGTTGGGCTGGCGCGATGCCGATGGCTGCCTGCCGGTGATGGTGGTCGGGCTATTGCCTGCTGCTCTACGCGAACAAGAAGGCCGTCGCCACCAAACGCTGCCAACGCTTGCCACGCGCCCACAGCAGCGCTTGCCCTATGCCGCGTTTCTTCCCTGGGATGAAGTGCTCGCCGCCCTGGACCCTTTTATCCGCCATCCTGACCCCGACCTGCGCGGTGTCGCGCTGGCAGCGCTGGTGGCCGCCACTCGTTTTCACCGTGACCGCCAAAGCGATCTGCTGGCGCTGCTGCACGTGCGCCGCAACGAGCAAGACCCGGTGCGCCAGTCGATGTTAAGCGCGCTCGCCAATCTGCCGCCAGGGCGTTGGCAGCCCGAACACCTGGACGGCCTGGGGCACGTCATCCGTGACGCCCTGGATGCCGCTGATCTTTCGCACGCCACAGCCAGCGCCATCGAGCGGCTGGTAGCCGCGCTGTTACCGTTCCATCCTACCTGGAGCGCGGCCTGGCTGGCAACACTGGCGCAGGAACGTGGAGCGCTCAACCTGCCCCAAGTGGAAAGGCGACTTTCGGATAAAGACGTAGGCCGATTGGCTCCTGCCTTGCTCCCTGTGCTGCACTCCTGGGAAACGCGCGAGCGCGAGCGCCATTTGATAACCATTGCGTGGTGCTTTGGGAAGCGCTTGAAAGTCTTTGACGCGCTGGTGGAAATCATCGAGCGCGTGCTGCAAGAGACCCGCACGGCCTGGATTCCCAGTTACGCGCTCGCCATCCTTGCCAGGCATCGCCCTGAGCGCCTCGCTGACCTCATCCCCAGCTTGATCGCCCAGGATGCAAGCTGGGTAACCCAGCAGACCGTCTATGAATACCTGCACCGCAAGCGCCAGGATTTGTTGACACCTTTCCTGGGGCAAACTGCCTATAAAGGACGCTTCAGCACGGGCAAAACACGCTTTGTGCTGCCCTTGCTCGATGGGTTCCATCGCTGGACCCCAACCCAGCAGGCGCTCTTTGCCGAAACACTGACCCAGGTAACACGTGATGAAAAGCGCGACACGCCTGCCCTCTGGACGGTAATTGAGCAGCTTGGAGCGCTGCCCGCCATCCCTCCAACGCGCCTGATCGCCCTCGCGCACGTAAACGCGAAGCTAACGGTACGTGATCGCGCGCTGCGCAGCCTGGGCCGCCTGGACGCCGGACAAGGGATTCCCACGCTCCTGGAGGCAATGGGCGACGAACGGGCACGCATAGCCATCTATGCCCTGCGTGGAGCCTTGCTGGAGATGCCCACCGCACGCGCGGCGGAGGTGCTGCGCGGCGTGCCGCTGGACAAAGTCACCGTTGCCAAGGAAGTGGTGCGCCTGCTCGGGGAGCTTCCTGGCGAGGCCGGATACCTCGACCTGCTGGCGATGGAAGCGCGCGACCTGCACCGTGATGTGCGCGTTGCGCTGCTGCGGGCGTTCTGGGACCATCTGGAACAAGAGAAAACCTGGCCGATTCTGGAACGCGCCGCGCGCTCCGCTGACCCGGCCATTGCCGCAGGCGTGGTACGCATTCCGGCTGATCGCCTCTCGCCTGGGGCACAGCGCCGCCTGGCAGCGCTCATAGCGCTCCTGCTGGCGCATCCTGACCCGAAGGTCCGCCTGGACACGCTTCAGCGCGTGGCCCAACTACCCCTGACCGATGTCGAACAAGCGCTGGTTTCACCGCTCTTTTCAGCGCTGGAGTCTCCGCTGCCGGACGAGTGCATGGCAGCCGCCGATGCCATTTTCACCACCTACGTTGGGCGTGACGCCGCGCTGATCGCCAACGCCATCGAGCGCATCATCAACCACCGCCGGGCAATCGTCACCGTCTCGCACGTGCTCCAGAAGGCTATCTGGCAGAGCCGCAGCCAGATGCTTCCCACTGCGCGGGCCGTATTGGCCGCGCTGCGAGCCGACCCGCTGACCGCTGCCATACAAGCCAATCTGGCAATCATCGCGCTGCCATGGGAAGACGTGCTGGACATCCTGAGTAACCTGGCAGCTTCCAACACACTGCACAGCGAAGCGCTGATGGCTGCCGTACAGGCGATACAATCTGCGGCGCGGCGGCCTGACGCGGCTGGCCTGGCGCGGCTGGAGGAAACGCTGAGGCAGAACGATGATGAACGCCTGCGCCGCCTTGGGCTGGCCGCCCTGGTGGCCCTGGCAGAGCCGCCGCGTGGGTGGGACCAGGGGCGGCTGGCCCTGTTACAAGCGTATCGTGCCGATTCAGCGGCGCTGGTAGCTGCCGCCGCGCAGTTCACGCTTCCACTGGAGGAGACCAATCTGGCCTAGCTCAAGTCATTCAATCTACCCATACAGCCGCGCTTCTTTCCAGTGGAAACACACAGAATCGCCCGAGGTGACAGAAACAATAGTTCTCCGTTATACTCTTCAAATAAGATTCCAGGCAAACTTTTGGGTGGAAAAGGGAAGGAACCGGTGATAGTGAGAAGCTGTCGCTGCAAAACCTCTTAGGAAGAGGGTCTTGCTGTGGCCGGAGTGGAGCACTGCGATGTGGCAATCTCAATCTCCTCAACTCGGTACTCAGGTCTCGTCTCCCTTGGGCAAGCGCGCGGGCATTGCAGGCTGGTGGCTAAACCTGACAGCGCCGCCACGGCCCAGCGGAATCCTACTTCTTTTTGAGCGCGAGCGCATTCGCAAGGCTGAACTTTCCAGTTATAGCATTCTAGCGGTGTTCTTTTTCCTCCTGCTCCTCGTCTCCGATACGCTCACCCAGCCGAGCGCGCGGTTTGCAATCATCGGCATGGCAATCGGGTTGTGCATAGCAGCGCTGTTCAATCGCTCAGGCTGGACACGGACCGCCGCCTATCTGGTGCCGTTGCTGCTGATGGTCTTTATCATGGCCGCCATCCTCATGATATCTGGCGGACTCTCTCTTCCCTGGCTACCCACGTATGACCTCTTTGCCATCCCTATCTTTCTCTCCTCAATCACCCTGGACCGTCGCGCCCCCTGGATTCTGGCGCCCATCGCCATCGTCTTTGTCCTGCTCGATTTCCAATTTCAGACACGCAGCATCATCAATATCCCTGGCGTCGTCAACTTCGACCACATCACCTACACCGAACGCACCGTCGGCTATTGGGGCATGGTCAACCGCCACGTCGCCCTGATCTTCTTCGCAGCCTTCTTTAGTTGGCTGGGCGCGCGTTCGGTAGAACAAGCCATCGCCCGGGCCGACCAGGCAGAGGAAGTCGCGAAACTCGAAGAATCCTTCGCGCAGGCCGAGCAAGAACGCACCGAGCTATTGAATGCTTTCATTCAAGAACTGGTAGATGCCTTTGTGGCGCAGGCCAACGGCACCGAGCGCTATCTTCAGGTGCCTCCGAATCACCCCCTTGCAGCAACCGTTCAATTCTTAAACCAACGCCTCAAACGCCTGCGCGAAGGAGGCCAGGATGAAGTCTGGCGAACTCGGCAGGTGCAAGCGGCCAACAAACTGCTGGAAGAACGCCTGGGGCATATCGCTATGGGCGAACTGCCGCTTGCTGCCCTGCACGCTTCCAACTTTCGCACCAATGTGCCGCAGGTAGATCAATTGGCAGCCTATATGTACACCATAGGCGAACAACAACGCCTGGGCGCAGGCAGAGGCCCAGCCAGCCAAACCAGACCAGCTTCGCCCGATACGTCCTTCCCACCACGCAAACGGCCTGACACTGGACCTACCTAAAACGGCGCTGCATGGCTATACGAACGGGAGCACCCTCCTTGACACTCAGGCTCTATCCCGGTATACTGTTGTAACCAGACCGAACGGTCTGATAGCAAAGGGAAGCAGCGATGAGCAAAGGCGAACAAACCCACCAGATGATCGTCGAACGGGCGGCCAGTTTCTTCAGCCGTTATGGCTACTTTGGCTCCTCTATAGACGACCTCATGCAAGAAACCGGGCTGAAAAAGGGCGGCATCTACAACCATTTCCGCAGCAAAGACGAACTCGCGCTTGAGGCGTTCGATTACGCCATCAAGCTCACCTGGAGTTACATCGAGCGCGAGATATCGGGCAAAACCAACGCGCGAGACCGCCTGCACGCCATGCTGGTGGGCTATCGCCGTCTCATCGAAGAACTCCCTCTACCTGGGGGATGCCCGCTGCTCAACACCGCTGTAGAAGCCGACGACGCGCATCCGGCGCTGCGCCAGCGTGCCCAGCAAGCCATGACCAACTGGCGCACCTGGATTGCGCGCACAGTGGCACGTGGCATCGCCGCTGGCGAAATCCGCCCGGAGACTGATGGGAATATGCTCGCCACCATCATCATCAGCACCGTCGAAGGCGCTGTCATGATGAGCAAGCTGTACGGAGACACCATCCATATCCAGCGCGCAGTTGATTACCTGGCTACCTATCTCGACACCACCATCCGGCTCTAAAACACCTGCTCGAACGCAGGTATTATTTTGAGCGCTAAATCAGACCAATTGGTCTGATTTCAACCAGGGAAAGGAAACAGAGCGGAACCAATGAGTAATGAGGGACGGGTTACCACAGAGCAGCGCGGCCATGTGCTGCTGATCGGTCTGGATCGCGCCGCCAAACGCAACGCCGTCGATTACGCGCTCTTCAGCGCCCTTGGGCAAGCCTACGGAGAATTGGACCGTAGCGACGACCTGCGCTGCGCCGTCCTATTCGCCCATGGCGACCACTTTTGCGCGGGCATCGATCTCTTGCAGTTTGCTCCGGCCATAGCCCAGGGACAGATTACCCTCCCCGATGGCGCGCTCGACCCGACGGGCCTCTATGGCCCGCGCCTGAGCAAGCCCGTCGTCAGCACCATTCACGGCGTGTGCATCGGCATCGGGCTGGAACTGCTGCTGGCAACAGACATCTGCATTGCAGACGCCAGCGCCCGCTTTACGCAAATTGAGGTCAAGCGCGGCCTCTATCCTGCTGGCGGAGCAACCATCCGTTTCCCGCGCCAGACCGGCTGGGGCAACGCCATGCGCTATCTGTTGACAGGCGACGAGTTTGACGCCGCCGAAGCGCTGCGCATCGGCCTGGTGCAAGAAACCACCGCCCCCGGCGAACATATCGCTCGCGCCACCGCGCTGGCCGAAACCATTGCCGCGCAGGCTCCGCTTGGCGTGCAGGCAACGCTCGCCTCGGCGCGGCTCACCATCATTGAAGGCGAAGAGGCGGCTAAAAAGCAGCTTCAGCCTGATTTTGTTCGCCTGCTTCAATCAGCAGATGCCCAGGAGGGCGTGCAATCCTTTCTGGAGCGTCGCCCGCCACAGTTCCGGGGGAAGTAAGAAACGCGCGCCTCGCCAGCAGTGCTTACCCCTTGAACAAGAGCCGGATAGGCACGCATAGGAAGAGGCGGCTGCTCATGAGCAGCCGCCTCTTCCTATGCGTTCGAGCCAGGCCCAATCTGCAAGCAGATTTGACAAAGCAAACCCTCATCAGTATACTTATGAGCAACCAGAGCCGAAATCGGTTACGGAATCGGTTACGGAACTGAAGTGCCACACTCCCAACGACCACATGAGCGATATTTCCTCAGGTGCCGATTTACCGGAAGGGAGCACTCACCAGGGATGACCACGCTGACCAGCCCGAAACCCGCTCTATCCAGACCCCAAAGCAAGCTTCCTATTTCCTCAACGATCACCCTGGCCGGGTGGAGTATACGAGAGACCTGGCGCTTGCTCATGGTCGCCGCGCTGGGCATGATCGTGGCGGTTGTGCTCATCTGCACCGTTCCGCTTTTCTCGACGGTTTCCCTGACTGCCGGGCTGCGCTCCGTCTTGACGGCCACACCGCAAGACTCCGAAGTTTCGCTTTCGGTTGGCGCTGTCGCGCTTGACCAGCACATCTTCTCCCAACAGATTAGCTCCCCCTTGCAACAATTCATGCGGCAGCGGTTAGGGTCATATATCGATACTTCACCGGAATTGATCTTACAAACCCAGGGCATAGACATCGTGGCGGCATCGCATAACGCCAACACCAAAAGCGATCAAATGACCCTGCTGGGGTACGACATATCCCAGGCCGCAGCGCATGCAACCATCCTCCAGGGGCAGTTTCCGCAGGCCCAGAGCGCCCAACTGGAAGTTGCCATCACGCAGAAAACCGCCGATGCGCTGCACGCTGCGGTTGGCAGCAGCATCCCGCTGAAGTTCACATATCAAAACGCGGCATTGCAATCTTTCACCCAAACCCTTGCCCTGCATGTCGTGGGCATCTTTTCACCCACCAGCGCTGACCCCTACTGGCAAAACGCCAGCTTCGACCCCTCTTCTCAAGGCCCGTTCACCAGCTATGCAGCGCTCATGTCCACAAACACCTTCCTTGCCACGCTCAGCCAGATGGGCGGGGGCAATGGAGTCTTTTTTTCGGGAAATCAAGAGCCACTGCTCAATTGGTATTACAACCTGGATGTCAAGCGCATCACCTTCACTGACCTGGATAACCTGATCGCCCGCCTCTCTGCTGCTCAAACGGAGATTGCCAATAACTATAGCAACTACAACCAGGTCTCTGTATTCAATCAAACGCAGCTCTCCGGCCCGGCCCTGGAACTCTACGGCGCGCCCAGCACCATCGAGCGCTATCGTGACCGCTCCTCTGTTGCCACCATCCCAGCCGACCTGCTGGCCGTGCAGATCGGGGCTTTAGTGCTCTTCTTTATCAGCATGATCGCTGACCTGCTTGTCGAGCGCCAGGCCGGAGTAATTGCCTTGCTGCGCAGCCGGGGCGCGAGCCGCCGCCAAATCTTCGGCTCGTTTCTCACGCAGAGCATTGGAATCGGGCTGGTGGCGCTGGTCATCGGGCCACTGCTGGCAATCCCAACTACACGACTCCTTGGGCAGCGAATGCTCGCGTCAGCCAATCAGGGCGCGCTCAATGTGCTCACCGGCAACCCAATCCAGGTCGCGCTGACGGTGGACTGGTTTGCTCTGGCTGCGGCAGTCTGCGCGGTCATCACCATGATTCTCGCCTTGCGCGGTTCCGTCAGTCAGGATGTCCTGGCCCTCCGCCGCGAGGCTGCCCGCTCCACACGTCGCCCGCTCTGGAGGCGGCTCAACCTCGACATCATCTTCATCATTATCGCCGTGACCGGCTTTATCCTCTCGCTCTATGTCAGCACCTCAAGCGCGCTGGACCCGCAGACCAATCTCCTCATTTCCACGCCCTTGACGCTGGTAGCGCCCCTTCTGCTCGTCCTGGCAGGCGTGCTGCTCTTTTTGCGCTGCTTTCCATTGCTCCTGCGCCTGGGCGCTTCGCTTGCCTCCAGACGCCCGGCTGCCCCACCGATGGTCGCCATAGCCCAGATGGCGCGTTCCCCACGCCATGCCACCCGCATGATTCTTTTGCTCGCCCTGGCAAGCAGCTTTGCCGTCTTTACCCTCATCTTCACTGCCACACAGTCCCAGCAAATCTTCAACCTCACCGCGCACGAGGTCGGCGCAGACTTCAGCGGGACCATTGCCCAAAACGCCTCGTTACCGCCCTCGCTGGCGCAGCAGACCGCTGCCTATCGCCACATTCCTGGCGTCCTCTCTGCCAGCCTGGGCTATAACACGCAGGCGACCCCTCTAGGCGGCGCTCAGAACCTCACTGTCGAAATCAGAGCGGTAGATACCAGCACCTATGCCCAGACAGCCATCTGGACCAGTCAGGATGCTTCCCAGCCGCTTCCTGCCCTCATGCAAGAACTTTCGCAGCGCGGCGCGCTGCATCCGACCCCCGTTCCGGCCATTGTCGACGCGCTTACCTGGAACGCACTCGATCTCTCCAAAGGAGCGACCTTCGCCCTTGCGCCTTCTTCCCTTTCTCAGGGGATCACCTTCCTGGCGCTCGATGAAGTGCAGCACATCCCCACCATCAACGATAGCCTGGCATCCGGCGGCACAAGCGATTATACCCCTCCTGGGGGCATCCTGGTTGATTACCAGACGTTTGCGTTTGTACTGCAACAGACCGCGAAGACGGCCACGCAGCCGAACCAGGTCTGGCTGCGCACAGCCAGCGATGCCGCTTCCCTTTCCAGCGTGCGCGCAGCTTTGAAAGCGGGGCCATTAGCGCTTACTTCGGTTGAAGATCGGCGCGCCATGATGGCCCAGGCTCAAAGCGACCCGCTTTACACCAATCTGGTTGGCATTCTGGCCCTCGGCGCAGCCACAGCCATGTTCCTCGCGCTGGTGGGCAATCTACTCGCCTCCTGGCTCGTTGCCAAAGGCCGCCTGACGAGTTTTGCGCTCTTGCGTGCCCTCGGCTGCACGCCCGGCCAGATTGCCAGCGTATTGCTCTATGAGCAAAGCATCATCTACAGCGCGGCAATAGGGCTGGGATTCCTCTTCGGCGGCTTGCTGGCGGCAACGGTCGTTCCCGCGCTGGTCTTCAGCAGCACGCCCCAGGCACGCAACATAGGCAGCGGAGAATTTTATGTCATTCAGCGCGTCCTACCAATTCAAATTATATGGCCCTTGTCGCTCCTGATCGCCTTCATCTTGCTTGTCCTCTTCTGTATCGCTGCGCTGAGCATGATGGCCCGCATTGTCTCCAGGCCATCAATCAGTCAGGCGCTCCGTCTCAATGAAGATTAACGCCAACATCATCCTGTCGAGTCGCCTTGAGGGACCTGCAAGGGCTTGCCTTGCATCTTCTTCTGGTTTCTGATAGGCTCCCTTACGATTGTGAAATTGGATAGCTGCGATTGCCTTTCTATCAGAGAAATCTCTTGTGCTGTTCCAGCGCTTTGTCCATCTCCCGCGTGACCTGGCCTCCGGTATTGCTGGCAAAGGCCCGGGTCTCTATCTCTGCCGCTCATTTGCCGAGGCCATGGGCAGCAAGGTTTGGGTCGAAAGCAGCGGGGTTCCGGGCGAAGGGTCCACCTTTCATCTTCAGCTTCCTGTGCCACCACCCGGCGCAGCATAACAGAACGAAGAAAGAAGTATGCCGCATGGCCGAACAAGAACCGCTTCCCTCGCCCACTGACCGCGCAATGGAAATTGTGCTGGAAGTCAGCGACCTCGAACGCGCCGCCTCTTTTTATCGAGATGTGCTGGGCATGCCCGAAGTTGCCCGCTTTTCATCAGAACGCCCCGCGCTCTGGGTGAAAGCAGCGCCCGGCACCTACCTTGGCCTGTGGACGCCCCAGGCTGGCGGCCCTGGCGTTGGCATCCATGGCTCGCAGGGAGGCGCGCACGTCCACCTGGCTTTCCTCATCCCTCAAGGCCAGCTTCAAAGCATTGAAGACCGCCTGATCGCTGCTGGCTTTACACCAGCCGGGCGGGTAGAGTTCTCCCCGGAGAACCATTCGCTCTTCGTCCATGACCCCGATGGCAACGTGATTGAATTTGCCGACTGGGCACGCTCCTGGGAAAATCTTCCCGTGGAGCCCTGACCTGCCAACAGAGAGATGGTTCCTCTGCCTATAAACAGACAGAGGAACCATGCTTCACATCTTCGAGAGCAGAGGCCGACCTGCTTACGAGCCAGCCGGTCTATGCTGCGCCACTGGCTGCACAGGCGCGGCGGCGGGCACGGCGGGCCTTGGGGCGGCAGCGGGGAGCGGAACTGGCTGCATCGTAGGCGCAATCCCGTTGATATTGAACGGCTCGCCAATCGCCATATTCGGCGCAGAGATGATGCCATGCTGCGCCATCAGCATCGCCGTATAGTAGCGCACCGCGTCCACTTCGCTTAACCCAAACGCTTTTAACGCGATCAAGGAACGCATGCGCTCGTCGCGCGGAAACACCAGCACCTTGACTGTATCCAGCGCAATGCCATAGCCCGCCAGGAACTGCTGCAAGTGTTGGAACACCACCTGCGTCAGTTCATGAATCTTTTCATTGACCGACTCCAGCGCCGTCACCTGAATTACCTGGTTGATGGCCTGCTCGACAACTGGCCCGGCATACACGTTCACTTCGGCTGTCGTCAGCGCGTGCCCGCGATAGGGCATATGCTGCACCAGCCGTACCGCATCTTGCGCCGTATTGACGTGGATATAATAGTCCACATCATAGGTCATTTCGGCCATTTCCCGCGAAAGCGCGACCCCTCTCGTCTTCACCACCAGCTTTGCCCGGTTGATGTACAGCGCCTCATATTGCCAGGGACTCTGCCCGCCATAAAACGCCTGCTGAATCGAACCGAAAATAGGCCGCTGGGGTGTCGCAATGGGATATTGCCCCGTTTCATACACGTTGAGAATCGCTCCGCGCGACTTCAGCACGCAGAAATGGTTACTCTCCACCGTAAGCAGCGCCCCATTGAGGATATCATTCCTCGGATAGTGCCAGAGCAGAATCTCTGGCCCCATCACCTCTTCACCATCGGGGCCAAGGGTAGAAATAACCTGCGCAAGTGCCATGTTAGATTCCTCCTGTTGAGCAAGCATGCTCTTTCAAATATACATAAAATACAGTGACCGCACATATAATCTGTTACGTTCCGGCTGGCTTCGGCTTCGTGAAGGGGAACTCGTGCCGAAACATGCGGGCAATCACCGCAATGGGCAGCAACAGCCACGGCAGATTCGCCAGCAGAACGAGCGGAAGATGAGGGCTGGCGTGGGGGCCATAGATTTCCTCAGAAAGAATAATAATAACGTTCGTCATCATCACCGACGCCCAGATGATGCTGGGAATGCGTATCCAATCTTTCGCCTTCAAGTAAGCGTAGATGGCGACAGCGTAGAAGGGGCCGAAAAAAAGAGAATCAATCCAGATCGTAGCTTTCCACCAGGGTGGACGAGCCATCAGCAAGGGATCATAGGTGTTGCCATACGAATGAATGAGATCAACCAGCGGCGCGGGCGGCCAGATAGGATACTGGAAGTGGTAAGGGTCGGGGATAATAATTTGCTCGATATCGACAATGTACGTGATAAACAACAGATTCACCAGAAAGAACGCCACAAACACCAGATCGAGCCACCGCTCTCTGAGCGCAATCGGCACCCGCGCAAGCTTACTCGTCGGCTTTGGCGAATCAACTGCCTCCTCCATCGGTTGCGACAAATCGGCCACAAGACCAACTCCTTCCCAAATCTGGATACAAGCATCCTCGTACGATGATACCTCATCAGTCAACTGAGCGACGTTGCCATCCATGCGGGCCGATCAATAGAAGCGCGCTGGTCCACCCAATCGAGCGCGGAACTGGGTCACGGACTCCGGGTTGACATGCGCGCCAATGCGCGCCAGGAAGATATTAGCCGGGTCCATATGTAGATTGGGTTCGGCTGCCGCCATCTGCTCGAAGCCCACCTTCTGGAACAGCCCGCGTATCATCCCGCCATAGCGCATGCTGCCCAGGCCAGTTCTCTCCATATCCCAATGCCAGGCATAGCCCAGGGCAAACAAAATCACCTCTTCAAAATACGTTGGTTCCAGGGCAAATTGAAGCAGCGCGCTTGCCAGGCCCAAATGCCGCCAGTTGGCGCTCACCTCAATTGCCACCTCATACAGATCATGAATGCCTTCCCACCAGCCATCGCCAGCGCAGATGCTCACCTGCCCAATCAACAACCCTTCCGGCGTATGCGCCACCACCAGTTCGGAATCGGGCCGCAGCGCAATGCGCTTCAGCAGCGCTTGCTCCCGGTCGGCCCGGCGCGCAAACGATTGCAAGCCCTCATCCGGCTGCAAGCGTTCCACCAACGATGGCGGGCACCAATCGCGCAAAAGAATGCTTCCGCGCGGCGTCTCCAGCGTTTTCACACGCGGCTCTGGCGTCTGCCCGGCTACGCGCAGCAGATCAGGCACGCCCGCGCTGGTTGCCTCCGGGCGCACTGCGGGAAATGAGCCTTCTGGCACATGCGGGTGCGCGTGCGGATACGCCTGGCGCACCTGCGCGGGCAGAAAGAGGCGGCGCGCCTGGGCCACGATGCGGCGATTATAGCGCTCGATTTCTGCGCGTCGTGGCTTCGCCGGAAAGTCATCTGGATGGTCCAGAAACCGCAGCGGCAGCGCGTCAGGGCTTTCAGCCTGCCAGCGATCAAGCCAGGCATTGGGAATCGCCTCAGGCAGCGGTTTCCCCGCTAGCTCCGACCAGACCAGCGCCCAGGCGCGGGGCACCACGCGATAGATATCATAGCCGCCGCCGCCCAGCGCGACCCAGCGCCCCTGGCAGTGCTCGTGCGCCAGATCATGGATGAGTTTGGCCTGCGCCGCCGCTGCCCGCGTCGTCAGCGCGAGATGCGTCAGCGGGTCCCAGGCATGTGTATCACAGCCATGCTGGCTGACAATCAGATCAGGGCGAAACGCTTCGACCAGCGAAGGCAGCAGCGCTTGAACCGCTTCCAGCCAGGAATCATCCTCGGTGTACGCATCCACCGGAATATTCACGCTAAAGCCACGCCCGGCCCCCTGGCCCAACTCCAGCACATCGCCCGTGCCGGGAAAAAGATAGCGGCCCGTTTCGTGAAACGAAACCGTCATCACGCGGGCTTCGTCGTAAAAGGCCCACTGCACCCCATCGCCATGATGCCCATCGAAATCGACATAGAGGATACGCGCCTCGTATTCCCGCAGCAGCGCGGCAATTGCCACCGCCGCGTCGTTATAGATGCAGAAGCCAGAAGCGCGGTCACGCATCGCGTGATGCAAGCCTCCAGTTGGATTAAAGGCATGGCGCGCCGTGCCAGCCATCACCGCCCGCGCGGCAGCCAGCGTTCCGCCAACAATCCGCGCCGAAACGGTGTGCATCCCCTCAAAGATCGGGTTATCGCCCATCTCGAACCCATACAGTTCTGGATTGAGCAAGCGCTCGCCGGTAAATCCATCGGTCCCGCCCGCGCCCCCTGGAGCACTCAAGCGCTCCACAGCTTCCACATATTGGGCGCTGTGCGCCAGCAGTAACTCTTCCCGGCTCGCCTCTTGTTGATTCAGCGTCTCGGGGCCATCAAGCTGAAGCGCACCAACAGCCTCTAACAAATCGACTAGCAGCCTATGGCGACGCGGGCGTAGGGGATGCTCTGCCCCAAAATTGTACTGCTCCAACTGGGGGTCATGCACAAAGAGCACCCCGGCCTCTGGTGGTGTGGCAGTGGTAGGAACGGTTTTCGGGCCGCCTTGCGCGCTCTGGTCATCTGAAAGGCTCATGTGCCGCCTCCTTCTCGCTACGCATTACCAATGTTCCCCTGCTCATTCTTGTTAGGCAATGATACCAGCACCTGTCGATGATGGAAAGAAGCAGCTGTGATTTCCACCGTATCTGCGAAACGGAAAAAATTGACCTCATCTCCAGCGCAAAGCAAGATAATCAATAATTCTTGATCCTCATTCCACATGTCCTAACTGCGAAAAAATTCCACCACAACTGCGAAAAAATTTCATTTTTCCATCGTAACCGCGAAAAAATAAACAGGTCCTCTACTGGGGTTTGAGCAGCACCACCCGTTTACGAAGGACCAACCTCTGAAACCTTTCAGCCCAGAAGCAACCTCCAGCTCATATCACCAAGTGCTCTTCCTGCTACCCAGTCTGCGCCTCTCGTGCATAGCCATCATTGCTATTTAAAGCCAGGCAAGGGCGGTTTTGCGACCAAGCGATATGACAGATGCTGCGCGCATGTGCTTGGTAGGTACCGGACATTATCTCAGTCTATCTATCCCGCTTCTCAGGAAGGGAGTGGTGTACTACAATACAGGCGGCCAAGGAAATAGCCCATGAATCCAAGCCCAAGAGGGAAGTATATGGATCCATTCGCTTATCTTGATCGGCTTCCACTGCATCCCCAGCCAGAACCATTGGAGTCTTTTTCGAGCTATCTGCTGCGCCTGACCGAGGCAAATGAGCACCGTCGGTACAGCGATCTGTCCCACCTGTTCTCCATCCCAACCTCTACCTTTTTCCAGATCGCCGATTATCCCCTCCGCTCCTTTGGGGTCCTGCCAAAACGCACGGGGTGTTCACTAGACCGCCTGCTGGCCACAACACTATTTCACGTCGCCAAGAAGTTTCGACGCTCGACCCTCCCACTCTTCTTTTCGCGCTTCTTTGCTGGGAGCCTGGGCAACCATCTTCGCTACTGCCCAGCGTGCTTGAGAGAAGCTCCCTATTACTCGCTGCTTTGGCGTTTCCTGGCTCTTCCGGGATGCGAGCAGCATCAAACGCGTTTGCTGGAGCAGTGCGGATGGTGTGGAAGCAAGATTCCCCTTTTTCGTCTCCCCGCTCGAATAGGAATCTGTCCGGCATGTGGTGTCGAACTGCATACGTGCAGAGCCGATCAGCTCACTAGAGCCGAGCAACACCTGACCACGCTTCGGACCGGCGATCTTACATTTCTTTTGGCACCCCACGCCTTGGAAGAGGAGGTAGGGCTCGAACGAGCGACTGGGCAGCGATGGACCACCCTCAGACGTACACAACGGTATCTGCGACAGGAAATGGCTGAACGTTTGAAGTTACCGAAGTGGCAGGTTATCAATATTGAGCAAGGAAGTTCCGGTCAAGGCGGACCATTGCTCAATTATTTCCGGTATGCCGACGTGCTTGGCATCCCTCTCCAGGCCGTGTTTGACCTCGAGCTTTCTCAGGGAGCAAATCAGTTACCAGTGACGCAGGACAGACCTATTCTACAAACTGAATGGCAGGTGAGAAGGCGACGGCGCGAAGCGGACCTTGTTGCCCAGGTTCAGGCAGTAATACATGAGCAACAATCTCGTGGAGAGCCTGTTTCCCTTGAGGGGGTAAGTAAGTATCTCGGCGTAACCTATCAGCTTCTTCAGCATTACCCTGCGGTCAACGCCCTCTTTGACTTGGAATCTTTAAGTTCCTCCTCAAAGAAAGAGGTGATTTAGGGTAAAGCAAAGCATTTATCTGCATTAAATCCTGGCACAGCTTCCTTGGCGTATTCAGAGGAGCTACGACAAGATAGACCAATTTGGTGGTGGACTCCTTATCAGAGAACCCCAATATCTTGATTTTTTTAGGTCAGAACCTCTACATATGGGTTTTTTCGGTTATTTTCGCGGGTAGCGCTAAAGCCTGGAAGAGTGGTTCCATCAGCGTAGACCAGACAAGGGATCTCGCTAAATCGGTGACAGTCGAGAAGATTTTCTATAATGCTCCCTGATTTGTGTATGTTCACAATAATGTTTGACACTTTTCAGCTTGCCATCCCAGGAAAATCGAAGGGTTTATCACAATGAAAGTTTGACACTAACAGCGAGCGCTCGTTTATACTATCGCTCGGTTGTTTACAATAATGTTTTCCGCTCGTCTATTAGAAAAGGGCTTCCTGGCTACTCGCTGGGAACCTGCTCATCTCTGATAGGTGAGCATCCGTTCTACGCTGCCATTTTCAAATTCATCTTATGAAAATCCCAGATTTTTGAACTTATGACTCAAGTAGCCAGGACAGCTCCAGGCAGCCGCGCGCTAACGCATTATGATTAGCTGAGAATTATTTCTAGGAACGGATTCATCGTTCCTGATCCACTCACCCAGAGGAGTTCGCGCGCCCGTGTCATAGCCACATAGAGCAGCCGACGTTCAAGCGCCTCATGTTCGGCCCGGCCTAATTCATCGTCTCCAGGAGACTGAGTAGCAAATCGATCAACTGAACAGCCCACAACAAAGACGGCGCGGAACTCTAGGCCTTTTGCTCGGTGAATCGTCATCAATTGGACGCCTGGCCCTGCCGTTCCGCGTCCTTCCAGTTTTGTCCCTGGAATCCCGCAGGCTTGCAATCTGCGATAATACTGCGCAATGATGCCTTTCGTTCGGGCAATAATGGCAATTTCTTCAGGAGATATATCTGCGGTGGCTTCCTGGATAGCGGCTGCAACTGCTTGCTGTTCCTCATCCTCGGTCTCGAATGCGCGAATGATCGGCGTTGCGCCACTGAGCAGTGAGATGCCCCCATCTATTCCGAGTGCTTCTCCATTGAGCGCGCAGGCCGAGCCTGCCACCTGCGAAGCGGCTGCCCGAATTTGCTCGGTAGTTCGGTAATTGATCTGCAACTGCACATGCCTGCGCCCGATGGGGATATTGAGCAAACGAACATATGAGCCACGCGCATAGATTTGCTGGCGTGTGTCCCCCAGCAAGAGCAGACTGTTTTCCCCTTGCCCAACCAGCGCCAGCAGCAGACGTATCTCCGGCGTGCCCATGTCCTGGGCCTCATCAACAATTACCGCTCGATAGCGATAGGGCAGGCGTATCTGCCCGCTTACCAATAACTGTCGGACCCGCCGCAGCACATCCGGCCATTCCTCCCAACCGCCGTCGGCCAGGGACTGCCGGTATGCCTCGAAGACCGGCCAGATTTTTGCGCGCTGATTCTGAGTGAACGCTCTCCCTCGCCCGGTACGATCTACGCGGAGATAGTCTTCCAATGTAGAGACATCCCGCTCCTGAACCACTTCCTTCCATTCGGCCCGATAGAAGGATGGCAAGAAACCAAGCGTATCATGCGCGTGAACCGCTTTCCGCATCAGATAGGTGGCTCGGCCCTCTTCGATGATCGTGAAGGATTCATGGGCCAGGTCGCGCAATTGCTTTGCCAGGGAATGGACATGCTTCACCTGAATGCGCCGTCGGGTCTCCGGGTCATTCTCGCAGAGACTCTCTAGTAGGGTTGCCAGGTTCTCTGCGAGATTGATGGTGAACGTCGTCAGCAGCACGTGGTCATCCGCGTCGGGATACACTTCAGCAGCCAGATAGCGCGCGATGCAAGCCAATCACCGTTTTGCCTGTGCCCGAGCCGCCGCTAACCAGCGCCGGGCCATCGAAGCGCCGCTGGACGATACTCTGCTGGCTCGGATGCAAAAAGAGCCGCCAACGCTCCAGAGGATAATTCAGCGCCTGCTCAAGCTCGTGCTGGCTGGTGACCATCACGAACCGCCGCCTGCTTTCCGGGCGAGATAAGGCGACCTCGATGGGGTCAGGCTCAGGGGTGGCAGCCGGGGTCAGTTCTGGCTCGCGCAGCGCGAGTGGGCGTTCTCCAGGGTTGTCATCCAGCGCTAGATGCCTGACGGCCTCGGCAACGTTTGCTTGCAGCACGCCCAAGACCTGCATCAGCGTCTCATGGGTGGCACAGGCTCTGAGGGTTGGCATTAGGATGGCAGGCACCCCTGCCTGGAGCAGTTGTTCATCGGTGCAGTGAGCCAATAGGCCAGCTTCTGGCGCGAGCGCGGTTCCCAGCGAACTCGCGGGCGACTGGGCATCTCGCTCGCTGGTGGGGACAACCACCAGCCCACGCGCGTCATCGGGCGACAGATAATGCGTCCGCGCCCAGCGATAGGCCGCCTCGTGCTTATCCACCCAGAGCAAGACATAGGTGCCATCGCCCTGCGGGTGGGCAACGATGGCGCGATAATCATCGGTGACGCGAATGGAGCGCAAACGTGGCTCGCGGGCTTCCCGAATGCCCTCGTAGTTGAGCGAAGGATGCGCCGGATTTTGATAAAATAAGCGAATTATCTGCCTAACCCGTGGGCGCACCTGCCCTGGCAGCTTCTCCAACGCGCCCAGAAAATCATCAGAGATGGCAACCTGCGACGCCGGTTTCCTGACAAGCGCCATAGATACTCCCCTTTCACTCGACCATGCGCAGCTTGCACGGCGTTGGATCGATATTCAGTAGCAAGGGCCGGGCAAAGCTGCTCATCGCCACCAGCGCCTGCCCTGGAGCCAGATTTGGCAGACGCTGCCAGAGCGAAGCATCCACGACCCCCAGCGAGCGCTTGAGCCGACTGATAACGTTGGTATCGGCAATCTTATGCAGCACATAGTTGTTAATCAGGCCCAGCACTTCATCGGGCAGATGCTGCGGCAACTGCGTGACGAAGACCATCCCCAACCAGCGCTTGCGGCCCCGACGCGCCACGCGCGCCACCTGCTGAAACAGCACCGGCATTTGTTTGATGCGTTCCGAAGACAGAAATTCGTGCGCCTCTTCGATAATAATCATCACGCGGCGCTGCGTTTCACCCTGTTCAGTCCGTTTGTAATTGTCGTTCTGGGCCAGGTGCAGCCCGCGCAGCAGCTCGGCAATCACCAGGTTATTGATCTGCGGGGAATCGGTATCGCTCAGGTCAATAATCACCACCTGGCCTGGCTTCGTCATGCCTGGATAATCCAGCGGCGGCGCGCCGGGGTTATCGAAGATTTTCAAGCGCAGTAACTGACTGAGCTTGCCCTGCACCACGCGCCAGCTTGCGGGCACCTTGGGCAAGTCCTTTTCCCGGCCAAGCGCCTGACTGACCTTATCTTTGGACCGCGAAAATTCCTGGCTCATAAAGCGCTGCTCAGGGGAATTAAAATCCTCTGGCGTCTTTTCCCCGGCCACGATCTCCCCGCAGGCCCGCACCATATCGTAGATATGCTCCAGCCGCATCCTGGGATAGCCTTCCTCCAACTCGTCCAGTTCCAGCAGTTGGTCATGCTCCTGCGGCGTGGAGGGAAATACGCCAATGTCGCGGAGTATCTGCTTCGTAAGATCGTAGGCTTTCTGATAGCGCTGCTGCTGGGCATCGTTCAGATCCAGCACCTCCATGACCAGGTAGGGAGAAAGCCGACAGAACGGGAGCGAGAATGCCCTGGTGCGGCGAGTATCTGGGCAGGTGGTTTCACGTCCCACCAGATGACAGACAAAGACATGCTCTACCCCTTGTGGCAAACGCCCGCGTTTGGCCAGAGCGGCCAGCATGACGGGATCATCTGTCGGCTGGTAGATTTGCGTGTATTCGCCTTCGGTGTCGATCAAAATCGTGGCAAGGCCAGCCTGCTGAAAGCTGCTGACCAGTCCCGAGACGGTGGTTGATTTACCGCCGCCCGTCGTGCCCAGAATGCCCAGATGCCTGGGCAAGACCGATTTCTTGCCCGAGGGAATGGCCGCCACGATCTCTTCATAGCCCACCGGCACGCCCAACGGAATATCGCCGTCCAGGCGCAGCGTCTCGCGCGTAGTTTCGGTATCCAGCACAAAGACGGGGCTATTGGGCAGGGGACGCAGCCGGGGCGGAATGAGGATGCCGTCCAGGTCTTCGCCAAGCAGTTCTACCTGCACCCGGCCATGATAGCGCGGCAGAAAGATGCCACCGCGCACTGCCGTCGTAATCATAATCGGCGCGTCGCCGCGCAAGCCGTCAGGTTCGGCGAAAGGGCCTTTCACCACAATGCCCACGTACCGCCGTTCATCCGGCATGCTTTTGACTCGTATCAGCGACTGCGAGGGAACCTTGCTGATCTCCTCGCGGGGAACAAGCACCGTAATGGTATTGTCTTCGCTGCTGGGTAGGTCGAACATCGTGCGCCCAACAGCGCCCCGATATTCTGGAGGCTCGGTCCACTCGCCGCCTGCCTGGGCAATATCCTGATCGAGCCGCTCCAGCGCATCTTGAGGAATGAGCGCGCTCAAATAGTCATGCTCTCCAATCCCGTTGTGTTCAAGTTCGCCCATCAGAAAGCTCCTCTTCTCATCGACGCGTCTCGCGCTCGCCGAGATAACGGAACGGCTCGCCAACCTCGGCATAGGCAAGTTGAATGGCCGCTTTGAACGTTTCCGGCCCGAAGGTCACGCGGCAGATGGTATCGGCCAGATCGATCAACATGGGAAAGCCGCGATGCTCTTGCAGCAGACTATCAGCCATCACGATCAGCGCGGCCTCGGCTGCGTGGTCACGATGCGCGTAGAAGACATAGGGCGGCGCGGCAGGTGACGCCCGATAGATACCGACGACAATTTGCTCGCCCACCTCGTCCACAAATTGGCGCGCTTCCCGCTGGAGGCCACGCGGAAGATGTCCATCCACAATGTCGCGCATCATCTGAACAGGCGTGTCCACCAGCGCAAACTCCAGCGGATAGAGCGCGTCACCTAGCGTCAACACCACGCGATCTGCCGGCGCGCTGGAAACAAAAACCCATTTGCGGTGATTGATGAGCAGGTCACGCCAGAGCGAAAGACTGTGACGCAGCAGCGGCATATCACCATCAATGACCAACCCGCCTCCGGTCAGCAGTTCATAGGGAATAGGATTGCCATGCCCCATACGCCAGAGCGCTTGGGATTTCTGCATGAGAATCGCGCGCTCGGCATAGGCCATGATGCCGCGTCGGGTCAGTTCGCTCAGCGTATCGCGGGTATGTTCCGCGTTGATGCCATCGCGTTTTTCTCTGCGCTCCAGTAACGCAATGGCCTCAGCTATAGGGTCGAATCCGCTGACTCGCAAATCGCGCCGATAGAGCCGCTGAAGCCAAGTACCTTGGTCACCTTGATAGGAAACCAGCGACACCCCAATCTGAGTAAGCGTCATAGGCAGCGCGTCATGTATCTGGCAGGTGCCATCACACGCTTCAACCGCTCCGTTAAACAGCAGCCCGCGCTGGATACGTTCCAGCATGGCTGGCTGCGCGCGATAGTATCCGGCATTGGCTGGCCGGTTGGGCCGGCGGAAGACGTAGGGAAAGAGTTCAGCGCGAATGCGTTCGCGCAGATGCGCCTCCTGCCCCACCGCTTCGGCCACTTCCTGCTCAAGCCGCTGATACATCTCGGCCAGGTCTTCGCCGGGTCGCCAGGTATCCAGATTCAGGGCATCTTCGAGCGCTTCTCCAAAAGCAGCCTTGAACTCATCGCCCTCCAGCGCGAGCAGGTCTTCTGCATTCGGCAGGCTCCATGTTCCATCATTTGGTGGCTTCCCGCTGACCATCGTACTCACCTCATCTTCACCACGTGCCCAGCAGCCAGTCACGGAAGCCAGGGCCACCTTGCTGGCGGAGCAAGTATCGAGCATACGCGGCAGCTTTGGCCGGGGGAAGGTTCTTCTCGGTAACGAGCGCGTGGGTCAGGAATGCGAGCCGCTCCCGAAAGGCAAGGGGCGCAGATGGCGCGACCATCCGCTCAAGGAGCAGACGCGCAGGGGCCAGCAGTTCCAGCGCCAGCCGGTCAGCTCGATCTTCGACCTCCAGCACCGTTCCGGCGGGAAGTCCTTCATCAGGTCGCTCCATGAGATGGTGCAGCACACCCAACGGCACGTGAGTCAGCACAGCATGCAGTCGCTCCTCCACCGTGGGCGAGCGTGCGCCGTCCAACACCGGCAGGATGGCTTCGCCAAGCGCGGCCAGCGCGCGCTGGCGCGGTCTTTGATAATCAAGCAGGAAGTGCGCCAGTTCATGGGCCAGGGTGAAGCGCTGCTCATCGGGCGGGTCGGCGGCGTCAATCAAAATCAACCCCTTGCCGTGATACGCGATGAGACAGCCTCGCAGTCGCCGGTCGCGCCCCATCAGCGTGGCATCAACGCCGAGATGTGGCATTCTGGCGGCCACGTGATGCAGATGCAGCCGGGCCTGAAAGGCGATCTCTACGGGCAAGGCCCACCCGGCAGCAGCCTCTATATCCACGGAACCTTCAGGTCCATAGCCGGCGAGATTCCAGAAATCTTCCGCCAGCGTCTCCAGCAAATAGGGGCTATCCATCAGATGGTTCCTCATCATCCGGGTCTTCATCTGGAGCCTCATCATGATCTCTCGCGGCCAACAGCAGCGGGGGCGGCACATCAGCGGCATGCTGGAGCGCCGCGCGTGTCTCGACGGCTCGGACCAATTTCATCAGACTCAGCGGATTGACGCCGGCATACTGGGCAATCCGCTCAATATCTTCACGGAACGCGGGTATCTGTTGGCGCGGCCGGCGGCACAGGGCCAGTTTCGGCAGAGCCGCGTCATCACAGCCTAAAAAGGCGGCCAATTTCTGCTCATCCAGCCCTTCCTGCTGCTGATAGGCAAAGAGCAGCCCAGCCAGCAAGGTTGGGCGCTCACGAGCGCCTTGCGCAAGGCGAGCAAGCGATGGCATGTGGTCATTCATCGAGGTTTTCTCCTATCCGGCGCAGCCGCCTGGCAAGCCGATCTTTGACCCGTTTGACAGCCTCTGCCTGTTCGTCCGCCGACAAATGCGTCAACCCCAAAAGCTGCACATACGGCTGCGAGGAACGCACACGATCTACCAGAAGCCCTACGATCTGCCGTTCTATGGGATCAGGGAAGTATGCTTGTACTTGCAGCCAGAGGTTTTCCGCATCGATGCGAGCGATCACTCTATCTATATCCTGTTGCTCGTCGATGAGATCAGGTTCTTCTTGCTCTGGCGTAAGCAAGGTGAGATAGCGTTGCGAGCGGGTCTGCCGGGCCTCTTTCTGACTCATGTTCTGAAAGTCACGGTGGGCAGCCATTACGAGATATCTTTGCAGCGAAGCGAGTTCTGGGTCATAGCGCTCAGGACCTTCGAGATAGTCGAGCAACGCCTGGCCGACAGCCTCCTCTACCAGCGCTGTATCAACCGAGCTTACGCCGCCGACAGCGGTAGCGCACACGCGAGCATAGGTTTCGCGCATGAGCGCTTCGTAGAGCCATTCGGCCATTTCAGCCGGGGCGGTTGAGTCATCATACGCCAGCAGCCGTTGGTGCCAAGCATACTCTTCAGGTGTTGCTTTCATACGCATCATGCTCCTATCTAACTCATGTTCCCACGAATCCGCGAAACTTCGACACGCGCCTATGATTTGCTTTTTTGCAGCACGAGGACATATTCGGTGCGCATGCGCTCTTCCATGCCGATATACGGCATGAGACGCCGGCGATCACTGATTGTGCGAGCTTGCAGGAAGACCGGCGCGAAGCGGTGCTGCCCCGGCAGTTCCAGGGCGGCAGCCATTTCCTGAAAGGCTAGATGGGTGGGGATGGAGATTTTGCGAATGTTAGAAGGGCAGACCACGAGCGCGGCATGCCCACCGGGCCGCAAGACGCGCCCAAGTTCACCAAGCACCTGCCACATATCCGCAAAATAGCGTTCAACCACTACTGCCTTTCTGCAATCTAGTTCGCTTACCTGCGCGATCAGGCGCTGTACGAGGGGAACCTGCCAGGGCTGGTCTCCATTTGCGGAGGGGGCTGGCATCGGCCCGCGCTCCGCGCCAATGTAGCTGTGACCGAGCAGGCTATATTCTTGCAGGTTGATGGAGAGTACATCCGCTAACCAGCCAACAGCCAGCTTGTGGGCACGGGTGTAATCGAGTGCGTTGCAATAGGGTGGAGAGGTGACAACCAGATCAACCGACGCTTCGACCAGTGATAAGCGCCGCGCATCCTGGCCGACCATAGAAGCCGTGGCTGGCTGCGGTGCCTGAGTTATCTGCTCCACAAATTGTTGCATCTGCGCGGTCATACGTTTGAGGCGCTGCCGGAAGAGGGCTAGCACATCCGGGGGCATGGGATGCGCCAGATAATGATGGCGCGAATGGACGACATCTCGGGCGTTGGCAACGCTGGTCTTTGCCAGAATCAGCGAGGAGAACGCGATATAAAAGAAGCGTTTCTCGTCGTCCGACGCAGCGAGGTCCGCAATGGCTTGCTTGATGAGCGCGAGCTTTGCTGAGACTTCTGGCAAAAACCAGTAGTCCCGGTTGTGGAAGAGCGGCAGCGCTGGCACATGCTGGCGCTCTCCCTGATCATAGCGCGTGCAGGCAGCTTCAATGCTCTTGAGCAATTGTTCGCTGGAGTATTGCAGTCTGTCAGCAGGCAGCGGCGTGGTTTTGACCTGGCAGAGCAAGCGCGCCAGTGGGTCGATTTCGACGCCCAGCGCTTCCCGGCCCAGCAGCAGCGATTCGACCAGGGTGGTGCCGCTGCCTGCCATCGGGTCCAGGATGCAATCGCCTGGGTTGCTCCACTGGCGAAGAATCCAGGCAACCAGGGGAGGAGGGCATTTCGCTGCAAACGAGTGCAGGCCATGTGTGGCATAGCTTGTTGGTTGATTGAGAAAATCAAGATCAAATTCCTGACCCAATTGGCTCGATTGGAACATATCCGCTCTCTTTAAAACTCTCTGTTCCATCAAAGCTTCATCTCCCTGGCGGTAGCTTAGTGAATCATAAGGCTAATCCGCAAATCATTGACGGCCTGACGACATTCTAAGTGACAATGGAGACGATTGCAACGAGAGGTAGAATAGATGAGCGAATGCCCCCTTTAAAAAACTAACTCAACACACCTCATGGTAAGCAATATGTCGAAGATTCTATCCTTCATGGGAACAGTATATAGAGACAGGCGCATATTTTCTTATCAAGCATCCTACCTGAAATGAAGGTCAAAAGCGCCCAATAGATACGAGTACTCTTTAGGAGATGAGCATGACTGCATTTGCCCATTCAAAAAATGCCTCCGGGCAGAGGCAAATCCTGATCGACCATCTGCGGCAAGTGGCAGAGCAGGCAACACAATTTGCAGCCCCTTTAGGTGCCGCTGAACTTGCCTTCATCGCAGGCATACTGCACGACATTGGCAAGTTTCATCCAGATTTCCAACACTATCTGCTCGCCGCAGAGGCAAACCCGACACAGCGACACCATGGGCCTGACCATAAGGGCGGAGGCGCTGTCCTGGCAACGTCGATGCAGCTTGATTCCCTGGCCTTTCTGGTTGCAGGCCATCACGGTGGTTTGCCCGCGTGGTCAGAACTGACCGTCTGGCTGCGCGAGCGCGCCGCGAATCCCGCTGTGCAGCAGGCCATTCAATTGGCACAGGGCGCCATGGTTGAGTTGCAGACGCGCTCTGCCCCGCATCTCCCAGAACACCTGAAGCAAGCCCTTGAAGCCGAGTTGTTTGTTCGGCTGCTCTTTTCAGCGCTGGTGGATGCCGATTTTCTGGATACAGAACAGCATTTTCAAGGGCACCAGGCAGCTTTGCGCAGTGCAGCGCCAAACCTCACCACGCTCTGGGAGGCTTTCAGCGCCAGCCAGCAGCAGCTTTCTGGTCAGCGGGCAGATCGTGTCAACACCATTCGGCATGAAGTGTATCTTCACTGCCAGGAAGCGGCCACTTTACCTCCAGGATTTTTCCGGCTGACTGTTCCAACTGGCGGGGGTAAAACCAGGTCCAGCCTGGCTTTTGCGCTGCTCCATGCACTGAAATATGGCTTGCGCCGGGTGATCTATGCCATTCCCTATACCAGCATTATTGAACAAACTGTTGATGTCTTTCGAGACATCTTCCCTGATGAGAAAGCTGTTCTGGAACATCACAGCGCGCTGGCTCTCAAAGAGCCTGCTTCCACTCCTTCGCTCGCGGAGCAATGGGCGCGCCTTGCTGCTGAGAACTGGGATGCGCCGCTGATCGTTACAACGACTATCCAATTCTTCGAGAGCTTGCTCGCTTGCACCCCAAGCGCCTGTCGCAAGCTCCACAATATCGCCCAAAGTGTCATCATTCTTGATGAAGTCCAGATGCTCCCCACCCATGTGTTGGAGCCAATCCTCGATGTCCTGCGCCAACTGGTGAGCCGCTATGGCGTCACGGTGGTACTCTGCACGGCCACGCAACCAGCGCTCGACCACCACGCGGCATTCTCTGCTCTGGAACATATTCGTGAGATCATCCCCCAGCCGGAGCGGTTGTTTGCGGAACTGAAGCGCGTGGAGTATCACTGGCCACAGCAGGGAGAATGCTGGACCTGGGAGCAGGTGGCTCAAGCCATACAAGCGAGCCAGCAAGCGCTGACTATTGTGAACACCCGCGCTGATGCGCTGGCCCTGGTTGATGCCCTGGGATCAGACCCGGCGGTGCTGCATCTTTCTACCAGGATGTGCGGCGCGCATCGTCGGGCAGTGCTGCAAAAAGTCCGCCAACGCCTGAACGACGAAAAACCATGCTGGCTGGTTTCCACCCAGCTTATTGAGGCGGGCGTAGATGTAGATTTTCCGCTCGTCCTGCGGGCGATGGGGCCGCTTGATCGGATTGCCCAGGCCGCCGGACGGTGCAATCGGGAGGGTCGACGGCCATCAGGCGAGGTCATCGTCTTTGCCCCCGCTGCGGGCAGATTGCCTGCAGGACCTTATCGAACCGCAACTGAGGTGACGCAGGGCTTGCTCCGGGGCGGGACACTTGACCTCCATGACCCTGCTTTGTACGAAGCCTATTTCGCGCGCTACTACCGCCAAGTCGATAGAGACGAACCACATATCCAGGAGGCGCGGCGGCGTCTGGACTATCCAGCAGTCGCCGAACGTTTTCATCTGATCGGCGATGACACGACTTCGGTCATTGTCCACTACGATGCTCCAGACAGTCCTGGAGCGGTAGCTCATCTGCTCCATACTTTACAGAGCCAACCTGCGCACGCACGCGAGTGCCTGCGCAGACTCCAGCCCTACATCGTAGGGTTACGACCCCACGAATTGACGCAGGCCCAGAAGCGTGGGCTGGCAACTGAGGTGATTCCTGGTCTCTGGGAATGGTGCGGGAACTACGACCATTTGCGCGGCATCATGCTGGATAGCGCCTATGAGCCAGATCATCTAATCTGGTGAGGACACATACAGAAAGGAGCATCTATGTACTATCCGCCAGTTGAGGTGAAAGTCTGGGGCGACCTCGCCTGCTTTACTCGCCCCGAAATGAAGGTGGAGCGAGCCAGTTATCCGGTTATGACGCCCTCAGCAGCGCGCGGCGTTCTTGAGGCGATTTTCTGGAAGCCAGAGTTTCAATGGGAGGTACGGGAAATTCGCGTGCTGCGTCCAATCCGCTATTTTTCGATGCTGCGCAATGAGGTCAAAAGCCGGGCGAGCTATCGGAGGGCGCAGCAGCGGATAAAAGGAGGCGAAGGCTACTTTGCCGATGAAGATCGCACCCAACGACATACGCTGGCGCTGCGCGATGTGGCCTATATCATCACCGCTGATGTAGCGCTCCGGCCAGGTGTCAATGAGGAGGCTACGAAATTCCGCGACCAATTCCGGCGGCGCGTTGAACACGGCCAGTGTTACATTGTGCCTTATCTGGGCTGCCGCGAGTTTGCCGCTCACTTTGCAGAGCCTGATGGCAAAGAGCAACCGCTCGACCTCACTGAAGATTTAGGGCTGATGCTTTTTGATCTGAAATACCAGGGCGCAGGCAGCAGCAGAGGCGAACCCTATTTTTTCATGGCCCGACTGGAACATGGCATTCTGCGCGTGCCGCCAGCGCTCTATCCCAGGAGAGTTTAACGATGCTCTTACAACGCCTGAGCGAATACGCCGATCAGCTTGATCTCCCGCCAGCCATGTATCAAAGCGTTGCCATTCGCTACGTCATCATGCTTGATCGCGCCGGACGCTATCTGAATATCGTAGATCGCGCCAGCCAAAAGCAGAAAAGTGGAGTCGAGAGGCTAGCTCCTGACTGCAAGCGAAGTTCAGCTATTAAGCCCAAACTCCTGGCCGACAATGCCGAATATGTCCTGGGTATAGGACGGCCAACGGGTGACGCCGCGCGGGTGAGCGCCCAGCATGCCGCGTTTGTCGAATTGGTGCGCAACTGCGCGACAGTAACTGGGGAACCTGCCGTGGAAGCGGTGGCACGTTTTCTGGCAGAGCTTGCCCCCCAACATCTCAACTTGCCAGATGATTTTGATCCTGGCGCGAGGATGACGTTTGAGGTCGATGGCAGTTACCCTATAGACCTGCCTCGCGTTTGCTCCTACTGGGCCAGTGCCGCCGCTGCAACATCTGACGAAGACCCCTTGATGCAATGCCTGGTTTGTGGGCAGGTGCGTCCTGCCGTTGAGCGGCTGCCAATCCTGATAAAAGGTATTCCCGGCGGTCAACCAATGGGGATGACGCTTATTTCTGCAAATGAAGAAGCGTTTTTATCCTACGGCCTAAAAGCCTCTCTGATTGCGCCTACCTGCGAGGATTGTGGGCAGCGTTTTGGCAACGCGCTGAATGCGCTGCTCCAGCGGGAGGACACCCATCTCAAGGTTCCTCCAGTGGTCTACATCTTCTGGGCGCGGGAGCCAATGGAGTTTTCACTGGTCTCTATGTTCTCCCAGGCAAAGCCAGACGAAGTTCGGCAGTTCTTGCAGGCTCCCTGGCATAGCAAACCTGAGGCAGCCCATTTAGACACCGTTCCATTCTACGCGGCAGCGCTCTCCGCCAGCGGCGCGCGTATCGCCATCCGCGATTGGATTGAGACTACCCTGGGCGAGACACGCCGCCATTTGGAGCGCTACTTTGCGCTTCAGCAATTGGTTGGAAGCGATGACCAGACAAGATGGTTCCCTCTCTGGCGACTTACGAAGGCTACCATTAATAGCAGGGCAAAAGGCGAGGAACCAGCCCCACAAGTAGTGGAAGCCCTGCTGCACCTGGCACTCAAAGGTGGACCATTGCCAGATTGGTTGCTCTATCAGGTTATCCGACGCATCCGGGCAGAAAAAGAGGTCTATCCCGCGCGAGCGGCGCTCATCAAAATGGTGCTGCTCTCACAGCAATCAGATTTTGAAGGAGAAGATGACATGGCTGAACTCGATCTGTCCAACCGCGACCCTGCCTATCTCTGCGGGCGACTGCTGGCCGAACTGGAGAACATTCAAGAAGCCGCACTGGGGAATGTCAATCAGAGTATTGTAGATCGCTACTATGGGACGGCCTCCTCGGCCCCGGCCCTCGTCTTTGGGCGGCTGCTCGAGGGCGCGCAGAAGCACCTAGCGAAACTTCACCGCGACAAGCCAGGCGCCTATTTCAGTCTAGACGAGCGGCTGCGCGAGATTCTCAGTGGCATCGATGGCAATACCGGATTTCCGAAGACACTTACCCTGCGAAATCAGGGGTTATTCGCGCTGGGCTATTACCATGAGCGTGTTGCTAATATTCGGGCGGCCCAGGCAAAGCGGGCAGCGAAAGAAAGCTCTGGCACTCCTCCACCACCAGAGGAGCAACCCTAGCTCACAGGACATTCGACCAAGAAGTACTGGTAAGAATCGATACTACCAGAAAGCAGAGACATCCAGAAGGAGCAATGAACATGAGTACCTTGATCTACTGCAACGCCGAGAAGCGGCACGACTTTGTGTACCTTTTTGATGTGACCGATGGCAACCCTAATGGCGACCCGGATAACGGGAATCTGCCGCGCGTCGATCCTGAAACGATGCGGGGCATGGTCAGCGATGTTTCGATCAAGCGCAAGGTCCGCGATTGGGTGGATGCAACCCATGGCGAAAAGGAGCACTATCGGATATACGTTCAAAACAAGGGCATTGCACTGAACGATCTCCACAAGGAAGCTGACGAAGAAGTGCAAAAAGAAGCGCGCGAGAAGCAGCAAGAGAAGCAAGAGAAGGCCGATGGCAATCAGAAGCGGAGCCAGGAAGACGCGCGGCGGGAGTGGATGTGTCGGCACTTCTACGATGTGCGCACCTTTGGTGCCGTAATGTCTACAGGCGATTACTCAGCAGGTCAAGTGCGGGGGCCAGTGCAATTAACCTTTGCCCGGTCCGTTGATCCGATTACACCACTGGATATTACAATCACCCGCGTTGCGATTACGAAGTCAGGCGAAGACAAACGAACCGAGATGGGACGAAAGGCGCTGGTGCCCTACGCGCTGTATCTGGGCTATGGCTTTTTTACCCCGCACTTCGCCAGGCAGGCAGGATTTTCTTCAGAAGACCTCACCCTCTTCTGGACTGCCTTCCAATCAGCCTGGAACCTTGATCGTTCAGCCAGCCGGGGTCTGCTTGCCTGCCGCAGCATTTACATCTTCAGCCATGAACATCCGCTGGGCAATGTCCATGCTCATCGTCTGTTCGAGCGCATCAAAGTGCAGCGGCGCGCTGAGATTGAAATCCCCAGACAATTTAGTGATTATGCTGTGTTAGTAGATGACACAGCGCTCCCGCAAGGGGTGACATTGACGACGATTGAATGCTAATGGCCTGGCAGTGGTTCTCATCCCACTTGATAGAATGAGAACCACTGCCAGGCAGCATCCCACATCAACTGTCAGGAGGTGACATATCGTGGAGTCAGCAGACGCCTGGGAAGCAGAAGAGCCAGAGCGCATCATGATTTCCGCCCTAGAACACTACAGCTATTGCCCGCGCCAGTGCGCGCTCATCCACCTGGAGCACCTGTTTGACGAGAATATCTATACCCTCCGAGGACGTTTAGCGCATGAGCGTGTGGATACGCTGGCTAGTCGCCAAGAGGAGAGCATTCGGGTTGAACGAGCTTTTCCGCTCTGGTCACAGCGGCTAGGGCTGATTGGTCGCGCGGATGTGGTTGAGTTTCACGGGCAGACACCCTATCCAGTCGAATATAAGCTGGGAAAACGCAGAGAATGGCGCTATGAAGCGCTTCAGGTGTGCGCTCAGGGGATGTGCCTAGAGGAAATGTTCGGCCTCTCGGTAACACATGGCGCCATCTATTATTGCGCTTCCCGCACACGCCGGGAGATTAGCTTTGATGCCATGCTCCGTTCGGCAGTAGAGGAAGCAACAGTTGCGGTGCAGGCCATGCTCCGGGGAACAGCACTGCCCTCCGCGCCCAACGATCAACGGTGCGAGAAGTGTTCATTGCTCGAATCTTGCCTTCCTGGAGCAGTGGCTCAATCCCATCGGGTGCACCTATATGAGGTTGGGTTATTTCAGGTGGCAGATTCACTCCCTAAGCTCGATGACCGTGATCCATAAAGTGGTTTTGAACGGATTGGTCAGGAGGAAAGCGATGCGAGAGTTGCTGAATACACTTTATGTGACAACAGAGCGTGCATATCTTCATCTGGACCACGATACGATCCGCATGGAGCAAGGGGCAGAAACCTCATTTCGCATGCCGCTTCTCCATCTGGGAAGCATCGTCTGCTTTGGTGATATACTGCTCAGCCCAGCACTCCTCCATCGGTGTGCTGATGATGGCCGGTCCATCGTTTATCTTGACCGTGCTGGGCGCTTCAAGGCACGCCTTGAAGGCCCAACCAGTGGAAATGTACTGCTTCGATGGGCACAGTATACAGCTTCAGCAGACCCAGCCCGCACGCTGGCAATCGCTCGCAGTTGTGTGGCTGGGAAGATTCAGAACTGCCGACAAGTTCTTCTGAGAGGTGGCCGGGAGACCACTAATCCAACAGCGAGTACACAACTTTCCTCAGCGGCGGCAACACTAGCCCAGACACTTTCTCGGATTCAACATTGTCAGGATACTGATACTTTACGTGGACACGAAGGCGAGGCAGCACGCACCTATTTTGGCGTGTTCAATGCTATGGTGCGTGAGAATCGTGAGGCATTTCACTTGAATGGCCGCACGCGACGCCCACCGTTAGACAGGATGAATGCCCTCCTGTCATTTTTATATATGCTGTTGCTTACGGACTGTGTAGCCGGGATTGAAGGAGTGGGCCTTGATCCGCAGATTGGGTACCTTCACACGCTACGCCCTGGGCGTCCAGCACTGGCGCTTGATCTCCTTGAGGAGTTTCGACCTCTTTTAGCAGATCGGCTAGCACTCTCTCTCATCAACCGTCGCCAGGTCACCCGAGATGATTTCCGAGAGTATGAAGGTGGAGCCGTGTATTTGAGCGAAAAGGCACGAAAAGAAACTCTTATGGCTTACCAACGACGCAAGCAGGATGAGGTCTATCACCGAGTTGTAGATAAGAAGGTGCCATTAGGACTTCTTCCGCATATCCAGGCGCGTTTACTTGCACGCCATCTCCGAGGCGATCTCCCGGCATACTTGCCTTTTCTCTACCGTTGAAAGGGCTGTTTGTCAAGGCAGAGCCTGAGCAAGCTAAACAATGAAAGGGATACAGGTTGGATATTCTAGTTGCTTATGATGTCAGCACGGAGACTGCGGCTGGCCGTCGACGATTACGGAAAGTGGCTGAGGTTTGTCTCGCCTATGGACAGCGTGTGCAGAAGTCTGTATTCGAGTGTTCCTTGAACGAGATGCAGCTGGAGGGGTTGCAGTACCGGTTGCTCCATTGTATTTCTGAGCAGGAGGATCGGTTGCGTATTTATCGGCTGCCACAGCCCAGAGAACGCTATCTGTGGGTATATGGTATAACCAACGAGATCAACTTTGACGCCCCTTTGATTGTTTGATGAATTTTTCGTCAACTCCTGCCTACCCCGCATCCAGCTTCTCAGCTGGGTGCGGGGTAAAATAACTAAAGAAGTAGCAGATGAGTAGAAAGCAAGCGATGGATGCGCGAAAGGGGGGTGATGACAAAATGCCAGGGGATTCGCGCAGCGCACAAGTCAGCTTCAATCCAGGGATGAGCCTTGAAAGATCACAGATCAAGAGTTGGCTAGGTACTACAAACAGGACATTTCGCGCAAGGAGGCCAGTCCAGTCAAGTCTAGCCTGGCTTGGCTGCGCGAGCGGTCGCATCCGGCCTTTGGGCTGGATGAGGGTTGAAACTCCAGCTTGCGTCGGGCGTGCCACGCTTTGACGCCAGCGTCGCATCCGGCCTTTGGGCTGGATGAGGGTTGAAACGCAAAGAATGCCTGACCTACATGGTTGGTGACGCGTCGCATCCGGCCTTTGGGCTGGATGAGGGTTGAAACTTTTTGTGCGTATAGCGGTCTGCTACTTGCTTTTGGCGTCGCATCCGGCCTTTGGGCTGGATGAGGGTTGAAACATGAAGGCGCGTAACTCTTGCGCCATGAAATTGGAGCGTCGCATCCGGCCTTTGGGCTGGATGAGGGTTGAAACCTGATGAACAAACGCCCAATGCGTCCTCCACCGCGTCGCATCCGGCCTTTGGGCTGGATGAGGGTTGAAACACCTTCATATGTCGGGCTTCCGGCCTATCCACCGAGTCGCATCCGGCCTTTGGGCTGGATGAGGGTTGAAACATCAGGAACTCGCCCAAGGCAGAGGACACCACGGCTGAGTCGCATCCGGCCTTTGGGCTGGATGAGGGTTGAAACTTGTAACTGTTCGACCCATCTCATGCCAACCCCATTGTCGCATCCGGCCTTTGGGCTGGATGAGGGTTGAAACCTCTGTCATTTCATCGATGATTTCACCAATAGTACAGTCGCATCCGGCCTTTGGGCTGGATGAGGGTTGAAACTTTTTAGGGCCATACCCGCAACGGGCAATTGCCTGTCGCATCCGGCCTTTGGGCTGGATGAGGGTTGAAACACCTTATAAACTTAGGAATCAGCCAACATCACCGTAGTCGCATCCGGCCTTTGGGCTGGATGAGGGTTGAAACGTTATAGGGATCAGTTTCAAGATGCGTCGTTTCCGCTGTCGCATCCGGCCTTTGGGCTGGATGAGGGTTGAAACATTCATCGTCCCTGGAGTGATTTTCCGGCCAAGTTTGGGGTCGCATCCGGCCTTTGGGCTGGATGAGGGTTGAAACTTGAACATATCCACCGCCGGGGGCTGGGAACGCGCCAGTCGCATCCGGCCTTTGGGCTGGATGAGGGTTGAAACATAGATGCCAGCAGCATCAGCCATCTTGCCCAGAGTCGCATCCGGCCTTTGGGCTGGATGAGGGTTGAAACCCAGCCAGTATCCCTAATAGCCTGGTAACGCTCTAGTCGCATCCGGCCTTTGGGCTGGATGAGGGTTGAAACCTGAACAGCGGCCACGATGGGCGCGGCAGCGGGCACAGTCGCATCCGGCCTTTGGGCTGGATGAGGGTTGAAACCTTGCGCCAGGCGCGGCTGAGGCCCCCAGCGGGGAGCCTCATGTCGCATCCGGCCTTTGGGCTGGATGAGGGTTGAAACAGTTCCCGCGCGTCGTAGGTGTCGAGCAGATGGAAGCGTCGCATCCGGCCTTTGGGCTGGATGAGGGTTGAAACGTGAGGCGCGAGGTGTGGTTATGACGTGGCAAGAGTCGCATCCGGCCTTTGGGCTGGATGAGGGTTGAAACAAGTTGACGCTGACGCGCACCTTGAAGCCTTCCAGGTCGCATCCGGCCTTTGGGCTGGATGAGGGTTGAAACACGGTGACAGCGACCAAGTTCGCCCATGCCAACGGCGCGTCGCATCCGGCCTTTGGGCTGGATGAGGGTTGAAACTTGAAGAGCCGCTTGTCTCCCGATATCTTACCGTGTCGCATCCGGCCTTTGGGCTGGATGAGGGTTGAAACCTTGAGTTCGGGCAGGATGGCTTGGGCAGCCTGCCGTCGCATCCGGCCTTTGGGCTGGATGAGGGTTGAAACCATCCGAGAGCTGCACCTGCTGCAAGAGGCTGTAAGGTCGCATCCGGCCTTTGGGCTGGATGAGGGTTGAAACATGTTCAGAGAAAGGCAACGCCCCGGCGGCTACAGCCTGGAGGGCGTCGCATCCGGCCTTTGGGCTGGATGAGGGTTGAAACCTCCACAAATCGCTCAATGAGCGCTGAAAAGTCCTGTCGCATCCGGCCTTTGGGCTGGATGAGGGTTGAAACATCGTCTTCCGGCTCATCAAACACTTCCTGCGTGGCGTCGCATCCGGCCTTTGGGCTGGATGAGGGTTGAAACATCCTCATATTCGCTGTAGAAGATCAGTTTATGCCGTCGCATCCGGCCTTTGGGCTGGATGAGGGTTGAAACGCGCAGACGCATAGCAGCAGTGGCACCGTGCAAGGCGTCGCATCCGGCCTTTGGGCTGGATGAGGGTTGAAACTCCTATGACAACAGCACCCAGGCGAGCGTGCCCGCCGTCGCATCCGGCCTTTGGGCTGGATGAGGGTTGAAACATATAGCTGGTGCCATCGCGATAGTACGCGATGACGTCGCATCCGGCCTTTGGGCTGGATGAGGGTTGAAACACCAGCGAGCCGTGGGGCATCGCCGTTGCCAGCGTCGCATCCGGCCTTTGGGCTGGATGAGGGTTGAAACCTGTATACCCAGATTCAGGGTGGGGTGACGTTGGACGTCGCATCCGGCCTTTGGGCTGGATGAGGGTTGAAACGGCAAGTGGAAACTGATGTTAGCCATGTGCGCTGGCGTCGCATCCGGCCTTTGGGCTGGATGAGGGTTGAAACCTTGCTATCGCGGTTGGCACCGCTGCCCAGGCTACAGTCGCATCCGGCCTTTGGGCTGGATGAGGGTTGAAACCTGTACACGCTGGGCGGAACGTCTGGTGACAAAGAAAGTCGCATCCGGCCTTTGGGCTGGATGAGGGTTGAAACAAACTGGCCGGGGTAAAGATCACCGCGAGCACCCGTCGCATCCGGCCTTTGGGCTGGATGAGGGTTGAAACCTCGAAGGGTTGGATTTGATGCTCAAGCAGGGCAGGGTCGCATCCGGCCTTTGGGCTGGATGAGGGTTGAAACACCAGGCCTATCGGCGTGAGATCGTGCGGATCGTGGTCGCATCCGGCCTTTGGGCTGGATGAGGGTTGAAACATCAGGTTGCAGCTATCATCATCGGTCAATTGGAGCGTCGCATCCGGCCTTTGGGCTGGATGAGGGTTGAAACACCATCTCCCCGCTGCCAATACCGGCAGTGTCTCCGTCGCATCCGGCCTTTGGGCTGGATGAGGGTTGAAACCACTCTGCTAGGATCAATGGGAATTGCGCCAGGTCTGCAAAGTCGCATCCGGCCTTTGGGCTGGATGAGGGTTGAAACTGCTGCTCTTGCCACCGCCCGGCCAGCGCGTCCAGAATCGTCGCATCCGGCCTTTGGGCTGGATGAGGGTTGAAACGCTTCACAGCCGATTTTTGTAGCAGGTGGCGCGGTGTCGCATCCGGCCTTTGGGCTGGATGAGGGTTGAAACAACGGCGGCATCATTGTCGAGCCGACTGCTGGCTTCGTCGCATCCGGCCTTTGGGCTGGATGAGGGTTGAAACGTGCCGTCGTCAGCGGCACGACGATCACGTTCTCGTCGCATCCGGCCTTTGGGCTGGATGAGGGTTGAAACTTGATCGGCGCCGTCTACTATGTCGGCGTGAGTTCGTCGCATCCGGCCTTTGGGCTGGATGAGGGTTGAAACGTGTTCTCGGTACTGTTTGATGGGGCTTGCAATGAGTGTCGCATCCGGCCTTTGGGCTGGATGAGGGTTGAAACAATCATATTCACCCTCATATGGCGCGCTTCTGGCCGTCGCATCCGGCCTTTGGGCTGGATGAGGGTTGAAACTCCTGGTCCTCATGATTATTGATCGGGCCTGGCGGCGTCGCATCCGGCCTTTGGGCTGGATGAGGGTTGAAACTTTAATTTGACCTATTAGGCCCGCCGACGAAATTTACAACGCTAAGGAAAATTCCCTGCTGAGAGGCGCTCTCATATAGCCGTCAGGTTGTTTATAGGCGCAATCACTGGCTCTGCTCACCCTCAGAAGAGGGGCACAGCGGTACGCAAGGGACGGAGTTGCCCCTGACGTTTCTTCGGTGCCTGGAAGTCAAAATGGTGCGAGCCGTGCAGATTGATGTGCCCCGAGAGCAGCGGCGAGAGATGCTCCAGGTCCCGCTCCAACACGGGATACCCTTCCGCCCGCAGATGGTCCAAGGCCGCCTGGAGATAGCGGGTATTCCAGACAGCCAGCACATTGATCAGCAGGCTCAGGCAGGTGGCGCGGTTAAGCTGGCTGGCAAAATCGCGGTCGGTGAGCATGCCAAGTTGCCCATAGGCCACATCCCGCGCCAGGCTGTGTACTGCCTCCCCCTTATTCAGCATGCGCCCCACTCGCCGGCGATAGGGTGGGTCGGACAGGAACGTCAGGAGGTCGATGGTTTTGAGCAGGCGCCCGTATTCCTCCAGCCCCCGATGAATGAGGTTCTTGCTCTCCAGCGCCTGCAATTTCTCGACGAGCAGCACGGCGGTAACCGTCCCATCCTTGAGCGAAGCCGCCACCCGGTGCATATCGTCCCAGCAGCGCACAATCAAGTCCCGCTGGATCGCTGGCCCTCGGAAGAGCGGCTTCAAGACCCCATAGTCCACCGCGCTTGCCAGGGGATACAGGCGCTGACCGGGCAGATCGCGGATGCGCGGCGAGAGGATGAAGCCTTGCAAATCGTAAAGCGCATACATCAACTCCGTAAACCCGGCGGTGTCCACCATCATCTCTCGAATGGGCAACTCGTTTTCGTGGTGCAGCATGGCATCTAGTGCCGCGTGGGCCTCGCGCAGATGGGGCGCGATGATCTGGATGTAGGGCTGGGAGTATTGGTCGCTGATCATATCATGCAGCGTCAGCCCGCGTCGGGGACCAAAGTAGCGCGCGTGGTGCTGCGCTTTCAAGGACCGAGAGGTGACCTCAAAACGAATGCCATCTGACATCGCCATCGTGCCGGGACCAAAGGCAGCGCTGAGCGGCAGGCTGTGGTGGTAATCCACCAGGGCAATGATCGCCTGGCGAATGGTTTCTTCGCGCAGATACCAGTCTGAGACATGGGTGATTTCGTAATAAGGAATATCCGTCGCTTCGGCCATCGTGGAAAGCTCGAGATTGAGGCCATGCGCCAGGATGGCTGCGAAGAGGGCACGGTCCACGCGCTGGTCGCGGGTCCTGGCGGCCTGGCGCTCGTTGAGATGGACAAAATGCTGCCGCAGCCTCACCCAATCATCGACTTCGATGAGGACATCGGCCAGCCGAACATGAGGCAGCAGGAGGATGACCGCTTCCCGCAGGGGCTCGACCGTCGCAGGGATGGGCAGTTTCTCATCCTTGGAGAGATCAAGCGTCGCCTTGCCGTCTTTGACGACCACCTCGGCAAAGTCATTGGTGTCCCAGCCCTCCAGGACCCTCTTGAGGGTCGCCCGATACCGCTCCTCTAATGCATCGAGATATGCCTCGGCCTGTGGCGCCCCGTGCCAGCGCGCGAACCAGCTCACCTTTCGGTCTGCCCAGGCCGCAGGGGAGTGCAGGTAGGAGGTCCAGACCTTGTGCTGACGGCTTCCAGGCACCGAGAGATCGGAGGAGCGCAGATGCTGCCGCATCTGCTCGGCCAGGCCGAGTTCCCACAAATGTTTGATAGTGACACCACCCACCGCATCAATAGCCTTGCGCCAGTCAGCAGGCAGGAAGTGCAGCGGGGTGCCCGGTGGCAGTCGGCGGCGTCCTTCGGCATCCATGCGTTTGAGCGCTTCGATGGCGTGCAGGACGGGCTTGGCTGCGCTGGTCCCCGTGAACTCCAGGGCGGTGAGGATATCAGGCAAGAACTTGCGCAGAAACGTGTAATGGTGATCAAGGAGATCGAAGGCTTGCCCATCCTCCGGGCGTGCCTTCGCTCCCGCGTCGTCGTAGGCGTCTTGTAATTGCTCCTGGGGCACGACGGCAAAGATGCGCGGGCGCACTTCTGCGTCAGGAATGGAGGTATCGAGTACGATCCTGGCAATCTTGCGGAAGGTATGGACATGCTGCGTCAGCGCCTTGCCCTGCTTGACGTGGTGCCTATTTTCCTTCTGTTCCGTGCGGCGAAAGATGCCCTGCACCAGATCGTTGAACGAGATCAGGAGCCGATCCAAGAGTTCCTGCTGGAGATCCTGGAGGTAGCACACCAGCAGTGCCGCCCGTTTCTGTGGCGAAAACCGAAGCAAGGAGTCGCGGTGATATTTCTCCCCCAAATGGGCCAGCACGCGCACCCGATTGCGGTTGAGCCGCGAGAGATCGATAGTGCTCACGCGGGTCTGGCGCACGGTTTCCAGCTTGGCGAGCAGCATCTTAATCGAGGCGGGTGTGGCCTTCACCGCCGGTTCTTTGAGCCAGGCCAGGGTCGAGCCACGCTTGCCCTGATCCCGCAGGAGCAGATCTTCCAGCGCCTGCGTCTGAGCAGCGGTCAGGTGGCGCGTGATGTGGGCGAAGAGCTGGCTTTCGGCCTGGGGCCGCGCCTGAGCAATCAACTTCTGGAGGGTGCTTTCAGCGGGATAGAGGATGCCTTCAGCGCGCAACCACTCCTCGGCCTCTTCCAGCAGGACCGCCGGGTCATCCCGCTGGAGCGCCCGCGAGAGGAGATACTCAGCCAAACGGGGATCGTCCTCCAGATGGAAGTAGGGGCGGAGCTTGAGATAGGTGCGGATCTGCACCAGATGTTCGTCGCGCGTTTGGGGCCGTCGCACGCTGTAATCGGCAAGGACGTCGGGGTGGACATTGAGTTGCATGGCGACAAACTGGATGATCCGGGGCGGCGCGAGGGCCACATCAGGAAAAGGGCAATGGAGCAAGCGCAGCAAGAGCAGGTTGAGCGCGAACCCCAGCCGGTTGGCAGTGCCACGACAAGTACGCACCTGGAGGAGATCCGCGGGCGTGAGCCAAAAGAAGCGGCCCAGTTCCTCAGAGGTCCACTCGCCTATCAGGGCCTGGAAGCGCCGCGGTTCGAGTGGTTCATCGGACATGGGATACTCCTGTGGAGCAAGGCTTGCTCGCCGTGGGGATTTCTGCTAAACTACCGTAGCAGATGAATTACCGGCAAGAAAGCAGGACTTTTGTCTGCTAAGGTTGCTCAGAACAGCCCTATGGGATGTCTGCTAAGGTGCGTGGAGGGGAACAATGAAGCGGGAGGCGCTCCCTGCCCTTTCTGGGGCAGGCGAACAGGCCTTGGCGAGCTACGAACGCGCACTGTGCCAGGAAGAAGACCTGGCATGGGCGTCGCTCCGCAACTACCTCAGCGATCTGCGCCACTTCGCCGCCTGGTGTGAAGCGCGCTGGCGGGAAGGGCAGGAGCAGGAGCCACCCTTTATCCCCGCAGCCGTGACGACCCCGACCCTGACCCAGTATCGGACCTACCTCCAACACACGGCTCATCTTAAGCCAGCTTCGGTCAATCGCGCGCTCATCAGCGTCAAACGCTATTTTGCCTGGCTCCTCGCAACGGGACAGATCACCTATGACCCGGCCAAAGTGGTGAAACTGGTCGATGAAGAACGTGCCGCACCCCGCCAGGTGAACGACCAGGAAGAGCAAGCCCTGGTGGCTGCGGTGACGGCGCAGGGCACCCTGCGGGACCGCGCCATCATTGTGCTGCTGCTGCATACGGGCCTGCGGGCACGAGAACTCTGCACCCTGACGCGGCGCAACGTGCGCCTGGGCAAGCGGAGCGGAACGCTGCGGGTGCTGGGCAAAGGGAATAAATACCGCGAGGTTCCCTTGAACGCGACGGCGCGCGCTGCGCTGGAAGCGTATGATCCTACCCTTCGCCAGCCCTCTCAGGAGACGATACCCCTGTTTCCTTCCCAGAAGCGGCAGACACCGCTCACCGAGCGAGGACTAGGGTATCTCGTCAAAAAATATGCCGCGAGCGCCCGTCTGGAGGATGTCAGTCCCCATGATCTGCGCCATCGCTTTGGCTATCGGATGGCGGCGCAGGTCCCCCTGCACCGGCTCGCACAGCTCATGGGGCATGACTCACTAGATACGACGCTGCGCTATGTGCAGGCGACGCAAACGGATCTGCAACACGATGTCGAAACGATTGCCTGGGTGTGAAGGCCAGCGGCACGCATCGCCGAAGTGTGGAAGGAGGAGGTATGAGCACCAACAGCGGCCACCAAAGCGAGAGGCAGCAGGAACCGGCTGCTTCACTCACTCCAACGTTGCGCGGGAATCCACCTGTCTTTCTCACGCCGCTCGTGGGGCGGGCAGAGGATCTCGAAGCCATCTGTGCCCTGCTCCAGCGTCCAAACGTGCGTGCCCTGACCCTGATGGGGCCAGGCGGTGTAGGCAAAACCCGCCTCGGGCTGGCCGTCGCTCAAGCACTGCGCGCGTCCTTCAGTGATGGGGCCTGTTTCGTCTCGCTGGCGCCTCTGCGCGATCCCCAGTTTGTCCTCTCCGCGATTGCTCAGCAACTGGAGGTGAAGGAGACTGGAGGGCGCCCACTCCTCGACCTCCTCAGCACCGCACTGGAGCACAAGCACCTGCTGCTCCTGCTGGACAATCTGGAACACCTCCTGGTCGTTGCGCCCAGCCTGGCCCAACTACTGGCCGCCTGCCCACGCCTCATGCTCCTGGCGACTAGCCGCGCAGTCCTTCGCATGGAGGGAGAACACACCTTCTCGGTCCCACCTTTGGCCGTTCCCGATCTCCTGCACCTTCCCAAGCAGGAGGCGCTCGCTGAGTTGCCAGCTGTGGCCCTGTTTCTCCAGCGCGCCCAGGCGTTGCAGTCAGACTTCCAGTTGAATGATACCAATGCCCAGGCAGTCGCCGACATCTGTGTGCGGCTGGATGGGCTCCCGCTGGCGATTGAACTGGCAGCGGCGCGCATTCGCCTGCTGGCGCCCTATGCTTTGCAGGCGCGCCTTACGCAACGCCTGGCGGTTCTCACGAAGGGGGCTGCTGGGGCGCCCGCCCGCCAGCAGACACTGCGCCAGACCCTGCAGTGGAGTTATGATCTGCTGGATCAAGAGGAGCAGCGTCTCTTCCGCCAGCTCTCCATCTTCGTCGGCGGCTTCACCCTGGAGGCTGCCGAGGCGGTCTGTGGCGCGCTGCAAGCGGATACACAGAGGGCAGGAGCGGTCCTGGATGGGGTGGACTCGCTCCTGGAGAAGAGCCTGCTGTATCAGATGCACCAGCATACGGGCGAGTCCCGTTTCTCGATGCTAGAGACGATCCGCGAATATGGCCTGGAGTGCCTGGAGGCAAGTGGGGAACTGGAGCGGACCCGTCAGGCGCACGCGACGTACTACCAGGCACTGGCACGCGAGGCCGGACCCCACCTGCACGGTTCCGTGAAAGGCCCGTGGCTTGTTCGGGCAGAACAGGACCAGGAGAATCTGCGCGTCGTCCTCTCTGGGTTGTTGGCGCATGGCGAGGCAGAGCAGGCGCTGCACATGGGAATTGATCTCTTCTTTTTCTGGCTCCTGCGCAACCACCCGCGTGAGGGACGCACCGTGCTGGAACGGGGACTGGCCGCTCCGGGAAGCGTCTCGCTCACCATCCGGTCCTGGGCGTTGCAGTTGCTCGGCGTCCTGGCTCATTACGAGGGCAACCCGCCCCAGGCAGTTGAGTATTGGCAAGCGGGCATAGAACTGTTCCAGGAGGCAGGAGATCAGCGCGGCAGCACCTGGGCACTGAGCAATATCGGGCATGAGAACATCCTGCTGGGAGCCTATCCCAAAGCGCGACAGATCTTAGAGGAGTGCCTGGGGCGCTTCCGAGCGCTGGAAGGTCAGGAAGACCAGACTCCCTTCCCAGGAAGCGTCTGGTCGGTGTCAGGTGGGGTGGGATTCGTCCTCTATCGTCTCGCCTGGCTTGCTGGCCTCCAGGGAGACGACGCCAGGGCACGGACCTATGCCGAGGAGAGTCTGGCAGAACATCGGGCGGCAGGCGACCGCTACGGGATGTCGGTGGTGGCGCCAGTGTTAGTTGCTGCCCTGCTCAACCTGGGGGATTACCGCGCTGCCCAGAGCATCCTCGCAGAAAAGCTCGCGATTGAGCGTGCGGAAGGCTACACGGCGGATATACGCTCGAACCTTGCGCTCCAGGGACGGCTGGCATTCATGCAAGGCGAGACGAGCCAGGCGGTGGTGCTCCTGGAAGAGGGGCTGGCACTCTTGCGGGAGAGCGCCGCCAGCGAGAAGGTCTATCAACCTGCGCTGGCCGATGCGCTTTCCGTCCTGGGGAGAATCGTCACACGCCAGGGAGACCTGACCCGTGCCCTAACCTTGCATGAGGAAAGCCTGGCAAGCGCGCGGGACACCGCCGCTCCGCCGAACATGGCCTTCAGCCTCGAAGGACTGGCCGACCTGGCGGTGGCCCAGGGTTTGCCGGACCTGGCAGCGCGACTCTGGGGCGCAGCCCAGGTGCTCCGCGAGACGGCTGGAACTCCTCTGCCAGCGATGTGGCGTTCAGACTATGACCGTGCAGTCGCCGCCGCTCGTAACGCTCTGGGAGAGCAGGCGTTCTCCATGCTGTGGGGCGAGGGACGCACCCTGCCGCTGGACCAGGTGCTCGCCGACCAGGAACCACTGCCAGCAGCACCTCCTGCGAGCACCGCCGTGCCCGCTCCGGCCACGATTGCCGGACTCACGCCGCGCGAATTGGACGTGCTGCGCTTGCTCGCCCAGGGCCTGACCAGCGCGCAGATGGCCGAGCACCTGGTGATTAGCCTAGTCACGGTCAATTTCCATGTGCGTTCGATCTACAGCAAGCTGGGCGTCACCTCCCGAGCCGCCGCAACACGCTACGCCCTGGACCATCATCTGGTGTGAACCTGACGCAGGCATCGGCTGCGCATCTCACTCCCGCCGCTGCTCACCTGCGCGCTCGTTGTCGCCCCGTCAATTCTGACGGGGCGACCTCACCTGCTCTTCCCCTGTTGCCTCCTGAAATCCCTCAATTCTGACGGCGCGTATTCCAGCGCTACACGCTAGACTGGAGATGTGAGCAGGAAGGTAGTCCCGGAGGAACGGCGGAAAAAGGAGCTGTGCACCTCGCTTGTCTCTTCCTGAAACGACTGCCAGTGATGAACAGCATTATGTTCGAGGAGGAACCAGCATGATCCAGTTAACCGTCTTGTATGGGCATCCCCAGGACCCGGCGGCCTTTGATCGCTACTATCGGGAGGCGCATGCGCCGCTTGCCAAGCAGATTCCAGGACTCAAGGGCTTTACGAGCACCAAACCCACATCACTCGCGCCGCAGGAGGCATCCCCCTCCTATCTCATTGCCCAGTTGTATTTTGAACACATGGGCGCGTTGCAGGCGGCCTTGCAATCACCGGAAGGCCAGGCCACAGCGGGCGATTTGCCCAATTTTGCGACGGGCGGCGCCACGCTCGTCGTTGGCGAGGTAGACGTGTATGCTCCCGTAACCCTCGGCTAAAACGGCTCCTCACGGCGTATTCGTGTCAACAGCATGCCCGGCGAGGCACCTCACCTGAGCTGGCTCGCCAGATGTATCCGAAGCGCTCGGGCGTGCCAACCATGTCGAGCATGCTTGCTGGATACGAGCATGGGCCAACCTCAAGAAAGCGTGTCGTTGTCACACTCAAAAGGAGAGACCAGCATGACACACACCCATCTGTTGTTACTCGGGTTTCCAGACCTGTCCGAGGAGGCCTATTGGGAGGTCGTTCACGCGCTGGAACGCAACCCACAGCATCCCTGGCCGCCCCGACAGATGCTCTGGCTGGCAGCCTACCGCGACCAGGAAGGCTGGCTGCGGGTGGCAGAAGGATATTCCGATCCAACCGCTATCAACTTCGAGGTCCTCGGGCAAGCGCTTCAGGCCTGTGGGGTGGCTGGACCCAAAGAGCGAGCGCTCTTTCCGGTTACCGCTCTTGCACCTCTGGATGCACCGGCGGTAGCATCAGTGCCTTTGCACCAGATCGTGGTCCTGGAAGCACGCTATTCCCAGGCCGGACGAGATGCCTACCAACGCGTGATGGCGCATCCAGCGATCGAGCAATTTGCTCCCCACGTCATTGTCCATGCGGGAGGGGCTGACGAACAGGGTACGGTCCAGGTGTTGAACCTCTTCCCTTCTCAGGAGGCAGCCAATCAGGCATTTGCAGTGCTCGGCCCAGTGTTTGCCGAACTGCACTCGCCTGCTGCTGACCGCCAATTAACCGGCACCCTCATCGACTTCCGCTGGCTCGCTGCCGACAGGCCGTGATCCTTCGAAGAGCCTCCAACGTGTCTGGTGCGTTCCTGTGACGCTGAAAGGATGATCTGTTATGACGGCGCTTGAGAGCAGACGAACGACCTTGCGCTGGTGGGAGCGTATTCTCGAACGGATCGCCGCCACTCGGCCAGGGGGTGGTTCTACGTCTCCATTGCGACCTGGCTCGATCAAGGGCTGCTCCGCCTCAGCCGGGGACGCGTCAGTTGCGCCCTCACCTGGCCCTCGCTGTTGCTGACCACGACTGGGGCACGCACTGGACGCACGCGTACGGTGCCGCTGCTGTATCTGGCCGATGGGGACCGCCTCATCCTGGTCGCCTCCAATGGTGGTAGCCCGCACCATCCCGCCTGGTATTACAACCTGAAGGCCCATCCGCAGGTCCAGGTGGCGATCCGAGGCCAGAGGCGGACCTACCTGGCACACGAAGCCAGCGTGGAGGAGCGCGCCCTGTGGTGGTCCAGGGTAGTGGACCTGTTCCGGGGCTACGCCAGCTATCAGGAACGCACTACCAGGCGAACGATTCCGCTGGTCGTCCTGATCCCGGAGGTTCCAACCTGAGGGCACCTTCTGGTGCCAGCCAGAGGGAAGTGCCAGCGAGTGGCGATTGCCTCCTGGTTTCCCTCTGGCACTTCCAGACAATGAGGTGTGCGTTCTCAAAGCGGACCAGAAGGACGCTGGCCTCCCTCAACAGAAGGCCACATAGTCACTTCCTTTCTGAAAGGAGCGCGTCATGGCAACACGCAAGAACTGGCTGATCACATTGGCTCTGGTGACGGTTACGCTTCTCGTGCTTCTGCTGGCTGCTTGCCACACACCTTGTGACGCCGGGTGTCCTGGCAATGGACCGCCGCCACCATTGCACACGATCACCGTGCCCACGCAGTTCCCAACGTGTCCCCCCGACACCTGCACAGTGCCCTAGCGATTCGGGAGCTGCGGTGAGGGGCATCCACCGCAAAATAGCTCAGCAGTCTCAACAACCCGGCGAATCTCTCCCAAGCGCCGGAGAAATACACCTGGAGCGGTCATGGTTCTTGCCCGACCATTGCTCACACCCTCGTTTGATGCAACTTTGGTCGTTTAGCTCGGTTGGCAAGGCGTTGTGATGCTCTGGCAAATGCGCTTGGCAAGGTACAAGAAAGAAGGTGCTTAGCAATGGCGAACAGGATATACGAGCGGTTAAAGCAGGACGTCAGTCAGATGCTTCAGGAACCCTGCATCGCAGGTAGCCAAGTGGCTCCTCCGCACAGCCTCAGACGGAACGTGAAGTTTTTTCATGAGAACATGTCTGGCCCCCCTGGTGGCGGTGCCATAGGCGCCCTCTTTGAGAGTTTCGTTGATGATGCGGTTGATGCAGTCCTAGAGAGCATACAAGATCACCGTCCCCAGCGTTTCACCTTGTATCCCCTCATGTATACATTTGTAGGGCCAACCAAGTTATGCATCTATCAATTTGGCTGGCGCGGATGGTATATTTTTCAGAAATACTGTTTAGGGGCGCGAGTCCTGATGATCCCCAAGCACCAGATCCTCCGCTTTGAAGTGACACCCCGCCTCTTAGTTTTGAAAGTGACCGTCCACTTTGTCGATGGCTCCCAGTTGAAGCTGGAAGTACCGCGTGGAGCGCGGAAAAACTTTGAGCAAGTGGTTGCAGCAACTCTTGAGCGCGACGTGATGGGCGATGCCAAGGGGCGAAGCTTGCAGCGGCAGCAAGAAGAAGTGTTGCAGCGCCAGCCGCAAGAGCAGGCTAAGAAAGGAGAGTCGGTTCAAAGTCCCTCTGGACTCCCCAAGCCACTTCAGAGCCTATCAAGTCAGCAAACGGTTACCGTACAGCCTGCTCCTGGCAAGCAGAAAGGCAGCCAGGAGTATATTGCCCGGGTGTTCGGATCAGTCTTAGCTCTTGCGCTGTTCTGTACATCGTATGGAATCATTGAACGAATAGGAGACGCTCAGTATCGAGGTGAACTGGTCTTTTGGATTCCAGCGTTCTTCCTGTTGCTCGCTGCCCTGGTTGGTGTTGTGGTCTGGGCAAATCGCAAGGCAAGCGAAAAGAAAAAGATATAGCTGGCTGCTCATCCCACCAGGGGAGCTGACCCGCTCAACACACCTCCCATGCCAACTCCCAAGGGCAGCCAGCCGCGTTGCAGCGAACCCCTGGCCGCCCTCTCCTTACGTTTCACAAGCACTGAGTATTCAATCGCTTCCCACCTGGCTCTATCAAGCCAGAAGCAGAGATGAAAGCCTGCTGCTCGCTGACCTACCTGCTGCCTCTTTTTCTGCAATGCAGGACGGCACGCGGATGTACCCCATCCGTCTCCATTGTCGGATAGAAACAAACAAGCGCTGGCTAAACAACGGGCGCTTGAGACTGCATAGCGCGGCTATATGACGAGCACCCAGTAATCTGTTAGCGTTGTAAATTTCGTCGGCGGGCCTAACGACGGCGGCAAGAAGATCAATGGGCGCAAACGGCACATTTTGGTAGACACCCTGGGCTTGCTCTTGAACGTCGTGGTGCATCCGGCCAATCTCCAGGACCGAGAGGGGGCCAAGCTGGTCCTGGGTGGCTTGCAGCAGCGCTTCCCTCGCTTGCGCCATCTCTGGACCGACCAGGGCTACACGGGCAAACTGCTGGAGTGGATCGAGCAAGAACTGGGCTGGAGTGTAGAAGTGGTCGAGCGTTCACCGCGGCGCGGGTTCATCGTCACGCCAGATCATCAGTTTCAGCGGGTGGTGCTCCCCGCCCAGTTCGAGTCCCTGCCGAGGCGGTGGGTGGTGGAACGCTCACTCGCTTGGATAGGCCGCAACCGCAGAATGAGCAAAGATTATGAAGCGCTGCCTGCCAGCAGTGAAGCGCTGGTCTACCTGACGATGATTCGTTTGATGCTCAAGCGCTTGGTATCGGACAAGGCACAGAAAGGGCTCGCAGCATGAACTCAGACCCAGCGGCTTCTCAGACGCCCTCTAATCATACACGACCACAAGAAGGGAGGCTCTATTTTCCGCGTAACAGCCCAGCCCTGGCATGGAACACACGGATTGTCTCGTTGCACTTCCCACAGGAAAGGATGACTATGATGAGTATCAAGCGGTTCTTGCCATTGCTTGCTCTCCTCGCGCTGGCCCTCTCTTTCACTGTCGGAAGCCCTGTGACGGCTCACGCCGCAACCAACACAAGGGCCACTCCTGCACTACCATTGGGCACACCTCCTCCCAAGCACATTGGTCAGCAGGCACATGAGCAATCGGCCTCTGCATCGACAGGTGTGACACCTGCGGATGTTTATTTTTGCGACATCTTTGACTATTCGAGCCAGTCCGGCCTGACTTTCAAACTCCAGGTTTTTGTCGTTTGCCAAATCGCCTCAACGATCCAAATATCAGCCTGGATGCAAATCTGCGGGTACTGGAACTACTCGCTGAATCAATGCGTAGGAGGATGGACGAACACAAGCACCGTTTCCTGCAACAGAAGCAATGTACAAGGGTTGAAGTGCCCAAACCCTGCCCTTCCCATATCAGTCTCGTCCGGCGAGACGGTTCGCGGAGCCTTTAGCGTAACGACATACACCCCAGGTTATACGCCAGCTACCGGGACGTATTACGGCCAAGTATTCCATTTCTGATGATGGAAACGTAGTATTCATTCTGGCGGCATCGCTCCCAAAGGCGTCATACTTTCTGTCACAGTGAGCGCCCATGAGGTGATTGGCAAGATTCTGCTATACAATAGGGGAGCAGGTGATCCTTACGGCCTCAAAGGCGCTCACTGTGACAGAAAGCAGTGTATGTCCTATACTACGTATGGTGTACAGCACGCGAGAAAGGTTTCTCTCCAAAGGAAGGTAACAGCCGATGAACAGCACTGGTGACGACGAGCTTCAGGGGGGCCAGGGAACCTGGAACACTGCGAACTTACTCTCAATTGAGCAGCTAGCTCGCATCGTACCGTTTCCCATGTACGGCCTTATCCAGACGCCGGACGATCTGACGCTACACGGGATCGGATACTCCACTGCCGACTCGGGGTGGACTCACCCTGCTTCGCCGTCGCTGCCCACTCCGTCACAGTTCATTTGGCAGGTGGTCTTGACCTATGGATACCCGCCCAGGCATCAGAATAAGCGTCCGCGTCTGGAACTGTCTACAACGTCCTTGGCGGGGATACCGATGCCTGTGCCCCCCATCGAGGAGCTTGTTCGGGCGTCCGCAACACACTACCCGTCAGAAGATGCGGTCCCACTGCTCGATTCACAACCAGCATCCTTTCTCATCGAGCGCTTTGCCACCGTGAATGGGCAGGCATTGGCCGCTGTCACACACATCCCCGACCCTCCCCAACTCATGCTGCATCCAAAGGATGCAATTGAGAGACAGATGCACAAGGCAAGCGATACCAGCGTAGGCCCCGTCGCACCTGTGGCCGCATGGTCGATTACTACCCCTGATTGGTCATTCACATTGCGCAACGCCCAGATGTGGGTGGAAGGGCAGGCTTATGGGTGGACTCAGGCAGCGATCTTTCAGGTTCTCCACCAGCTTGCTCCCATCAACGACAAAGCAGACGTTTTGGTGCGCTACCATCAAGAAATAGTGGCGTGGGAACGCTTCATACGTTCGTCCTGAATCCGACGCAGCCGTTCATCAATCATCGTCGTCCCCTTCATCGTGCCATTCAAGGTGTAAATGTGCAGATTGGCTATCTTCCTATTCCAACTTCCTGTTCTAACCATGGGCAAACCCCTACCATGAGCACAACAATGGCACCACCTCATGGAAAGGAACGCTCTCCTCATGAAAGCATCTTTCTCTCTCTGGCGCCAGTGGTCCGCCCAAGTGCGCCAGTTCCTCCCAGACGTGCATGGACACCGTACCAAAAGCCTCGCCTTCTTTGTCTTCGGGCTGGTGCTGTCCGGCAAAGCCCGCCTCCCACTGGTGGCCGAAGCACTGCTGCGCATCAGTCCCGCCAAAACCCCTAGCATCGAACGCCGGTTGCAACGCTTTCTGTCCAATGAGCAGATCGCCGTCGTGCCCATCTGGACCAGTCTCCTGGCGTACCTGCTGCCCTTCTTTCGAGACAAGCGTCTGACGTTTGTCCTAGATCCCACGCCGCTCTCGGACCGCGCCTGTGTGGTGTATTTGGGGCTGCTGGTCCATTCACGCCTGCTTCCAGTGGGCTGGCAGGTCATGCCGCTCCAGGAGACCTGGGAAGAAGGGCAGTGGGCCATCGTTGGCATCTTGTTGGATCGCGTGACACCGCATGTGGGCCAGGCCGAGTGTCTGCTCATTGCCGATAGCGGGTTGGCTGGCATGTCCCTGGTCCAGTTGTGCCAAGCAAGAGGGTGGCATTATCTGCTGCGCCTCTCGAAAACACACACCTGCTGCCCCGCCTGTGGCAAGCGCGCGGACCGCTGGTGGGCGATGAGCGATCTGGTGACCCGCGTGGGCCAGCCCTGGTTTGGCCCAGCGCTCGTCTGGCAAGAGCACCGCCTGGACGCCTTTCTCAGCGCCGTCTGGGAGCCGGGCTATCACGATGCCTGGTTCTTGCTCTCCGACCAGCCCGCTGGGCGCGCCCGCCTGCAAGCGTACCGGCGGCGCATGCGTGTGGAAGCCTCCTTTTGTGATTTCAAACGCCGCGGCTGGGACATCGAGGGGACGGTGGTCGCCGACCGTGCTCGCCTGGAGCGGCTCTTGCTCGTACTGTTTCTGGGGGTCTGGTGGGTCAGCCATTTGGCAGCAGCCTGCATGCACGACGGGCACCGCGAGCGGTTCGACCGGCATGACCGACGGGACAAGGGCATCTTTCGGATTGGGCGCTTGTGGCTGCACGATCTGTTGCGGCGAGAACTCCCAGCTGCCTCGTTCGCCCGCTGTTTGCCCTTCCACCGCACCGGAACCGCTCTCGCCTTCGCCCTCCGCTTCTAGAAAAAACTGTCGGGGGGAGAGGATGTTCGCCCGCGCGTGCTTCCAGTTCCAGACTCACCCGTTTGGCCGGATGCGGCATGGTGCGGGTGAGGACCTCCTCGGTGAGGCTCGTGCCTCCCTGTGCCAGGGTCACGGTGACGGCATCGACCAGCCAGTCCTTCAACACCCCAATGCACCCCACACTGCCTTCGGCAAACCACCGCCAGCGTTTGAGCAGCGCCTCCACGTCACACGTCAAGGGAACCCGTTCGAGCAGATACTGGACAGCTCCCGCAAATTCTTGGCGTTCTTCGGCTGAGCTGACATGGTAGCGCTGAAAATGCACATCGCGTCCTCGACGCGCGAGTTGCCCACTGGTATTGCGAAAGCCAAATAAAGCATACGGACCGGCCAGCATGTGGACCACATTCGTGCGATTGGTTAAGGACTTCAACCATTCCAGTTGTGCATCGACACTGTGGCTGCCATCCCCTTGCATCAGACGGTGTCCTTCATCCGCGAACACGGCTTTGACACGCGCCCGAATCAGGGCTTGCTCCGCCACCTCCCGCAGATCAAGCCAATTGTCGAAAGAACCAAAAGTTGGTTCTTACGCAGCCTCGCTGATCTAAAAGATGATATACTGAGGGGTTAAACGCTTGTTCCAGCTTTCCAGCAGTGTCGAGAGCGAAACTGCACTTCATTATGACCCTGCTGCATCTCTCGTGCTTGTGGACAAAGCGACCTATGTGGCAGAATAGACGGTGTGGGAAGAAAGTCGAGAAGACGCATGAAATGAGAATGAACTATGCCTACCGATGAGATGTTTGATCTCCTTCCTCAAGATGCAGCCTGGGGACATGCAATGGCTCATGATGCTGATGGACTGGACCTGCATTATGTGAGGCGAGGACAAGGGAGCTCAACTGTGCTCCTGCTTCACGGCTGGCCCGGCTTCTGGTATGACTGGCGGCGCGTCATTCCTCGTCTGGCACCACTCACCTCCGTCATTGCCATGGATTTTCGCGGATTTGGTGGCTCTGCAAAACCCGATTGGCCTCCCCTTGTGGCCTACTCCGCAGATGCACAGGCCAGAAATGTGTTGGCCTTGCTCGATCAGTTGCAGCTTGAGCAGGTCATTCTTGCTGGTTATGATATCGGCTCGCGTGTGGCGCAAACCGTCGCGCAGATGGCTCCTCAACGCGTCCAGGGACTCGCATTAGCCGCGCCCGTCTATCCCGGCTATGGCACACGTCCCTTAGAGCCAGCCGCGCAGAAGGAACGCTGGTATCAGCATTTTCACACGATTCCGCAAGCCGATCACCTCATCGGCCATGATCGGGAAACGGTTCGCCTCTATTTGTCGTATTTCTACGACCATTGGGTCGGCAATAAGCAGGCGCTTCGTCCCAAAGAGTTTGCGGCGATTGTGGATACCTATGCTCAGCTGGAAGCCGTGCGAGGAAGCATTGCCTGGTATCGAGCAGGAGGTGGCTCTGGACAAATTGCAGCATCCCCTCCGCAGAACCAACCAGCTCCCATCCTTCACCCGACCGCGGTCGTGTGGGGAGAGGCTGATCCGATCCTCTTGTCCAGTTGGGCTGATCGACTGGAGGACTCTTTTCCCCATCTCGTCGGTGTGCAGAGGTTAGCCGGCATTGGTCATTTTGTGCCCTTTGAAGCCCCTGATGCCTTTGTGGAGGCCATTCGCACCGTTCTGTAGCCTCCCGTTGTCTCACGGGTCTCATCTGGCTTTGTCCACTTTTACGCCACCTCACGCATGCCAACGGTGGGAGCCTGAGAGGTGAGGGTGTTTTCCTCTGCTCTCAACTTCTGGCTTCGATTCCTCCGAAGCTTTTGATCGGCTCCTGTCTTTGCCGCTTGAGCCACTTCTCTCTCTGCAGGATGGTGGAGCACGCGAAGCCGAAGCAGATCAAACTTCGCGCGCCCATAGCCCTGTCTTTTGATCAGCTTGAGCCGATTGATGTGTCCTTCCAGCGGGCCTGTACTCCAAGGCAAGGTCAATGCTGCCAGGACAGCATCTTTGTCTTGTCGAAGACTGGTGACAAATGATGCAAAGGCTTCGAGCTGGCTTGCCTCTATCTCTTTGAGCCAAGCTTCAAGTTGTTGTTCTCCTGTGCGTTCACGCACCATATGCAGAAACGCTTCGACGAGATGGTAGGCCACCTTCGCCTTTGGACTGGCCTGCAGAAGCGAATAGAGCTGCGCTTTTTCTTCTTCCTTCAAGTCAGCTTCCCTACGGAAAAAGAACCAGGTGGCCTGTGACGCAGAAAGCGTCAGAGTCGGAATCGGCAGGCTCTGTGTCCCGACCGGTACAGGCGCAGGTACAGGACGACGCAAGCGTGTCGGGAGTGCAGAGACAGAGAGCGTCTCCAGGAAGCGGTAGATGCCTCGCTGGGACCCAGTGTAGCCCCTGGCTCTGGCTTCTTTTTCCAGTTGGGAGCCCTTGTGACATCCCTGATTCCAGCGCTCAGTCAAGTAGATGCGGTACGGGTCAATAAGACGAGGGCGAGGACTGCGCTCTCTGGAGTAGGGAATGCCTCTCTGCGAGAGCCAGTGTCGGACCGTTCGCTCACCCAACCCGAGCCTTTCTGCGATCTCATCGGAGCTCATCCCCTGATTGCGCAGGGCGATGATGGTCTGGTAGCGTTGCTCTCGCTCGGCCTTTCGAGCCAGTTGCGTTTGTCGAACCGCCCGCGTTCTGCTGAGCTGAGGAGCTTGTTGGCTTTGGGCCTCCCCTTCTTTCGGAAAGGTCAGCTGAGCCGCACGTCGGATCTCGGTCAGCGATTTCGCTAGAACCACTGACACACAGCCTGCAAGGTTCTTCGTTAAATGCCAGCGGTCGCTCACTTGCCTGGCTTGAGGAGCCCCTTTCTTGATAGCACTGGCATATTCCGATGAGCCATCGCGGCTCACCAGTTCTACCGTTGGGTGGGCAGCTAACCAGGCAGCAACCACTTCAACGGAGCGATCAGGCAGCATGTCAATGGGCACGGAGCGTTCTAAATCACAGATGAGCGTCCCGTAGCGCAGGCGGCGCTTCCATGCCCAGTCATCCAGGCCAATCCTGCGAGGCGCAGGAGGATCTGGCAAAGGATGGTGGCGAACCAGACGCAAGATCGTATCTCGACTTCCAAGGATACCCAGCTCGCTTCCGAGCCTGGCTCCTGCCTGCCCTCCCAGAACCAGGCCAGGTTGGCTGAGGGCTTCTTGCAGTCGGATGGTGCATTGTGCGTGAGGATGGCACAGCTCTGGCAAACGTTCGGCGAAAATCTTTTGTGTACAGGTGCTCTTGCTACAGAAGAAGCGACGTACATACAGAACTAGATGGACAGGGCGCCCACCTGCTGGAAGATCATGCAGCCTGCGTGTATAGTGACTTTGTACTCGCCCCGAGTCGGTTCTGCACGAAGGGCATGAGGCGGTTTCGGACGTAGTACGTCCCACCAGAGTCATTTCATCGGCCACACTGATCTGCTCGATGAGGACTCCAGCAATCTCTGGAAACATCGTCATAGATGAAATGGGTTCCTCGAAACAAAGGAGAAGCTTGAAAAATGATCAACCTTCCAGTATACCACTTTTGCTCTCAGCGAGGCTGCGTAAGAACCATAAAGTGCCGAAAAAGGACAAACCAATTGGCAAACCACAAAGGCCGTGTCCACAGGTTCCATCGAGACAGCCCTCCTGGCTCAGTAATCGATGGAAGTCTAGCAGAGAGCCGCCCTCGCGTTAAGCAGGCAGGTTCACTTAATCCGAGGAAGAGCCCCTCATTCATTAATGAAAACAATCCGCTTTCATGACTGGTACAGCCATCACGCTTCTCAACTGGAGAAAACGGAGTTGGATGGCCCGTTTGAGCAGAGACTAAATGTGCTCTCGAACCATCCTCACATGCTGTCTGGGGTTTGGAACGCCCTCCAGTTGGAAAAAGACGAGGTGTGGGAGCAAATAGGGCAGAGGCAGATCCCCTCAAAAATGATGAGAGTCTCTGAGAGAGCAGAGGGTACGGTATTCCTGCTCTCCCAGAGAGGAAATGAGCATGCTGGCTTGTCACCTATGCGGCAATCTCGACCGTAAATCCGCCAGGCGCTTGCACATAAAATGTCCAGGCATGACTGCGCTGTGGTGGATGCACATCAAAGCCGTCACCTTTCAGACGTTGATACATCTCGTTCACGCGTTGCTCGCTCTCCTGACCAAAGCCGATGTGAAACGTACCAGGATAGGTGACGTTTGCGGCCTTCATCAAGGTGAGAACCAAGCCGTCATCGTCAAAGAGCGCGCAAAAGCTCTTCTTATCGCTTGGTTGTTTGCGCAACCCGAAATACTTTTCGAGAAAATCTGCTGCGGCCGGGACATCGGTCACACTCAGATTGAGATGATTCAATTTCATGGATAGTTGCTCTCCTTTCAACGAGAAAACGTTTTGCGGCTCAACCGTAATGGTATGTTAAAAGGGTGGTGTAAAGGTGGAGAGTTTGAGGGGGAGAAGTCTCTTATCCTGCGGGGAAGAGCTCGATCATGCGTCCAATTTGCCCAATCATTTCCTGGGCGCGTTGCTCCAACTCTAGCAGGCTCGCAAGCCAATGATCAGCAGCAGCGACAATCAATTTATCGGCATTTTCTTCAGGCGGAATACTCAGTGATTCACGCAGACCCTTCGTGTTCCCGCTATCGAACTGGTGCAACATCCGCAGAATCGCCATGAGACTGAAGCCGCACTTGACAAGCATACGAATAACCCGCAACCGTCCAAACTCGGTACCTCCATAGAGACGGTAGTGGTTGGTCGGGTCACGCGGGACAGTGAGCAGGCCGTTGCGCTCCCAATTGCGCAGCATATCAACAGATACATTCAGATGGTGGGCCGCCTGGCGAATATGCATGGGATGTGGTGAGGCGTCCATGGTGCGTCCCGCTGCCCAACGCTCAAGAAACTCCAGCGCGGATTCGGCATAGGTGCGTTCGACACGCACCTGAGCAAGATACTGATAAGCAAACTCCATCGCCATACCCAGATCGCCATGCGCTGCATGTTTCACCAACAGAATGAGCTGATGCTTATCGCCTACATATGGCCAGCGAAGCGCCAGCCAGGTGAGCCGTGCTTGCTCGAGATGCAGCGCACTATACTGGCGATAGCTATTCGTCCCGCGCGGAATTGGGGCCAGGAACCCGGAGGCTTCATAAAGCCGAATGGTGTTCACGTGAACTCCTAGCTCTTTCGCCAGGTCGCTCGTGCGAAAAAACGCTGTTCCCATACACCCAATCCTACGGCCTTCTTCAAGGAAATCTTTCACGGGTTGCGAGTCGAGGAAACCCTCTACTTATTAACCAATGTTACACGGCATTGCAAGAGAGGCAGGTAAACCGCCATCGATTTGAGAGCGTGTTCGATTCCTGGGGCCTCCGCTCTCTCGCATCAGAAATTCGCGCGGCTTTCGCGAGCAAGTGGTCGTGATGGGGTCAGGCGCACTCTCAGTGGGGAGCTGGTGACTTCTGAGGAAAACTCTTCCTGAAAAGATTTCCGCCGTAGTTTTTTTGCTCGCAGGGTGCTGAGCCATGGCAAACTACGCAACTGAATTGCAATGCCGCCCCGGAACGTACCTCATCACTTGTTGCGTTCTCTTTGCGTAGTGGAAGAAGTGGCTCAACACCTTGCATGTCTGGCAGCCAACGCACCAGGAGTGAACGGTGTTGAGGTGGCAACAGGTGGCCGTCTCTGATCACGGCTCGTTTCAGCAATCACTTACCATCACCAATGCAGAAGACTTTTCAGGTCATGATCACAGGCGATCAGAAAACTGCAAAGATGGTGAGGGACCTTTCCTCATTTCCAGTTCCATGACGACGGCACCCTGTGCCCATCATACAAGCGGGCAATGAAAAGGGCGCTTTAAGAAATTATCTCAAAACGGTTAAGCGAATGGAACGGCGATACCAGATGAGCCAGGGCGATTTAAAAGTCGGGAGGCCGGGTTTCCGGTTGAGCGGTTGGGGGCGGAGAGGGCTGGTAGCACCGCCTGGAAGGCGGTGCTCCACTGGCTCACGTCATGCCAACGTGGGCTTTTACATTGCCTTGGTTGGTAATGAGCGCAAGAGAGGAGAAGTCTGGAAGCCTATGCTGTGATACGATGAGCAGGTGGTGAAGAGCGCGTCTCACCACGCTCTGGCGGCCAAGATGAAAGCGAGCGCCCATGTCCGAGATGAAACATCCACCAACACCACCGCAGGAACCATGGCAGGTAGCAGAAGACGCTGAGCGTCGAACGGCGCTACGCGAGACACTCTATGGCTCCGCGACTCGGCAGATGCTCGCAGCGGCGGCCATCAAGCCGGGAGATCATGTGCTGGATATTGCCGCGGGAACGGGCGACCAGAGTCGAATGGCGGCACGGCTGGTGGGACCGACGGGCAGCGTCCTGGCGACCGACATTTCCCCGGAGATGCTCGCCGTTGCGGCCCGGTTCGCCGAACAGGAGGGGTTGTCCATGCTCACCACACGCGCCATGAATGCCGAGCAACTTGACCTGCCAGAGAACAGCTATGATGCGGTCATCTCGCGTCTTGGGCTGATGCTCATCCCAGATCAGCAGCGGGCGCTCACGGAAATCCGGCGTGTGCTCAAGCCAGGCGGAAGGCTGGCCGCGCTCGTCTGGTCAACGTCAGAGCGCAACCCCCTCTTCACCCTGGACACGACCATTATGGCGAAATACCTGGGGGAGGCAGCGGAGCAGCGGGATGACGCTTTCTCTCTGGCGGATGTGGCGGTTTTTGCCAGCGCGCTCACCGAAGCAGGCTTGCAACAGGTCCAGGTGGAACCCGTTGCACTCACCACCTTCTCTTTCCCCTCCTTTGAAGTGCTCGCCAACTGGTGGGGGTCTTCGCTCGAGCAAGCCCTGGCACAGCTTGAACCAGAGGTGAGGCAGCGCGCGCAAGCGGAGATTCGGCAAGCCGTGCGGCCATTTGAGGGGCCGCACGGCATTCAGGCCCCGGCAGAAGTGTTGTTGGGCGCGGGGATGAAGGAGTGATAGTCGCACCCTGCTGGCGTGTTTTGTTCTCCTTCCTCCGCTTGGGAGATGCTTCCACCTGTGGCGACGCTACGAAAGACGGTCACCCTCATCGGTTCGTGCCGGGACACGGTGCAGTTTGTCCGGGTTAGCGACGATATCGATCTCTTGAATACGTCCATCCACATTCTCCAGCGCCAGGAGAAAGTACGGCCGATCATTGAGGTACGTGACCATCCCAGGCCACCCATTGATGGTGGCCGTACGCGCTGCGAAGCTGGGCAATCCATTGAGTTTCCGCCCCACGCCGAGGAAGAAGCGCATCACCTTGTCCGCACCCTGGAGCGGATGGCGAGGCGCAACAGCCTTGCCGCCACTGTCGGAATAGGCCACGATATCGTTCGCAAGCAAGGCCAGGAGGCCGTCCATATCGCCATTCGTGCAGGCGCGGCGAAACTGGCGCAGGAGGGCGGTGTGCTGCTCTTTGGAAGCAGGATAGGGTGAGCGCCCCCCTTCCAGGTGCTGACGTGCTCGGTGCCCGATCTGACGACAGTGGTCCGCACTCTTCTGTACTACGACGGCAATTTCGGCATAGTCATAGTCAAAGACCTGATGCAGCAGGAAAACGGCGCGCTCTACGGGAGACAACTGCTCTAACAGGCGCAACAGGGCGAGTGAGAGTGCTTCTGAGCGTTCTGCCATGCCGGTCAGACTGGTCTCATCGCTGGTCACGAGGGGCTCGGGGAGCCAGATCCCGACATAGTGTTCGCGCTCTTGCCGTGCTGAGCGGAGGTGGTCAATGCACAGACGGGTGACAACCGTACTGAGATAGGATTTGGGGGAGCGCACCGCTGCTCTCTCGCCCTGGTGGCTGGCTCCATACCAGCGCAGAAACGCCTCTTGCACACAATCCTCAGCATCCGTGATGCTGCCCAGCATGTGATACGCAATCGAAAAGAGTAATGGTTTATACGCGTGAAAAATGTCTTCCTGCTGCATCTGGCTATGCCTTTGAGGACTTTCTGCTAGTGTACCACGGCAGCATCGCCAGGCTTCGCGGCGAGCGTCGACATGATCATACGCGCGGCGCTGCGGGCACTGGCAAAACAGGCATCGGCAAGCTGGCCCTCGGTGCCCACCCAATCACCTGCCACATAGAGATGGCGTATCCCCGGCACTGCGGGGCCAGGTCGCCCAGGCAACCCACCCTGCCTGGCCAGAACCATGGCATGCGAGGGCACCATCTGGGGCAAGAAGGACTGCTCCACCACTTCCGCTCGCCAACCCGGTTGCATGCTATCCAGCAGCGCTTCCAGCTCTTGCCGCGTGGCGAGAGGCTCCGCTGGCTCGTCCGGCTGGAGATTTTTCAGCGTATGGACCAACGCGCTCCCCTCCGGCGCCAGTTTGGCCCAGGCGGAATGCACGGCAGCGTAGAGCGGACGATCAATACCGAGCGCGAACAGGTGCTGCGGCTCTGGGAGGCGACGCAACGCGACATCGAGGCACGCAGCACGAGCTGGAACGGACTGCCTCGCCCAACCGCTCAGATCCTTATGCGCTCCCTCTGCAACGAGAGCTGAGGCAGCCTGCGGATCAATGGCCAGCACCACCGCTGACGCCGGATAGGACGCCCCATTCGCCAGGCGCACGGTGTGCCTCTCTTCAGCACTCTCAATCGCCGCAACTCTGGCATGCATGATCAGCTTTGCACCTGCCTCTTGCGCCACCTGCTTCAAGCCATCTACCAGCGTCTGCCAGCCACCATCCAGGTAGAGCGCCTGAGCAGAGAGGAGTGGAAGGATCAGACCAGCCGGGACCAGTGCGGGGGCATGGCTCAAGGTGGTCAGCCGTGCCAGAGCCAGCACAAATTGGCGAACCTGCGGATGCGGCACCTCCTGGTCCAGCCAATCGCGCAAACTCACGTGCTGGAGGTGCTCCTGAGGGAGGCCCTTTACGGAGCGAGAGAAACGGGCCAATGCGGCGGTGGCCTCGGGATGCCAGCGTGGCATCCCCGTCAACGAGGTCGCACGCGTGGGCCACGCGTGCAGCTTTCCGCGATCTCGCACCAGCCACTTGTCCAGGGCTGGAGGGGCGCCACAATAGCGCACCCCCAGTTCACTCAAGAGTTGTTCGCCCGCTCCGCCCAGATAGAAGGCATGCGCCCCCAGATTGAAGGTGAAGGCACCCTGCTGTTTCGACCTGGCATCCCCCCCAGGGACGCTCGCCTTCTCAAAAACGGCCACGGCGTACCCGGCACGTGCCAGGATCGCTGCGGCAGAGAGCCCGGACAAGCCACCTCCAACAATCATCACCGGCGGGTGAGCACGTGTGTCCAGCATCTTTTCTCCGTCTCCTTTGTCACAGAAATGGATGGAGAGTGATCCCATTCAAGATCCGTACACGAGACGGAATAGGCGGTGTGTTTGTGACAAGCTTGCTCTCTTCGCTCCGCTGACAGGGCCTTTGGCAAAGGACGATGTACCCATCTAGAGCCTGTTATGAACTTCAGAGACAATGAGCCAACACCAGGATAAAGCGATGCAGCATCAGGATAGCGAAAGCCAGGAAGTGCAGCCCAGCCAGCGTTTGAGGCAGGCGTTCATAGTCGCGTGCCAAGCGTCGAAAGCGAGCGGTCCAAGCGAAACTGCGCTCGACGACCCACCGACGTGGCAGCAGGACAAAGCCGCGCTTGGCTTCTGGCAGCTTGACCACTTCCAAGCGGATGCCCTGCGCTGCCGCTGCCTCCAGGGGCTGATCTCCGGTATAGCCCTGATCCACAAAGGCGACTTCCACACTCTGGCCCGTCACGGCTTGCACTTGCGCCGCCAACTCGGCCACTTGGTCCCGGTCCTGCTCGTTGGCAGGCGTGACCCGCAGCGCCAACAACTGGCCCAGGGTATCCACCGCCACATGCACCTTGCTCCCTTTGCGCCGTTTCGCTCCATCGTAGCCCGCTCGTGCGCCGCTTTCGGGGCTGGACTGGAGTGTGCGGCT